>Ga0102928_1001595_pt1 | contig 14054 bp, 7 predicted proteins | sample SalPonR1_B_D1_MG_FD_78504 | JGI IMG/M metagenome (GOLD analysis project Ga0102928, IMG submission 78504) | Salt pond soil microbial communities from South San Francisco under conditions of wetland restoration - Salt Pond MetaG R1_B_D1_MG | ecosystem: Environmental > Aquatic > Marine > Intertidal...
ATCTTTGCGACCACGCCGGCACCAACCGTACGGCCGCCTTCGCGAATCGCGAAACGCAGGCCATCTTCCATGGCGATCGGGTTGATCAGGGTCACACTCATCTTGACGTTGTCACCCGGCATTACCATTTCCACCCCTTCCGGCAGCTCACAGGATCCTGTGACGTCGGTGGTACGGAAATAGAACTGCGGACGGTAACCCTTGAAGAACGGCGTATGACGACCACCCTCTTCCTTGCTCAGAACATACACTTCGCACTCGAACTTGGTGTGCGGCTTGATCGAGCTCGGCTTGCACAGCACCTGACCACGCTCAACGTCGTCACGCTTGGTGCCACGCAGCAGCGCGCCAATGTTCTCACCGGCACGGCCTTCGTCCAGCAGTTTGCGGAACATCTCAACACCGGTAACGATGGTCTTGACGGTATCCTTGATACCCACAATCTCAACCTCGTCGCCAGTCTTGACGATGCCGCGCTCTACCCGGCCGGTCACAACCGTACCACGACCAGAGATCGAGAATACGTCCTCAATCGGCATCAGGAACGGCAGATCAATCGCCCGCTCCGGCTCCGGCAGGTACTCGTCCAGGGCCTCAACCAGCTTGCGCACGGCCGTGGTGCCCATTTCGTTATCGTCCTTGCCATCCAGCGCCATCAGCGCAGAACCGGTAATGATCGGCGTGTCGTCGCCCGGAAAATCGTACTTGTCCAGCAGCTCCCGCACTTCCATCTCGACCAGCTCAAGCAGCTCCTCGTCATCGACCATGTCCGCCTTGTTCAGGAACACCACGATGTACGGTACGCCAACCTGACGCGACAGCAGAATGTGCTCGCGGGTCTGCGGCATCGGGCCGTCAGCCGCTGAACACACCAGAATGGCGCCGTCCATCTGCGCCGCACCGGTGATCATGTTCTTAACATAATCCGCGTGACCCGGGCAGTCCACGTGGGCGTAGTGGCGGGTCGGTGAATCGTACTCAACGTGGGACGTCGCGATAGTAATACCACGGGCCTTCTCTTCCGGCGCGTTGTCGATCGAGTCGAATGCGCTGGCACTGCCAGTACCCCAGACTTCGTGACAGACACGGGTCAGGGCAGCTGTCAGCGTGGTCTTGCCATGGTCTACGTGACCAATGGTACCCACGTTCAAGTGCGGTTTGTTACGTTCAAATTTTGATTTAGCCACGGTTATACCTCTTCCTGTTTCTTGAGTCCTGGGGATCAACCCTTTTTAATGATCGCATCGGCAATGTTCGACGGAGCTTCCATATAGCGGGAGAACTCCATCGCGTAGGAAGCCCGACCCTGTGTTGCCGACCGCAGATCGGTGGCATAACCGAACATCTCCGACAACGGAACCTCAGCATTGATGGTCTTGCCCGCCGGGCCATCTTCCATACCCTGGACCAGACCACGACGACGGTTAAGATCGCCGACTACATCACCCATGTAATCTTCAGGCGTGACAACCTCCACCCGCATCAGCGGCTCGAGCAGCGCCGGACTGGCTTCCAGGGCGCCTTTCTTCATCGCCATGGATCCGGCGACCTTGAACGCCATTTCGTTGGAGTCGACGTCGTGATAGGAGCCATCATAAAGCGTGGCCTTGATCCGCAGCAGTGGATAACCGGCCAGACAGCCGTTCTTCATCTGCTCTTCAATGCCCTGCTGAACCGCGGGAATGTATTCCTTCGGGACCACACCGCCCACAATTTCATTAACAAAGATAAAGTTCTCGCCATCTTCCTCATCAAGCGGCAGCGGCTCAAGCTTGAGCTTGACGTGACCGTACTGACCACGACCGCCGGACTGGCGTACGAACTTGCCTTCGACATCCACGTTCTTGCGGATGCACTCGCGATAGGCAACCTGGGGTTTGCCGATGTTCGCCTCGACCTTGAACTCGCGACGCATGCGGTCAACGATGATGTCCAGGTGAAGCTCACCCATGCCGGAGATAATGGTCTGACCGGACTCCTCGTCAGTGCGGACCTGGAACGAAGGGTCTTCCTGGGCGAGCTTGCCCAGCGCCACACCCATTTTTTCCTGGTCAGCCTTGGACTTGGGCTCAACAGCAACCGAAATTACCGGCTCCGGAAATTCCATCCGCTCGAGGATGATCTTGTGATTTTCGTCGCACAGGGTGTCGCCGGTAGTCACGTTCTTGAGACCGATTGCCGCCGCAATATCACCCGCGAGCACTTCCTTGATTTCCTGGCGTTCCTTGGAGTGCATCTGAACCATACGGCCGACGCGCTCTTTCTTGGCCTTTACCGAATTGTAAACCGCGTTACCGGATTCCAGTTTGCCGGAGTAGACCCGGAAGAACGTCAGCGTACCCACGAACGGGTCCGTCGCAATCTTGAAGGCGAGCGCAGAGAAAGGCGCATCGTCGTCGGCCTGGCGAATCTCTTCAGTACCGTCTTCATCGACCTCACCGCGAATCGCCTTGACTTCGTCCGGTGCCGGCAGGAACTCGATAACCGAGTCCAGTACCGCCTGAACACCCTTGTTCTTGAACGCCGAGCCGCAGGTAGCGATAACAATCTCGTTGGCAAGCGTACGGATACGAAGGCCTTTCTTGATGTCTTCGATGCTCAGCTCACCTTCTTCAAGGTAACGGTCCATCAACTCTTCGTTTGCTTCCGCGGCCGCTTCCATCATCTCTTCGCGGTACTTGGCAACTTCATCAACCATGTTTTCCGGAACGTCGCGCTGGTCGTAGGTGGCACCTGCATCGTTTTCGTTCCAGTAAATCGCCTTGTTACGGATCAGGTCGATAACGCCGGCAAACTCATCTTCGGAGCCAATCGGCAACTGAACCGGAACAGCGTTGGCACCCAGGCGCTTCTTGATCTGCTCAACCACTCGCAGGAAGTTGGCACCGGCGCGGTCCATCTTGTTGACGAACACCATGCGCGGAACTTCATACTTGTTGGCCTGACGCCAGACGGTTTCTGACTGCGGCTCAACACCTGATGAACCACAGAACACCACGACCGCACCATCAAGTACACGCAGGGAACGCTCTACCTCGATCGTGAAGTCAACGTGCCCCGGGGTATCGATGATGTTGATCCGGTGCTCTTCATACTGCTTGTCCATGCCCTGCCAGAAACAGGTCGTTGCAGCTGACGTGATAGTGATACCACGCTCCTGCTCCTGCTCCATCCAGTCCATGGTGGCCGCGCCATCGTGAACCTCACCGATTTTGTGGGAAATACCCGTGTAGAACAGGACCCTTTCGGTGGTTGTAGTTTTGCCCGCATCAACATGCGCACAAATACCAATGTTTCTGTATCTTTTGATCGGTGTCTTACGTGCCACTGTCTAAACCTCGGCTTATTAGAAACGGAAGTGAGAGAATGCCTTGTTGGCTTCTGCCATGCGATGAACGTCTTCGCGCTTCTTAACAGCGGAGCCCTTGCTATCAGCGGCATCCAGGATTTCACCTGCCAGGCGCTGAGCCATGGACTTTTCACCGCGCTTCCGTGAAAATTCTACGAGCCAGCGCATGGCCAGCGCGTTCTGACGGGAAGGGCGAACTTCAACAGGCACCTGGTAAGTAGCACCACCTACCCGACGGGATTTGACCTCAACCATCGGCTGGATGTTTTCCAGGGCCTTCTCGAACATGTCGATCGGCTCTTCTTTTGACTTGTCGGCAACGATATCAAGCGCGCCGTACACAATGCGTTCCGCGACGGCCTTCTTACCACTTTCCATGACGTGGTTGATGAACTTGGCCAGCCGTGCACTGTGAAACTTCGGATCCGGGATAATTTCCCGTTTTGCTGCAATTCTTCTTCTAGGCATCGATAAGCCCTTATCTGTTAAAAGGTCTTCAGGAACCCCTGAGATAGCATCAGCTACTCAGCCTTACTCTTACCGTTCTTCATAGCAACGATAAAAGACACCCGTCCGCGACATCAGGACTTGGGTCGTTTTGCACCATACTTGGAGCGGCCCTGCTTGCGCTTCTGAACACCCTGGGTGTCCAGCGTTCCGCGAACAGTGTGATAGCGCACACCCGGAAGGTCTTTAACCCGACCGCCACGGATAAGCACAACGCTGTGCTCCTGAAGGTTGTGACCTTCACCGCCAATGTATGAGGAAACCTCGAAGCCGTTGGTCAGACGAACACGGCACACTTTACGCAGTGCTGAGTTCGGCTTCTTCGGCGTTGTGGTGTAAACACGAGTGCACACACCACGGCGCTGCGGACAAGCCTGCAGAGCAGGAACGTCGCTCTTGGCCGCTTTACGTTTACGAGGCTTACGCACCAACTGATTAATCGTTGCCATGTAAGCAAACTCCAAAAACCGTATCAATGAAACTTACCCCCGACAGGCGGGGGTAAAATTTGAGGGTCGCAAGTTTAAGCCTGCACCCCGGAACAGTCAAGACGACTGGTCTGTTTTTGACCACCCGCCGGGTAAGTATCTTCCGGCGGAGGGTCTGCTACCGCGCCTTTAACTCTCGCGGTTAAGCTCTGCGCTCAATGCTTCTTCGACATCGGCCGCGGTCACGCCCTGTTCTTCCAGATCACGCTTGCGCTTGCGCTCGGCGTGGTAAGCAAGACCGGTACCAGCCGGGATCAGGCGACCCACTACAACGTTTTCCTTCAGGCCACGGAGATAATCCCGCTTGCCGGTAACCGCACCTTCGGTCAGTACCCGCGTGGTTTCCTGGAACGATGCCGCAGAAATGAACGACTCGGTTGCCAGTGAGGCCTTGGTGATACCCAGCAGCAGGCGTTCACACCTTGCCGGTTCCTTGTCCGCCGCTTCTGCTTTCTCGTTTTCCTCGAAGAACTGGGTAATCTCCACCTGATCACCGCCGAGCAGGGTGGTATCACCGGCGTCGGTAATCTCGACCTTGCGAAGCATCTGACGACAGATAACCTCAATGTGCTTGTCGTTGATCACAACGCCCTGAAGGCGGTAGACATCCTGGATTTCGTTGGTGATGTATTTCGCCAACGCCACCACGCCAAGAAGGCGCAGAATGTCGTGCGGGTTGGACGGGCCGTCGGAAATAACCTCACCCTTCTCGACCGTCTCACCTTCGAACACGTTCATCTGACGATGCTTGGGAATCAGAACCTCATAGGGGTCTGCATCCCTGGGCGTGATAACCAGACGCTTCTTGCCCTTGGTTTCCTTGCCGAAGGAAACCACACCGCTGATCTCTGCCAGTATCGACGACTCTTTCGGCCGCCGGGCCTCGAACAGGTCGGCAACCCGCGGCAGACCACCGGTAATATCCCGGGTCTTCGAGCTTTCCTGGGGAATACGGGCAACCACGTCACCCAGCTCGATGTTGGCACCGTTGGCCATGGTCACCAGCGCGTTCGCCGGCAGGAAGAAGATGGCCGGACCGCCTCCTGGCAGCTCCACTTCTTCACCCTTGTCGTCGACCAGCTGGATAGCCGGACGAATGTCCTTGCCGGCTGCCGGGCGCTCTTTGGGGTCAATCACTTCCATGGTTGACAGGCCGGTCAGCTCGTCAGTCTGGGTACGAACGGTAATGCCCTGGTCCATATTGACGAACCTGGCAGTACCTTCCGCCTCGGCGATGATCGGGTGGGTGTGCGGATCCCACTTGGCGACCGCAACACCGGCCTCAACCGCGTCACCGTGCTTTACCGAGAGCACCGCGCCATAAGGCAGCTTGTACCACTCGCGTTCACGCCCCTGGTCATCGGCAACAGCCAGGGCCGAGGAACGGGAAACCACCACCAGGGAGCCGTCGGACTTCTCGATAGACTTCAGGTTATGGAGGCGAACGGTGCCGCCGTGCTTGACCTGGATGTTGTCCACTGCCGAGGCCCGGCTCGCCGCACCACCAATGTGGAAGGTACGCATGGTAAGCTGGGTGCCCGGTTCACCGATGGACTGAGCGGCAATAACACCGACGGCCTCACCAACGTTGACCTGGTGCCCGCGGGCAAGATCGCGGCCGTAACACTTGGAACAGATGCCATGCCGGGTGTCACAGGTAATCGCAGAGCGTACCCATACTTCGTCCACACCCGCGCGTTCCAGCGACTCAACAGCCTTTTCATCCAGCAGGACACCGGCTTCAACCACCGCGTTGTCCTTGTCCGTGGGGGTAAAGGCGGCCCGGGCCGTAACACGACCGAGAACCCGGTCACCGAGAGGCACAACAACGTCGCCACCCTCGATGTGCGGCGTCATCAACAGACCCTCTTCGGTACCGCAATCCTCTTCGGTAACGACCAGATCCTGGGACACGTCGACCAGGCGCCGGGTCAGGTAACCCGAGTTCGCCGTCTTCAGTGCAGTATCTGCCAGACCCTTACGGGCACCGTGAGTGGAGATGAAGTACTGGAGTACGTTCAGACCTTCGCGGAAATTGGCGGTGATCGGCGTTTCGATGATGGAACCATCCGGCTTGGCCATCAGGCCCCGCATACCCGCCAACTGACGGATCTGGGCGGGGGAGCCCCGGGCCCCGGAGTCGGCCATCATGTAGACCGAGTTGAATGACTCCTGCATCAGGTCCTCGCCGTTTTCACCTTTCACAGGCTTGCCGTCAGGACCAATGACCTGCTCCTGGGAAAGCCGGTCCATCATCGCCTTGGACACTTTGTCGTTGGCCCGGGACCAGATGTCGATAACCTTGTTGTACTTCTCGCCCTGGGTCAGCAGACCGGACGCGTACTGGGTCTCGATATCCTTGACTTCCTCCGATGCGGCATCAACCAGCTCGTATTTTTCCGGAGGAATCTCGAAGTCATTGAAGCCGATCGAGATACCGGAAACCGTCGCGAAGTGATAACCCATGTACATCAGCTGGTCCGCAAAGATAACGGTATCTTTCAGACCGGCGTCACGGTAACAGGTGTTGATCAGGTTGGAGATCGCCTTCTTGACCATCGGCTTGTTGACAACGTCGTAGAACAGGCCGTCCGGAAGGATATCGAACAGCAGTGCACGGCCGACGGTGGTATCAACGATCCGGTACTCTTCGACCCTGTCGCCGTTCTCATCGTAGGTCACCTGCTTGACGCGGACCTTGACGATCGCCTGAAGGTCGACCTTGCCGGCACCGTAGGCACGATGGGCCTCTTTGACGTCGGCGAACACCATGCCCTCGCCCAGCGCACTCTTACGCTCACGGGTCATATAGTACAGACCCAGTACCACGTCCTGGGACGGTACAATGATCGGCTCGCCGTTGGCCGGCGACAGTACGTTGTTGGTGGACATCATCAACGCCCGGGCTTCGAGCTGGGCTTCCAGGGTCAGCGGTACGTGCACCGCCATCTGGTCACCGTCAAAGTCGGCGTTGTAGGCCGCGCACACCAGCGGATGCAACTGGATAGCCTTGCCTTCAATCAGAACCGGCTCGAACGCCTGGATACCCAGACGGTGCAGTGTCGGCGCCCGGTTGAGCATGATCGGATGCTCGCGGATGACCTCGTCAAGGATATCCCAGACCACGCCTTCCTCGCGCTCGACCATTTTCTTGGCGGCCTTGATCGTCGTCGCCAGCCCACGATGCTCAAGCTTGGAGAAGATAAACGGCTTGAACAGCTCCAGCGCCATCTTCTTGGGAAGGCCACACTGGTGCAGACGCAGGTAGGGACCAACCACGATCACTGAACGACCGGAGTAATCCACCCGCTTGCCCAGAAGGTTCTGACGGAAGCGACCCTGCTTGCCCTTGATCATGTCAGCCAGGGACTTCAGCGGGCGCTTGTTGGTACCGGTAATGGCACGGCCGCGACGACCGTTGTCGAGCAGCGCGTCCACCGCTTCCTGCAGCATCCGCTTCTCGTTGCGCACGATGATATCCGGCGCATTAAGCTCCAGCAGTCGCTTCAGGCGGTTGTTACGGTTGATCACCCGGCGGTACAGATCGTTCAGGTCAGAGGTCGCAAAACGGCCACCGTCCAGAGGTACCAGCGGGCGCAGATCCGGCGGCAGAACCGGCAGCACGGTCATCACCATGTCGCCAGGCTTGTTACCGGAGTACAGGAAGGCCTCGAGAATCTTCAGGCGTTTGCTGAACTTCTTGATCTTGGTTTCCGAGTTGGTCTGGGGAATCTCTTCCCGCAGGGCTTCAACTTCAGCCTGCAGATCAATACCTTCCAGCAGCTCCTGGACCGCTTCTGCACCCATGCGGGCGTCGAATTCATCACCAAACTCTTCCAGCGCTTCGTAGTACTGCTCGTCGTTCAGTAACTGCCCTTTCTCGAGGGTTGTCATGCCCGGCTCGATCACGATAAACGATTCGAAATACAGAACCCGCTCAATGTCGCGCAGGGTCATGTCCAGCATCAGACCGATCCGCGACGGCAGTGATTTGAGGAACCAGATGTGGGCCACCGGGCTGGCAAGCTCGATGTGACCCATGCGCTCACGGCGTACGCTGGCCAGCGCCACCTCGACGCCGCACTTCTCACAGATAACACCGCGATGCTTGAGGCGCTTGTACTTGCCGCAAAGGCACTCGTAATCCTTGATTGGACCAAAGATCTTGGCGCAGAAAAGACCGTCACGCTCGGGCTTGAACGTACGGTAGTTAATGGTCTCAGGTTTTTTGACCTCACCAAAAGACCATGATCGGATCATGTCAGGCGATGCCAGGCCAATACGGATGGCATCAAAATCCTGCTTCTGGTTCTGGTTTTTGAGAAGATTCAGCAAATCTTTCATCAGTAACTGCTCCGGATGGCGTTATTCTCGGGCGGGCACCGGCGGTGCCCGCTCTCGCTGCCAAAAACAATTCGGCTCACTCGGATTCCAGCTCGATGTCGATACCCAACGAGCGGATTTCCTTGACCAGAACATTGAAGGATTCGGGCATGCCCGGCTCCATACGATGATCACCATCGACAATGTTCTTGTACATCTTGGTCCGACCATTCACATCATCAGACTTCACGGTCAGCATTTCCTGCAGCGTATACGCTGCCCCGTAAGCCTCGAGGGCCCACACTTCCATCTCACCGAAGCGCTGGCCACCGAACTGCGCCTTACCACCCAGCGGTTGCTGGGTAACCAGGCTGTATGAACCGGTGGAACGGGCGTGCATCTTGTCGTCGATCAGGTGGTTCAGCTTGAGGATGTACATGTAGCCAACCGTAACCGGGCGATCGAACTCGTCACCGGTGCGGCCGTCATACAGCACGGTCTGACCAGTGGTACTCAGACCCGCCAGGTCAAGCATATGTTTGACCTCGGCTTCCTTGGCACCGTCAAACACCGGCGTCGCCATGGGCACACCCGTGCGAAGGTTATTGGCCAGTGCGAAGATCTCCTTGTCACTCAGTGAATCCAGATCAACCGTGGTGACCTCATCCGAATGGTTATAGATCTCGTCCAGCAGTTTGCGGAGTTCAGCGACCTTGCGCTGCTCGTCCAGCATTTTACTGATACGCTCACCCAGCCCCTTGGCGGCGGCACCCAGGTGGGTCTCGAGAACCTGACCAACGTTCATCCGTGACGGAACGCCCAGAGGGTTCAGCACGATATCAACGGTGTTGCCAAACTCGTCGTAAGGCATGTCCTCAATCGGCATGACCGCAGAGATAACACCCTTGTTACCGTGACGACCGGCCATCTTGTCGCCCGGCTGGATCCGGCGCTTGATCGCGAGGTAGACCTTGACGATCTTGAGCACGCCCGGCGCCAGGTCATCGCCCTGCTGAAGCTTGCCTTTCTTGTCGTCAAAGCGCGCTTCATGGTCTTTCTTCCGGTCTTCAAGACCCTGCTCGGATTTCTCCAGCAGCTCGTTGAGAGCTTCGTCTTTCATCCGCAGCTTGAACCAGTCATCCCGCGGCAGCTCTGCCAGGTAGGACTCGTCCAGCTTGGCGCCCTTCTTCAGACCCGGGCCACTGATGACCTCCTGACCATTCAACGCACTGGTGAGACGCTCATAGGTCGCGCCTTCGACAATGCGATACTCGTCTTTGAGATCCTTGCGGTACTCGTCCAGCTGCTCTTTTTCGATAGCCTGGGCACGGGCATCCTTTTCGATGCCGTCGCGGGTGAAGACCTGCACGTCGATAATCGTGCCACGGGTGCCGGTCGGCACTCGTGAGGACGTATCCTTGACGTCCGAGGCCTTCTCGCCAAAGATCGCCCTCAGCAGCTTTTCCTCCGGGGTCAGCTGGGTTTCACCTTTGGGCGTTACCTTGCCGACCAGGATATCCCCGGCGCCAACTTCAGCACCGATATAGACAATACCGGATTCGTCCAGCTTGGACAGTGCGCTTTCACCAACATTCGGAATATCCGCGGTAATTTCTTCACTGCCGAGCTTGGTGTCCCGGGCCACACAGGTCAGTTCCTGAATGTGGATGGTCGTCAGGCGATCTTCCTGTACCACTTTCTCTGAAATGAGGATCGAGTCCTCAAAGTTGTAACCGTTCCAGGGCATGAACGCGATGCGCATGTTCTGGCCCAGGGCCAGCTCACCAAGATCAATCGAAGGACCGTCAGCCAACACGTCGCCGCGCGCTATCTGGTCGTTCTCACTGACGATGGAGCGCTGGTTGATACAGGTATTCTGGTTCGACCGGGTGTACTTGGTGAGATTGTAGATATCCACACCGGCATCACCGGCTTCGGTTTCGTCGTCGTTGACGCGCACCACGATACGGGCCGCATCCACGCTTTCGATAACACCACCACGGCGCGCAGAAACACAGACACCCGAATCCTGGGCCACTGTCCGCTCAACACCGGTGCCGACCAACGGCACCTCTGAGCGCAGTGTCGGCACCGCCTGACGCTGCATGTTCGAACCCATCAGCGCCCGGTTGGCATCGTCGTGCTCGAGGAACGGAATCAGGGACGCAGCCACGGAAACCACCTGCCGCGGGGAAACGTCCATGAAGTTGACGTTTTCCGGCGGTGTAACCGTGAATTCATTCTGATGACGTACCGTAACCAGTTCGTCCGACAGCCGTTTGTTGTCATCCATCGCGGCGCTGGCCTGGGCGATGATGTAATTGCTCTCTTCAATCGCAGACAGGTAAACCACCTCGTCCGTCACCTTGCCTTCAACCACCTTCCGGTATGGACTTTCGAGGAAGCCGTAGGAATTGGAACGGGCGTAGGTCGCCAGCGAGTTGATCAGACCGATGTTCGGACCTTCCGGGGTTTCGATGGGGCACACACGACCATAATGAGTCGGGTGCACGTCCCGTACTTCAAAACCGGCACGCTCGCGGGTCAGACCACCGGGACCGAGAGCCGAAATACGGCGCTTGTGCGTTACCTCGGACAACGGATTGTTCTGATCCATGAACTGGGAAAGCTGGCTCGAACCAAAGAATTCCTTCACTGCGGCGGCGACCGGCTTGGCGTTGATCAGGTCCTGAGGCATCAGGCCTTCACTTTCGGCCAGGCTCAGGCGCTCCCGCACCGCACGCTCTACCCGGACCAGACCGACACGGAACTGGTTTTCAGCCATTTCACCGACGCAACGGATCCGCCGGTTACCCAGGTTATCAATGTCATCAACATTGCCTTCGCCGTTACGGATATCAATCAGCGTCTTGAGGACGTCGATGATGTCGTCGTGGGTCAGAGTGCCGGCGCCAGTGCTTTCTTCCCGACGCAGACGACGGTTCAGCTTCATCCGGCCAACGGACGACAGATCATACCGCTCTTCAGAGAAAAACAGATTGTTGAACAGGTTCTCGGCCGAATCCTTGGTAGGCGGCTCGCCCGGACGCATCATACGATAGATTTCGACCAGCGCCTCAAGCGGGCTGCGGGTCGGATCGATACGCAGGGTGTCCGACATGAACGGCCCGCAATCCAGATCGTTGGTGTACAGGGTTTCGATCTCTGTTACACCTGAATCGAGAATCTTGGCTACCACTTCCTCGGTCAGCTCGGAGTTACACTCCACCAGCACTTCACCAGAGTTGGTATCGATCATGTCCTTGGCAAGTACCCGACCGTACAGATACTCGGTTGGCACCTCCAGCTCGGTCAGGCCGGCCTTTTCGAGAAGCTTGATGTGACGCGCGGTAATCCGGCGGCCTTCCTCGACGATGACCTTGCCCTTCTTGTCCTTGATATCGAACGTTGCGATATCGCCGCGCAGACGGCTTGGCACCAGTTCCAGCTTGCACACTTCCGGGCCAATCGCGAATTTGCTGGTGTCAAAGAACATCGCCAGCATCTGCTCGGAGGTATAACCCAGTGCCCGCAGAAGTATGGATGCCGGCAGCTTGCGCCGACGGTCGATACGGACGAACACCGAATCCTTGGCATCGAATTCGAAATCGAGCCAGGAACCACGGTAAGGAATGACCCGCGCCGAATACAGCAGCTTGCCGGACGAATGGGTCTTGCCCTTGTCGTGATCAAAGAAAACACCCGGTGAACGATGGAGCTGGGAAACAATGACGCGCTCGGTACCGTTGATAACGAAGGTACCGTTCTCGGTCATCAGGGGCATTTCGCCCATGTAGACTTCCTGCTCTTTAATATCCTTGATCGCCTTGTTGGACGATTCCTTATCATAAATGATAAGTCTTACCGTTACCCGCAGCGGTGCTGCATAGGTTACACCCCTAAGCTGGCATTCCTTGACGTCAAATACCGGCTCGCCGATGCGGTAACTCACGTATTCGAGCGCGGCGTTGCCAGAATAACTGACAATCGGGAATACGGATTTGAATGCTGCATGAAGACCGGTTTCCCGACGACTGTCGGGGGCGGCTTCACTTTGGAGGAAGTCCCGGAACGAATCCAGCTGTATAGACAGCAAATAGGGAACATCCATCACGGACGGCAATTTACTAAAATCTTTGCGAATCCGCTTTTTCTCAGTATAGGAGTAAGTCATCTGCATTCCCCAGCTTTAGACCTGATACCTGGTATCAAGAAGCAACCATTTTTCTGCTTCGGGGCCGAATTGCTCGGCTTACTGCGCCGTCTTGAACACGACCATTGCTGTAGGTTAAAGGCTCCGACAGCTCATTAGTTCTGACGTTCCGATCCTGCAGCACATACAACAGAAAAAGGCCGGTGGCACTGCGCCACCAGCCTACCCATGCTCTCAGTGCACGGTTTCAATCAACAACCAACGCTTACTTGAGCTCAACAGAAGCGCCTGCTTCCTCAAGCTTGGTCTTGGCAGCTTCCGCGTCGTCCTTGCCAGCACCTTCCTTGATAACAGAAGGCGCGCTGTCGACCATTTCTTTGGCTTCTTTCAGACCCAGGCCAGTCAGTTCACGAACGGCCTTGATCACGTTGACCTTCTTCTCACCGGGACCGGTCAGAACAACGTCAAATTCAGTCTGCTCTTCAACCGCAGCGGCTTCACCACCAGCGGCCGGAGCAGCAGCAACTGCTGCTGCAGCAGATACGCCAAACTTCTCTTCCATTGCTTCAACAAGAGCAACAACATCCATTACGCTCATTTCAGCAATTGCGTTCAAAATGTCTTCGTTAGACAGAGCCATGACTTTCTCCGAAATATATAAGAATGGTGTTCAACAGAATCAAGCAGCTTCCTGCTTCTGGTCTCGAACTGCCGCAACTGCCCGGGTCACTTTGGTTGGAACTTCGTTCAGTGTCCGCGCAAGCTTGGTGATCGGTGCCTGTGTGACGATAGCCAGCATGGTCAACGCTTCATGATGCGTTGGCAGCTTGGCAAGGCGATCAATCTGCTCTGCACCCATCAGCTCACCGCCGACAGCCAGGCCTTTGATCTTGAATGCCTCTTTCTCTTTGGCAAAATCCTTGAGCAGACGCGCAGCCGCACCCGGATCTTCCATAGAGAACGCCAGAATGGTAGGACCAACCAGCACTTCGTCAATGCACTCGTACTCGGTACCGCGAATCGCAATTTTTGCCAGGTTGTTACGAACAACCTTCAGAATCACGTTTTCGGCACGAGCCTTGGCACGAAGCGCCGTCATATCACCTGAGGTGACACCACGGTAGTCAGCCATAACCACAGACAGAGCACCACCGGCAGTCTCGTTGACTTCAGCGACGATCGCTTTCTTGTCTTCGAGTCTAATTGCCACTGGATTTCTCCTCGATTTCGCCGG
>Ga0102928_1001596_pt1 | contig 14052 bp, 14 predicted proteins | sample SalPonR1_B_D1_MG_FD_78504 | JGI IMG/M metagenome (GOLD analysis project Ga0102928, IMG submission 78504) | Salt pond soil microbial communities from South San Francisco under conditions of wetland restoration - Salt Pond MetaG R1_B_D1_MG | ecosystem: Environmental > Aquatic > Marine > Intertidal...
CGGCGGCGGCGCGGCGGGCGAGGCGGGCGACCGTGGCGTTGATCGGCGCCGGCAGGCCGTGGCGGCGGGCGATCAGTGCGATCTCGCCGTTGAGGTAGTCGGTCTCGACGTCACCCGTGCCTCGTGCGAGTGATTGCCACGTCGAGCCACCCAGGCCGTCGGGCTGGCCGGGCACCTCGCCGATCTCCATGCCGCCGGCGGCCCGCTCGGCGGCTTCGCTGGCGTCGTCGGTCACCTCGATGCCGGCCCGGTCGAGCACGTCGCGGGCTTCGGCCTGGGCGGCGCGTACGAGCGGGCCGATCGCCTCGCCGCTGCCGGCGAGGGCCTGGAAGACATTGCCGATGTTGCTGATCAGCTTGCGGTACTTCCACGGCATCACGTCGGCGGGGCGGACGATGCGCATGCCCGCTGCGGTCCAGTCGCGCTCGATGGCGTCGAGCACCGCGGACTCGTCGCGGGCGGCCGGCACGGCGCCGACGTGGAACGCCCCGAGGATCGGCGTGCCCCTGGCGATCACCTCGCCGGGCTCGAGATGTGCGGCAGGCATCCAGACGGTGGCGCCGATGACCCGCTCGAACTAGCGCAGCGCCATGTCCTCGCTGGCCACCCCGTTGAGGGCGGTGACGATCGGCAGCAGTTCGCCCGCCGTGCCGACGACCATGTCACCGTCGAGCACCGGTCGGTCCACCCACTGTCGCAGGGCCGCCTCGGCCTGGTGGGTCTTGGTGGCGAGCACGAGCACGTCGCCGACGACGAGGGAGAGTTCGGCCGGATCGACGACGCAGGGGAGGGCCACGGTGACCTGCCGTTCGGCCATCCGCACGGTGAGGCCGTGCTCGCGGATCGCTGCGGCGTGGGCGCCCCGGGCGACAGCCACGACGGGGACACCGGCGTCGGCCAGCAGCCCGGAGACACCTCCACCGATCGCCCCGGCACCGATCACGACGTAGCGGGTCACCCCGGCGACCCTACCGGTCGGCGCCGGTTGCGTATCGGTGGTGTCTCCGCTGTGTGAACGCCCGGAGAACGCTGGGCGATCCCGGAGATCGCGTCGTCGCAGAGCGGTACGTTCGCCGCCACGACCCGACCGGAGCAACGACGGACGCGATCCACGCGACGCCGCCGCGATCCGCACCAGCAGGAACGAGTGGACATGAGTGGCAACGAGCATCGACGTCTGGCGATCAGCGAGATCACCAACCGGCAGCCGGCAGTGGCCGACAAGGGCGGGCCCCTGAGTCACATCTGGGCGACGGACGTGTTCAGCCTGGCGACGATGGAGGAGTGCCTGTCGAAGAACGCCTTCAAGGCGATGAAGCAGACGGTCCAGACCGGTGCGCCGCTCGACGCGGCCACCGCCGACATCGTGGCAGCCGCCATGAAGGACTGGGCGCTCGGCAAGGGTGTGAAGTTCTTCTCGCACATCTTCTATCCGCTCACCAACGTCACGGCCGAGAAGCACGACGGGTTCATCGTCACGAACTCCGACGGCCACGCCATCACCGAGTTCACGGGCAGCTTGCTGATCAAGGGCGAGCCCGACGGGTCGTCGTTCCCCAACGGCAGTCTCCGGATGACCAGCGAGGCGCGTGGCTACACGGCGTGGGATCCGACCAGCCCGGTGTACGTGATGCACACCACCAACGGCGCCACGCTGATGATCCCCAGCGTGTTCGTGTCGTGGACCGGCGAGTCCCTCGACAAGAAGATCCCGCTGCTGCGATCGAACGCGGCGATGGACCGTGCTGCCCGGCGCGTGCTGACGCTGATGGGGGAGACCGAGGTGGAGACGCTCAACGCGAGCTGCGGCGCCGAGCAGGAGTACTTCCTCGTCGATGCGCACTTCGCCAACAGCCGACCCGACCTGCTGCTCACCGGGCGCACCCTGTTCGGCGCACCGTCGCCGAAGGGCCAGGAGTTCGACGACCACTACTTCGGAGCGATCCCCGAACGGGTGCAGGTCTTCATGCAGGACTTCGAGGACAAGCTGTTCCGCCTCGGGATCCCGGCGAAGACCCACCACAACGAGGTGGCGCCCGGCCAGTTCGAGATCGCCCCGTACTTCGAGGCGGCCAACGTCGCCGCCGACCACCAGCAGCTGATGATGACGGTGATGAAGTCCACGGCCAAGGCCCACGGGTTCGTGTGCCTGCTGCACGAGAAGCCCTTCGCCGGCATCAATGGGTCGGGCAAGCACGTCAACTGGTCGGTCGGCAACTCCACCCAGGGCAACCTGCTCGACCCGGGCAGCTCGCCGCACGAGAACCTCGACTTCCTGCTGTTCTGCGGTGCGGTGATCCGCGGCGTGCACCTCTACGGCCCGCTGCTGCGTGCCGTGATCGCCTCGGCCGCCAACGACCATCGCCTGGGCGCCAACGAGGCGCCGCCGGCCATCTTGTCGGTGTACCTCGGTGATCAGCTCGAGGCCGTGTTCGAGGACATCCGCAACGGCAATCCCTCCGATCTCGCCGAGGGTGGTGTGATGGATCTCGGCCTGTCGCAGATCCTGCCGTTCACCCGCGACCCGGGCGACCGCAACCGCACGTCCCCGTTCGCCTTCACCGGCAACCGGTTCGAGTTCCGCGCCGTCGGGTCGTCGCACTCGGTGTCGGGGCCGTTGATCGCCATGAACACCATGCTCGCCGACTCGCTCGACTGGATCGCCGACCGGCTGCAGGCCGAGCTCGACGCCGGCGTGTCGCAGCTGCAGGCCGTGGCGTCGGTGCTCAAGGAACTGATGGAACTCCACGGCGACGTGGTGTTCGGCGGCGACGGCTACTCGGAGGAATGGCACCGAGCCGCCGTGGAGGAGCGTGGCCTGCGCAACCTGCCGACCACCGCCGATGCTCTCCCGGTGTTGAAGGAGCAGTCCATCGTGGAGCTGTTCGAGCGCACCGGCGTGTTGTCGCCGGCCGAGCTCGAGAGCCGCTTCGACGTGTACGCCGAGCAGTACGTGCTGTCGATCGGCGTGGAGGCGACGCTGGCGGCGGAGATGGCCAAGACGATGGTGTACCCGGCGGCGATGGCCTATCTCTCCGACCTGGGGGCCACGGTCAGCGCCGCGTCGCTGGCGGGGATCGAGGTCGAGACGCTGGCGATGAAGGTCGTCGCCGAACAGGCCAACGCACTGATGTCGTCGGCCGGTGAGCTCGAGACGGCCGCCGCCGCGCACGACTTCGCCGACGTGGAGGAGCACATGCGGTACTGCGCCGACACGCTGCGCCCGCTGATGGATCGGGTGCGCAGTCACGCCGACGCCCTCGAGACCGAGGTGGCCGACGTCTACTGGCCGATGCCGAAGTACCGGGAGATGCTCTTCGTGAAGTGATCGGCCACCGCTGCGTCCAAACGACTGCCGTCGCGATGAGCGGAACCCCCGCACCGCGGGGTTTCGCTCATCGCCTGGTTCAGAGGCGGCTCAGCGACGGGTGAGTGCGTCGTCGACGTCGAGCGCCACGCCGGTCTCGCGTTCGGAGACCTGCCACAGCGTCTCGATCGCACCGTCGAGGCCGGGCCGCAGGATCGGCTTGCGCACCGGCGGGCCGTGGCTGCCCCACAGCGGGCCGTAGAACTCGCCGCCCGTGGCGTCGGGGTCGGTGGCTGCCCGGAGCTGCGACCGGGCGCCGTCGTCGGCCGACATGCCGGTCTTGGCAGCCAGCCATTCCCACATCGGTGCCGTACGGCCCCCGCCGCCCTCCCGGACCGTGTGGGACTGGAGGTCGGTGTTCGAGAGGCCGGGGTGCGCACCGAGGCTCTGGGCCCGGAGCTCCCGCGTTCCGAACTCCCGTTGCAGGCCGATGGCGAAGTGGAAGTTGGCGAGCTTGGCCCGCCCGTAGGCGCCCCACGGCGAGTAGTTGCCCTCGAGGTTGACGTCGTCGGGGTCGACGGCGCGGCCCATGTGGTGGGCGGTACTCGTGACGGTCACGACGCGAGCGGCCGGTGCTGCCAGCAGCGGCACCAGGAGACCGGCGGTGAGGATCCAGTGGCCGAGGTGGTTGACCCCGAACTGCATCTCGTAGCCGTCGGCGGTGCGCTGCTCGGGCACCGCCATCAGGCCGGCGTTGTTGACGAGGATGTCGACACGATCGTGGGAGGCGGCGATCGCGGTGGCGGCCGCCTTCGTGCTCTCGAACGATCCGAGGTCGAGCTCGACGATCTCGAGCGAGGCGTCGGGGTGCTCGGCGAGGATCTCCCGGCGGGCGGCGTCGGCCTTGTGCTGGTTGCGTGCGGCCATCACGACGTGCGAGCCGGCGCCGGCGAGCGCCTTGGCCGTCTCGAGCCCGAGCCCGCCGTTGGCGCCGGTGACGACGGCGACCTTGCCGGTGAGGTCGGGGATGTCGGAGATGGTCCAGGTCATGTGGCCGCTTCCTGAGGTGGGGGAATGAGGAGTGGTTGTCGCGTGGGGAGGTGGTGACGGTCCGCTCACGCTGGTCGATGACGCAACTGCTGTCAACAGCATCCTGGTGTTGCCGCGATCGTCCCGTGGCTGCGGCCGGCTCCGAGCCCGGTCCAGCGGTAGGTTCGATCCCGATGTCATCGATCCCGCCCATCGCCGTGCGCAACCGCCCCACATGAGCCGGGCCTTCGAGGTGCTTGCCCATCACTCCACGCCGATGGGCGAGTTGCTGCTGCGCCGGCGCCTCGAGCCGGTGCTGCAGGTCGACGTGTGGGAGGTGAAGCTCGGCGAGGAGTTCCTGATGTCGAGCCAGTTCACGGCGACGGAGGAGGCCGTGGCGAGCCTGGCGCTCGAGCGTGTCGACGGCGACCGGCTCGACGTGCTGGTCGGCGGCCTCGGCCTCGGGTACACGGCGTTCACGGCCCTGAAGGACGAGCGAGTCGCGTCGGTCCACGTCGTGGACGCACTCGCCGAGGTGATCGAGTGGCACCATCGGCATCTCGTGCCGCTCGGTGAACACCTTGCCGGCGACCCACGCTGCCGGCTCGTTCACGGCGACTTCTTCGCGCTGGTCGCCGCCGGAGGGCCGTTCGGCGACGAGGCGCCCGACCGCTTCGACGTCGTGCTCGTCGACATCGATCACACGCCGAGGCACCTGCTCTCGCAGGATCATGCCGGCTTCTACAGCGCCGACGGGCTCGGGCAGGCGCGCCGCCTGCTCCGTCCCGGCGGAGTGTTCTCGCTGTGGTCCGACGATCCGCCCGACGAGGCGTTCGTCGCCGTGCTCGCCTCGGTGTTCGCCGAGGTGGAGCCGCACGTGGTCTCGTTTCCCAACCACTACACCGGAGGCGAGTCGGCCTGCACCGTCTACGTGGCCGTGGGGTGACCTGACCGGCTGTCGGGCCGGATCAGTGGCCGGCGCCGAGCTTGCCGCTCAGGCTGTGCCACTTGGCGCTGGCATCGTTCAGCCCGATGATCTCCACCTGCTTGCCCTTCTGGTGGTACTTGAGCGTGATGGCGTCGAGGGCGGCGACCGTGGACGAGTCGTAGATCTGCGCCTCGCTGAGGTCGATCACCACGTTGTCCGGATCGTGGGCGTAGTCGAACTGGTAGACGAGATCGTTGCTCGACGCGAAGAACATCACCCCGCGGACGGCGTAGACACACGTGTCGTCGCCGTCGGCAAGGCGTGTGACGCTCGTGAAGTGAGCCACACGTCGTGCGAAGAAGAGCGTGGCGACCAGGACTCCGACGATCACGCCGATGGCGAGGTTGTGCGTCAGTACCGTCACGAGCACGGTGGCCGCCATGATCACGGTCGCGCTGGCCGGCATCTGCCGCAGGGTGCGCGGGTGAACGCTGTGCCAGTCCATCGTGCCCACCGACACCATGATCATCACCGCGACGAGCGCCGCCATCGGGATCCGCTCGACGACGTCGCCGAGGCCGACCACGAGCACCATCAGGAAGACGCCCGACGCGAACGTCGAGATCCGGGTTCGGGCCCCGGACGCCTTCACGTTGATCATCGTCTGTCCGATCATGGCGCAGCCGCCCATGCCGCCGAACATGCCGGTGACCAGGTTGGCGACGCCCTGCCCCCACCCCTCTCGGGTCTTGTCGGAGTGCGAGTCGGTGATGTCGTCGACGAGCTTGGCGGTCATCAACGACTCGATCAGGCCGACCAGTGCCACCGCGAACGCGTACGGAGCGATGATCTGCAGCGTCTCGAGCGTGAACGGCACGTCGGGAACGAAGAACCCGGGCAGGCTGCTCGGCAGGTCGCCTTTGTCACCGACCTCGGGGAGGTCGAATCCGGCCAGCAGCGACACCGCGGTGAGCCCGACGATCACCATCAGCGGCGCCGGGATGCTCGGCACCACCCTCGGCCACAGCACCATCGCGACGATCCCGACGGCCACCATCACGTACACGACGCCGGGTACCCCGGTGAGCTCCTCGAGCTGCGCGGTGAAGATCAGGATCGCCAACGCGTTCACGAAGCCCACCATCACGCTGCGCGGCAGGAACCGCATCAGCCGGGCGACGCCGGCGAGGCTCATCAGGATCTGGAACACCCCCGCCAGCAGGACCGTGGCGATCAGCATGTCGAGGCCGTACTGATCGGCGACCGGATACACGACGAGCGCGATGGCGCCGGTGGCACCCGAGATCATCGCTCGCCGTCCACCGGTGATCGAGATCGTGACCGCCATCGTGAACGCTGCGTACAGACCGACGCGCGGATCGACACCGGCGAGGATCGAGAAGGAGATCGCTTCGGGGATCAGTGCCAGCGCAACGGCCAGCCCGGCGAGCAACTCCACTCGGAGCCGGGCGGGGGAGCGCAATGCCGCCAGCACGCTCGTGTCGTCGGGGTCGTCCTGCAGCACGGCAGGCGCGGGCGCATCGGTGGTCATGACCGTCCTTGTACGGGTTCGGACGAACCCGCCCGCCGATCCGGCGGCGATGGACTTCGTCAGTGGGGGATGTCGAACAGGCGAACCGCGATGGGCTCAGCGAGCAGATCGCAACCCTACCGGGAACAGCGCGACCGTCGTGCGACCGTGCCGACAGGTCGACGGAGCTGCCCGCCGGTGCGCCTTCATCGACGGAGCAGAACTCCGTCGGCCCGGCAGAACTCGGATCAGTCGACCGGCGTGTAGACGACGCCGAACGTGCCGGGTCCGGTGTGGGCTCCGACCGACGGTCCGACCTGGTACGTGGTGAGGTCGCGGACCCCCACACGACCGTCGAGCCGTTCGACGAGCAGCGCTGCGACGTCGTCGCCGGCGGCATGGCCGACCCCGATCCGCAGTGGCCGGCTCTCGGCGAGCGCGACGGTCCGGTCGACCATGATGTCGATCACCGTCTCGATGTCGTCGGCGCGCCCCAGGTCGAAGATGCCGCCTTCCACCAGCTCCAGCACGTTCGTGGGCGTGAGCTCACCTCGAACTGCGACGAAGCGTCCGCCCCGTCGGGCCACCTCGGGCACCCCGACGACGAAGAGGCTTCCCGTGTGCGCCCCCGTCAGTTGCGCCGCCTCTGCCGCTGCTTCGATGCTCCCGCCCTCAGCGAGGCGGTCGGCGGCCGACCACACGCAGAGCGCCAGGGGAAACGACGACACGCCGGTGTCGACGACGGTGACCGGCACGTCGCTCAGGCCGGCGGCGACGGTCGCCGAGGCCATCGTTGCGGAGTAGTCGGCGCCGGTGTGGATCGACAGCACCGCCGACGCACCGGCGTCAGCGGCTGCCCGGTACACGTCGGCGAACGCTCCGGGAGCGGGAGCGGCCGTCGTCACGGCGGCGCCCTCGGCGAGGCGGGCGTAGAAGTCGGCTGCGGTGAGGTCGACGCCCTCGCGGTGTTCGCGTCCGTCGATCGTGATCGTGATCGGCACGACGGCGATCCCGAAACGGCGCCGCAGGCTGTCGGGCAGCATCGATGCGGAGTCGGTGACGATGCGGATCATCGGCGGCGCGCCGATCGGAACTTGGCGACGATCATCGCAGCGCCGGCGATCGAGAACAGAGGGAGACCGGCGGTCGGTGGTGGCCCCCAGGCATTGGGGAACCCGCGCCGCCACCACAGCACGGCCGCAGCGATCCAGGCCGCCGACGACACCCAGACGGTGCGCTCGGCGTTGCGGTTCGCCACGGCGGCGGCAGCGGCCACCCCGGCGTCGACGGGGAAGTAGGCGGGGAACACGGCGACGCATGCGCCGGCCGACGTTGCCACGCCCTTGCCGCCGCGGCCGTTCGACCACGGCGGCACGATGTGACCGGCAATCGACGCCGTCGCCGCGGCGTACGCACCGGTGGGCCCGGCGACGGCCCGGCCGAGGAACCCGGCTGCCGCACCCTTGGCCATGTCGGCGACCAGCACGGCCGTACCCCATCGCGTGCCGAGCACGGCCGCGGCGTTCGTCGCTCCGGGATTGCCGCTGCCGGCGGCGCGCATGTCGACGACGTCGGTGCGTGCGAGCCGGGTGGCGATGTCGGCGGACGGGATCGAACCGAGGAGGTAGCCGGCCGTCGCCGCGGCGAGCGGTGCCACGGCGGGATGGGCGGCCGGTCGTGTCACGATCAGCCGACGGCGCCCGCGTAGACAGCGGCGGCGACGAGGCCGAACACACCGTGGGCCATCATGACCCCCATCGGTGTGGCCGAGCCGAAGCCGGTGAGCATGACGCCCGGTCGTTCGATCTCCCCGTCACGGACGAGGGGGTGAGCCATCGTGAGCATCATCGGCATGGCCGCGGTGACGACCAGCCCGTGGACCAGGCCCACCACGAGGCCCAGCCCGACGGCTGCGCCGGTCGACGACGGATCGAGTGCGGTGATGACGCCGGCGTGGGCGAGCCCGAATGCTGCGCCCATCATCAGGTGCATCATCGCCCCGATCGCGTACACCGAGGTGGTGGAGCCGTGTGGGGAGACCATCGTGCCGAGCGTACGCAACAGGTCCATGCGGGTCATCCCCATGGCCCGTCCGCCGTAGATCACGACGAGCATCGCGACGGCACCGACGATGCCCGACCAGATGCCGACGGCGACGTCGAAGTTGCCGCTGAGTTCGAGTGCGAGTGTTCCCACGATGTGCTCCTGAGTTCGAGAGTTGGTGAGCCGGGAACCCACGCCCGAACGTCGACATTCCCGTAACGCCGGGTGGCGTCGTCCCGGGGCGGTCGGTGACCGTCGGCGGTCATGCGGTGAGGCCGCCGTATGCGACGCCGCACAGATGGTGCATCTCGCGGTCGAAGGTGGTGAGATCGTCGATGGTGAGATCGGCCACGTGATGGCGCCCGCAGGCCCGCGCCAGTACCGCCATCAGCTCGACGGTGCTCTGCAGGAACCGGGTCAACCGCTCGGCGGCGTCGTCCACGACGAGCCGTCGGCGGAGTCCCGGCTTCTGGGTGGCGATACCGACCGGACAGTTGTCGGTGTTGCAGGCCCGCATGCCGAGACAGCCGATCGCCTGGAGTGCCGTGTTCGCGACGGCGACGGCGTCGGCCCCCAGTGCGAGCGCCTTGAAGAAGTCGGTGTGGGTCCGCAGGCCGCCCGTGATGATCAGGCTGACGTCGGAACCGGCGGCGTCGAGATGCCGGCGGGCCCTCGTCGAGCCCGCGGACCTCGGCGATTCGCCCGACCACCTTGGTGCCGGGAAGATGCCCGCCCGTACCGGTCTTGGCTCCCTGGCCGAACTTGAAGTGGAAGGCCTGGACGTCGTGGACCCGGTCGAGCGACCAACCGAATCCTCCCGATGCGAGCTCGTACATGTACCGGCGGTTCTCCTCACGCTCCTCCGGCAGCATCCCGCCCTCGCCGGAACAGATGGCGGTGCCGGCACGGTCGGCTCCTCGTGCCAGGGCGATCTTGGCCTCCTCGGAGATGGCGCCGAAGCTCATGTCGGACACGAGCAGCGGGATCTCGAGTCGAAGTGGTCGCTGTGCTCGGGGCCCGATGACGACCTCGGTCTCCACCTCGTCGCTGTCGAGCAGCGGCCGGCGGGCGAGCTGTGCCGTGACGACCTGGATCGAGTCCCACGATGGCAGCTCGCTCTGCGGGACTCCCATCGCCACGACACGTCCGTGGTGGCCGACGTTCGTGAGGCCGTTGCTCGCCAGCTCCCGGATCTCCGACACGTGGGGCTCATCGGGTGTTCCGTGTGCATCCTGGTAGGCGCCCTGGTACGCCCCCCGATCGAACGGCTGCGGATTCGACGAGCCCCACGCTGCGATCTCCTCGCCGTCGACCACGACGTGGTCGTCCTCGACCCAGGAGTTGAACCGTTCGAGGCGTTGCGTCGGGTCGTAGGCGCTGACGCCGGTGCGGTACCGGTAGTCCCAACCGTGCAACCCGCAGATCAGGTCGTCACCGCGTATCTCGCCGTCGCTCAGGAGCGCGCCGCGGTGATGGCACCGCCCGTACAACACCGAGTGCTCGTGATGTCCGTCGCCGTAGCGGACGATGACGAGGTCGACGTCGTCGACGACGGCGCCGATCGGACGTCCTTCGGCGAGAGCACTCCAACGGGTGAGGGCGACTGACGGCATGGATGCTCCTGGGCTCGGTGGGAACGGGTGGCGAGACGGCGTCGACGGTAGAGGGTGTGGCAGACCCGGGGGGTGAATCCGCACTGTGGTGGCGGGAACCCCCATGTCTGCGATCCGCTTCCCGGCGGGGAATCGCGCTCCCGGCCCGTCGGGTTTCCTGGGGCACGTGGTCGCCGTCATCGAGATGGCGGCGACCACGGCCAAGGTGGACGGCGCCGCCGATGGACACCGCGGATGGAACGGTGCTGCGTTCCGCGCACCGCGGGAATGCGCCCCGGCCGAGTCGAGTTCCCTGTCCGACCGCTCGTCGGGACGACGACCGTGTTCCCGCTTCCGTCGGACGTTCGGATTCGACGACACGCACCGCTCGGTGCACAGACAGGAGAGATCACATGTTCATGAACCCCCGCCGACTCGGATTCCTCGCCGTGGGCGCCATTGCGCTGGCCGCGTGCGGATCGGACGACACGTCACCAGCTGCGGAGGAGTCGGCTGCTGTCGAGACTGCTGCACCGGAGGCGACCGACGCCGCCGGAGCGATCGATGCAACCGTCGAGGAGGGGGAGGACGCCGCCGAGCACGACGACGAATCGATGGACGATTCGTCCGGTGACGCCGCGATGGACGACGCGGCGATGGCGATGCCCGAATTCGCCGGTGGGTTCGAGGTGGTGCTCACCAGCGACGTCGCCGGTCAGGTCGTCACCGACAACGAGGTGACGGTCAACGTCGAGGCGTCGGGCTTCGAGTTCGACTGTGGCTGGGCGGGCAAGGCCGTGAACGACCAGTTCGGCCACTACCACATCCTCCTGGACAACGCACTCGTCGACATGCGGTGCGAGGAGACCACGACGGTGTCGATGCAGAACGTCGAGCCGGGACCGCACACGATCGCCGTCGTGCCCGCCCTGAACAGTCACATGGAGGTCATGGACAACATGGCGATGATCGAGTTCACCTACGAGCCGGCCGAACCCCTGCCGGAGCTGACCGATGCCTCCGTGACCGGTGACCCCGGCATCCGCATCGTCTCACCGGCGCCCGGTGACACCGTCTCCGGTGACTTCGAGGTGGTCGTCGAGGTCGACAACTTCGAACTCAGCTGTGATCTGTACGGCAAGCCGGGTCTGATCGGGATCGGTCACTACCACATGAACCTCGACACCACCGACGGCCCGATGATGGGCATGGCGTCGATGATGGGCATGGGCTGCACCCAGACCTTCCAGGCCTCCACCGAGGGCCTCGAGTCGGGGGCGACCCACACGCTGATCGCGTTGCTGGCCGACAACGGACATGCGCCGCTGATGAACGCCCAGCCGGCCACGGTCGAGGTCACCGTCGGATGAGACGAGCAGCCGTAGCCGGAGCGTTGGGGGCGATACTGCTGCTGAGCGCCTGCGGTGACGACGGCCCCGACGGGCCGACGGCCATCGGGGGAGCCGGAGCGGCACTGCCTGCTCCCACCCCGGGCGCCGTTGCGGAAGAGGTGGCCATTCCGCCCGACCTCGTGTGTCCCCCGTTCGAGGGATACGACGGACCAGTGGCCGACGAGGGCATCGGCGCCTCGGCCGGCGGGGCGATCGAGGTCGACGCGGGCGACTTCTTCTTCGCTCCGACCTGCATCGTGAATCCGGCGAACGGCACGGTGTCGATGACGGTCACGAACAGTGGCGGCATCCTGCACAACGTGTCCGTCGACGAACAGGGCATCGACGTCGACGTCGCCCCGGGTGAGACGATCGTCGTCGACGTCGCCGTCGGCAGCGAGCAGCTGGTGTTCATCTGCAAGTTCCACCGCACCGCCGGCATGGTCGGGGCGTTGGTTCCCGCCACCTGAGCACGATCGCAGGGCCGTGGCCGACGACGTCCACGGCCCTGCGGCTGCAGTCCGAGACGAGCGGTCCGCGGTCAGGCGATGGGGCCCTCGCCGGCGAGCTGACGCATGTGATCGCTGACGTGCCGTTCGAACGCCCATTTCACGGCGGTGCGTGCGAGCGGCCAGGTGTAGAGACCCCCGCGCAACGCGAAGGTGCCGGAGTGGGTCAGCGTTGCCCCAGCCCCGCGTGGAGTCACGTCGAAACGTTCCGAGCACGATGCGAACGGGCCCCGGAGGTGATCGAACGTGACGGACGTCGGCGTGAACGCGACGACTTCCACCGTCGAGTAACGGAACGGTCCCGCCCGTCCGCTGAAGCGGCGCACCACCCGATCGCCGGCTGCGATCACGTCGGTGCCGCTGCTCATCCGGTCCCGGAACGAGCTGACCACCCCGTCGGGCGGGAGGTCGACGTCCACCGACTCCGGGGTCAGGGTCACCGTCGGTCGCACGGCGAGACCGGCCAACACGGCGCCACCACCTGCAAGAACAGACCTGATTCCCATGCGTACGGAAACCCCGGCGGCTCGTGCGCCCTTCCGTCTCCGTCGGAATGACGGTGTCGGCTCGCCGGGTTCCGTCTCCGCGCGACTGCCGGCGATCCCGGCGGCGGTCGGAGCCGGGCGTGACCGTTCTCGATCGGCCGACACGACGACCTCGCACGAGGAGCATGATGACGAACCAGACGACACGAGCCGCCGTCGCCGTGGCGGATGTTCCCGCTCGTGGCCCACTCCTGCAGCGGTACGGGTCATGGGTGGCGTGCTGCCTGAGCCGGGGTCGCCGGGCGCCACTCAGCTCCGGCGACGTCATGGAGTTGATCGACGAACTCTGTGAGCGGCGGGTCGCGGGCGGGACCTACGTCTTCCGCCAGGGTGAGCCCGCCGCCAAGGTGCACATCGTGCGCTCCGGCCGGATCGAGCTGTCACGAACTGTGGGCCGGCGCCACGTCACACTGCAGGAGCTCCGGCCGGGCGACGTCTTCGGAGACGTTCCGGCGTTCCTGGGCGAGCCCGAACCGTTCGACGCCCGGGCGATCGATGATGCAGTGATCCTCTCGCTCGACATGGCGGCCCTGCATGCGCTCCTCACGACTCGCCCGCTCGTGGCGCAACGATGGTTCGTCTCCCTGGCCGAGCGGATGGCGGCGATGCAGCAGCGTCTCATCGGGTTGCTGGCCGGCGGGTTGGAGGCCCAGCTGTCGGCACTGCTGCTGCGCGAGGCGGGCACCGAGTCGTCGGTGTCGATCACCCAGGCCCGCCTCGCCGACCTGCTCGGTGTGCAACGATCGAGTGTGCAGCGGGTGTTGAAGCAACTGGAGCATGCAGGCGTGATCGAGAGCCGCTACCGCCGGATCACCATCCTGGACGAAGCCGGCCTGGCCGCCATGGCGGACGGCGAAGCCGGCGTCGGGCACGAGCCGCGACAGGAGTCCGACCAATGAGGATCACGTTGCAGTACTTCGACGACTGCCCCAACTGGCGAGTCGCCGAGCAGCATCTCACGGCTCTCGCGCGTGAGTTCGCCGGCCACACCGTCACCCTCCAGGAGATCACCACCCTGGAGGACGCCCACCGACACGGGTTCCGAGGTTCGCCGAGCATTCTCCTCGACGGGGTCGATCCGTTCCCCGGTGTGGACGAGCCGTTCGGTCTGTCCTGCCGGATGTACTCGACGCCCGACGGCCCGGCGGGCTCGCCGACGATCGACCAGCTGCGCGAG
>Ga0102928_1001597_pt1 | contig 14048 bp, 8 predicted proteins | sample SalPonR1_B_D1_MG_FD_78504 | JGI IMG/M metagenome (GOLD analysis project Ga0102928, IMG submission 78504) | Salt pond soil microbial communities from South San Francisco under conditions of wetland restoration - Salt Pond MetaG R1_B_D1_MG | ecosystem: Environmental > Aquatic > Marine > Intertidal...
CTTCGGTTTTCTCGGCATCGCCTTAGTGCTCATATAAAAAAGACCAAATTATATTAGGCAAAATTAGAAATAAACTTCAATAATATTTCCATTTATCGATGAGAATCCCCCGTCGATCAGGGGGGTTCGCTATGTTGCATACTTCGCCGGCCGCGGCGCTGCGTGGTCGTATCCGACGCTACAAACACGAGGACGAGGCCGCGACCGTCGCCCGTCTGCTCGCGGAGCCGTCATTGACGGACGCGCAGCGTGACCGCGCCGCTGCGCTGGCACAGCAGTTGATCCGCGATAGCCGCAAGCGGTCTTCCGGTTCCGGCGTCGCCGATCGCTTCCTTCAGGAATACGGACTGAGCACGCGCGAAGGCTTGGCGATGATGGGCCTGGCCGAATCGCTGCTCCGTGTCCCGGATGCCTGCACCCGCGATGAATTGATAGCCGAGAAGATCCGCGCCGGAGGATGGCGTACCTCGCTACACAAGTCCCGCTCGATTGCCGTCAACAGAGCGCGGGATGCCCTCGCATTGACGGACCGCCTCCTCGATGCGGAAGAAGGCGGGCAGCGTTTCTTCCGCCGTTTGGCCAGACCGCCGGTTCGCGCGGTGGCGACCCGGGTGATGCGGCTCATGGGCAAGCAATACGTGCTTGGCGCGAGCATCGACGATGCGCTCCGGCGTGCGCGCAAGGGGGGGAGCGACGGTCTCCTGTATTCATTCGACATGCTGGGTGAGGCAGCACGCACGGCGGAGGCAGCGGAGAGCTATTACCGTACCTATGCGGAGGCCATCGAGGCCGTGGGCGCCGGCGCGACTTCGAAGAAGGCGGAACGTGCCAACGGGATCTCCGTGAAGCTCTCTGCGCTCCACCCCCGCTACGGCTACGCGCATCATGAGCGGAATATGCGCGAACTTCTGCCGCGGGTACGCGAGCTTTGCCAGCGGGCACGAGGCCATGGTATCGGCCTCACGATCGACGCCGAGGAAGCGGATCGGCTGGAGCTGTCCATGGACGTCTTCGAGGCGTTGGCAAGAGCGCCGGAGCTCGCAGACTGGGACGGTCTGGGCTTCGTGGTACAGGCGTACGGGAAACGATCGCCGGCGGTGATCGATTGGCTCGTCGCGCTGGCGCGCGAGACGGACCGGCGGATTTCCGTTCGGCTCGTGAAAGGGGCGTACTGGGACACCGAGATCAAGCGTGCCCAGGAGGCCGGTCACAGCGACTATCCCGTGTTTACCCGCAAGGCCAACACGGATTTCTGCTACGAGGTATGTGCGCGAAAACTGCTGGATGCCGGGGAACACGTGCACGCCCAGTTCGCCACCCACAATGCCTATACGATCGCGGTCTTGCGTGAACTGGCGGCGGGTCGTCGCTATGAGTTGCAGCGTCTCCACGGCATGGGGGCGCTGGTCTACGAGGCGCTGGCGGCACGCTGCGCGGATGAGAAGTTCCCCGTGCGCGTCTACGCGCCGGTCGGCCCGCACGACGAGTTGTTGCCCTATCTGGTCCGGCGGCTGCTCGAGAATGGCGCAAATAGCTCCTTCGTCAATCACCTGCTCGATGAGGGCGTTTCGCCAGCCACCCTGACATCGGATGTGCGCCAGGAGGTAATGGCGAACGAAAGCCGCCGGCATGCGAGCATCCCGCTGCCCGCGGACATTCTGCGCGAGCAGGGCGATCACCGGCCGTTCACACCGGGCATCGATCTCACCGATCCGGATGCCGTCGAAGGACTGGACGAGCGCGCCAGTACCGTGCGGGCGACACGATGGGAAGCCGGCCCTGTCGTCGGCGGTCTGGAGCGAACCGGGGGCGGCGCCGAAATCGCCTCGCCGGCGGACCGATCCTGTCTCGTCGGCACCTGCCGTAGCGCCGATGAGGAGGATGTCGAGACGGCATTGTGCCTCGCGGATGCCGCCGGCGCGGACTGGAACGAGTGCGGCGGCGCGGCCCGCGCAGAGATCCTGGAACGGGCCGCATGCCTGCTGGAGGCCCGCATGGAGGAGCTCACCGGGCTGCTCGCCTTCGAGGCAGGACGGACGCTGGCCGACGGCGTCGCCGAGGTCCGTGAGGCAGCCGATTTCCTGCGCTACTACGCCAGCCGGGCCCGACGCGCGCAGGAGAAGTCCGGGTTATCTGCGGGCGATGCCGTCAACGCTGCTTCGTCCGGCCTGCGGGGCAGGGGCGTCTTCTTCTGCATCAGCCCGTGGAATTTCCCGCTGGCGATTTTCACTGGCCAGGTCGCGGCGGCGCTGGCAGCCGGCAATTGCGTGATCGCCAAGCCGGCCGAGCAGACGCCGATCATCGGCTTCATCGTCGTGAGGCTGTTGCACGAGGCCGGTGTGCCGCCGGAGGTCCTGCATTTCCTGCCCGGGGACGGTCCGTCGCTCGGGCGCCTTATCGTGCCCGATGCGCGGGTGCGAGGCGTCGCGTTCACGGGGTCCACGGCCGTTGCCCGAATTCTCTGGTCGCAGCTTGCGCGGCGATCGGGGGATCCGCCGGTGCTGATCGCCGAGACGGGCGGGCAGAATTGCATGGTCGTCGACTCGTCGGCGCTGGCGGAGCAGGTGGTGGACGACGTCGTCCGATCGGCCTTTTCGAGTGCGGGGCAGCGATGCTCGGCGCTACGCGTGCTCTACCTGCAGGAGGAGGTCGCGGATGACGTGACGAGTATGCTCGAGGGTGCCATGGCGGAATTGTCCGTCGGCGAGCCCTGGCGCCTGAGTACCGACGTAGGGCCGGTGATCGACGAACGTGCCAGGAGCCGCCTTCTCGATCATATCGAGGGCATGAAGGGTGAAGGCAGATTCCGCTATGCCTGTGACGTTCCACCTTCTCTCGGCAGCGGGACGTTCGTCGGTCCGCATCTTTTCGAGCTGTCGAGCATCCGGCAACTGCATGACGAGGTCTTCGGGCCGGTATTGCACGTGATCCGCTATGACCGCCAGCGGATCGGCGACGTGATCGAGGAGATCAACAGCACCGGATACGGCCTGACGATGGGCGTGCACAGCCGCATCGAGGGCTTCGCGCGGAGGATCGTGGCGGGCACGCGGGCCGGAAACAACTACATCAACCGGGACATGATCGGCGCGCTCGTCGGTATACACCCGTTCGGCGGCAATGGCCTCTCCGGTACCGGGCCGAAGGCGGGCGGACCCCATTATCTGCCGATGTTCAGCGAATCGGCTGCGCCGGGTCCGGCTGCGCCGGCCTACGAGAGCGCCGGCGCCACTCCGCCGGCGACTTCCCCGGCAGCCTGTTCGGCGGTGGTGAATGTGTCCGGGATAGTGGATGCCGCCGTCGCTGCGCAACAGGAATGGGAGGCAATGGCCGGCAGTCGACGAGGCCCGCTTTTGGAGGCGGCTGCGGCGCACATCGACACCCCGGCAGCCGCTGTGGACTGCCTCCGAAACCATGCGCGCAAAGCACGGACCCTGTTCGATGCGGCCGAGCCCCTGCCGGGGCCCGCGGGGGAGGAGAATCGGCTGGGCCGGCACGCACTGGGCGTCGTCGTCACTGGTATCGACGAGAGCGGTGCGTTCGAGGTCTTCCTCTCGCATGTGTGGGAGGCGCTGGCAGCCGGTAACGCCGTGATTGCGGGGACCGGGAGTGGCCTGAGGGAAGCCGCGGAGGAAATGCGCGGGCGAGTGACCGCGGCCGGCGTGCCCGCCGGCGCACTACAGGTTGTCGACTGGTCGACCGCGCAACGGTGCATCGTGGACGATCGCAGGGTCGGCGGGCTTGCCTGGGCGGGCGAAGCCGAAGGTGTGGGGCAGTTACGAGGCGAACTCGCGCGACAATCGCGCGCCATAACCCCCGTGGTCGGGAATCGACGGCCGCCGGCCGGACAACTGCGTTTTGCGATCGAGAAGACGGTGACGGTCAACACCATGGCGACCGGCGGTGATCCGGGACTCCTCAGTCTGCAGGAATGAAGCGCGGGTCGGGCATTAATGGAAGCAGGGGCTTCGGGGCCGGCGGATTCAGGAAGATCCGCCCGCCAGATGCTCCACCGTGTATACGGGTATGGCTGTGGACAGGATGGGCGTCTCCTGTGCGTGTCTGAACAGTTCCCGGACTGTGTCGAATCCGGAAACTACCCGTCCGAACGCCGCGAAGCCCTGACCGTCCGGGTTGCGTACACCGTGAAAATCCAGGGACGGCTCGTCCCGGAGGCAGATGAAGAAGCTGCCGTACAGTTCGTTGCAGCGGAATCTGGCCGCCGAGACGGTCCACTGACGATGCCGGAGTCCCGTCTCCCGTGTGCTCTCGTGCGGCACTGCCGAGCGTTCGTCCGCGTTCTGGCCGCGCAGGCCCAACTGGACGATACTGATGCCGGCGTCCTCCGCCGGCTCGTTGACCGGAGTTACGATCCGGAAGACGCTGCTTCCATCCAGGCGCTTGTCCCGCACGAGGGCGGAGAAATATTCACAGGTCTTTGGTGCCTGGTCGTGCTGCAGTTCGATCAGGAAGTCGCCGCGTGCGGTGACGACCTTCAGTCTCTCTCGTGCGGGTGCGTCCATCGGCTTTCCACCCGCGCTCACTGTGCGAAGCAGCAGCGATGGCCGGTGTCGGCAGGCGGGATCATTGGTCAGCCCGGAGACGCCGGTTCACGCAACCGGGAGGATGGGCGGGGTGCCCACCCAGATCAGCCGTGCGGTCGCGTCGCCGTTATTCACGACGCTGTGGTCGATCTGGGTGTTGATGTGCACACTGTCGCCGCTGGCGAGTTCGAATTGCTTGTCTCCTATCGTCAGTTCGACGGTGCCTTCGAGAACATAGAAGAAGTCTTCGCCGACCTCGCGCCGTACCGTCGGCAGAGAGACGCCGGCGGGAACCTCCATTAGAAGGGCGTTCATCTGCTGATTGCGTATGTCGCTGTCCAGCCGTGCGTAACGCACCACCGAGTCGAGTTCGAGGTACTGGGGTGTATCGGCACGCCGAACCAGGCTTGCGGCAGGCGGCGGCGTAATGAAGTAGTGGATATCGGTTTCGAGACCCTTCGCCAGATTCACGAGGGAGACGATCGAGGGGGTGGCCTTGCCGCGTTCGACCTGTGAGATGAAGGCAGGTGACAGCTCCGAGCGATCGGCCAGTTCCTGCAGGGTGAGTTTCAGTGCCTTGCGGCGAGCACGCAGCAGGCTTCCGATCGATCGATTCAGCGATCTCGCTGTTTCCTTGGCGTCTACCACGTGCCCCTCCAGGGTCTGCGCAGGTCCAGATTGGCCAGCAATGACATTATTTTGACATGTTAAAAATTTTTAGTATAGTCAAAGTCGGTACAAACAATGTGTATGGCTTGGCGTCATTTCCGATCGTCCGGCCAATCGGCCGTGCACCAGAGAATCCAAATTAAGGGGAGAGTGCCATGATTGCTCGATATCTAGTTCCGGTGCTGTTGCTCAGCGGTGTCACGGTCAGTGTTCCACAACTCGCCCTGGCCCAGCAGCAGCAAGCCACGGCCGGCGAGATCGAAGAGGTGGTCGTGACGGCCCGCAGACGTGAGGAGTCCGTGCTCGATGCACCGGTCGCGGTCACCGTGTTCACGGGGGCCGAGGTCGTCGACGCCGGCATTGATCGTGTGGAGGACTTCATCCAGTTGACGCCAAACGTGACGCTGGCGACTTCCCAGGGCATCGGCACGTCGTTCCTGACCATCCGGGGGCTGACCCAGGTTCGCAACGGCGAGGCACCGGTCGCCACCGTGGTCGACGGCGTCCTGCAGTTCAGCGGCATCCAGTTTCGCCAGGAAATCTTCGACATTGAAAGCATCCAGGTCGTCAAGGGACCCCAGGGCGCCATCTACGGTCGGAACGCCACCGGCGGTGCCATCATTATCAATACGAAAAAGCCGACGAACGAGACCGATGCCTACGTCACTGGCGGCTTCGGCGATGGCAATGAATACCAGATCGGCGGCGCGGTGGGTGGTGCCCTGGTCGAGGATCAGCTCTTCGGTCGGGTATCCGCCAACTACATCGATCGGGACGGTTATCTGGATAACCTCACCCGCGGCGTCGAGGACGATCCCTTCGAGGACCTCGCTGTCCGGACGCGGCTTATCTGGGAGCCGTCCGAGGAACTCAGCGTCGATCTGCGAGCCAACTTCGCGCGGCACAAAGGCCGTGGCATCGGTTTCCAGTATCAGGCGGTTGATCTCGCCGCGGACGGCATTACCGCCATCGGCTTCGGGACCGATACCGGACCTGTGGATGCAGATAACGTTTTGCCGCCGATCTCCAACAATCCGGATATCGGTGAGAGGGATACCGACGACTTCGCGGTGAAGATCGACTGGTATACGGACTACGGCACGCTCACCTCGACCACCTCGTACACGACGATCGAGGAATTCGCCGACTCGGATCAGTTCCCCTATACCAATGCGCGCAGCGCGCCGGAGTTGTTCGGACTGGACGGTACCCAGACCGGCTTTTTCGATCTCGAGGCCTGGAGCCAGGAGCTGCGCTTCAGCTCCCCGGCGGAAAACCGCCTGCGTTGGGAAGTGGGCGCCTACTACCTGGACTGGCAGCGTTTCGTCTCCTTGTCCACCGGCGTGGATACCGGTAATGGCATATTGCGGGTCGAGCGCGAGCCGTTGACGAATCCGCTGAACCCGACCACCTCGTTCCTGGCGGATGACAACGAGAATACGGCGGAAGCCATTTTCGGCCAGGTCCAGTACGACATCACCGACAGGCTCGAATTCTCGGTCGCTCTGCGTTACGACGAGGAGGAGCGTGTCCAGTTCGTCTCGCCGCTGCAGTTCCCGGCCGGCCAGCCTGGTGCCCGCAACGAGGAGACATTCGACAAGTGGCAGCCGAAGGTGACTTTGCGTTACCAGCCCGTGCCGAGCCAGAACTGGTATGCAACCTATGCGGAAGGCTTCCGCAGCGGCCAGTTCAACCAGAATGGCATTTCCGACGTCGCGGCCGATGCCGGTCTGCCGGGCGTGTCCGACGTCGCCGATCAGGAGAACTCGGAATCCTACGAGGTCGGTTTCAAGGGTGATTTCGCCGAGGGCCGGCTGCGTCTCGGCGCCGCCCTGTTCAGCACCGACGTAGAGGGACAGCAGTTCTTCTCGTTCATCGGCGCCATCAGCGCGCAGATCCTCACGAATATCGACGACGTCTCTCTCTGGGGCGGCGAACTCGAGATGACCTACCTCGCGACCGATCGTCTGCAGGCTTACGCCGCGCTCGGCTACACCAACAGCGAGATCGAGGCCTACACGGTGGATCCGAGCGTCGTCGGCAACGAGGCGCCTTACATCGCGGATAACACGTTCAACGCCGGCTTCCGTTATGAGTTTCCGCTGCAGGTAAGCTCGGCGGTGCCGTTCGTTCGCGTGGACTACGAGCGCCGGGGGAGTCAGTACTGGGATGTCCAGAACTCGACCTCCCGCTCGGCGCTGGATTTCCTCAATCTGCGCCTTGCCCTGGAGCACGATAACTGGCTGCTCTCCGCCGACGTCGAGAATGCCCTCGACGAAGAGTACAACTCCGAGTGGGTGGCCGGCGGCTTCTCCGCGGCGGCGCCCGGGCGCATTTGGCGCGTCGAGCTGCGCTACAGCTTCTTCTGAGAGTGGATGAAAGGCCGCAGTAAACTGTCTGTCAACTTGCCGGTCACGCCGCTGGAGTTTTAATGAGTAAATATCGCGTATCCGCCGATATCGGCGGGACCTTCACCGATCTCGTCGTCGACCCGGCCGACGGCCCGACTTTCGTGGGCAAGGTGGCGACCACCCCCGACGATCCGGCCAGAGGCGTCATCGAGGGTGTCCGCCAGATCATCCCCGACGCAGCTGACATCTCGTTCTTCGTGCACGGGACGACGGTAGGGCTCAACGCCTTTCTCGAGCGCCGCGGCGAGCGCGTGCTGCTGCTTATGACCGCGGGCAGCGGCGACAGCTACAGCATCGCCCGAGGCAATCGCCGGACCTTGTATGACCTGCAGTACGCCAAGCCGAAGCAGCTGGTATCGCGGGGCGACGTCCATGAGATCGGTGGTCGTCTCTCCTGGGATGGCGAGGAGATCGAGCCATTAAGTCGCGATGAGCTGACGCGGGTCGTGGAAAAGGTCCGCGCCGAAGACATCCGGTCCATCGCCGTGTGTTTCCTGCATGCCTATGCGCAGCCGCGGCACGAGCTCGAGGCGGAGCAGTTTCTGCGCGAGGCACTGCCCGGCGTGTCGATCACGCTCTCGCACACCGTGGCCCGGGAGTGGCGCGAATACGAGCGGGCGTCGACCGCGGTGATGAATGCCTATGTGGCACCCGTAGTCCAGCGGTATCTGTCGAGTCTCGAGCGAGAGTTCGACGGGCTCGGGATGGACGCCACCGTGCACATCATGCAGTCCAGCGGCGGCGTCGCCACCGCCGAAGCGGCGCGCGACAACCCGGTGTTCACACTGCTTTCCGGTCCGGTGGGCGGTACCGTCGGCGGTGTTTCGCTGGCCTCTGCGGCCGGCCGGGATAACCTCCTGTGCGTCGACATGGGGGGTACCTCCTTCGATTTGTCTCTGGTGATCGACGGCGGTGCGACCGCGACCACCGAGACGGAACTCGAGGGGCTGCCGCTTCTGCTGTCCATCCTGGACATCCAGACCATCGGCACGGGCGGCGGCTCCATCGCATGGATGGAGGGAGAAGGACTGCGCGTGGGGCCGCACAGTGCCGGCTCGGTGCCGGGTCCTGCCTGCTACGGCCGTGGCGGCACGGAGCCCACCGTCACCGACGCCAACGTCTATCTCGGCCGGCTCGGAACGGCTTCCCTGCTCGGCGGAGACATGACGCTCGATCTTGACGCGGCATCGCAGGCGATCGAGTCGCTGGCGAAGCGGGCCGGCATGGAGCCGACCGCACTCGCCGAGGGAATTCTGGCAATCTCGAACGCCGCGATGGCCGATGCCATGCGAACCATCACCGTCAGCCAGGGCCTGGATCCCCGGGACTTCTCCCTGGTCGCTTTCGGCGGTGCCGGGCCTATGGCAGCCGTGTTCCTGGCCGAGGAACTGGAGATCGGGGAGGTCATCGTGCCGAACTTCCCGGGAACGTTCTCCGCCTGGGGGATGCTGCAGACGGACCTGCGCAGCGATCAGACCTGCGCCTATTACCAGGCGGTCGCATCCGTCGACCTGGATGATCTCGGGCGGCGTTACAAGGAACTCGAGGAGCTGGGTGCGGCGGCGCTCCGGAACCAGGGCGTGGAGGATGCCGATCTGTTCTACGAGCGCTCGGCGGACATGCGCTACATCGGCCAGGAATACTCCATCAAGGTGTCGTTCCCGTCCGACAGCAGCCTCGACGATATCGTCGCGGCGTTCCACGAGAGCCACGATCGGCGCTACGGGCATAGTTCTCCCGCGGCCCCCGTGGAATTCGTGAATCTCCGCCTGGCGGCTTTCGGCGCGCTCGACCGCTCGAGTGTCGACCGGCCGGAGGCCGCGGAGGGGTCGAAATCCGCGCGGATCGGCGAGCGTGAGACCATCTACAACGGCGAGCGACTGTCGACGCCGATATTCGATCGAACCCGGCTAGGCAAGGACGATCGCCTGTCGGGTCCCCTCATCGTCGAAGAGAAGAGCGCGACGACGGTCGTGCCCCCCGGCTGGCAGGCAAGGGTGGACGATATCGGCAATATCCTGATTACACCGGAGGCGGCAAAGTGAGCGCTCGCATCGATCCCGTTACGACGGAAATCATCAGAAACGCATTCATCTCCATCGCCAACGACATGAATGCGGCGCTGATCCGCAGTGCCTTCACACCGGTCATCTACGAAGGCAAGGACTGCTCGGTCGCGCTGATCGACGAACAAGGCGAAGTGCTCGGCCAATCGCTGGGTCTGCCACTGTTCCTCGGCAATCTCGAGATCTGCGTAAAGCTCATCGCCGAGCAGCATGGCTGGGACTACTTCAAGCCGGGTGATGTGTTCTACATGAACGACTCGTACATGACGGGCACCCACCTCAATGACTCCACGGTGATCATGCCTATTTTCAACGGGCCGGAGCGTATCGGGTTTGCGGCCTCCCGCGCCCACTGGCTCGATGTGGGGGCAAAGGACCCGGGCACGCCGGTGGATTCCCATGAGATTTACCAGGAGGGCACCCGCTGGGGACCGACCCGGCTGTACGACGGTGGCGTGCCCCGTGATGACGTCATCGACCTGCTGCGGCGGAACAGTCGCTTCGGGGACGCATTGATCGGCGATCTCAACGCGCAGATCGCCGCCGGCCGGACCGGCGAGAGGCGACTCAGAGCGCTGTTCGAACGTTTCGGAGCCGAGCAGATCCGTGCCGCCCGCGACGAGATCTTCCGGCAGACGGAGGCCCGGGAGCGTGCGGCAGTTCAGCAGATCCCGGACGGTGAATACACCGCGGAAGGCTCTCTCGACGACGACGGTCTGGGTAACGGCCCGATTCCGGTTCGGCTCAAGATCGACGTTGCCGGCGACAGGATGCTCCTGGATCTGGAGGGTTCCAGCCCACAGGCACGGGGACCGATCAACTGCGGTCTGACCCAGACCATTGCGGCAGTGCGGGTGGCCTACAAGCTGCTGGTCAGCCCGGATATGGCGCCGAACGGCGGTTCGTTCAAACCGCTGGAGGTCAGTGCGCCGGACTGCAGTCTGTTCAACGCCAAGGAGCCCGCTGCCTGCGGTTGGTACTTCACGCCCCTCGGGTTGCTGATCGACCTCGTCGTCAAGGCGCTGGCTCCGGCCATGCCCGAGCAGGCGGCCGGTGCGCATTACGGCGACTCGATGGTGATCACGATTACCGGCGCAGACCCGCGGAACGGCAACCAACCGTACCTGATGATCGAGCCCACCACGGGCGGCTGGGGCGCTTATCACGGCGGCGACGGAGCCGACTCGCTGATCAACAACGTCAACGGCAGTTTCAAGGACCTGCCGATCGAAGTCTTCGAGCGGAAATACCCACTGCGCATCCGGCGTTACGGGATCCGGTCCGATTCCGGCGGAGCAGGGCGGTTCCGGGGCGGCAATGGTACTTATCGGGAATACGAGGTGCTGTCGGATTCGGTCATGTATCTCTGGTTCGAGCGTTCGGTCACTCCGGCGTGGGGCCTTTTCGACGGCAGTTCGGCTGAGCCGCCCCGGGTCGAGGTGGATGTCCCGGGCGAAGCGACGCAGGCGCATCTCAAGGTCAACGCGCTGTCGGTCCCTGCAGGTACGATTATTCGCTCCCACACAGGAGGCGGCGGAGGCTACGGCCCGGCGCTCGAGCGTGATGTCGAACTCGTGCGCCAGGACGTGGTGGACGGCTTCGTATCGAAGCAGAAAGCCTGGGCCGATTATGGTGTCGTGCTCAATGACGACCTTAGCGTGGACAACGAGGCAACGGACGAAGCACGAAGTGCCATGCGGTGAGCGGCACGGGCGAGTTCAGCCTGAGCCGGGTCCCGCAGGGCGCCACCTATAGCGGATGGCGGATCGCGCTCGTCGTTATCGGCGGGACGATTTCAATACCCGGTTTCCTGATGGCCGCGCAGATCGGCGCTGCGATGGGGCTGGTCGATGCCGCTAAAGCATTCGCCCTGGGTTGTCTGGTGCTCGGGATGCTGGGCGCTGCGACGGGAGTCGCCGGTCAAAGGTCGGGTCTGTCGGCTCATATGCTCGGGCAGTTCGCGTTCGGTCGCATGGGCGGACGGGCCGCGAGTCTGACAATCGCCCTGTCGCTGGTGGGCTGGTTCGGCGTCATCTCCAATATCTTCGGCCTTGCCGCCCATGGGCTGGCCCAGAGTATCCTCGGCGGCACAGTTCCGGTCGCGGGCTATATCGTCGGTGGCGGCTTGCTGATCACGGGTGTGACTGCCGCGGGCTTCAAGGGTCTGGACAGGCTCGCACTGATACTGGTGCCGGTCATGTTCTCGTTCCTCCTCCTCGCGGCATGGCTGTCATTCGATAAGGTCGGATCCTGGGTGGCGCCGGAGCAGGCCTCGCTGTCAGTGCCGGTAGCCGTCTCGGCGGTGGTAGGGAGCTATATCGCCGGCGTGGCTATCCAGCCCGACTACGCTCGCTTCGCGCCAAGCCGGCGTGCGGCGCTGACCTCCGCCTTCTTCGCCCTCGCGGTGTCCTTCCCCGTCGTGCTGCTCTGTACCGCGGTGCCGAGCGTGGCCGCCAGCGAGAGCGACCTCTTCCTGGTGATGACATCTCTCGGCATCGGTATCCCGGCGTTCCTTCTGTTGGGCCTCGCCGCCTGGTCGTCCAATGTGTTGTGCATGTACTCCGCCGCGCTGTCCTTCGTCACCCTCTTCGCGACGCTGCGATTCGCCGTGGCAGTGGTCGGCATCGGTGTCGTCGGCACCGGTCTCGCGCTCGCCAACGTGCAGGAGTGGCTGACTCACTACCTCGTCATTCTCGGTATTGCGATTCCGCCGATTGTCGGGATTTTCGCGGCGGAAGCCCTGCTGTTCGGCCGGGATTATTCGCCCGCCGCGTATGCGCGACTACCGGGCTTTCGCTGGCCGGCAATGTCGGGATGGATGGCGGGAATTGCGGCGGGCACGTGGTCCTACATGGGCGGTTTCTCACCGACCCGTTCACCGGCACTCGATTCTGTCGGCATAGCGCTTGCGACGTTTCTGATCGTGTCGTTCTGCCGGGGCAAGAGCGGACGAGAACCGGATGGTGTCGGTTTCTAGGGGGGCGGCGGGCGAATGCTGCACCGTCGAGTAGTGAGATTGGAAATTGACTGAGGGAGAGGATCATGCACAGAGCCTGGGTGATTAACGACTATGACGGATTCGAGGGCCTGAGCCTGGAGGAATTCCCTGACCAGGAACCCGGTCCGGGAGAGGTCCGACTCCGGGTCGAAGCGTTCGCCCTGAACTGGGGAGATATGGACCTCATGGAGAATCGTTACTCCTATAGCTTCTCGAGCTTCCCGGCCAGGATAGGTATGGAGGCCGCCGGCATCGTTGACGCCGTAGGGCCGGGTGTCGATGACATCGAAGTCGGTGAGCGATATGCCACCCTGCCGCATTTCTACGACAATCGTGGAGCGAGCGGCGAGTCTCTCGTCGTCAAAGCCCGCTACCTTACAAAGGCGCCGGCGGTACTCAGTGCCGTGGAAAGCGCGTCCATCTGGATGCAGTACCTGACCGCCTATTACCCGGTCGTGGAACTGGCAAAGGCGCAGCCCGGACGCGTGATTCTGGTTACCGCAGCGACGAGCACCGCAGGAACTGCCGCCCTCCGGATCGGCCGATTATTCGGAGCGACGATGATCGGCACGACCCGCTACGAATACAATCGGCCGTATCTCCTCGAGGCAGGTGCCGACCATGTCGTCGTGACCGATTCGTCGAATGAGGGTTTCGATGAGGAACTCAAGAGGCTGACCGACGGTCGGGGCATCGATGCGGCCTTCGACGCGATCGGCGGCGGATTGATGACGCACTACGTTCGCGCGCTGGCGAAGAATGCGCGGATCTTTTTCTACGGCATGCTCGATAAGGACTTCCCCGAGATTCCGTATGCGGCACTCTTCCAGTCCAACGCGCTCTTCCAGGCTTATTCGTTGTTCAATTATGTCGAGGACGACGAGATGTGCGCCAAAGGGATCGACTGGGTCAATAATGCTCTGGCCGAGGGGCATATCGCGCCCAATATCGACCGCGTCTATCCGATGGAGGACTATGTCGAGGCATGCCGATACCTGAAGGAGCCGCGGCGTGCGCATGGCAAGGTGGTCATAGAGACGGGGATTACCTGAATTCCCGCCGTTTGATGGCGTGCCGCAATCAAATCCCGTTCCCCATCGTCTTCCTTCATGTAGCGAGACGAAATCGCGTCCCGCGCTCATCTGGATAGGAGATTGATCGATGGATATACGGAAACCGGCAGCCACCACCCTGGCTTCGAGCCTCGTTGCCCTGGCATTCACCGCGGCGAGCGGAACGGCCCTCGGCGCCGTGCCCGACCAACCCGAAGTCTGGGAGAAATGCGCGGGCATTGCCAAGAAGGGCCAGAATGACTGCGGTGCGACGGACGGCTCGCACGCCTGTGCCGGGCAGGCCGAGA
>Ga0102928_1001601_pt1 | contig 14015 bp, 12 predicted proteins | sample SalPonR1_B_D1_MG_FD_78504 | JGI IMG/M metagenome (GOLD analysis project Ga0102928, IMG submission 78504) | Salt pond soil microbial communities from South San Francisco under conditions of wetland restoration - Salt Pond MetaG R1_B_D1_MG | ecosystem: Environmental > Aquatic > Marine > Intertidal...
GATCGAGGCGGGCATCAACGATGGCGACGTGGTCGTCATCCGCGAAACCAATACCGCCGATAATGGCGATATCGTCGTCGCCCTGGTCGAGGATCAGGAGGCGACGCTCAAGAAATTCTTCCGCCGTGGCAATGCCATCGCGCTCGAGGCCGCCAACCCGGCCTATGAAACCCGCGTCTTGCCCGAAGAGCAGGTCAAGGTTCAAGGCCGCCTCGTGGGGCTCATCCGCACCTATTGATCGTTCCAGAGCCGCGTGCCGGTGATCTGGCGCGCGGTGACCACGCGCAACCCGCCGTCCCCATCGGGCCAGAGCGCCACCGCCCCGCTTTGGCGCAGGCTCGCGGGGTGGAACAAGTGGCAGGGCAGATCATTTTGCAGATCACGGGGCGGATCGGCATTCAGAACCAGCCAGTCATGCCCCCCGCAATCGCGCAATGCCGCGACCGCGCGCTTGCCGCGCAGCGCCAACAGCCCCAGCCCCGCATCCGGCGGCAGCGATTGCCAGCGCCCGTGCGCGCCCGCCTGATCCGCCGCGTCGCCATCGTTCTCGAGCCAGTTCAGCGCCACGAACCCGCCGCCCCGCTCCCGGTTGAGCGCGCGCCCCTCGGCGCTCATCACCCCCACGAGCCCGCCGCTTTCGGCAATCAGCACCAGCGGCCGCTCCGCCCCCAGCCATAACCCGGCGCTCAGCGCGACCGGCGCCAATCCAAGAAACCGCAACCGCCCCCGCCAGAGCGCCAGCATCAGCATCCCGCCCGCCAGAAGCGGCAACACCGCCGCGCCGGGGCTTACCACCGTGCCACGCGCGCCCTTCAGCCCCGCGACCCAATGCGCGACGCCAAGGATCCAATCGAGGCCCAGCCCCATCACCCAAAGCGGCAGCGCCTCGAGACCGAAGGGCATCAGGCTCGCCGCCATCACCGCCGCAGGCATCACCAGCGTCCCCATCAAGGGCACGCTCAGCAGATTGGCGATCAGCCCGTAATGGGCGAACTGGTTGAAATGCCCCGCCGCGACCGGCGCCGTGGCGATCCCGGCCACGAAGGACGACACCAGCACCGACACCGCCGGCCGTATCCAGCGCGGCCCCAGCGGCACCGCCCGGTCACGCAGCCAACCATAGGTCAGCACCAAGGCCGAGGTCGCCGCGAATGACATCTGGAACCCCGGCCCCAGCAACGCCTCGGGGCGCAGCGCCAGCACGATCAGCGCCGACAGCGCCACCGACCTGATCGACAGCGCCCGCCGGTCCGCCATTACCGCCATAAGCGCCACCGCCACCATCACGAAGGCGCGCTCGGTCGCCACATTGCCACCCGACAGGCCAAGGTAGACCGCCGCCACCGGCAGCGCCAGCGCCGCCGAAAGCTTCTTGGCCGGAACACGCAAGCCCACCACCGGCACCGCCGCGAATAAAAGCCGGAAGAGGCCAAACACCACCCCCGCCAAAAGCCCCATATGCAGCCCCGAGATCGCCAGCAGATGCGCAAGATTGGTGACCCTCAGCGCCTCCAGCGCCTCGCGCCCGAAAGCCGAGCGGTCCCCTGTCATGATCGCCGCCGCGAACGCCCCGGTATCGCCCGCCAGCCGTGCCTGGACGCGCGCCGACATCGCCATGCGCGCACGCGCCATCCACTGCCCGCCCTCGGACGGCGCCAGCGCCAGCACCGGCACGCGCGTGTATCCCACCGCCCCCAGGCGCAGAAACCACGAATGGCGCTGGAAATCGAAGCCCCCCGGCTCGACCGGGCCGCCGGGTGGCGACAGATGCGCGCTCATCATCACCCATTGCCCCGGCTCGGGTTGGATGAAGCCTTGGGTTCCATGCAGCGAAACGCGCACCCGCGCAGGCGTGCGCCAAGGCGATACATCGCGCAGGTTTACATGGTCCAGCGTCAGGCGCAGCGCGTCCGAGGCCGAGCGGTCGATCGCCACGATCCGCCCCTCGACCGGCCCGTAATAGCGCCAGCCCAGAACCGGTTCGGCCACCAGATGCGCCCGCGCGCCCGCCAGGGCGAAACCCGCGAGCATCAGCGCCCCCGCCCATAAGAGCGGCCCGCCGACCGCGCCCGCGCGCCGCGTCGCGACACCCAGCAGAGCCGCCATCGCCGCAGCCGCGCCGATCATCCAGGGCGCGGGCTCCACCAGCAGCGCAAAGTAAAGGCCCACGCCGCAAGCCACCATGACCGGCGCCCAGGCGAACAGATGCCCGCGCTGCGCCAGCCACGCCGCCCGCAATGCCAGCAGGGGTGCCAAGTCTTGTCTCCCTCACGCCGCGCCGATAGACAGGCCGCAACATTACGCTAGGCCCATCACGGTTACCGAAAGGTTAATTATTCTCATGTCCCAGACAGTCGTGACCCGTTTCGCCCCCTCGCCCACGGGTTTCCTGCATATCGGTGGCGCGCGGACCGCTCTGTTCAACTGGCTCTATGCGCGCGGGCGCGGCGGGCGCTTCCTGCTGCGCATCGAGGATACCGACCGCGCCCGCTCCACGCCCGAGGCCACCCAGGCCATTCTCGACGGCATGGCATGGCTCGGCCTTGCGCATGACGGCGAGGTCATCAGCCAGAACGCCCGCGCCGAACGCCACCGCGCCGTCGCGCTGGACATGCTCGCCAAGGGCCAGGCCTATAAATGTTTCGCCAGCCAGGAGGAGATCGAGGCCTTCCGCGAGGCCGCCCGCGCCGAGGGGCGCTCGACCCTCTTTCAAAGCCCCTGGCGCGATGCCGACCCCGCCAGCCACCCCGACGCGCCGCATGTGATCCGGATCAAGGCGCCGCGCGACGGCGCCACCGTGATCCAGGACGAGGTGCAGGGCGATGTCACCATCCGCAACGATCAGCTTGATGACATGGTGCTGCTGCGCTCGGATGGCAGCCCGGTCTACATGCTGGCCGTGGCGGTGGATGATCACGACATGGGCGTGACCCATGTGATCCGCGGCGATGACCATCTCAACAACGCCGCCCGCCAGATGCTGATCTATCAGGCGATGGGCTGGCCGCTGCCGGTCTATGCCCATATCCCGCTCATTCACGGCCCCGACGGCAAGAAACTCTCCAAGCGCCACGGCGCGCTCGGCGTCGATGAGTATCAGAAGATGGGCTATCCGGCGGCGGGGATGCGCAATTATCTCGCGCGGCTCGGCTGGAGCCATGGCGATGACGAGTTCTTCACCGATGAACAGGCGCTTGCTTGGTTCGACCTTGGCGGAATCGGCAAATCGCCCGCGCGTTTCGATTTCAAGAAGCTCGAGAATCTCTGCGGTCAGCACATCGCGGCCACACCCGATGCTGCACTGCTGCATGAATTGCACGGATTTCTGGCCGCCAGCGGTCGCCGCCCCCTGTCGGATGCAAAATCCGCATTGATGGAACAGGCTATGCCCTGCCTCAAGGAACGGGCCAAGACACTCCCGGAACTACTTGAAAAGGCTGAATTTGTTTTGGCCGACAGGCCCATCTCACCGGATGAGAAAGCCGCCGCGCAGCTCGATGATGTATCCCGTCGTATACTGAAAGAATTGACGCCGCATCTGCAAAATGCTACTTGGGCGCGCGACGAATTGGAGGCGGTAGCCATGCAGTTTGCCGAATCCAGGGATATGAAGTTCGGCAAGCTTGCCGGACCCCTGCGGGCCGCTCTGGCAGGCCGCAGCGTCACACCGAGCGTGTTTGACATGATGATTGTGCTCGGGCGGGAAGAAACCGTCGCCCGGCTGACCGACGCCGCCTGCGAGAGCGGTTAACCGTCTCGAAAGGCCAAATGCAATAAGCAGCCCTTGGCGCCAGGCCGGCGTGGGCTTCAGGAGGGAGATTCCCATGGGTGACAGTAAAACCACCGCCAAGCTGACCATCGACGGCAAGGATTTCGAACTGCCCGTTCTTGCGGGCACGGCCGGCCCTGACGTGATCGACATCCGCAAGCTCTATGGGCAGGCGGGCGTGTTCACCTATGATCCCGGCTTCACCTCGACCGCAAGCTGCGACAGCACCATCACCTACATCGACGGTGAAAAGGGCGAATTGCTGCATCGCGGCTACCCGATCGATCAACTGGCCGAGAAGTCGCATTTCCTCGAAGTGTGCTACCTGCTGCTTTACGCCGAACTGCCCACCGCCGCCCAGCTCGAGGATTTCGAGGAACGGGTGACGCGCCACACCATGCTGCATGAACAGATGATGTACCTGTTCCGCGGCTACCGGCGCGACGCGCATCCGATGGCGATCATGGTCGGCGTCGTGGGCGCGCTCAGCGCCTTCTACCACGATTCCACTGACATCTCCGATCCCTGGCAGCGCGAAGTGGCGTCGATCCGGATGATCGCCAAGATGCCCACCATCGCGGCGATGGCCTTCAAGTACACGCTGGGCCAGCCCTTCGTCTATCCGCGTAACGATCTCGACTATGCCTCGAACTTCATGCGCATGTGCTTTGCCGTGCCCGCCGAAGACTACGAGGTGAACCCGATCCTCAGCCGCGCGATGGACCGGATCTTCACGCTCCATGCCGATCACGAGCAGAACGCTTCCACCTCGACAGTGCGCCTCGCCTCGTCTTCGGGCGCAAACCCCTTTGCCTGCATCGCCGCGGGCATCGCCTGCCTCTGGGGCCCGGCGCATGGCGGCGCCAATCAGGCCTGCCTCGAAATGCTGCGCGAAATCGGCAGCGTCGATCGCATCCCCGAATATATCGCCCGCGCCAAGGACAAGGACGATGATTTCCGCCTGATGGGCTTCGGCCACCGCGTCTACAAGAATTTCGACCCGCGCGCCAAGGTGATGAAGCAATCCGCCGACGAGGTGCTCGAACTTCTCGGGATCGAGGACAACCCCACCCTCCAGGTCGCCAAGGCCCTCGAAAAGGCCGCCCTCGAGGATGATTACTTCGTCGACAAGAAGCTCTTCCCGAATGTCGATTTCTACTCGGGCATCATCCTCGAGGCGATGGGCTTCCCCACCTCGATGTTCACCCCGATCTTCGCGGTCTCGCGCACCATCGGCTGGATTTCGCAGTGGAAGGAAATGATCAGCGATCCGCAACTCAAGATCGGTCGCCCGCGTCAGCTCTATCACGGCGAAACTCTGCGCGATTACGTCGATATCGAGAACCGCTGACACCACCCCGAAAACAGGCAGGGCCGGGTTCCACACCCCGGCCCGCCCCTTCATCTGGCCTGAAATACCTCGGGGGGTCCGGGGGGCTGGCCCCCCGGCCTCGGCCCGCAAAAACCCTCAACGTCCCTCGTAATCGGCCTTGCGCTTTTCAAGGAACGCGACCACGCCCTCCTTGAAATCGCGGGTCGTGCCGCAGACCCCCTGCAATTTCGCCTCCAGGTCCAGCTGCTGGTCGTAATCATTGGACCAACTCTTGCGGATCGCCTGTTTCAGCTGCGCATAGGCCACTGTCGGCCCGCTCGCCAGATGCGCGGCGCGCGCGCGCCAGAGCGCGTCGAAATCCTCGTCCGGCACCGCCTCCCAGATCATGCCCCAGTCGCTGGCCTGGCGCGCGCTGACCGGCTCGGCGAACAGGGCCGCCCCCATCGCCTTCGCGGCCCCCATCTGGCGGGGCAGCCAATAGGTGCCCCCGGCATCGGGTATCAACCCGATCCGCGTAAAGGCCTGCAGGAAATAGGCGCTCTGGGCGGCGATCACCACATCCGCCGCCAGCGCCAGGTTGGCGCCCGCCCCCGCCGCCGCGCCATTCACCGCGCTGATGGTCGGGATCGCGCAGTCGCCGATCGCATTCAGCATCGGCACATATTCGTCGCGCAGCACCCGCTCCAGATCCATGTTGGCCGCATTGCCGCTATCGCTCAGATCCTGCCCCGAGCAGAAACACTTGCCATTGCCGGTCATCACCAGCACCCGCGCCTTTTTGGCCGCCGCGTTCACCGCATCGGTGATCTCGGCCCGCATCTGGGTGTTGAGCGCGTTCATCTTGTCGGGCCGGTCCAGCCGCAGCGTCGCGATGTCCTGGTCAATCTCAAGGCTGATGGTCTGATATCGTGTCACGGGCGCGATCCTTTGGCAGTTGTCACCCCAGTCAAACCCGATTTCGCGCGCCGGTGAAAGACGAACGGCGCGTCATTCCTTCATGATTTCGCGCAGGCGCTCGGCTTCTTCCTCGCTCAGCGCGTTTGCCGGAGTCTCGCTGGCGCGGCCGCGTCGGCGCAGATAGCTCCAACCGATGGCGCCGCCCAGCAGCAACATGACCGGCCCCGCCAGCCACAGCACCAGATTCGACCCCGTCACGCGCGGCTGCAACAGCACATATTCGCCGTAACGATCCACGACGAATTCCACGACCTCCTCGTCGCTGTCTCCCGCCACCAGACGCTCGCGCACCAACAGGCGCAGATCCCGCGCCAGTTCGGCGTTGGAATCGTCGATGCTCTCGTTGCGGCACACAAGACAGCGCAGCCCGGCGGAAATATCGCGTGCGCGTTCTTCCAGCGCCGGATCATCCAGCACCTCGTCAGGCTGCACCGCCCGCGCTTCGCCGCTCATCTGTACCAGCAGCGCCATACCCAGCACCAGCGACAGCGCCAGCGCGCGCAGCGCCCGCTTCAGCCCCGCGCGCCTCATTCCGCGGGCACCTCTGATGCGGGCCGGGTCTTTCTTGCACCGGCGGCGACGCGATAGCGCCGGTCGCTCAGGCTCAGCGCCCCGCCAAGCGCCATCAGGATCGAGCCGCCCCAGATCCAGTTGGCCAGCGGCTTATAGTAGGTGCGCACCGCCCAGCCGCCATTATCCTGCGGATCGCCCACCACCACATAGACATCGCGCCAGAAGCCGATATCGATGGCCGCTTCCGTGGTCGGCATCTTGGCGACCGGATAAAAGCGTTTCTCGGGGTAAAGCGTCGCGATCTCCTGGCCATCCTGCGCCAGACTCACGACCCCTTGGGTGGAATCGTAATTCGGCCCGTCGATCTCGCGCACATCCAGCAAGGTCAGCTCATAGCCCGACAACTCCAGGCTTTCGCCCACCTGCAGAACACGGATATCCTCGGTCTCCCAGGCCATCAGCCCCGCGACTCCGGCCATGGTCACGCCCAGACCGGCATGGGCCACGGCCTTGCCCCAATCCGCGCGCGGCAGGCGCCCGAGGCGCGCAAGGCGGCTGCCACTGCGCCCGGTGCGACTCCAAAGATCGACCGCGGCGCCCGACACCAGCCAGGCGCCGAGAAACAGACCCACCGGCCCCAGCGCGCTGCGCCCCGATTGCATCGCCCATGCCAGCGCACCGACCGCCAGCGCCAGCACGAAGGCATAGCGCAGCGATGTCGCGACCCGCGAAAGATTGCCGCGTTTCCAGGGCAGCATCGCCCCCAGCGGCAGCACCAGGCCCAGCACCACCATGAAGGGCGTGAACGCCATATTGAAGAACGGCGCGCCCACCGACAGCTTGCGGTCAAAGAACATCTCGCTCACCAGCGGCCAGATCGTGCCTACAAAGACCACGAAGGCCGCGACACCCAGCAGCAGGTTATTGACCAACAGCGCCGATTCCCGGCTCACCAGTGAAAAAACACCCTTGGCCTGCATGACATTGGCGCGCGCCGCAAACAGCGTCAGACCGCCCAGCATGAACACCGCGGTGATCAACAGCAGGAACATCCCGCGCTCAGGGTCCGTCGCGAAGGCATGGACCGAGGTCAGCACCCCCGACCGGGTGATGAACGCGCCGATCATCGAAAAGCCGAAGGCGATGATCGCCAGCAATATGGTCCAGCTTTTCATCGATTCCCGTTTTTCGACCACGATCGCCGAATGCAGCAGCGCCGCCGCGATCAGCCATGGCATGAAGCTGGCATTCTCGACCGGGTCCCAGAACCAGAACCCGCCCCAGCCCAGCTCATAATAGGCCCACCAGCTGCCCAGCCCGATCCCGATGGTCAGGAAAACCCAGGCCGCCAGCGTGTAGGGCCGCACCCAGCGGCCCCAGGCCGCGTCGATCCGCCCCTCGATCAGGGCCGCGATCGCAAATGAGAAAGTCATCGAAAGCCCGACATAGCCGAGATAAAGAAACGGCGGATGAAACGCCAAACCCGGGTCCTGCAGCAGCGGGTTCAGGTCCTGCCCGTCAAAGGGCGGCACCGCCATGCGCAAGAACGGGTTCGAGGTGAACAGGATAAAGGCGAAGAACGCCACCCCGATCATCCCCTGCACCGCCAGCACCCGCGCCTTCAATGTCGGTGGCAGGTTGCCCCCGAACCACGCGGCAAAGGCCCCGAACAGCGTCACGATCAGCACCCACAGCAGCATCGACCCCTCGTGATTGCCCCAGACGCCCGTCACCTTGTAAAGCAGCGGCTTTGCCGAATGGCTGTTGAGCACCACCAGCTTGAGCGAGAAATCCGAGGTCACGAACGCATAGGTCAGCGCCGCGAATGACAGCCCCGTCAGCAGGAATTGCATATTTGCGGCGGGTTCGGCGAAGGCCATCCATCCCGGCCAGCGGCGATGCGCGCCGACAAGTGGAACCACCGACTGCAAGCAGGCGATCAGGAAGGCGAGGACGAGGGCGAAGTGGCCGAGTTCTGTAATCATGAAGCTAGTCTAAACCATTCGCGGCTTCGTGCCACCGTGATTCGCGCGCTTCGCAGGATCACTTTGTCGCGGGGTGAAAGGGCGTCGCGTGCAGGGCGACCTGTGGGGCGGGCATGTCGTGGCGGGCGTGTCTGGGCCTGCTCGTTCACTGGCCCTTTGGCCCGTCATTGATGCGCCACTGCTCCAGCGCCGGGTTGGGCTCGGGGCGCAGCGCCTCCAGCGTCAGCGCCGCATCCGCCCCGGTATTGGCGACGCCCGGCCCCTGCGCGCCCGTCACGCCCATCGCCGCATGCCCGCTTTCCAGCGCGCGCAGGCGCTGCAGGTTTTTCAGCACGGCGGGGGTGTAGCCCACGCTGGTCGTGACCGAGCGGCGAAATTCCTGCCCCTTGAACTGGTGGCGCGCGCCGAAATAAAAGCTCACGATCGCGCCCAGCAGCCACCACAAGGGCTCGGGCACCAGCGCGATCCCCTGCATCCGCGCCGCGAACCACAGCGGGTCCACCATCGCCGTCACGAACAGCCCCAACGTGCCAAGCGCCATCATCGGGCGCGGCAGCCGGTTCACCCCGTCCATGAAACGGTCGAACCATCCCCGGCTCGGCGCGGCGTTGAATTCCTGCCCGAACTGATCCAGCACCGCGCGCCGCCCTTCGGCCTCGCGCATGGCGCCCGCCTCGGCGTTCTCGCGAAAGACTTCGGCGGTTTCGGCCAGAACGTTGCGCCCGTCCCCGAACACAAGATCAAGCCCCCTGTCGATCACCCCCATCGCGCGACCCTTTCGCGGAATTCCGCGTCCGTCAGATGGTATCTCGGCGCGATGAACTCTTCGGCGCGCCTGATCCAGCCACCCTTGCCGCCCTTGCGGGCGCGCGCATATTTGCGGCTGGCGGGGCGGCGGTCGGCAAGGCGGAAATAATAGTTGCGCCGCGCGATCCCATAGGCGTCGGCGATATGACCGGGCGCCGCGCGCGCGCCCTCATGGGCCGCCGCGATGGTCTGCGGCCCGATCACCCCGTCCACCGCCACCACCTGCCCCATCTCGCGCAAAAGCCGTTGCAGGATCGTCACCGCATTGCGCCCGGCATTCACATACATGTCGAAAACGCTGGCCTGCAACGGCTCGGGCAGCGCATCGATGCGCGGGCGGCGAAAGTAATGCTCGATGAAGATCGCCTCGGCATCTTGCCGCGTCAGCGCGTGCAGGTCGGCAAGGTCGCTATCCCCGTCCCCGTCAAGGTCCAGCCCAAGACGGCGCAGCGTGTGGATCGTGACGCCATGCTTGGTCGCGCCGCCCGGATCATCGGGATCATCGACAAAGCCGCCCTCACGGGCGACGATCTCCTTCGCGATATCCGAAATCTTCTGCATCGGCGCCAGCCCCTTGCCCGTGATCAACGCGGACAAGGCTGGCGTCAAAGGGTTAACGGCTGGCTATCCCGGCGTGCGCCGCTCAGCTCCCGCTACCCGGCGCATGACCGTTATAGTCGCCGCCCGGTTCCTGGTAGACGCCCTGCTCCTTGAGCGCATCCACCACTTCCTTGGGCATGTAATCCTCGTCATGCTTGGCCAGGATCTCGCTCGCCTCGAAGACGCCGTCGCGCAAGGACCCGGTGCCGACCATGCCCTGATTTTCCTCGAACAGGTCGGGCAGCACGCCGCGATAGGTCACCGGCACCGCCGCCCCGCCATCGGTCACGTTGAAGCTGATCGTCTCGCCCGCGCCGCGCACCAGGCTTCCGCCCTCGACCAGCCCGCCAATGCGGAACACCTCGGTCGGGCCCGGCGGTTCGGCCAGCACCTCGCTGGGCGAGCGAAAGAAGTTGATCCCGTCGCGCATCGCATAGCCAATCAGCGCCGTGGACACCACCAGCGACAGCGCGGCCAGCGCGATAATCTGGACCCGGCGTTTCTTTTTCAGCGATTTCATGGCGTCACCCGCGCTAACTCAAGGAAAGACCGGGGCCATCATCAGACCTTCGGTTTCCTGAATATCTAACATCAGGTTCGCGTTCTGCAAAGCCTGACCGCTGCTACCTTTTGTCAGGTTATCAAGCGCACCCACCAGGATGGTGCGCCCTTCGCGACGGTCGGCCACCACGCCGATATGGCAGAAATTGCTGCCCCGCACATGGCGCGTGCTCGGCGCCTCGCCCAGCGGCAACACCTCGACAAAGGGCTCGCCCGCATAGGCCTCCGCCAGCGCCGCATGCACCTGTCCGGCATCACCATGCACATAGCCCGTGGCCAGAATCCCCCGGTTCGCCGGGATCAGGTGCGGCGTGAACTGCACCTTCACCTCGCGCCCCGCGAGGGCCGTGAATTCCTGATCGAACTCGCCCAGATGGCGATGCGTGCTGCCAAGCGCATAGGCGTGATAGCCCTCGCTCAGCTCGGCATGAAGCAGGTTTTCCTTGAGCGACCGCCCCGCCCCCGAGACCCCGCATTTGAGATCGAGGATGATCTCGTCAAGGTCGATCACCCCCGCGCCGATCAGCGGGCGCAACAGATACTGCCCCGTCGCCGCATTGCACCCCGTGCCCGCCACCAGCCGCGCGGCGCGGATCTCGTCGCGGTAGAACTCGGTCAGCCCGTAAACCGCCTCTTTCTGCAACGCGGGCGCGGCATGGGGGTTGCCATACCAGCGCTCATAGGCGGCAGGATCGCGCAGCCGGAAATCGGCGCTCAGGTCCACGATCTTGAGGTCACGCGGCAGGGCGCTGATGACCTCCTGGCTGGTCTTGTGCGGCAACGCGCAAAAACACAGATCAATGCCCGCGAAATCGATCTCGTCGATGGTGACAAGGCTCGGCAGATCGAGATGGCGCAGATGCGGGAACACCTGCGCCATGCTTTGCCCGGCCTTGGAATTCGCCGCCAAAGCCGCGATTTCCAGCCCCGGATGCGTGGCGATCAGCCGGACCAGCTCGGCCCCCGTATAGCCGCTGGCACCCAGAATTGCGATCTTGTGGCTCATGTCAGTCCCCGGTTTTCAATCGGCATGTGCCTACATGCTGGACACAGGCTTGCCAAGAGCGGTTGGCGCCGCGCCATCGTCGGGCCGGGGTCTGACGATCCGACGGTTGATGCTGGCACTTTATCCCGGCCAAACCCCTCCGCCCTCAACACGCAGCGCGAACCTAACCCAATCGTCAGGCCGCCGGACGGCGTCACGACATAGGCATGCCTCTGGCATGACGGCGCCGCGAAAGGACGCCGCGCCATCGTCGGGCCGGGGACTGACGATCCGACGGTTGATGCGAGCGCTTTATGCCAGCCAAGCCCCTCCACCCTCAACACGCAGCGCGAACCGCACCCAATCGTCAGGCCGCCGGACGGCGTCACGACATCGGCATGCCTCTGGCATGACGACGCCGCGAAAGGACGCCGCGCCAGCGTCGGGCCGGGGACTGACGATCCGACGGTTGATGCAGGCACTTTATGCCAGCCAAGCCCCTCCACCCTCAACACGCAGCGCGAACCGCACCCAATCGTCAGGCCGCCGGACGGCCCGACGATGGCGCGGCGGCCCAAGGGCCGCTATTCGCGCCGGGGGCTCCATTGGGGGCGACAGAGTCAGTTTCCATAGTGCTGCACTCTACTCGCGCGACAGTTCGTGCGTCACGGCTTACCCACTGGCCGCTAGTAAGGCATTCCGGTCACCTTGTTCAGCCGAGCCATATTCGGCTCGTACTCCTGCAAAAACCTACCAAAAAAATGACTCACAGAAGGTCTTCTCATGAGATAATCTTGTGGATCCCAGCCGCATTCAATTAGATCTGCCGCAGCAAAGATAAACTCAAGTGTGTCTATCAAAAATATGTAACAGGTCGGATTCTCGGCATAGTTAAAGCTAGGTTCACTACCGTGCACGAGATGATTTCGACACAGAACCGCATGATGGCAAACCACGTCTAGGTTCTCAAAGCGAAGTTCCATCGCTCTATTGACTACTTCAGCACGATGCAGAATTTTCGCGCGAAGGCTTGGTTTTCCAATTCTGCCCAATGCGCTCAGCACGCTGTCGCGGGCTGGCGAGCGAGCCAGCGGTTTGAACGCGGCGCGCGCCTTCCTCACCGCATCTGACAATTCGGAGTTCAACCTTCCTTCGTTCGGGACCTTTGTCTCGGGCAGCAAATCATACATGTTCGCAGCCCCAATAAGGCGATCATAAGTATAGCCATTGCTCCATACGCCACTGAACAGCCGAAACCGAGCAGATGCCATCTCCTTCGAAGCTGCCATCCAGTTCGCAATAACAATCTGGAATTGCTGGCGTTCAGTGCTTGCCCAAACCGGAATATCTCCTGGGTGAACGTCTTGACGGCGCGTATCGTCCTTTCGATTGCACATGTTCCAGTGCAGCCTCAACGGCAAAGAGTTCAATTCATCCATACCTTCCAGGATCAATTGAATCTTTTTGTATTTCTGCCAACCACCCAAATTTAGTTCGTAGAATTGATGAAGATGTTTCAACTCGCTTAAAGCTGTACCGAGATCTTGTGGTTGGTCGAACTCAATTGTGTGGAAGACGGTATTATCGATTTGAACGCCTTTCGCGGACGCACTGCGACAAGTAACACAATTCCAAATTGATAGCTGTCCAGTTGGAATCTTAACTTGAGCGATTTCGTGGTTTCCATCAAAGAACGCAACTATGGGTTGTTGCCCAAGGTCTTTGGCCCGGCGTTTTGGTTCCCAATCGGAATCCGCAAGCTCTTCTCTGACTCTTTCGTGGTCTGAATCTATGAGTAAATCAAACGCTTCAGGACTCGGATGCAGCGTTCCAAACGTCGCTGGGGCCAGGCAAAAGCGATGCGCTCTGCCACACTGATAAGAAATTTTTTTGATCTTGGCATCCGTGGACGATATCGCTTTGCTACCAAGAACAGCTAAATGGGGGTAGAAACTGGTTTCAACGGTCCGCTTTTGTTCACCATGGAAAACCCTTGCGCCAATTGTAATGCATTCCAACAGTGAAAGGTGCCTACCATCTGGCAACTTTCCATGGATGTCGCAAGGTTCATTCTTTTGAAGACGGCTCACATCGCCAACTAGCGATACACTCGGATCGTTGCTTCCCAAACGCACGTGACCGATAGCCTCAATCTGCGAGGGAAAGAACACCCCTTCGTACTTGGACAGGCGCCTCAAACTTGGACTCCGCAACTAAAATACCATTCTGATAGATACTCTAGACTACGCTTTTCCCCCGAGTCCAACTGGATTGATTCATAGATCGCCCACTCTCAAACCAAACCCCACCAAAACCCCAAAATGTACAAAACACATCCCACCAACCCCGGTTTGCGTACAAAACCGGCGTACAAAGCGGACATTTTGTACGCTCCTTCAGGCGGCGGTGAAGGTGATCGGGCGGCGCAGGAATTGCGTCGCGCGGCTCGACACGCGCTTGGGATCGCCGGTGGTCAGATATGCCCCCTCGCCCCCCTCGCCGCGC
>Ga0102928_1001608_pt1 | contig 13996 bp, 13 predicted proteins | sample SalPonR1_B_D1_MG_FD_78504 | JGI IMG/M metagenome (GOLD analysis project Ga0102928, IMG submission 78504) | Salt pond soil microbial communities from South San Francisco under conditions of wetland restoration - Salt Pond MetaG R1_B_D1_MG | ecosystem: Environmental > Aquatic > Marine > Intertidal...
TCAAGGACCACAAGGTTCTCAAGGTGCTCAAGGTTCTCAAGGAGCACAGGGAGCTCAAGGTAGTCAGGGACCACAAGGAGCCCAAGGTGCTCAAGGTTCTCAAGGACCACAAGGTGCTCAAGGACCACAAGGAGCCCAAGGTTCTCAAGGACCACAAGGAGCCCAAGGTAGTCAGGGACCACAAGGAGCCCAAGGTAGTCAGGGACCACAAGGAGCCCAAGGTAGTCAGGGACCTCAAGGTGCTCAAGGTGCTCAAGGTTCTCAAGGACCACAAGGTTCTCAAGGTGCTCAAGGTTCTCAAGGACCACAAGGAGCCCAAGGTTCTCAAGGACCACAAGGTTCTCAAGGTGCTCAAGGTTCTCAAGGACCACAAGGTTCTCAAGGTTCTCAAGGTTCTCAAGGACCACAGGGAGCTCAAGGTTCTCAAGGACCACAAGGAGCCCAAGGTTCTCAAGGACCACTAGGAGCCCAAGGTTCTCAAGGACCACAAGGTCCACAAGGAGGTCAAGGCCCTCAAGGAGAACAAGGTCCACAGGGAGAGCAGGGAGCTCAAGGATCTCAAGGCTCACAAGGTCCACAAGGTAGTCAAGGTAGGGAAGGACCGCAAGGAACACAAGGTAGCCAAGGATTGAAAGGGGAAACTGGAGCACAAGGATTACAGGGACCAACTGGAGATGTCATTTTTGTGACATGTGATTATTTAGATATATATGCTAGTTTATCACAACCTATCAGTAGTGTTACAGGAACACCGACTACAGTTGAATTTGACACAACCAGAGTAGGAGGAACGGGTTTTTCAATTTCATCTGGTGAAATTACTATCAATGAGCAAAATACCTATGAAATTTTATATAGAGTATCAACTAATCAGGGAAATAATAACAGATGTGTGTCAAGAACATTTTTAGAATTAGACACAGGTTCAGGATTTAATGAGGTTGACGCTTCACAATCTTTTATTTATTCTAGAAATTCATCAGATGGGGAAGGTACTACAAGTACAATGCTAGTCTTAGATCTTGATAATGGTGATATAGTAAGAGTAAGAGTGGAAAGATTTGATACTACTGGTTCACCTAATTTAAGTACTATAGCTGATGCCTCCGAAATTATTTTAAAACCTATTTGCGGTACTCAAGGTCAACGAGGACCACCTGGACCACCTGGACCAACGGGTCCTTTTGGAGGTCCTCCAGGACCGACTGGTCCACCTGGTTCTGTAAATTGCCTGAAAGTAATGATATGTGGGTTCGAATATGAGTTTATTGATAGCAATGCAGATGGATGTATTGAACTAGATGCTAGTCCATTATTAGTCAGGTATGACCCAGGACTAACTGGGCCTTTTATGCCTGATGGAATTACCGGACCAACTGGTCTTTTATCAACAACTAGTATATTACCCACGACAGTTTATGCTGTCGATGAAAATACGGATTGTATAACACATATACATACTTGTGAAGGATGGAAACGTGTAGCTGATTGTGATTTTAATTGTATCGCAAGCCCAAGTAATTTAACCGGTCCCTTGGATGAAGTAAATGATGGAATAATTTTAAGTATTAATAGCTCAGCACCTAGCTCAGAAACAGTATCTCATATTTTGAATTATATTTCTATCAATGGCATAACAGCAACTGAGATTAGAGCTCCAAATACATATACTCCAAACTTCCCAAGTCTTGATAATGGGGATATAACAGTATATTTTAATGACACTGTGGTAGCCGATTTAAATATAGATCCTGTGGATTTTAATACCAAAGTTTTAATTGCTTATGCAAGTCGAAACCTTAATCATTATCAACAAATAACCTCATTAAATGTAAATAGTAGTTACACATTAGGATTTGAACCACCTATTTTTGTCTCTGATAATGAATATATGATTATTACTGAACGTGATGGTAATAACACATATAATTTGGAAGCATTTGATCTCAATAATATTTCTTTAGGTACTCTAACAATAACATCAGGTGATTATACAACCACTGGATTTTTAACTTTTGGAGGACAAGATATAAATACAGCCATCTATCCAGCAGATAATATTGCACCACCTGGTTCATTAATCTCATCAATCGAAATTTCAGTGACAGTAGGAGATGGTCCAGATGGAAAGTTTTTCTTTATTACAACTAGCCCATTTTGCAAGCCAAATTATTAGAATAAAATATTAATACAATAATTTATTGTATTAATATTTAAAATAATATAATTAAAAAATTATTTTAGTATATAATTATGTCACAAAATTATGATTTTTCTATTACGAATGATTTTTCTAATGGTGTAGATACATCACTATTAAAATCAGAAATTTTAACTGAAGCATTTACACCCAATTTTTTAAGAATAGATACAATAGACGATAATTTATCAATTGTATTTGATTTTTCATTATCAGTACCAGAAGAGACCATTTTGAATAATTTAATTTCTACACATATTCCAAAAATAAATGGATCTGGTTTCTTAAACACATATATAACAACTAATAAACTCAGAGATATTAATTATTCTAGAATAGGCATTCTTTATTACGATCCCAATAATTTAGGTAATATAGAATCTATTGGATTATCAGTAAAACCAACACAAAATATAACATCATTTGATATAAGGGTGATAAATATTGAAACGGCCACAATTGTTTTTAATAAAAATTTTATATCGAATAATAATTTTATTAGTACATATAATGATAATAATGTCCTCTCACCAGTAACAAGTCCATCTAACTTAGAAATAAGTGCAAAAATCAATGGAACTAGCTTGAGTAGAAACGATTTTCTAGAAATTTATTCAATATCAATATTTCACAATTAGACCAAGAGATTTTACACTAATGACACTATTTAAAAAGCCAATCATATTTAAAAAATATATAATTAATATCTCGAATTGACTAAAATTTAGTCCATTGAAAGAGTCGCAAAAATAACTTATTGACAATTAGTATTTTACACCCAAATTATTAAATGATTTATCATACTAACCACAAAAATAGTCAAAGATATGATTATAGATATGTATTTGTAATTTATATTATTCTCAAATTATTATATATTATGAATTCATCTGAAACTTATTCTGTTAGTATGGATACAGCTAATGGTAGCGTTTCAGAACCATTATTACTTGCAGAAATATTAGATGCTTCATTGACTACAACATTATTAGGAACACGTGTAGACGGAGATGTTTTAACAATTACATTTTTATCTTCATTGGGTAGTGAAAAACCCACAGTAGATGCTATAGTTGCATCTCATCAAGGACCTATTTCTGTCATTAATGATATTTCAGTGACTGCTACTAATACAGTTAGTACAACCTCCACTACATATATATTGATACCAAGTATGTCTATAGTACCAGGGGCAGGTAGTTATATTGTTAGTTTCTCAGCAACAGGGGGTGTAAACTCAAGTGCAGGTAATGGATTTATATCAATTTATTCAAATAATTCTCTAGTACCAAATTCCACGAGAGAGATATCAGCGAGTGTCTTTTTTTTTGGAATTAATACATTAATTGAACATAATTTAAATACTCAAGCAGTAGTAACAATTGATGATGGTCAATCAATTCAAGCTAGATATAGAAGCACGTCAAGTCTAGAACTTAGAAATAGAAGTTTGGTATTAACGAAACTTGATTAGACGTAAAATAATAACTATTAAATAAAGTTGAGTTTTTTACAGATTTTACATAATCGAATATAACCAAGATAGTAGGGGATATTTTATTATAAAAATATCGCTATCAACTAACTAAAAAGGTCATATAATTAATTTTAGGTTAAAAGTTATAGAATAAAAAAAAAAGAATGAGTAAAATCATTCCTCCTCAACGAGAATCAAGTTGTTGTAAAAAAAGGTAAAAATAGCCTTATAAATGACATCCGATATGAATATCACGGGTTAGATCCGACCCGTTAGAATGTCCTTGGAGTTCATTTCGAGGATATGCAAAATCGTATAAGGGTTCTATTTGAATTCTTCGATTTTGTGGGATCAGCTTTTACATAATCGAATATAACCAAGATAGTAGGGGATATTTTATTATAAAAATATCGCTATCAACTAACTAAAAAGGTCATATAATTAATTTAAGGTTAAAAAAAATGAGTAAAATCATTCCTCCTCAACGAGAATCAAGTTGTTGGAAAAAAAAAGGTAAAAATAGCCTTATAAATGACATCCAATATGAATGTCACAGGTTAGATCCGACCCGTTAGAATGTCCTTGGAGTTCATTTCGAGGATGTGCAAAATCGTATAAGGGTTCTATTAGAATTCATCGATTTTGTGGGATCAGAAGTTAAAACAAAAAATTATAAGTATCAAACTTTTCTAAGATTTTTTATTCATTTAATTATTTTTAAAATAATAATTAAATTTCTTTACTAGTTTTAACAATCTAATAAATTGCTTACTACATGGCCCACAGTATCAATCTTTATACCGATATTTGTATCACGTTCAATAACACCTGTTGTAGTATTCTTTACTAGAGCTCCTGTAAATTTAGTACCATCATAGGTAGCACGTGTTCTGAAAGGTAAACTAGAACTAGAAGATGAGAAGAATTCTTCTCCCCAACCCCACGAATCAAATTCATTGATTACGCTTAACAAATAACTATAATCAGCCTTAGCTTGATCAAATGCACTTGCATCATTAGTCGTCACAGCTGTCATTGAAGTACCAAAGGTATTCTTATAGGTCTTCATCTTGTCAGCCTTATCTTGGAAGTCTTTAATACCATTAGAGTCAGCATCAGCATCATCATATGCTCCATTTACAATAGCGAAGGATTCAGCCAAGTATAGATCGTTAGGTCCAAGACGTGTAGGCAAACCAGCTGGATTATGAGTAGCATCAACAGCAGGGCTGAAGACATCATCAACATTCCAGGCATTAACAAAAGTTTTCAAGCCATTATTTTTGTTTTGTACACACCAAACAATTTCACGTTGTTTTTGACGACCCACTCCGAAATCATAACCAAATTGATCAAAGAAAATTCCTTTGATTCCAGTTACAGCCCATTGATCTATTTTTCCTTGAACATCATTAACACTCAAAGTTGCATCAATATAACCGAAAACATCAGTGTTTGCCATATCTGGGTGAGCAATAATAGCAACCATGTTGGCATGGTCTGGATGCGCAGGATCTTCTAATCCTGTACCAAATACTAATTGATCATATTCTTTGTAAATTGCTACAGCTCCTGCAACACTTCCAGCACCATTGACAGTACTAGGCCATCCATAGAAAAAAGCGAGTTTTTTAGGGGGGGTAATAGTAGTCATGTTTTTTTGTATAATATAAACACATATTTTTTATAAATATAAAAAAAAAATTTTTTTTAGCATATCAAATTTTACATTTTCTTTTTAATGAGTGCTCATAAATATATTACTTATTTCATGAGTAATTGTATTAATACTAATACCACCATTAGTGGTTCTAAAGAATAATTGATTATTATCATTTAAAATATGTCCTAATAATTTATTACCTACAATTTTTTTTCTTGGTCTAAATGGTAAAAAATTTGTATTTTCCGAATAATCCGTCTCAGCCCATCCGCACCCATCAAAACCATACAGATTTGTAGAATAATAAACATAATCAAATTGTTGTTGATCATAAAAATTGTCTCCTATAGTCCCCAAAGTTAGCATTTTACTATAGCCAGGACCCATCTCTCTATACATTTTCATTTTGTTTGAAATATTTAACCAATCGTTAACTCCCCTATATTCTCCATTATTAACTTGATAACCCATTGCTAAATAAAAATCATTGTTACCCATTTCACTTAAACCAGGAGGATCAAATGGATTAAAAGCAAATAGATCATCAGGATCAGTACAAGTAGCAATAACCAGTAAATTTTTGGAATGTACATGATTTATTCTTAATCTTTGATCTTTTCTAGTATTACCTTCATCATATCCAAATTTATCTATAAAAATACCAGTCACTCCCATATTAATCCATAGATTAACAAAATTTTTAAAATGACCTAATTTTTTGGTACCATCAATATAACCAAATATATTAGCAGATGTTTGATTAATAATGTTTTTTGTAGTTAAATAATTAGAATTTTGAGAATTAGATAGATTTTCTTTTCCGAAAATAACTATATCATAATTATTAAATACATTTATAGCATCAATTAGATTCGTATGATTATTAACATTGGCAGGTACACCAAAATAAACTGCAATGTCTTTAGAAGGTATCATAGTAATATATTTTTAACTCATTTTTATTTTAAAATGAGTTAAAAAATTAATCATGAGGTTTATGATAATCGATAAATTGTATATGCTTCTGAACTTGCTGTTATATTAGTTATTCTTACTCTAAACAATCCACTACTATCTGCTAATATAGTCATATTTCCTATTTCTGTTCCTCCCGTACCTGAAGTTATATCTATATTATTTGTACTATCTTCATTAATCACACTGAAATCAAATGAATCATTTACTTCACTTCCACTAACACCCGATACTACATTTGATGCTGTAGCCAAAGTTATTGTTCTAGTAGTAGAGGGCGTCATTCGTAAAATACCTGTTAATAAATGAGAAATTGTTGCAGTTTGGTCACCATCACTATAACTTGTATCACCTAGCTGGGTTTTGATTATACCACTGGTACCAAATCTGTTAAATAAAGCACTTGTGCCGGTATTGTTTCCTACAACAACCGTTTTTGAATTTGTTGTATCCCCTATTAATATATCTCCACTATTTGCATTGCAACCTAGTGCTAATCCTCCTGTACCCGTATTAATAGAAACACTAGTAGTTGAGGTAGTATTACCTAATGTAATAGTCCTGGCAACTGTAGCCGTTCCAATTTGAATATTACCACCATTCCATATTCCTAACCCTATTAAACCTCCATTGGAATTTATGGCAATCCCTTGAGTACCTGAACTTATAGTGATACCACCATTATTAAAACCAGCATCCAATGTAATCGCACCTCCTAGACTACTAGCAGTACTAAAATTAATATTCCCAGTAGTATCTACATCCAAACCACCTCCGGTATTTAATCTAATTGCATCACTTGCTGTGGATGTACTGGTAACATTAAAACTCCCTGTTGTATCTATATCTATCCCATTTGTTCCACCATTCAGCACTAGTTCTGTAGTGGTAGTTTGATTACCGATAGTAATAGTTCTAGCAACACCGGCAGTTCCTAACTGTATATTTCCACCATTCCAATGACCTATGCCGAGTAATCCACCATTTGAATTAATAGCTATTCCTTGGTTTCCTGAACTAATATTTATACCTCCATTATTAAAAGCAGTGTCCAATGTAATTGCACTCCCTAGACTGCTACCAGATGCCATATTAATGTCACCATTAGTATCAATGTCAAAACCACCAGTTGTGTCAAATCTGATTGAATTACTATTAGTATCAGTAGATTCAACTAAAATTTGTCCAGTAGATTGAAGTTTTAATCCTCCTGTTCCACCACACAGAGATAAATCAGTACCACCAAATAAATTACCCACTTGAATATCTTTATCTAGATTCGATACACCTATATTGATAATAGACGTGTTCTGAGCATTCTGTGTTGCTTCACATCCTATATTAATTCCTGAATCTGCATCCATATTTAACAAACCTCCTGGACCTGTTGGTCCGCTAGGTCCAGTATTAGTATTAACAGCTTCAAAATCAAGATTGCCCGATATGGTGGAAAAATTTGAACCTGCTCTCCCATCTAAAGAAATAGCATTGGTTGAATCTATAGCTATTCCACCAAAACCAGCATTCATATCAATTCCCCCGTTAGAGTCACTATTGATGATTCTTATAGCCCGATTATCAGCCAATGCTGATTCTATATTGATATACCCTTCTGAGTAAAGATCCGTAAAAACTGAATTTATAATTGTCGTTAAATTAGTATTTATCGGATTTCCATCACTTGGACATACTGTAGGTTCTACATCACTAACCACAAACTCATAATTCTGACCTACTGTACAATATACACGCCATAGGAACCTTTCATTTTTAAGTGACATAGTGTCTTATATACTATATTATAAGAAATGTATTTAGAAATAAAATAAAAAAAAGATCTAATAACTTTGGTTTTTGCAAAGTTATTAAATGTATTCAAAAATCATTTTAATACATCCGAAAATTATAAATTCTTTTAATTCAATTACTATATTAAGAATATTAATAATCTACTAATTAATATTAAAATTCCTAAGTAATAAAACCATATCACTTCTATTGGATGTATACTTCTTACATCTAAATTGCTAGGCCAACCATTAGTCTTCTCACAACTACAACCATTCGTTTGTTGCATCATTACTGGAGCACTACCATCAGGTAAACATATATGTAGGTGTTTTCTATTAAGAAAATGACCAAGTTCATGATTTATCAAATAAATATGATAATCAAGATCTCGAGTCACCCAATTATCCGAATTCAGATATAAAGTTCGATTCAAAGCACAATAAAATGACCAATTTGTAAAGAATAAAGGTTGAGGAGTAAAATAAAAGGTAAGATCCGCCCATTGTTGGGAATTTATTTCGTTAAACTGAATCCCTAATTGTTTTCCCCATCCTTTAGGATGATTGAGTATCCAAGCAATTTGAGTAGATAATGCATATTTAGAAGGTAATCTGAGATCGTTAAGTTTAATATAATATTTAATGTATTTCATAAGATCTTGATAATCAATGTAAAAAATATTAACGAATTGTAATTGCTAATTATATTATTAGATGGTAAGAAAACATTCATGTATAATCATTTGAAAATTAAGATATTTATGATAAACATACTACATCCCCTAATAGTATAATTAAAAAAAATTATAACTTTTGATGATAAAAAGTTATAATTTAAAAAAAATATTATTATTTTTGACAATAATTCTTTAGAAAACTCATTAGAAATCCTCTTGCTGATCTAGTACGATTTCTCATTGACTCCCATTCTTCTGGATTATCAATATAAAATTTTGGTAATTCAGTCATTAAATAAGCTCTTTTTGATACGGCAGGAGTATGATGTAAGTCATTTGCTACTTTTTTAACAATTTCATCCACTAATTTTTTCCTATACGTTTTATATTCCGGTACCTCAATTCGGTTAATACGTTTGATAAACTCCAAATTAGCATACCATGTTCTCCATGTTTTAGTAGTAATATCAGGATGATAACGTGCTAAAAAATTATTTAAACTTCTGGGGGTTACTTTATAACCATCCCAACTTAATAAACTAGCTACTGAACTACCTTTACCTAATTTTTGGTAATTTCTTGATAATTTTCTTAATAAAGTGACTATTACCTCATCCCGAACCACACAACGATTCCATTGTTGTTTTTTCCCCAAAAACTCTATTAATGCTTGAGTTTTCGGTGATTTAGCACCAGTTTGTGCACCACCAATCATACCACCAATTTTAACATGTTTACCATTTAAAGTAGTTAAACCATAAGTTTGATGATCTCGTACACCTTTGGTGGATCCTACTCGAAAATTGCAAATGAACATAATTTTGAGAGCTAATGCATTTAAAACTTCATCATTAATTCCATTACCACCAACTCGTAATCCTTTCTTTAATAATCCATCTATATCTCTTTGAATTCTAACTAATTTATTACCTAAATGAATCAAATTACAATATTTATTACGAGCTTTGGCTGCCCGAAATTTAGGACTATAAAAATATTGTTTTGTACCAGATCCATCTATACCTTGTGCTAATAATTTACTATCTCTTTTTAAACTCATAACCACGTTCTTGTAACTAGCAGGAACTTTAATATTATTTAAATATTTGATTTGTGATTCAGATGTTACTTTTCTACCATTACTTTTATAATTATATGTATAATTTACTTTACCTCCAGCTTTCCTAGGATTTTTATGTCTAATTACTAATGGTTTATTCATTTACCAGTTAGAAATATATTAATAGTCAAGAATTGTTTTTTTCCAAGTCACCATAAAATTGATAATTATCATATTCTGTACATATTATATAGAAAAATGTGACATTACAATTTGATGATAAATTATTTTCAAAAGAACCAATATTCATACCATTCGAAAAACATTTCGCTTCCCACATTTCCAAATTATCTGGATACGCCATTCGAATCACGAATTCTGAATTTTTAAAATAATTAGGGGATGGTTTATATAAAATATTCAATATCTCTTTACCATTTTCTAATTTTATACTTGAAAAAGGAATATTTTTTCTAAGACACAATAATCGATATAGTTTAATCTGAGTTTGAATGCGAGCAATAGTAAACAGATGATTAAATTTAAAAAACTTGATGTTTGCTTTTGGATATTTATCCCAAATCATTTTTCGCATTTTATCTTCTTTAACTTTTATTTTATAATAATCATAAATATCCGAGCACAAATATAAATTCATTTAATAATAATAAACACAAACTTTTAATTCTCAATTTTTTTTCTTTAGAAAATCTGGTTCTTGTAATACATTCACTGCATTCTCACCCTCTTTGAAATCATCCTTTTCTATTTCTTCTGCTTCCTCTATCCTTGCATCCCCTATCTGGTCAACAGGATTCTCTGTTTTCTCAGGTTTTTCCACTTTTTTCCAAGCTTTTTCTGGAGCCCATTCACGAAATGGGGTACGTTTTCGTCCTTTATAAGTATATGCCAAACCTATTTCTTTCAATGATTCATTAATTGAAAAGCTATATCCACCTTTATCTGAATATATTTCAGCTAATAAACGGCCATATTTATCATATTTCTTACATTTCAACCATACTAATTGATCACCTACCCATTCTCTGAGAGTATTTTCAGCTTTTAATGCCCATGTTTTTTCAGCTTCATCTGTTGATCTCTTTTCAGCTGTATCTATCCCTGCTAAACGAATTCTATATTTAAAGGGTTTACCATGTACAAAGAAAGCGACATAAATAGTATCTCCATCAACAACTCGCAAAACTCGAGCCCAACATTCATAGCCTTTAAGATGATAGAAATCAACATCCCCATAATCTAACTTTTTTAAATATTGATTTTCTAGGCGAGTCCTTTCTTCTTCAGTAATCATAGGATCAGGTTGATCACAATCAATACCTAAAATATGTTCTTTAAACCAATCCATTGGATAATTCTGATATAAAATTAGTCAAGAGTATAAAAAAATTATACCAAATAATATGATAAAATAATAGAAAATTGATTTACTATATTAAAATAAGTTCCATAACTATGATTCCCACTTTTTTCCTAGATAATAATATAGATATTCTTTATGATGGCCAATTCTCAATTTAAATCCAAAACTATTTATTATAAGAAAAAACCATTCGCTGAAGTTATCAATCAAGCACGTCCAGGACCTCATTATTATTTTGATCGAGAAAACACACTTTCTAGTATGTATGTATATAATTCTTCAAAAAGAGGTGAATTGATTCGTATTTTTTGTCCTACCATGAAATTTTATAACTCTGTTATCTTCCTACGATCCACTCTTAAAGGCTTAGAAATAGGACCCCCAAAAAAGGAAAAACATAATCGTGATAAAAGACATAGACGTAAACATAAAAAAAAGGAATTGAATAGACATACCAATTAATAAAATTGAATTATTTTTATACTATTTTATAATAAATGTCACTTTCTAATGAAATCTACCAATTAATAGATATAACTCAACCAAAAGAACGTGGTTTTTTTCATCATAAAGAGATAAAAAAGTCCGATAAAAAAAACTTAGATAAAAAAATAAAGGGTTCATTAGATGGACCGAAAGTATTGTCTAAAATTATAAAAAGTGAAGATCAAAGTAAAGAAAATTAATATCATAATTACTTTATCAATAACCATGGTAAAGGATTTTTAATTATAAAAAAATCTTCATTTAGATTATTTATAAATTGATCAATATTAATGACCTCTTTAATATCCGATGGTTTTACAGCTCATCAATTATTTAATCAACCAATCGGATACACTTATGACGATACTATTATATTACCTAATTATATTGATTTTAATTCCACAGATGTCGATTTGAGCAGTCATTTGTCTACCGAAATTATTATTAAGACTCCCTTTGTTTCCTCCCCTATGGATACCGTGACTGAATCTGATCAAGCTATTGCAATGGCTTTACAAGGTGGGATAGGTATAATACATTGTAATCAGACAGTGGAAGAGCAATTAGGTCAAGTGCAAGCGACAAAGAGATTTCAGAATGGTTTTGTACCAAAACCAGTAGTATTTTCTCCTACTGATACAATAGAAGATTTAAAAAAGAACCAATATGCATTTTCGACATTTCCTATTACTCAGAATGGGACGATAAATTCGAAATTGATAGGATTAGTTTCCGGCCGGGAAACTGATTTTGTTACTGATCCTAATATTGCTTTGGAAGACATAATGAATACTGAAATAGTAACTGCACCTCAAGGAATAACTTTAAATGAAGCACAAAATATATTACGAGAAAAGAAAGTTAAGTTCCTTCCAATAGTTAACTCTTATAATAATAATCTTATTTCCTTGATTTGCAAAAAAGATCTCATCAAATCTCAAGTCTTTCCTTCAGCTTCACTTAACCCAATTACCAACCAACTAAGGGTTGGTGCTTCGATTACAACTCATGATCCAGAAAAACGAGTACCGATTCTGGTAAATGAAGGAAAAGTGGATATAGTAGTGATAGATTCTTCCCAAGGTAATTCAATATTTCAGTTAGAAACGATAAAATATATAAAAGAAAGATTTCCGGATTTACAAATTATAGGTGGTAACGTTGTCACTCAACAACAAGCCCATAACTTAATTCAGGCTGGAGTTCATGGTTTGCGAGTTGGTATGGGTAGTGGTGCCATTTGCACTACACAAAGTGTATGTGGTATTGGTCGTCCGCAAGCTACAGCCGTATATCAAGTATCTCAATTAGCTAATGAGAATAAAATACCGGTGATCGCAGATGGTGGTATATCTAATTCTGGACATATTGTCAGAGCTTTAGCTTTAGGAGCATCAACAGTAATGATGGGATCTTTATTAGCAGGTACAGATGAAGCTCCAGGTGATTATTTTTATGAAAATGGTATTCGTCTAAAAAAATACCGTGGTATGGGCTCTCTAGAAGCTATGCAAAAAGGTCTTAATTTAAAAAGGTACCATCTTAGAAAGGATATGATCAAAATTCCACAAGGCGTCTCCGGATCCGTTAATGCCAAAGGCTCTCTTCATACTTATCTACCTCGATTAATACAAGCAACAAAACAGGGTTTTCAAGATCTAGGTCAATCCTCTGTTTGTAAAGCTCATGAAGCATTAAATACTGGGAATTTACGGTTTCAAATTCGTAGTATTCAAGCTCAAAAAGAAGGTCAAATACATGATTTACATTCTTATCAAAACTAAAAATGAAAATTTATAACTTTGTTTTCCCAAAGTTATAAATAATTATATAATTTCCAAAAGTTATAAATAAAAAAATTATATAATGTTCTATATTACGAATCATTTTAAAAAATATTTATAATAACTTTGCTTTTTCCAAATTTTTATAAAAATAATATATAAAATAGATTACAAATCATTTATAAAAAATAATATAAAATATAATTTGAATAAAATAGATTACAAATCATTTATAAAAATAATATAAAATATAATTTGAATAAAATAGATTAATAAAAATATAATAACTTTGGAAAAACAAAGTTATTATAAGAAATAAAATAAGATAGATTATAAAAAATATAATAACTTTGGAAAAACAAAGTTATTATAAGAAATAAAATAAGATAGATTATAAAAAATAATATAAAATATAATTTGAATAAAATAGATTACAAATCATTTATAAAAATAATATAAAATATAATTTGAATAAAATAGATTACAAATCATTTATAAAA
>Ga0102928_1001612_pt1 | contig 13947 bp, 16 predicted proteins | sample SalPonR1_B_D1_MG_FD_78504 | JGI IMG/M metagenome (GOLD analysis project Ga0102928, IMG submission 78504) | Salt pond soil microbial communities from South San Francisco under conditions of wetland restoration - Salt Pond MetaG R1_B_D1_MG | ecosystem: Environmental > Aquatic > Marine > Intertidal...
AGGGGACGGCGGCGCCGTTGCGGTCTTGTCGGCGCAGGTCGACGACCTGACCAAAACTCTACAGGCTGCACAGGGCTCGGCGGGCGAGTCGACACGCTCTCTGGAAGATCTGACCGACCGCGCCGAGAGCGTGGCAGGCAGGCTCGAACTGATGGTCGCCGCGATGCACGACCTGCCCGATCCACCGCAAGCCCGCACCGCCCCGCGCGAGGCACCGTCATCGCGGCCGTCTCCGGCCGCGCAAGCCGCAAAACCCAAGACAGACGGATCCGCGGAAACGGCGGTATTCCGTCGGCACGACGGACCGGGTGAGGGAAAGGATGACAGGCCGGAGGCCGCGGAATGAGCCCGAAGCCACGCAGATCGCGCCGTCCCGTGCAGCCCGGGCGCGGTGTTCTTGTGGTCATTGCAGCGCTGCTCCTTGGTTCGGCCGTTCTCAGAATGGGCGAGAATGCCGGTCAGGCGCTTGCACTGGATGCCGAAACCCCGGAGCGCCCGGTTTTACCCGACAAGCCGCAAACCTGCGAGAACCCCGCCGAGCTCCAGGAAATGCTGGACGCTTTCGCGGCCCGCGACCAGCGCCTGAGTGACCGCGAATCGGCACTGGAACTGCGCAAGAAGGCACTTTCCGCCGCCGAGGACGAAATCGCCCGCCAGCTGGAAGAAATGGCCCGGGCCGAGGCACGCCTGCGCGAGACGGTCGCGCTGGCGGACAACGCCGCGGAGGACGATCTGGAACGGCTGACAAAAGTCTACGAGAACATGAAGCCGGAGCGTGCCGCTGCACTCTTTCAGGAGATGGACCCGGCCTTCGCCGCCGGATTCCTCGGGCGGATGCGCCCCGAGGCCGCGGCGGGGATCATGGCCGCCCTGACCCCGGCGGCCGCACACCGGTTCAGCATCGTTCTGGCCGGGCGCAATGCCAACGCACCCAGCGATTGAGGGGGCTCCCGCTCAGAGATTCTTAACCGCCATCTGTCAGCCTGCGAGAGGACAGCGCGGAGCAGAGACAGACATGATCGGACTTATCGGAATTGTGGTGATCTTCGTGATGGTCTTCGGCGGCTATCTGGCGGCCGGGGGCAAGCTCGGGATCATCATGAAGGCGCTGCCCTTCGAAATGATGATCATCGGCGGGGCCGCCACCGGCGCCTTTCTGGTCAGCAATGACATCCCTTCCGTCAAGCAGACGCTGCGCGACATTGGCAAGGTCTTTCGCGGTCCCAAATGGAAACATGACGACTACCGCGATCTGCTGTGCCTGCTCTTCGAACTGATCCGGCTGGCACGTCAGAATCCGGTCGCCGTCGAGGAGCATATCGAGGCGCCCGAAGACTCGTCCATTTTCAGCGCCTATCCGCGAATTCTCGCCGATCCCGAGGCCGTGGCCCTGATCAGTGACACGCTTCGCTCGGCCGCCATGAACTACGACGATCCGCGCCAGGTCGAGGAAGTGCTCGACAAGCGGATGGAAGCCAACCTGCAGCACGCGATGCACTCATCTCATGCATTGCAAACGATGGCGGACGGTCTGCCCGCCTTGGGGATCGTGGCGGCGGTGCTGGGCGTGATCAAGACAATGGCCTCGATCGACCAGCCTCCGGAAATCCTCGGCAAGATGATCGGGGGGGCGCTGGTGGGCACTTTTCTGGGTGTGTTCCTCGCCTATGGTCTGGTCGGGCCCTTCGCTGCGCGGGTCAAGACCGTGGTCGAGGAAGACAGCCATTTCTATCACCTCATCCGCGAGGTTCTGGTGGCCAATCTTCACGAACATTCGACCAATATCTGTATCGAAGTGGGGCGGCAGAACACCCCGTCCCATTGCCGCCCGTCCTTCACCCATCTTGAGGAGGCACTCAAGGCAACCCGCAAGGACGCCGCATGATGCGCGGTCTGTTCATGCTCTTGTGTATCGCACTGCTCGCCACAGCTGCGCGGGCACAGCAGGTCACTGTCCGGTCCGGGGAACATGACGGGTTCTCGCGCCTCGTGATCGGTCTGCCCGAACGCGTTCCCTGGAGCCTGGAACGGCTGGGAAATGATCGGATCCTTCGACTCGACCGCGCCGGGCTGGAATTCGAGACTGACACGGTCTTCGACCTCATCCCGCGCACGCGCCTCGTCTCGCTCGATCAGATCGACGGAAATGCCAGGAGCGCCCTGCGTCTGACACTCGATTGCGGGTGCCCCGTGGAAGGGTTCTGGCATGGTGCCTCCTTTCTGGTGCTCGACATCCGCGATCCGGCCCCGGATCAGAACGGCGAGGATGAAATGGCGCAAAGTGGCCCGCCGCCGTTGACCGACCTTTCGAAGGATCTTGCCACCGCGCGCCGCTCGCTTGCCGGCGCGCTGGCGGCAAAGAGACTGGCAAACCACGTACAAGCCCGACCGGACACGCAAGGTCCACGCCGCTCGGCCGCGGCCAAAGCCATCGCCGGGAGCCGGGCGCGGCTGCTTCGCGAACTCGGACGTGCCGCCGCATTCGGGCTTGTGTCTCCGCGCCGAAGGCCGCCACAACCCGGCGTAGCGGCAGATCATTCGGTGGAAAAAGCCCGGCGCGAGAGTGAGCCATCGCCCCCGGACACGCCGGTCCGTCCGGACGCGCTCAGCCTGACGGCGCGCAGCGGCCTCGACGACAGCATAGTCGGCACGAGTTTCAGCGATACCGTGGCACCTGATGGGCGCCTCTGTCTTTCCGCCACGGCATTGGCGCCCGGCGCCTGGGGCGGCACCGGATCGTTCGCCGCGGAAATCGGCGCCCTGCGCCTGGGGCTCTCGGCCGAGCGGGATCGCACGGATCCGGAAGTGGCCCTGAAGCTCGCCCGGCGATACTTGCACTACGGGTTCGGAGCCGAAGCGGCGAAAACCCTCGCACTGGCCGACCCCGACCGTCGCGAGGCCGCAATCCTCGGCGCGCTCGCCGCGGTCATGGACACGGGTCATGCACCACCCGGATCGATTCTTGCAGGCCAACTCACCTGCGAAGGGCCCGCGGCGCTCTGGTCAGCGCTTTCCTACGCGTCCCTGCCCGAGAATGTCGCGATTGATGACGACGCGGTCCTGCGCGGGCTGTCGGCACTGCCGCGGCATCTGCGCGATCACCTTGGCCCGGTCCTGTCACGCAGGTTCCTGGCATCCGGGCGCAAGCCGACAGCAGACCGGATCCGGCGCCTGCTTGCGCGGGACGGCCAGGAAGAACCACCTGCCGAACGCCTCGCAGGTGCGGAACTGGACCTTGCGGAGGGGCGGCAGGCCCAGGCGGATGCCAAGCTCGAAGAGGTTGTCGACTCCAATGGAGAAACCGCCCCCGAGGCGCTGCTGCGCCGGATCGAGGCCCGGCTGGCTGACGGGCGTGGCATTCCTCCCGAAATGGCCCAGCTGGCCGGTGCCTTCGCACAGGAGCACCGGAACAACCCTGTGGGGCCGGACCTGGCCCGCGCCTATGTCGTGGCCACCGCTGCCGCCGGAGATTTCGACACCGCCTTTTCCGAGCTGGATCGGCTCGTACCCGACCTGCCCGGCGACTCGGAACGGAAGGTGACCACGAGGCTGCTCGCTCTGCTGGCCGGGAATGCCGATGATCTCACTTTTCTGCGGCACGGGGCGACACGGCGCGCCGGTGCCCCCGGCCTTGCCAGCACCGTGAACAACAATGTGGCGAAGCGCCTGCTGGACCTCGGGTTCACCGACCTTGCCGCGGCCTATCTCGCGCCCGATACCGAGGGCCCCGGCCGCCGCGACCAACAGATCCTGCGGGCACGCGCCTCGCTGCAGAGCGGGCGCCCCCGGCAGGCCGAGGTGGATCTCCTCGGGCTTTCCGGACCGGACGCCAATCGTTGGCGCGCCCGTGCCCGCAGCATGACCGGCCAGCACCGGGCGGCGCAGGCGCTCTATGCGGGTGCCGAAGCCTCCGGCAAGGCCGCACGCGAGGCTTTTCTGGCAGGGGACTGGGAAGGCGCCCGGAAAATCACTGACCCTGCCTTGCGGGCGATTGCCGAAATTCTGCCCGAACCCGGGGCAACGGCAACGCAAACCGGGCTTCTCGGCCGGAGTCGCGACAGCGCCGAGCGCGCCCGCCTGATCCGGACCGCGATCACCGGGGTCCTGCGTAGCCCGGTCGAATGACAGCCACGGCGGGCGCTTACCGAATCTCAAGACCTGAACCCTAGCCTGAAGCCGGGGCGACAGAATGTCCCCGTCCGGAGGTAGATCGTGAAACCCAGCTCCCAACCCACGGCCCTGCGCTGCCCGGCGCCGCGCGATGCATGGCTCGGCACGCGTTTGCTGGCCGCCGCCCTCACCCTCGTGGCGTTGCCGGACCCTGTAACGGCAAGCACCGCGGCTTTATGTGATCGGGCCGCAGCCCGTGCCGCCGCCGAAACCGGGGTGCCTCTGGCGGTGCTGCGTGCCATTGCCCGAACAGAGACAGGCCGCACCCGTGACGGCCGCCTGCAACCCTGGCCCTGGACCGTCAACATGGAGGGAAAGGGCCGCTGGTTCGAGACGAGAAACGGGGCACATCGCTATACCGCACGCCACGCCGCGGAAGGTGCACGAAGCTTTGATGTCGGTTGTTTCCAGATCAATCACCGCTGGCATGGCGGCGCCTTCGACTCCCTGGCAGAGATGTTCGACCCTCTCGCCAACGCCCGATACGCCGCCGACTTCCTCTCGCGCCTCCATGCCGAAACCGGGGACTGGACCCGAGCCGTCGGCACCTATCATTCCCGCAGCCCGGCGCTCGCCAGACGCTACACCGACCGCTTCGGAAAAATCTATCGCACAGTTTCCGATGCCCCGCTGTCGGACCCGGCGCATGAAGGCCCGGAGCAGATGAAGACGGATACCGTGACGCACGAGGACGGACCCGGCCCGACATCGAAACCTGCCGTGCCGCGGACCGCGGCCCTGGGCTCGCTGGTGCCGCTGGAATCCGCCGCCGGGCCCGCCTTCATCGCGATCGGCCAAGACAACAGGCGGCCCTGAGAGATGCGGCGATTCTCGGCACGCGATCTGTTCCAGCCCACGATCCTGCTGGCGTTGGCATTGATGGCCGTGATCGTGATGATGATACTGCCGGTCCCGTCCTGGGTGCTGGACGTCGGGCTTGCCGGGTCCTTCGCGCTGGCGATCCTAATCTTCACTGTCACGCTCTTCATCGAACGGCCGTTGGATTTCTCGGCCTTTCCGACCATTCTCCTGGGCTCGCTGGTACTTCGACTGTCCCTCAACGTCTCGTCGACCAAACTGATAATTGGCGAAGGGCATACAGGCACGGACGCCGCCGGCGATGTGATCGAGGGATTCGCGGACTTCGTAATGGGGGGCAGCGTCTTCCTTGGTCTCGTGGTCTTCGGCGTGCTTCTGATCGTCAATTTCATGGTCATAACCAAGGGCGCCGCCCGGATGGCCGAAGTGGGCGCGCGCTTCGCCCTCGACGGCATGCCGGGCAAGCAACTGGCGATCGACAGCGACATGTCAGCAGGCGCCATCACCCATGAGGAAGCCCGCGAACGGCGTGAACGCGAACAGCAGGAAACGACGTTCTTCGGCTCACTCGACGGGGCCTCGAAATTCGTCAAGGGCGATGCGGTGGCCGGATTGCTTATCACGCTGCTGAACCTGATCATGGGACTGATCATGGGGGTGGTGGTGCATGACATGCCGATGGGCACCGCCTTCGAGACCTATGCGATCCTTACCGTCGGAGACGGGCTCGTCACGCAGATACCTGCAGTTGTCATCTCGATTGCCTCTGCGCTTCTTCTGGCCCGCGGTGGGAACAAGGGCGCGACCGACCTGGCGTTGGTCGCTCAACTGGGCCGGCATCCGGCGGCGATGGCCACCGTGGCGGTCCTCATGGCGCTTTTCGCATTGGTGCCGGGGCTTCCATTCCTGCCCTTCATCGCGGGCAGCGCGGTCCTCGGGCTTGCCGCAGGTTGGCTGTGGCGCGAGCGCGCTGCACAGCCAGCGGAGGGAGTTGCGCAGGAAGCCCCCGCCGCACCGACCGAACAGCCTATGGCCGACATACTCGAACTGGATGACATTCATGTGGAATTCGCCAGTGACCTGGTGAACATGGTGCTCGATCCCGGTACCGGGCTGGACGCGCGGATCAGCAACATGCGCACCCATGTCGCACAGTATTACGGCCTGATCCTGCCCGAGATCCGGCTCACAGACGATCCCGGCCTGCCGCCCGGGACCTACGTGATACGGGTGCAAGGGGTCGAGCAGGCGCGCGCAACGCTTCGCCCCGACCAGATGCTCGTTCTCGACCCGGAAACCTCGGTCGAACTGCCGCAGGGGGAACCGGTGGCCGAACCGGTCTATGGCGCGCCGGCCCGTTGGATTGCCACTGACAACCAGGATGACGCCGCGCTCGCCGGGGCCACGCTCGTCGCCCCGACCGAAATCCTGGCAACCCACCTGCTCGAGGTGATCCGCCGCAACCTCAGTCGGCTGCTGACCATGAAAGCCATGCGCCGCCTTCTGGACGAAATGGCGAGGCTCTCGGACCCGGTCAAGGCAGAAGCCAACCGAAAGTTGCTGGACGAGATGATCCCGGATCGCGTTCCCGCAGACCTGCTTCATGCGGTGATGCGGCTCCTGCTGGCCGAGCAGGTCTCGATCCGCAACCTGCCATTGATCATCGAGTCCACTGCGGAGGGGCGCCAGATCCATGCCCAGCCGGAAGCCATCTGCGAGCATGTGCGTCAGCGCCTCGGGTTTCAGCTCGTTGCCGGGCTTACCCGCGAAGACGGCACGCTGCCGCTGCTGCAACTGGCCCCGGAATGGGAAGACACCTTCGCCACCTATCAGGTCGAGGGCGAGCGCGGACGCCCCGACGTCGCCCTCCCGCCCGAGACGTTCAATGCCCTCGCCCGTGCCGTGTCCGAGCAGGTTTCGGCGGCCGGCGAGCAGGGCATTCACCCGGCACTCGTTACCTCGACCGGACGGCGGCGTTTCCTGCGCACGGTGCTGAGTGCCAAGCATATCAGCACTCCGGTCCTGTCCTTCGAGGAAATCGGGCTGGATGCACAGCCCTCGCTGGTCGGTGTGGTCGCGGCATGAACGGCGCGGCTGCGCTCATCGCGCTCGGTCAGGAGGCGCTGTGGCTTCACGTGCTCGTGTTTCTGCGCGTCGGGCCGGTCATGTCGCTTTTCCCGGGCTTCGGAGAACGCTCCGTTCCGGCAAGGGTCAAGCTCGTCCTGGCACTTGTCTTCACGGTAGCGATCACGCCCGCGGCGGCTGCACGGCTAGAGCATTTGGCCGCGGCCTTGCCCGGAAGTTTCTTCTGGCTCGCCCTGACGGAAACCGCGGCCGGCCTCGTTCTCGGAATCGGGGTGCGGCTTTTCCTGCTCGGTCTACAAACCGCCGGCGCGATCGCCGCGCAGGCGACCTCGCTTTCGCAGATCCTCGGCAATGCGGGGGTCACGCCACTTCCGGCGATCGGACAGCTTCTGGTGGTTGCAGGACTCGCGCTGGCGATGATGATGGGCCTGCATGTCAGGGTGGCCGAGATGCTGATTCTGTCCTACGGACCGTTGCCTGCCGGACAACTGCCCGATCCGGCTTCGGTGAGTGAATGGGGCACCGCGCAGGTCGCCGGCGCCTTTGCGCTGGCCTTCTCGCTGGCCGCGCCCTTCGTACTTGTCTCGGTACTCTACAATCTCACCCTGGGGATCATAAACCGCGCGATGCCGCAACTCATGGTCGTCTTCGTCGGCGCCCCGGTGATCACCGCCGCGGGGCTGGTACTTCTGGCGCTGCTGGCGCCGGTGATGCTGTCGGCCTGGATGGCTGCGTTGCAGGGTTTTGTCATAGCCCCGTTCGGAGGCCGTTGATGGCGCAACCCGATGACGATACCGACAAGCCCCACGAACCGACGCATCACAAGCTGGAGGAGGCGCGCCGCAAGGGCGAGATGGCCCGTTCGGCCGACCTGAACACGGCGGCCGCCTATGGTGGATTTCTTCTTGCCGGCCTCTCGATCGGGCCATGGTCAGTGGGCAAGATCGGCACCACGCTGACGGTAATGCTGCAACAGGCCGATGGCCTTTCGGGACTGTTCCTCGATGAGCGGGCGGCCGCCCTGGCGGGGGGCCTTCTGGGGGCTGTGGCACTCGGAATGCTGGGATGGTTCCTGATCCCCGCCGGCCTGGCACTGCTGTCAGCAATCGCGCAGCGCAGCCTCGTTGTCGCCCCGACCAAGCTGGAACCCAAGCTCTCGCGGATCAGTCCCGTGTCGAACGCCAAGAACAAGTATGGCCCTTCCGGACTGTTCGAGTTTGCCAAGAGTTTCGCCAAGCTGGTGCTCTATTCCGTGCTGCTGGCCGCGTTCCTGGGGCTGGGCCTGTCCGAAATGGCGGGCGCGATCCATGCCGAGCCGCAGATGATTGGCGCGCTGATGGGCCGGATGCTTGTGGACTTCATGATCGTGGTGGTGGTCATCGCGCTGGCCATCGGAGCGGCGGATTTCCTCTGGCAGAGGTTCGATCACGCCCGCCGCAACCGCATGTCGCACCGCGAAGTCAAGGACGAGCAAAAGCAGCACGAGGGCGATCCCCACATGAAACAGGAACGCAAGCAGCGTGCCGGACGCATTGCCAGCCAGCAGATGATGGCCGACGTGCCGGATGCGGACGTGGTTGTGGTCAATCCGACCCATTACGCTGTCGCCCTCACCTGGAGCCGCGCACCCGGCACGGCGCCCGTCTGTGTCGCCAAAGGGGTGGACAACATGGCCATCGCGATCCGCGAGGTCGCACAGAAAAACGGCGTGCCGCTGCGGCATGATCCTCCGACGGCGCGGGCCCTTCATGCGGTTACCGAAATCGGCGACGAGATCGCGCCGGAACACTACCGCACCGTCGCCGCCGCAATCCGGTTCGCCGAAGCCATGCGGCGCCGTGCAGGGTCACGCAGATGAGCGCCCCCGAAGACCTCGCCGCGCTGGCAAACGTGACCGACGCGCTCTACCGGGCCAAGCTGATTTCGATGCGCCGGATCGTGGAACGCGAAGCCGGTCTGCGCCGGGATCTTGCCGCGCTCGAGGCCAGACGCCAGGAAACGCTGGCACTTGCCACCACGCAGGTCGATGGGCCGCGGCGGATCGGAGCGGATGTGCAATGGCAGGGCTGGCTGGACGGGCGGCAGCGGCGGCTTCAGACGGAACTCGCCCAGGTCATGGTCCTGAAAGCCGAGGCGGTGGAGGGGGTGCGCCGCGCCCATGGGCGCGGAACCGCGGCGGCCCGTCTTTCCGACAACGCGTTCGATCAACGGCGCATCAAAAGGGCCGCTCGGGCCGCGGAAACGCTACAGACCCTTGCCTGTCTCACCGCCGGCACTCAGGTGTCCTGACGCGCAATGTCGGTGATCAGCACCCCTTTGACCAGATTTCCGAGCGTCGCACGCGCCACTTCCGTCAGCGCCCCGCGCAAGACATCCATGTTGTTGGCATCGGTGAACTCGCCCTTGAAGCCGCCCATGTTGGAATGGTCGAACAACACTTGGAGGAATGAGTCGCGCAGCTTGGGTTCGTGCCGGTAAACGCTTTCGGCCTGGCCAGGCTCGATCTCGACACTGAGCGACATCACGACCAGCGCCGCAACCATGTCACGCGACACGACCGGCACCACGAACTGGTTGTTCAACTTGATATACTCATGTTCACCGCCTCCCTCGGGTGCATTTTCCGAAGGGGGCGTGATGTCATGCGCGGATTCGGCTCCGGGCGGACACTCGGCCGGGGTCACGGCAATCACCGCCGGTTCGGGTGCGGCCGCAGGGCGGAGCGCCAGCCCCGCACCAACCCCGCCAGCAATCCCCAGAAGAAGCAGAATGAATGGACTCAACAGGCGGATCATCACGTCTCCTAGAATGGCAGGATCACGTCCAGCACCTGCTGGCCGAGACGGGGTTGCTGCATGTCGCTGATTTGTCCACGTCCGCCATAGGAGATGCGCGCAGCGGCGATCTTGTCATATGTGATCTCGTTCCGGCGCGAGATGTCAGCCGGACGGACGAAACCTGAAACCAGCAATTCACGCATCTCGAAGTTCACCCTTACCTCCTGGGCGCCGCTGATTTCGAGCACGCCGTTCGGCAACACCCGGGTGATGGTGGCGGCAACGCGCAGGGTCAGTTCCTCGCGGCGGCTGACGGATCCATCTCCCCCCGCCTCGCTGCTTGAGTTGATCGAAACAGCCTCGCCCATGCTGGCCCCGTCCGGCAGATCCTCGTCAATGCGCTGCGGCAGGCCGAAGAGCTGCGGTATACCCAACGATTCCGATCCCTGCCGGGACCGCGAGGTGGAATTGGAAATCTCCGCCTCCTCGTCAATCTCGATCACCACCGTAAGAATATCGCCACGGCGCATCGCACGCCGATCGCCCAGAAGCGAATGCCGCCCGCGGCGCCAGAGCGATGCGCGGTCGGGGCGAAGCGAACGCTCAACGGTATTTGACAGGTCGGGATTGCGCATCGCAGCCTCCTCGGGGCTGTCCTCCACGGCGGTGAACGCCGGCGGACGCCCGATGTGCTTGGCCCGCTCGCACCCCGCCAGCAGGAGACACACGCAACCAAGCAGCAGGGCACGGATCATTGTCCGCCCCCTGCGTGCACAAGCACGCGGCCATCTGCCAGAACCCGACCCGAAACCGTACTGCGCGACGAAAGGTTCATCACCCGCACCAGCTCGCCGGCACCGGCACGCGACATTGATCGGCCCTCGGTGACGATGCTGATCCCCGCCCCGCGGTAATGCAGGGCAACGATCTGGTTGCGTTCGATCACGGCCGGCGGACCAACGTCACCAGGTCTTATGGGGCGACCCGCATAGAGGGCCACGCGCGCCTCCTGCCCGATCACCTGTGCCGGGTCGCGCAATGCGCCAGGCACATCCGCCTCATGCACGGTGACATCCTGCGCGGTCAACACTGTACGGGCCCGCATGGTGCGCGCTGCGAGCAGGGTATCCGCCACCGCCGGCATGGCCCCGCACAGGAAAAGGATCAGCAACGCCCGTTGCATCAACGCACCTGCGTGGTGGCACCGAGCATCTGGTCGGCGGCCGAGATGACCTTGGAATTGAGTTCGTATCCGCGCTGCGCCTCTATCAACTCGGTCACTTCGCGAACCGGGTCGACGGAACTGTCCTCAAGGTATCCCTGCCGCAACGTGCCCAGTCCGTCCTGTCCGGGCACTGTCACAAGAGGCGGGCCCGAGGCCTCGGTCTCGGTGAAGAGGTTCCCGCCACGCGCCTCCAGACCCTTGGGATTGGTAAAACCCGTCAGGTTGAGCTGACCCACCAGCTGCGCCTCGGCGCTTTCGCGGAAATGGACATGGACCTCGCCGTCGGTGTTCACCGAGACACTGCGGGCATCGTCCGGGATCACGATTTCGGGGGCAACCGAAAAGCCGTCGGAGGTTACCAATACCCCCTCCGCAGAGCGTTTCAGGCCCCCGTCGCGGGTATAGGCGGCACGCCCCGACGGCAGTTGCACCTCGAGGTAGCCGTTGCCGTCGATCGCCAGGTCCAGATCGTTGCCGGTCCGGGACAGCGATCCTTGTGCCAGATGTACCGAAACCGCGGATGGTCGCACGCCGAGTCCGAGCTGCACGCCGGTCGGCAGCACCGTACCGTCGGCGGCATTGATGGTGCCGGCGCGCGCCATCTGCTGGTAATGCAGATCCGCGAATTCGGCACGGCGGGCATTGAAACCGGTGGTGGACATGTTGGCGAGGTTGTTCGAGATCGTCTCGACCCGCATCTGCTGTGCAGCCATTCCTGTGGCCGCGATCTTGAGGGCACGCATCGGCCTCTCCTTTTCTTCTGCATCTTGATTGCTGGTGGCGTTTCGGGCGATCAGCGGCGGGTTAAGGAGTCCAACGCCGCACGGACACGCTCGTTCTCTGCGTCGAGGAAACTCTGGCCCATCTCGTAGGCACGCTGCACCTCGATCATCCGTGCCATCTGCCCCACCGGGTTGACATTCGCCCCTTCCAGGAACCCTTGCAGGATGCGCCCGTCGGGCACCGGATCCACCGGCCCGTCGGCCCGGAACATCACCCCGTCTTCCCGGGTCAGCGTGGTTGGATCACGTGGCACGCCAAGTCCGATCCGGGCCAGAGGCCGGCCCTCGGCACTGACGGTACCGTCAGGCGAAACGCCAAGGCCCCGGGTGTTCGGCGGTACAAAGACGGGCGCACCGCCGGCATCCAGAACACGGTTTCCATCCGGTGTCACCAGCTCCCCGGCTGGCGACAGCGCGAAGCTGCCCGCGCGAGTCAGCCTCTCGCCGGCCGGCGTCTCGATCCGGAAGAATCCCGGCCCCTCGATTGCGAAATCCAACTGTCCACCGGTCCGGGTAAGCGCGCCCTGAAGCATCGAGGTGTGCCGCGCCCTGCCCGCGGCCATGGACAGGGAGTCACCACCGCCGGTGCGCTGAACATGTTCAGCAAAGATCAGCCCCTCCTGCCGGAATCCGGTGGTCGCGGCGTTGGCGATGTTGTTGGCAATGACCTGCATTTCGCGCATCAGCCCGGTCTGCCGGGTGAGTGTCGCGTAGCCCGCGTTTTCCATTTCAGCCTCCTGCGATCAGCGGTAGAAGTTCATCCTGGAAGAACGCCACCAGCGTCTGGGTCATGAAACCCATCGATACCCAGAACACCGCGACAATAGCCGCCAGCTTGGGTACGAAGGTGAGCGTGAGTTCCTGGATCGAGGTGAGCGCCTGGAAAAGCCCCACCACGAGCCCGGCGATCAGCGCGACCGACAGAATCGGCAGCGAGATGATCACCGAGACCCAGAGGCCCTGGCGCAACGTGTCGAATAGCACCGCCTCGTCCTGCATCGCATCACACCGGCATCCGCAGGATTTCCTGGTACGCCTCGACAACCTTGTCCCGGACGGTGACAGCGGTTTCCACCGCAAGTTCGGTCTGGGCCAGGGCCTGCACGAGAGCATGCGGATCGGCCTCCCCGGCCATGGCCGCCTTCGCCGTCGCCTCTCCCTCCTGAAGTGTCGCGGCGAAATCCCGCGCCACGCCGGCCATCGCCTCGGCCGGTCCGCCCGATCCCGGACCCGGGTCAGTGGCCGGCCGACTGTCAAGGTATCCGCGCGCGGCGGCAAGTGCACTTATTTCCATATCCGATCTCCTTTCGGGTACTTATTTTTGGGTCGGTCCTAACGGCGCAGAAGGTCGAGCAGGCGCGACGACATCTGCCGAGCCTGCTCGAACATCTTCAGGTTGGCCTCGTAGCTGCGTTGCGCCTCGCGCGCGTCGGCTATCTCGATAACCAGATCCACGTTGGATCCCTCGTAGTGACCATCTTCGCCCGACAGGGGATGAGCGGGATCGTAGACGCGCTCCAGGTCAGAACGGTCAAGTTGTACCGGCCCGGTGCGCACCGCGCCCGCCTCGCCCGTGCCGCCGAGCGCCGCTTCGAAAGAGACGGTCTTGCGGCGATAACCGGGGGTGTCGGCATTCGCGATGTTCTCGGACAAGTGGCGCAGGCGTTGTGCCTGGGCCTGCAGCCCGCTTGACGTGATCGAAAGCGCTTGGGAAAATTCGCTCATCTCCAGCCTCCTCTAACGGCGCCTGACGGCATTGCGCAAAATGTCCAGCGACGACTTGTAGATCGTCACCGCACGGTTGTGCTGGCGGCCGATTTCGACCGCTCGCAGCATTTCTGTTTCCAGTGAAACGGTGTTACCGTTGGGATCGGCGGGCAGATCGCGCAGCCGCGCGGCGGCCGGCCGGGCCCCGGCGGCGGCATGGCCGATATGACCGGGCCGGGTGGCGCGCAGCCCAAACACGCCATGCCCGTCCTGCGCCCCGCGCAGCACCTCCGAAAAGGGCGCCACATCGCGTGCGGCGTATCCGGGCGTGTCGGCATTGGCGATATTTCGGGCCACAGCAGCCTGCCTTGTGCCGGCGTGG
>Ga0102928_1001615_pt1 | contig 13936 bp, 13 predicted proteins | sample SalPonR1_B_D1_MG_FD_78504 | JGI IMG/M metagenome (GOLD analysis project Ga0102928, IMG submission 78504) | Salt pond soil microbial communities from South San Francisco under conditions of wetland restoration - Salt Pond MetaG R1_B_D1_MG | ecosystem: Environmental > Aquatic > Marine > Intertidal...
CGCCGCCGGGCTCGTAGGAGTACCAGACCGGCACGGCGAGCGGAGGCCCGTCGCGACGCTCGATGGCGAGCACGCCGACGTGGAGACCTGCGAGGAACGCTTCACGGTCGCTGACGGACATCTTCTGGTCGGCCATGCTCCCTGTCTAGCGGACGTGGCCGTCGCCGATCTGCGCCGGGTCGTCCGACAGTTTCCCCAGGTATCGCCACCAAGCCCTGAGCCGTCCCGTGGCGGCTCGCCGAGCAGCTCGATCGGGTCCGTGTCGGAGTCGACGGTCAGGCAGTCACGAGTTCGCGATGCTGCTGCGGGCTGATACCGCGGACTCGCTTGAATGCGTTGCTGAGCGCGAACGGGCTGGAGTAGCCGACGAGCTCGGCGACGGCGCCGACGGTGACGTCGGGTTTGCGGAGGTGGTCGGCAGCGAGGTCGATGCGCCATGAGGTCAGGAACGTCATCGGGGGTTCGCCGACGAGCTCGGTGAAGCGGGCCGCCAGGTTGGCGCGCGACACGTTGACCTCGGCGGCCAGGCCGGCGACCGTCCAGGGTTCGGCCGGGTTGTTCTGCATGAGGCGTAACGCGGTCCCCACGATCGGGTCCGCCTGGGCTCGGTACCATGCCGGCGCTTCGGCTTCGGGGCGATCGAACCAGGCACGCAGCGCAGTCACCACGATCAGGTCGAGAATCCGGTCGAGCACTGCGATCTGGCCGGGATCGTCCTTCATCACCTCGTTGTTGAGGATGTGAACCAGGGCCCCGTCCCATTGGTCGGGGCTGAGGTGGATCACGGGTGGCAGCGCCCTCACGAGTCGATCGCCGATCTCCCCGAAGGAGTGGTACGCCCCGACGAGCATCACGGTGTCGCCCTCGTGGTGGTTGCCCCAGCTGCGAACCCCGAGTGACATCGTCTCCTCGAGCGGCTCGCCGGTCAGCGATCGGCAGTCCTGGCCGGGATGGATCTCGATCGTCGGCTCGGTGTCCGGGTGATCGCCCACCCGGTAGTGGTCGGGGCCGCGTGTGAGGGCCAGGTCGCCGGGCCGCACCGTCACGACGTCGCCGTTGTCGTGACGGATCCACAGCTCGCCGCGTGGGACGGCCAGCACGGTGAGCGGGGCCTCGGCCATGATCCGCAGCCCCCATGGTCCGGACCACGACGACCGCAGCAGGAAGGCGCCACTGGCACGAGGTCCGTCGAGGAGGCGTTGGCGCGAGGCCACGGGGTCACGGCGCTGACCCGCCGGCCCGACGAACTCGACGACCACGAGAATCTCGAGGTCGTGGCCGGCGACGTCCTCGATCCTGAGGCGGTCGAGAAGGTCGTCATCGGCCACGACGCCGTGATCTCCGTGCTCGGTGCAGGGATGCGTCGGACCACGCTGCGTACCGACGGCACCCGCAACATCGTCGAGGCGATGCAGCGCCAAGGTGTCCGCCGGCTCGTGAGCCAATCGGTGTTCGGGCTCGGTGACGGCGCAGAGAAGCTGCCGCTGCACTGGAAGCTCGTGGTCAAGCCCCTGATCCTCCGCAACGCTTACCGGGATCACGCCGGTCAGGAGGCCGTCGTCGCATCCAGTGGGCTCGACTGGACGATCACCCGTCCCGTCAGCCTTCGCGACACCGAGGCCACCGGCCGCTACCACGACGGTCCCGCAGCGGCGATGAGCGGTATCACCCTGAAGATCGGTCTCACCGATCTCGCCCGCTTCACCCTCGACCAGCTCGAGAGCGACAAGTACCTGCACCGCCGGCCGGGCATCTCGCACTGATCACCCACGGCATCCGGGAGGTGGAGATGATGGAAGGAACCCAGCTGTACCTCGTCGCCGCAACCGCGATCGCCAGCGGCCTGATCGGCGGCGTGTTCTACGCATTCTCGTCGTTCGTGATGCCCGCCCTGAAGCGGCTCCCGCCAGAGGAGGCACTGGCCGCCATGCAGTCGATCAACGTCACCGCCGTACGGCCGGGACTCATGATTCCCTTCTTCGGCACGGCGATCGCCGGTGTCGCCGTCGGCGTCACGGCGGTGGCGAACTGGGGCGACACCGGCTCGGTCTGGCTCCTCGCCGGAGCGGCCAGCTACGTGCTCGGCACCTTCGTCGTGACTGCGGCGTACCACGTGCCACGCAACAACGCCCTCGCCGCGACCCCGACGGGTGCTGCGGACGCCGCGTCGGTCTGGTGCCGCTATCTCCGCGAGTGGACGAGGGGGAACCATGTCAGGACGATTGCATCGCTCCTGGCAGCGGCGGCGCTCACCGTCGCGATCGTCGAGGGGTAGGCGTGTGCCGAGCCTGATCGAGCACCCCTCCATCACCGGACAACGGGCTCGAACCGAGCCCATGTCGATGTTGTCGACGAGCGTCCGCCCGGCAGTGTGGACAGATGGTCAGCCAATGTTGTAGGCATGTGGTCATCGAGTGGTGTCGTAGCCCCCCGGTGACACCACAGGAAGGCAACGATGAACTCCCACACCCACTTCCATGAACTCGGGCAGCAGCCCTCGGTGCACACGGCGGCCGCTCACGGGGCTGCCCGTGCGTCGCTGCCGTTCGACGACGAACGCGACTTCGAGGAGGCCCGCCGAGGGCTCGTGGCCGTGCCGGGCGAGCGCCGGGTCACGGCCGATGACGGCAAGATCGTCTGGGACATCGGCAGCTACGACTTCCTGCTCGACGGGCAGACGTTCGAGAGCATCCATCCCTCACTGCAGCGCCAGGCACTGCTCAACATGGAGTACGGGCTCTACGAGGTGCTGCCCGATCGCATCTACCAGGTGCGTGGCTTCGATCTGGCCAACATCACCTTCGTCAAGGGAGACACCGGTTGGATCGTCTTCGACCCGCTGACCATGACCGAGACGGCCGCCGCTGCCCTCGCGCTGGTCACCGAGCACCTCGGGCAACGGCCTGTGGTCGCCGTCGTCTACTCCCACTCCCACGCCGACCACTGGGGTGGCGTCGGCGGAGTCGTCGACCGTGACGACGTGACCTCCGGCAGGGTCCAGGTGATCGCCCCCGAGGGCTTCCTCGAGCACGCCGTCGCCGAGAACGTCTACGCCGGCAACGCCATGAACCGGCGCATGGTGTACCAGTACGGGACCCTGCTGGATCGCAGCCCCTTCGGTCACGTCGACCAAGCGATCGGCAAGGCGGTGGCCAACGGCACGCCGAGCCTCATCGCTCCGACGGTGCACATCGCCGACGACATCGAGGAACTCACCGTCGACGGTGTCCGGATGATCTTCCAGAACACTCCCGACACCGAAGCGCCCGCCGAGATGAACACGTACTTCCCCGACTGGAAGGCGTTCTGGGCCGCCGAGAACATCGTCGCGACGGTCCACAACATCTACACGCTGCGTGGTGCGCTCGTTCGCGACGCACTCGAGTGGTCGCGCCAGATCAACAAGGCACTCCACCTCTTCGGCCAGGAGGCCGAGGTGATGTTCGCCTCGCACTCGTGGCCGCGGTGGGGCAACGAGCGGATCCAGGAAGTGATGCGCACCCAGCGCGACGCCTACGCGAACCTCAACAACGGGGTGCTGCACCTGGCGAACCAGGGCGTCACGATCAACGAGATCCACAACGTCTACCAACCGCCGGAGAGCCTGCAGCAACAGTGGGCCGCGCGCAGCTACCACGGGTCGGTGGAACACAACTCGCGCGCCGTCATCAACCGGTGGCTCGGCTACTGGGACGGCAACCCCACCACCCTCATCCCGCTGTCACCGCGCGATTCCGCACCGCTCTACGTGGAGATGATGGGTGGAGCGGAGCCGATTCTCACGCGGGGCCGCGAGCTGATCGATCAGGGCGACTACCTCCTGGCGACCGAGATCCTCGACAAGCTCGTGTACGCCGAGCCCGACAACGTGCAGGCCCGCCGGCTGCTCGCCGACGCGTTCGAACAGATCGGCTACCAGCGAGAGAGCCCCAGTGTGCGCAACAGCTTCCTCGCCGCTGCGCTCGAGCTCCGCTCCGGTCTGCCCGATGCGACCTTCCCGAAGAGCACCGGCCCCGACATCATCCGGTCGGTGAGCACCAGGCAGTTCCTCGACCTGCTGGGCATCCGGCTCGATCCCGAACGAGCGCAGGGCACCGAGTTCACCGTCAACCTGGTCACGCCCGACAACGGGGAGAAGTTCGTGATCGAGCTGAGCAACGCCACGCTGACGAACCTCGAAGGGTTCCTCGCCGAGGACCCCGACCTCACCATCACGCTGAACCGGTCCGACATCGAACGAGCGATGCTCGGCACGGCATCGTTGCAACAGCAGGTCGCCGACGGCACCGCGCAGCTCGAGGGCGACGCCGGAGTGCTCGGGGCGCTGGCCGGCATGCTCGTGCACTTCTCCCCGGCCTTCGAGATCATGCCCGGCACGAATCTTCCCGGTCTCGGCGTCGACGGCGACCCCTTCACCCAGGAACCCCTCGCCGACAGCGCCGGCGGATGACGCGTGCCGACGGCGTCCACGTCGGTCTGCGAGGGCCCCGAAGCGGCACGGCACGAAGACGACCAGCGGTCGTTCAGCGTGCGAGGTAGCCGCGTCCCAGCAGGTCCACCGCAATCCACGACAGGACATCTCGAGTCCACAGCTGCCCCGACGACGCGTCGTACTCGCCGGGCAGCTCGACGCCGGCCGGTACGGCGGCGGGAATGTCGAGGCGGTCCATCGACAAGAGGCAGCTGGCAGCCATGTCGGCGACGCAGACCACGCCGGCCCTGCCCATGTCGAGGCCCATCGAGCGAGCGATCTGGAGACCCTCCTCGGCCACGGCCGGGGTCGAGAGATACACCACGGTGCCGTCCGGCGCGACCCTGGGCTCGACCGAGATGACGTCCTGCACGCCCAGCTCTGCGAGTTCTCGAGCGATCTCCCACTGGGCGACGACAGGCATCGGACGATCTTCGACGAGATCGGCGACGACGTGCGCGAGTGCGGCGTTCACCGGCCCTGGGGACACCACATCCATGGGCGGCGGCGGATCCGTGAGACCGACGGCGTCGACGCCTGCGTCTGCATCGATTCGGAACCCGAACGAGAACGCCCAGATCGAGTCGATCTGCCGGAGCGGGGCGGTCGCCGGTTCGTAGTCCAGGACGGGGCTGCCGGCAAGATCGCCGCCAGCTGCCGCCACCAGGCGGTCGAGGGTGCCCTGTTCCAGCTCGGCCGCGACTCGGCGGCCGACGTTCACGTCACCGAGCTCATCCGCCAGACGTTCCCCCAGCTCGGCGCGAGTGGCATCGAAGGGAGCCGGAACCGTCGTCGTGGGGGCGGCCGTCGTCGTGGGGGCGGCCGTCGTCGTGGGGGCGGCCGTCGTCGTGGGGGCGGCCGTCGTCGACGTGGTGGACACGATGGAGGTGGCCGGCCCCGATGGCTCCGACGCCGATTCGTCGGACGAACAGGCGACACCGACCATGCACGCGCCGAGCACCACGACAACACCCCAGCGCCGACGCGTCCGGCCGGAACGAGTGCCCGGACGATTCAGCCGCGACGCACTGCCCATCTGGGTGTTCTACACCCGGAACCCCGGCTTTGCTGCCCCACCGACTCTGCAACCATGAAGCCTGAACTCACGGGATCGAGTCGCGCCGCCACCTTCCGTCGGTTCACTCGGATCGCACGTCGACGACCAGCCGCAGTGGGTTCTCCAGGACCTGGACCCGGAACGGACGCTCTTCGGTGACGCCCACGGCCCAGGTCATGGCAGCTTCGAAGTCCTCGACCAGCGCCAACTCGTTCACGGCCGACGCCGAGTCGGGTGAGAAACGATCGGGACCCGTGTACGTGGGTGCCGCCTCGTCACCGGTGAGGTCCACGGTGCTCGCCGGGGTCATCCTGACGGCGAGCATCGCAGCACCCTCCACCTCGACGGGCCTTCCGGCGGTGTCGACCAACGTGTCGGTGTACTGCACGTCGTAGGAGAGGTCGCCGGTGTCCGCACCGAACTCGAACACCAGCCGGTTCGTTGCCACCTGGCCGGTCGCCTCCCCGACGCTCACATCCTGGAGCAGTCTCGGATCACCACTGGCCGGGAAGTCGTCGCTCCTCACCCTCGCGGTTCCGAAACCACCGGCGTCGTCGGCGCCGTCGGCGGTGTCGCCACCGAGCGACTCGATCGCCTCACGCAACGCCACCCGGTCTTCAGGATCGACCACACCGTCGGCCTCGACCGCCTCGGTCGACTCCTGGAACTCGATCGTGGCTGCCTGCGTGTTCGGCCCGAACCAACCGTCGACGACGATCGGGTACAGCTCCGATCCGGACAGCTGGAGCCACTCGTTCAGCCGGTCCTGCCACCAGGCGGCCAACTCGTTGCGATCACCCAACTCGACGGGCGCCGCCCGCAGCACCGTCTGCCTCCTGCTGGAGCAGCGTCGACGGTGCCGCATCGATCACGCCGGCGACCGGCGTGAATGCCGTGAGTGCGGCCACCGAGAGACCGACAAGGGTCCGCGCCGTCCGTCCGGAGCGTGCGTTCGACGTGCGCTTCGGTGTCGTCTCGACAGTCGCCATGCGTCCTCCTCGGGTCGGTACATCGAGCGACGCCCGACCTCGTCGTTCGGTCACTTGTCGTTCGACAGCGAGACCTCGGCCGTCACGGCACACCTACCCGAGACCGGCGGCGCCAAATCCGCCAGCCATCCGGGTCGTCTCCCACGATCGAGATGTGATGGTCCGCACCGTCTGGGCCACCATCACCCCACGGCGTAAGTGACCGATCTCAGCCGCGAGGCACTCCGAGGAGGTGGTGGCTGAGGTCCGTCAAGGCCGGCTGGACGTCACCTTCGAAGCCGCTGGCGGCGCGGAGCGACGCACCCCAGATGACCGAGCCGGCGACCATCGAGCCCGTTGCCGCGGCAGCGATGCTGGGGTCGGCGACACAGGCAGGCCTCGACTCGACGGGCGCACGCCGAGCCTGGTCGAGCACCCCTTCCATCACCGGATAGCGGACCCGAACCGAGCCCATGTCGATGTTGTCGACGAGCGTACGAGCGATCAGCCTCGCCGGGATCGGGTTGCGGTGCATCACCGCGACGACCTGGTCGATATCGAGACCGCCAGGGGCGAGCGCACCGGGCATGAGCGGCGCGATCCCCACCTCGATCGCTTCGGCGATCAGTGCGTCCTTGGAGCCGAAGTGCCGGTGGAGAAGTCCGTGGTTCATGCCGGCGTGGCGTGCGATGTCGCGGATCGACACCGACGCCGGCCCGTGTTGCGCGAACAGTTCGATCGCCGAGGCGAGCAGTGCGTCGCGGGTCGTCGGCTCGGTCGAGGGAGCAGCTTCCCGAGCACCTTGTTCGTTGTCGGCGCTCCGGCCGGACTCCAACAGCGGGTCGTGGATTGCAGCAAGTGCCCACAGGTCAGCGGCCACGAACGCGATCGCATCGTCACGTCGCCGCCTCCCCCGGCTGCCGAGACGCAGGGCGGACTCGATGAACCCGTCGAAGGTCAACCATCCGAGCAGGAGGCTCGAGGCTGCGTACTGGAGGATCTTCGCCCGACGGTCAGCATCGCTGCCGACCTCGTCGCCCGGGATCGACCACGGCCCGCCCAGGCACTCGGGGAATCCGTCCGGTTCGATGTCACCGAGCGCCGACCGGATCAGCAGCTTCGTCATCGAGCGGTTGTCGCGGGCCGAACGCAGCAGCCGGGAGAATCCAGCAGCGTCGCAGGACCCAACCGCCGCGGTTTCCGCCCTGACGCGTGCGGTCAGCCGCTCGCCGACGGCCCGGACGAGACCGTCCTTGGAGCCGAAGTGCTGCAGGACGAGCGGGTGCGTCACACCGGCGGAGTCGGCGACGCCACGCAGCGACGTCCCGCTCGGACCGGCGCCGCCGTAGGCAGAGATCGCCGCATCGAGAATCGCCATCCGGCTCGCCGCTCGCTGCTCGGCCCGTGTGCTGCGTCTCGACGACATGGGGGCCTCACTGTACGGAACCGAGATCCAGAAGATGTGGACAGTTGGTCAGCGCATGGTGTAGACAGACGGTCAGCAGTTGGTGGTGCAGCCATTCCGGTACAGCACGTCGCCGAGAACGCCGGCAGTTGATGCCGTCCACCCACCCACCCACCGACACGAAAGAGAGACGTCACCGTGCTCGCCTACGACTATCCCATCCTCGGAGTGTTCTGGACCTTCATGTTCTGGTTCCTCTGGCTGGCCTGGATCCTGCTGCTGTTCCGGGTGATCGTCGACATCTTCCGCAGCCGCGATCTCGGCGGCGTCGGCAAGGCCTTCTGGGCACTCTTCGTCATCGTTCTGCCATGGCTCGGTGTCCTCGTCTACCTGATCGCCCGCGGCGGCAAGATGGCGCAGCGCGACATCGAGGAGGCATCGGCACGGGAGGAGGCGTTCCAGTCCTACATCCGCACCACGGCCGGTGCGCCGAGCACCGCCGACGAGCTGTCGAAGCTGTCGGCGCTGCAGGAACAGGGCGTGATCACCGACACCGAGTTCGAACAGCAGAAGGCGAAGCTGCTCACCTGAGCGGCTCGCAGGAAACCACGGGAGGCCCACGTGAGCGAACCGACAGCGACACCGGCGACGAGAGCAGCCATCGACGCCTTTGCGGCGACGCTGCCGATGCACGATCGGCAGGACTTCGACGACGCCCGCCATGGCTTCGTCGGCCGATCGACCGAGCGGCAGATCCGAGCCGCTGACGGACGCGTGGTGTGGGACCTCGATGCCTATGAGTTCATGCGCGACGCCGACGCACCCGAGACGGCGAACCCGAGCCTGTGGCGGCAGGGGCAGCTGCTCATCGAGGACGGGCTGTTCGAGGTGTGCCCGGGCATCTACCAGCTCCGTGGCTTCGACCTGTCGATCATGACCGTCGTCGAGGGCGACTCCGGCGTGATCGTGATCGATCCGCTGATCAGCGCGGAGACCGCAGCCGCCGCGTTCGCGCTGTACCGCGAGCATCGCGGCGACCGGCCGGTGCGGGCGATGATCTACACCCACTCCCACGTCGACCACTTCGGCGGGGTGAAGGGCATCATCAGCGAGGACCAGGTCGACGCCGGCGAGGTCGAGGTGATCGCCCCCGAGGGGTTCATGCAGCACGCCGTGGCCGAGAACGTCTTCGCCGGCCCGGCGATGCTGCGCCGCGCCGGGTACATGTACGGCGCCGCGCTCGAACGCGGCCCCGCCGGCCAGATCGGCAGCGGGCTGGGCCAGACCAACTCGTCGGGGACGATCTCGCTGATTCCCCCGACGGTCGACATCACCCACACCGGCCAGACGCTGACGGTGGACGGTGTCGAGATCGTGTTCCAGAACACGCCCGACACCGAGGCGCCCGCCGAGATGAACTTCTTCTTCCCCGGCAAGCGGGCACTGTGCATGGCCGAGAACACCTCCCACACGTTGCACAACATCCTCACGATCCGCGGCGCCGTCGTGCGCGACGCCCACAACTGGGCCCACCACCTGACCGAGACGATCTCGCTGTTCGGCGACGAGCTGGACGTGGTGTTCGCCTCCCACCACTGGCCCACCTGGGGCCGCGAGCGTGCGGTCGAGTTCCTGGCGATGCAGCGCGACATGTACCTGTACCTGCACGATCAGACGCTGCGCATGATCAACCAGGGCTACACCGGCGCCGAGATCGCCGAGCAGCTCGAGACCCCACCCGCACTCGCCCAGCAGTGGCACACCCACGGCTACTACGGCTCGGTCAGCCACAACGTGAAGGCGATCTACCAGCGCTACATGGGCTGGTACGACGCCAACCCGGCCAACCTCTGGACGCACCCGCCCGAGAGCGTCGCCGAACGCTACGTGGCAGCGATGGGGGGCCGTGAGCAGGCACTCGCCGCAGCACGGCAGGCATGGGACGAAGGTGACTACCGGTGGTGCGCGGAGTTGTGCAAGCACCTCGTGTTCGCCGACGACGCCGACACCGAGGCCCGCCACCTCCTCGCGGACGCCCTCGAGCAACTCGGGTTCGGGGCCGAGAACGGCACCTGGCGCAACGCCTACCTCGCGGGGGCCACCGAGCTCCGGAGCGGTACGTTCGGCACGCCCGCCACCACGTCTCCCGACATGGCCTTCGCGCTCGGCGTGTCACAGGTCTTCGACAGCATCGCGGTGCGGATCGACGGGCCGAGTGCCTGGGACGTTCAGCTCGTCACGGCCTGGACGATCACCGACGAGGACACCACCTATGTCACCGAGCTGCGCAACGGCGTGCTGCACCACCGCATCGTCGACGAACCACCGGCCGACACGACCCGGTTCACCCTGTCGCGACGCACCCTGATCGGGCTCGTCATCGGCGAGCTCGAGATGGCCGATGCCGTCGACGACGGCAGGGTCGAGGTCGATGGCGACCCGGCGGCCATGGCGACCCTCGTCGGCCTCCTCGCACCGGTCGACCCGGACTTCGACATCGTCACTCCGTGATCTCCGCCGGCTCCGTCACGACGTCGCCGAGGGTGCCGAACCGCATCGCATGACGGTCCCCTGCGCGTGAAACGCCGATCGTTGCCGTCCCTGCCGTCGCGCCACGACACCGCCGCCGGCGTCGTGCTCGGCGTGCAATCGGTACCCAGCGGACTGGCTGTCGGCCTGCTGGCCGGGATCAACCCGTCCGCGGGACTGTACGGCTACATGGTCGGCACCGCGGGCGGGGCACTGACGACCAGCTCGGCGTTCATGGCGGTTCAGGGAACGAGCGCCATGGCGATCCTGATCGCCGACGTTCCCGGCCTGAGGGGCGAGGACGCCCAGCGGACGCTGGTGACGCTGACCTTGCTGACCGGTGCGGTGATGCTCGTCGCCGGGCTGCTGCGCCTCGGTTCGGTGCTGCGTTTCGTGTCCAATGCCGTGATGGTCGGGTTCATGAGTGCTGTCGGGGTGAACATCGTGCTCGGCCAACTCGCCGACCTGACCGGCTACGAGGCCGAGGGTGGCAACCGTGTCGTCGCGGCGTTCAACACGCTCGTGAGACCGGACCGGATGAACGGCCCGACCGTGTTGGTCGGACTCGCCACGATCGCACTCATCGTGCTGCTCGGCCGCACACGGCTCGGCGCAATGGGTCTCGCCATCGCCGTGATCGCCACCTCGGCTGCGGTACGGATCGGCGATTGGGAACAGGTCGCCACCCTGAACGACCTCGGCGTGACGATCGACTCACTCCCGTCGCCAGAGCTGCCGCGGCTGCGCTCGATCCCGACCCTCCTCCTCCCGGCGGTGTCGCTCGCGTTCGTCGGCCTCGTGCAGGGCGCCGGCATCTCTGCGACGTTCCCGAACCCCGACGGCACGTATCCCGACAGCTCCCGCGACTTCGTCGGCCAGGGTGTCGGCAACATTGCGTCGGGGGTGTTGCGGGGCATGCCGGTCGGTGGGTCGGTGTCGGCGTCAGCGATCAACAAACAAGCCGGCGCCCGGACCCGCATGTCGCTGTTCGTCGCCGCCGCGGTCATGGCCGTGGTCATCCTCGTGTTCGGCGACGCCGTCGGCAGCATCGCCATGCCCGCACTGGCGGGACTGCTGATCCTGGTCGGCATCCGCACCGTCAAGCCCGCCAGCCTGGCCACCGTCTGGAAGGCCGGCATCGTCCAGAAGGCGGTGCTGACCGTCACGTTCGGGCTGACGATGCTCATCCCGCTGCAGTACGCCGTGCTCGTCGGTGTCGGGCTCTCGATCGTGCTCCACGTCGTGCGCCAGTCCACCCAGGTCACCATCCGCCGCCAGGTGCTCGACCCCGACGGAGACCTCGTCGAGACCGAGCCACCCGTGACGCTCCCACCGAACCAGGTCGTGATCCTGCAGCCCTACGGAAGCCTGTTCTTCGCCGCTGCCCCGGTGATCGAGACGATGCTCCCCGACCCCGGCCCCGACACGACGGGATCGGTCGTCATCCTCCGCCTCCGTGGCCGCACCGATGTGGGCACGACGTTCATGGAGGTCCTGCACCGTTACGCCACCGCACTCGCCGCGGCCGACAGCAAGCTCGTGCTCGCATCGGTCAGCGAACGCGTCCAGGAACAACTCGAGGTGGCCGGAGTCACCGACGTGGTCGACGCCGCCGACCTCTACCTCGGCGACGAACGAATCGGCGCCACCCTCCGGCGGGCCCACAACGACGCCCTCGCGTGGGTCGCCTCCCGACGCTGACGACCCGGCCACACCGACAAGAGAGCAGGAACTCATGGAGACGACCCAGGCCATCTTCAACACCGTGCTCGCCGTCTTCATCGTCACGACGATGCTGAACGCCGGATTCAACACCACCTTCGAGCAGATCACCAGAGCGCTGAGCAGGGTCCGCCTCGTCACGGCGATTCTCGTCGTCGCGTTCGTCGTCCGACCACTCATCGGATGGGGCACCGCCGAGCTCTTGTCACTCGCCACGCCGGCGTTCGTCGCCATGGCGCTGCTGTGGAGTGCCCCGGGCGCGCCGTTCGGCGCCAAGCTCGTCATGACCGCGAACGCCGACGTGCAGACCGGCGCCGTGCTGCAGGTACTCCTCGCGGTCATCGGCAGCATCACCTTCGCGCCGACGGCCAACGCCATCCTCTCCGGTGCAGCTCTCGGCGACGGCGTGTCGTTGCCGGTCGGCGACCTCGTGAAGACCGTCGCCGCGCTGCAACTCATCCCGTTCGCCCTCGGCATCGTCACCCGACACTGGGCCGAGTCACGCGCCGTCGAGTGGAGTGAGTTCGCACAGCGGACGTCGAATGTGACGTTCCTGTTCGTCATCGCCGGCGCCTTCCTCGGCAGCTGGGACACGATCGTCGATCTGGTCGGCTCCCGGGTGAACCTCGCTGCCATCATCGCGTCGGCGGTGGTGCTCACCATCGGCTACCTCGGCGCCGTCGGCCAGGAGCCCGGCACCCGGCAGGCTGCAGCACTCATCCAGCCGGGCACGAACGCCGGCCCCGCGTTCGCTGCCGTCGCGATCGCGTTCGACGGCGACCCCGACATCCTCGGGGCGGTCGTCGCGATCCTCCTGTTCCAGATCGTCGTCGGACTCGCGATGGCCGTCTACTTCGCGAGGGGCAACCGCGACACGGCCGAACCCGCCCCCGCCCGGACATGACACCGTCTGTCGATCCGCTGTTCGGTTCCCATCGCGGCGGGCGCCGATGGGCGTCGGTCGAGGCGGCGGCGATCGCTGGGATCATCTGTGCCATCGGATGGTCACTGTCGTTGCGCGGGCTGTTGCGCGCGCCGGGCGTCGGTTCCTCCGACGCCGAGATCGCCGAGTACTACAGCGACCCATCGGTCGGCACGAGCGCGATCGTCTGGTTGCAGGTCCTCGTCATCGCGACGATCGCCTTCCTGTGGTTCGTCGGGGTGATCCGTGGGCGCCTCGGCGATCGTGAGCCGCTCCTGTTCGGCACCGTGTTCTTCGGGGCGAGCATCCTGCTCGCCGCACTCGTGTTCGTCGGGACGGCACTGCTCTCGGCGCCGGCCGTGCTCCTCGCGGTCAGCGATCGAACACCCGACCCCGACGCCGTCTCGCTCACGCGGTCCGGTGCTGTGGTGGTGCTCTCGGTGTTCGCGCCTCGCATCGCCACTCTCGTGATGTTCTCCACCGCGAGCCTCGGTCGAGCCACGGGCGCACTGCCCACATGGCTCGTCTGGCTCACCTACGTCGTCGGGATCGTGGAGTTGGTCAACGTCAGCATCGCCACGCCGAACGTCTACGTCATGCCGGCATGGATCGCGCTGGTGAGCGTCGTGCTGCTCGTCCGACGCCCGACCCACGCCTTCGAACTCGACGCTGAAACCACCCCCACCTGATCGGCTGGTGCCGGAGGGATGAGTAGCGCCATCACCCCCGGGCCAACCCGGGCTCGCGTCGATCCGTCTCGTAGGCGCTGATCACCGACTGCGCCACCGTCGCACGGCGCGCCAACTCGGTCTGCGACAGGCCCGCCCGCAGGCGGGCCTGTCGGATCAATGACCCCGAACTC
>Ga0102928_1001617_pt1 | contig 13925 bp, 6 predicted proteins | sample SalPonR1_B_D1_MG_FD_78504 | JGI IMG/M metagenome (GOLD analysis project Ga0102928, IMG submission 78504) | Salt pond soil microbial communities from South San Francisco under conditions of wetland restoration - Salt Pond MetaG R1_B_D1_MG | ecosystem: Environmental > Aquatic > Marine > Intertidal...
GTAGAATTAAAGGATTATCGGGAAGCAAAAGAATATCTCAACCGGATTTTGACTGATATTGAATACCCCGAAGACTTAGCTTATGAGCGAAACCTAACAGCCGCAGATTTTTATCTTAAACAACATATGGTCACACAAGCCGAACCATATATTAATGAAGCCCTTAATGAGGCAAAAAAGAAAAAAGATAAATTACGGTTAACATTTATTCAAGCTCAGATTAAAGAAGAACTAAATCAAATCAAAGAGGCCTCAAAATTATACGAGAAGGTTATCAAAATGAATCCACCCTACGAGATGGCTTTTAATGCAAAAATTAAAAGAGCTTCTCTTTTTTCTGGAAGCGATCGCAGTGGAAAAACCATCGAAGCTGAGTTGTTAAAAATGCTTAAAGATGAAAAAAATGATGAGTATCAGGATCAAATTTATTATTCTTTAGGCGAATTGGAAATGAAACGGGGAAACTTGCAGAAAGCGATAAGATATTATCAATTGTCTGCTGAAAACAGTATGGGGAACTCAAACCAAAAAGGATTAACCTATCTTGCACTGGCAAATATATTTTTCGAGCAAGATAACTACATGGAATCCCAGGCCTATTTTGATAGTGCTGTAGTATCATTGGATAGTGAATACCCCGGATATAGAGAATTGGAACGAAAAAACACCTATTTATCTAAACTGGTTAATAATCTAAAAACAGTACAACACCAGGATAGTTTACAAATGGTGGCCTCTATGAGCGAAAAGGAACGTGAGCAATTAATTAAACAAATCATACAGAAACGGAAACTGGATGAAGCTCAGCAACAACAAAGAGAAAGGGCGGGTGATAACCGTGGAATGTATTCAACAAACCGCCAACGTAACTCTGCCATGAATGATCAAAGTGGTAAATGGTACTTTTATAATCAAACAGCCAAAAGCTTTGGTGAACCCGAATTTAGAAGAAGATGGGGAGACCGAAAATTAGAAGATAACTGGCGTCGATCGAACAAACAAATAGTAGGTGTTGAACAATTATCACCATCTGAAATCAGTGATGAAATTCTTGACCCAAAAAAGGGTTTGGATGAAGATGAACCCGAATATTATCTTGTTGAACTACCGCTTACCGATTCTGCCATGAAAGCATCACATAAGAAAATTCAGAATGCACTGTTTAATGTTGGCGAAGTTTATCGTAATAATTTAAAAGACTATCCACTGGCAACTGATGCTTATAAAGAGTTAATTGAACGGTATCCCGAGAGTGATTATAAAATAGCTGCCTATTACAGTTTATATAAAGTTTATGAAGAGCAGGGTGATCAAAGCCAGGCTAATATTTATAGAAATATGATTATCAGGAATTATCCTGATTCAAAATATGCTAAAGTATTACTTGATCCCAATTACTTTAAACAATTTGAAAAAGAAGAACAGGAAAAGAAAGATTATTATACCCAAACATTAAATTTATACAAAAAAAATAAATACCAGGAAGTTATTCGTAGATGCGACCAAGCCTTAGCGTCACACAAAAATACAACGTATGTACCAAAATATCGCTTTTTAAAGACTCTTTCAATGGGCGAGTTATATGGCGTGTCATCCATAAAAAAAGAACTGGAAACAATCGCCCAAAATTTTCCCGACGACCCGGTAGCAAATTCAGCAGAAGAGTTACTGTCTGCCATACAGGAAAATGAGCTTAAACAACTAAAAAGTATGGACGATAAGCCAAAAGAGGAAGAAAGTGATATTTCTGATACCGAAAAAGAAGAAATAACGCAAAAAACCCTTGAAGAAATTGCCAAAATCTATCAGTACAATACTGAAATAAAACATTTTGTAGGGATTGTGATAAGCAAATCCGGAGATATTAACCAGTTAAAATTTAACATTATCAACTTTAACCTCGATTTCTTTATCCAGGAGAGTTATGATATAGAAAATCAGAGTCTTAACGATTTTGTCGAAATAATTACTATTAAAGACTTTCAAAATGCACAAGAAGCAGAAGATTATTATAATCAGTTGTCAGCCCAGGAAAACATCATTTTTAAGGATGTTAAAACAACAGATTATCAAATTTTCATAATTTCACAAAAGAATCTTAATAAGCTTCTTGAAGAAAAATCGGTGAGTGATTATTTGATATTCTTTAGAAACAATTATACCGATTAAGATCAATAAAAATTCGTTTTTATTATCCTGATAATTATTTGTAATTTTAATTAAAATAAATTGTATGCCCATGAAGCAGTTAAAAATACTTTGGACTGATGATGAAATAGATTTGCTAAAGCCACATATTATTTTTCTTAGAGAGAAAGGATTTGAGGTAGTTACTGCAAGCAATGGTGATGATGCCATTGAATGGGTTAGAAAAGAAAATTTCGACCTGATTTTCCTCGATGAAAATATGCCGGGATTAAGCGGTTTACAAACGCTTAGTATAATTAAAGAAGAGAAACCGGACATTCCTGTAATTATGATTACCAAGAGCGAGGAAGAAGATATCATGGACGAAGCCATTGGTTCTAAAATTGCCGATTATTTAATTAAACCGGTAAATCCCAAACAAATTTTATTAAGTATTAAAAAAAATATTGATACCAAACGATTGATTTCGGAAAAAGCCGTTTCATCTTACCAGTCTGAGTTTGGGAAAATCGGTATAAAAATCGCTGAAGCCAATACTTTTAGTGAATGGGCCGATCTATATAAGAAACTGGTTTTTTGGGAGCTTGAACTGGAAGAAAACAAAGATACAGGAATGCAAGAGGTGTTGCAGATGCAAAAAAACGAAGCCAACAATGGATTTGGAAAATTTATACAAAAAAATTACGAGTCGTGGTTTACCGAAAAAAATGATAGCAAACCCCTGCTTTCTCCCAGCTTATTTAAAGAACGTATTTTTCCGGTACTTGATAAAGGGGAAAAAGTTTTTGTATTAATTATTGATAACTTCCGATACGACCAGTGGAAATTAATACAACCACTTATCAGTGATTATTTTATTGTTGAAAACGAAGAAGTTTATTGCAGTATTTTGCCAACAGCCACCCAATATTCGCGAAATGCCATTTTTGCAGGATTAATGCCCGCCGAAATTAACCGCCTATACCCCGAATTATGGCTTAATGACGAAGAAGAAGGCGGAAAAAACCTAAAAGAAAAAGAACTAATTGAAAAACAACTCGCAAGGTTTGGTAAAAAATACAAATATTCTTACGAAAAGGTAAATCAGCTTAAAACCGGAGAAAAAATTGTCGAAAACATTCAGGATTTACTAAACAATAAGCTTAATATTTTAGTCTATAATTATATAGATATGCTTTCGCATGCCCGAACAGAAATTGAAATGATACGGGAACTGGCCAACGATGAGCCGGCATACCGGTCATTAACTTTATCATGGTTTAAACATTCTCCCTTATTTACTTTAATCAAAACATTGCAAAAAGAAAAAGTAAAACTTTTTATTACAACAGACCATGGTACCATCAGGGTACAAAATCCTGTTAAAGTAATAGGCGATAAGAACACCTCCACCAACTTGCGTTATAAAAACGGCAAAAGCCTGAATTATAACCCAAAAGAAGTGTATGGAGTAAAAAATCCTGAAAACATCCATTTACCCAAATCACATATCAGTACATCATATATTTTTGCTTTAAATAACGACTTTCTGGCTTATCCAAATAATTACAACTATTATGTAAAATATTATAAAAACACCTTTCAGCATGGAGGAATTTCAATGGAAGAAATGATCATTCCATTCATCAAATTATCTCCTAATAATTAATTTTTTTTGTTACCTTGCATCTATGGATTCATTAATTTTAAAATCACTGTCGGATCTAAATGTTGTAGCCGAAAAATTTTTGCGGCTGATGAAAGATAAAAAGGTGTTTGCCTTTTTTGGTCCAATGGGCGTTGGAAAAACAACTTTTATCAAGGCTTTATGCAATGAATTGGGTGTTGTAGAGATTGTTACCAGCCCTACATTTGCTTTAATTAATGAATACCAAACCGGCAATGGAAATATTATTTATCACTTTGATTTTTATCGAATAGAAAAAATTGAAGAGGTGTTTGATTTCGGATACGAAGATTATTTTTATTCCGGGAATTACTGTTTTATTGAATGGCCCGATAAAATTGCCGAAATATTGCCAGAAGATGTTGTTTACGTTCAAATGATAGAAAATGGGGACGGTAGCCGAACCATTAATATCCGCTAAAAAAGAGTATACTAAAATATCCCCGTTAAAATACTTGATAATGCCCTGAAAAAATATTATTTTGGGCTTCTTCATTTTCATTATTATAACCAGATTACATTATGCCGGACAAAAAAGGACAAAAAGGATATTCTTTCGGAAATACAGGGCTGCTTCCTCAGGAAGAGATGCTTGAAATTGGTAAAAAGACCGAAAAATTAGTTATCGGTATTCCTAAAGAAAACAGAAAATATGAAAGCCGGGTCGGACTTACTCCCGAAGCCGTTGAATTGCTGGTAAATAATGGACACGAAATTATTATTGAAAAAGATGCCGGGGCGGCTGCAAATTATACTAACAACGATTACAGTGAGTGTGGCGGACTAATTGTGAATAAAAAATCAGATGTTTACCAGTGTGATATAATTTTAAAAATCGCACCACCCACCATCGAAGAGTTAGAGCTTTTTAAAACCAATCAGGTACTTTTTTCATCCTTCCATTTTTTATCTCTATCAGAAGAATATATCCGTAAATTAATGCAAAAGAAGATTACGGCACTCTCTTTTGAGGGGCTGAAAGATAAAGACAATTGCTATCCTGTTGTACGCTCAATGAGCGAAATTGCAGGAACTACCTCCATATTAATTGCAGCCGAATATTTAAGTAATGTAAACGAAGGTAAAGGAGTGCTCCTTGGAGGTGTTACAGGAATAACATCCACCGAGGTACTTATCATTGGTGCTGGAACCGCTGCCGAATACGCAGCACGTGCTGCACTTGGCCTTGGCGCTTTTATTAAAGTTTTCGACCCCTCTATTACCAAATTGAAACGATTACAAACCAACCTGTCGCAACGATTATTTACTTCTGTATTTCACCCTAAGGTAATTGCAAAACACCTGAAATCTGCCGATGTGGTTATTGGCGCTATTCATTTTGGCGAACGAGGGCCACAACATTTAATTAGCGAAGAAATGGTAAGAAATATGAAAAAAGGTTCTGTTATTGTAGATTTAAGTATAGACCAGGGAGGGTGTATAGAAACCTCAGACTGCATGATCCATTCCAACCCCGTATATACAAAACATGGCGTTATCCATTATTGTGTCCCTAATATTGCATCTCGTGTAGCACGTACCGCATCAATTGCTTTAAGTAATGTATTTAATCCTCTTTTACTTGACATTGCCGAAGCGGGTGGAATTAAGAATAAAATGAAAGAAGATATAGGGCTAAGACACGGAGTTTATATTTACAACGGAATATTAACCAACTCGCGGATTGGAAATTATTTTGGAATTCCCTCCAAAGATATTGATTTATTGATGGCTGCATTTTAAAAATAGGCTCTTAGCTGAACGCTTCCGGTGTGGATGGTATTTGTTTTTTCAGAAACACGCCCGTTGTACATTAAATTTAACTCCAAAAACCCGGCTAATTTCCGCTGTAAAACTACATTCCACGTTGCATTATTGCCTGGCTTTAGTCCGTTAAGCATCTCGTAAGCCAGCGAGGTATTGCTGTCAGCATTATAATTTATATAAATATAATTCCCTTGGACTAAAATATTGCCTTTCCCGGTAAAAGTATAATCTATTTCTGTTCCGGCTGTATGCGATAAACTTTTTTCAGTTGCTTGAATATTCTCCTTTCGGCTATAACGATAATTTAACTCTATTTTTGTTTGAAACCCGGGTTGGTACTGAAATTTTAGCTCATTATCCACTATATCCAGTTGATAATTTTTGTTACTAAAAAATTCGGAATAGTATTCTTTCTTTCCTATATCCAAATCATTCTGCAAGGTAAAATCCGAGACAAAGTTCCACCGAAACTTAAATCCGTGTTGTGATCTTTTACGCTCATCAAACCCATTAACCAACAATGTTTTATTATGATTCTGCTGATAAATATAATCGATCCCAAACAGCGTGCCTGAACGGTTGAAAGAAAGGGTATTCCTGAAATTTTGATTCAAATGTACCAGGCTTGAATCGTACTCATAATAAACTAAAGGGTTTAAACTTCGGGTTAAATCGGTATTCGTAGATTTTTGATTCACTAATAAAGCCATACTATTAGAAAATTTCGATAATACTTTACGTAATCCTTTTTTATTACTCCAAATAACTTCAGGTCGTATATTTACAACCTGACTATACTCATTTTGGTAGGTCTTAATATATTCGTTTCCGGGCGTATAAACCCTAATATAGTTGGCTTCATCCTGAAATTTAGCGACTTCAAACTCGTCCAATTCTGCTACCCCGTTATTGTTATAATCAGCCCATGAATACGTTCCCTGGCCTACAGGAACTTTTAGGTACGAAAATTCTTTTTTAGGTTCAAGGCCTGAGCCAGCTTCGTAAAAAAGAGTAGAAGTAACAGCTCCTTTGAATAAACGAAAATTATAACTTACTCTTCCGGTAATTGTATTTTCTTCGGTATTATTCGTTAACGCAGAATCCAGAATCTTTAATTTCCGATAATTAAGGGTAGTCTTTAAAATGCTTGCAGGATTTTTCATTAATCCGAATCTTAACTGAAAATCTTCTGACTGCGTTGCTTTACTTAATTTATTATTATTAGGCAACAAATCATTTCGTAACAGATATCCGGCACTAAACTGATTTACTGAAGAATCAGTATTTCGAATATAAAAATGATACGATGAAAAGTTAAAGCTGTTATTCAACAAACTATCGGTATCGGTATTGATCCACTCATTCTGTTCCAGCTCGTTTTCAAATCCAATTTTTATTTTCCGGAAAGACTTTGAGATGCTGGCTAAATACCTTATAAATTGAGTCTCCTTGCTATCAGTTGAAGTATTTAGCAGGCTTGAATTAAATTGTAACTGATACCCGGATTTTTGTATGGTGGTATTCAAAACATTTCGCAATCCGCTATATTCTCCTTTACTGTTTAACAAAGCCAGTTGATATTGCCCGGTAATATTATTCCTGTGTCGATAGGAAAGATTCATATCAGCATAATGTTCATCATTAAAAAACGGAGTTTCAATATTCCAGTCTCTCTCAAATTCTACCGGCCGAAACCGTTCTATCTCTGAAAAATTTTTATTGATTAACTGATAGTTTATTTCAGCTGTCAGGCGATTTTTTATTGTATCTCTGTTTAACAAATATTTTTCTACATCAAGTTTTAAAGCATAACCTGTATTATCTGCATTGCTTTTAGTAGAGAAAGTATTTAAATCATAATTACTAACAGCTATTTCAAAGAAAGAGCGTGTGGTATTATTAATATGATAATTACCACCCAAATTCATCATTTGTTGTTTTTTGGGTGATACTAACAACCTTATGGGCTCAAAACTTCCTTGTGGAACTCCATTTACAGGCGCTACCCATGCAAATACTCTTCCATTAGCACTACTTTGTGTTAATATATAATTCCCTTTATTTTCTCCCATAAAGCTAAAACCCACCTGATATATTGCAGTTTCGGGATTCGTTGAGTATTTATAAATATCATAAACTTCTCCATTTACTGTAGTATCTATCTTTTCATATAATACGAAATCGTTTCTAAAATCTACAGTATCAATATTTGGAACAAAAGCATTTTGAATATTATCGCCCGATTGAGCCAGTATTTCTTTTTGTTCCCTGGTTAAATCCTGATTTAAAGGTTGATTTTTACTATCCTGCTCCGAGTAAATAGTAAGCCAAAACCGGCCTTTTTGAGTTTGATAAGTATTATTACTATAAACCATAAAACGGGTATAGCTTTTTTCAGAATACTCAAACTCTACGGCAATCCTCGAGTCTTTAGTTATCGGCCGGTTAGCGGTAAATGTTATTTCTCCGGTATTATAATCAATGGTATAATCATTTTCTTTGCCTCGGGTTAATAATTTACCATCGATATAAACCTTTTCTGTTCCAGCCAACACAATAATATATTGTTCATATTCGCAACCTGTAAGTTTATAGGGCCCTTGGTTACCCTCCTGTCCATGAAATTTTTTGCGGCATAGCTTCCCTTTCGAAACAGCTCCGCTGATTGATGTTTCTAAAACATTTGAAACGTTTTTTCTGCCGGGGAGTTTTACATTTAACATTCCCCCTTGTGCTTTTTTATTTACATTCATAAAATATCCTGAGGGCCTGGATATTTCAAAATCTCCGGCAATTAATTTAAATTGCTCGTTATATAGTTGAATAAATACTTTGTCAAATTCCTGGATTTGTTGAGAGTTACCTTCTGGTTGAATAGGGATATTCTCATCAGATATAGCAGCCAATAATTGCATATTATCTCCAATCTGACCGGCAAGTTGCAGGTTCAGTTTTGAGTTAATCACGGCATCCTGGTTATTCCCAATAGTAATACCACGTGAAATACTTCCCCGTTTATCCAGCTGATTGTCTGTGAAAAAATTCTGATTGGGATTATAGTCATTTTTTTGTGGTCTTATCATCACAGGGCCTGTTATGATAAAATTATCTTTCTTCCGATGATACCAGGTGGTTGAAAAATCTATTGGAAATACCCTGTAAGTAATAGCCATTGGGCTTTTATCATGAATCAGGTTTTGATTAAGAATCAACAAGGAATTCGAATAATCGAACGTATATAAAGAGTCTGGAATCTTTTGATGCCGGATGGTAAGAATTTCTGACCCAGGGACAATACTCAAAGTATCAATATAAATACTATCAGACTGAATAGCAATAACTTTTGAGCGTATATTACTTAAATTCTGAGCGTAAGAACTCAACGAAAAAACAACCAATAATATTACCAAACAACTTTTTCTCAATGCCCGGGTTTTTATACAAATTTAAAGATAAACCTTAAACCTGAGGTATTCATAAAATAATCTCTTCTCAAATATTTATGCTTAGTCCAGGTTAATCTTACCAAAAAATAATAATGAACATAAACTACTTATAAAAAGTATGATTTTTACTGGTTAAAGAACGGAAAAAATCTAAAAATGTTGAACAGGTTTCTTTTAAAAATAAAAAAAGGCCTTCAGTTTAAAGAAGACCTTTGGTTTAAATTTTAGGGTTAGGGTATCAAGAAATCCAAATTGGAAGGCTAAAAGTATAAAAAATATTTATAAAACAAATATTTTATTAAAAATTAATACTAACAAAAGATCAATATAAATCAAAGATACAGCAGTTACTGCTTTTTATTGAACTTTTAACAACCTTATAAACAAATACTTATGCTGTGCTTGTGAATTATTCTATAAAATCAACAAAAAATAAATTAGAATTTTCTCCTTACAAGAAATAAAACGAAATAGAACCAATAAGTATTTATTATTTCGTACAAGTATAATTGCAGTAGTGAATTTACGAGCTATTACCTGCCCGCTAACACAAAACTTTATACATGCACTAAGCTCAAACTAATAACTAAAAACTGCTATTGCTTATATAAAATGCTGTAAAGGCTTTTTTTATTCTACCTTTCTCCAATCTTCAATAATTTTTTGATTATCATCAGAATATTTAAAGATAATCAGGTTATCTAAAATTTGAAATTCATATACCTTTTGTTTATTATCATAATCAAACTGAATAGTATTGTTTGATGTGATTAATTCAAATACACCGTTAGTTTCGTAACCAACTCCATAAGCTATGAATTCTCCTTTTAGGTCATCGCTATCGGTATCTTTTTTAAATTCAATATAATCGCAACATTGAATTGATAAATCAGTGATTCCATTTATTGTGAGTGATTCAAGTTTCCATTGTCCGAGTATGCCAAATTGTTCTATATGGTCAGTTTGTTCAATTTCGTCATTTTCACAACTTGTCAATACAAATAAGATGATTAAAAACACTACAGGTAAATATTTAAGATGTTTCATTGGGAATTTATATAAAAACTAATTACAAAGTTAATTTTAAATATGCAGAGGTTCTTTCTTTATAGATTAATGTTAGGTTAAATTTTGTAGTAGGTTATTAAAATACCGTATAACTATGCTATAAGATTAATAACTCTTTTCACTCATGAGAAAGTTCATTAGATTTTGAATTAATTAGGTTAAATTTGCAAAAAAAAATTATGACCGGGTTATATCTTTTAGGCATACACCTATATTATTTTGTAGTATTCATTGCATCGTTATTTAACCGCAAAGCTAAGTTATGGATTCGCGGAAGAAAAAATTTATTCAAAAAAATTGAAACCCGGGTAAATCCCGAAAACAAGATAGCATGGTTTCACTGTGCATCGCTGGGCGAATTTGAACAGGGGCGTCCATTAATGGAAGCTTTTAAAGAAAAGTACACTGACTATAAAATTTTACTTACTTTTTATTCCCCTTCGGGTTTTGAAATCCGAAAAAATTACAAACATGCTGATTATATTTTTTATTTACCGCTTGATACCCCTCAAAATGCAAAGAAATTCTTAAATCTTACTAATCCTGATATCACATTTTTTATCAAGTATGAGTTCTGGCATTTCTTTTTAAAAGAGATACACAAACGTAAAATTCCATTATATCTTGTTTCCGGAATATTTAGAAAAGACCAGCGCTTTTTTAAATCTTTACATGAAAAATCCAGAAAAATGCTGGATTATTTCACCCACTTTTTTGTTCAAAACAAAGAATCTGAAGAACTCCTGCATTCTATCAACATCAAAAATGTTACAATAACCGGAGATACCCGCTTTGACAGAGTATACACTATTGCCCGGCAAGCAAAAAAATTAGCCTTAATTGAACAATTCAGGGGTAATTCAGCTATTTTTATAGCAGGAAGTACCTGGAAACCCGACGAAGAAATTATTGCTAATTATTTTAACCAATATCCTGAAAATTTTAAGCTTATTGTTGCTCCTCATGAAGTTCATGCCCAAAACATTGAAAGAATAGTTACACTCTTTAGTTCCGAAAAAAAAGTGATAAAATATTCCGAAGCAACCAGTAAAAATATTGAACCAGCAGATGTATTAATTATTGACTGTATCGGGCTTTTATCTTCACTTTACCAATATGGAGAAATAGCTTATATCGGAGGAGGTTTTGGCAAAGGGATACATAATATATTAGAAGCGGCCACATTTGGTTTACCCGTAATCTTTGGCCCAAATCATGAAAAATTTCAGGAAGCTGTTGATTTAATTCACCTCGGAGGCGCTTTTGCTATTCATAATTATAATGATTTCGAACGAATTATTAACCGGTTGTTTAAGGACCAAAAGGTTTTACAGGAAAAAGGAGCAATTGCTTCAACATTTGTAAAACAAGAAACAGGAGCTACTAAAAAAATTCTCCAAACAATAAATACTATTTTTTCATAAAAATATTAACATTTATTAACATATAAATGTAGATAAACTTAAAAGCCTTTTATAATAAGCCTTATATAAGAATATTAAACCTCTGAGTCTGTTAATATATTCTTACCTTACAATTTAATAAAAAATTAATATTTTCTCTACCTTTGAAAGTCCAAGAAATTCTACTTTTGTATTCTTGTTTTAAAACTTATAATAATTAAACCCAAACCTTAAAACAATTCTATGATGAACATTTTGAAAACTAAAATTCTAATCGTGGCTTTGATGCTTATCTCTTTTGCATCATTCGGCCAAACGAAAGTAAAAGGTGTCTTAATTGATGCCAGCACCAACGAGACATTAATTGGTGCATCGGTTGTTGTTGAAGGAACAACCATTGGGACTGCTACCGCGCTGGATGGAAGCTTTTCTATTACTGTTCCCTCGGGTGAACAAAAACTTATTTTTTCGTATGTTGGATACATTGAGAAAATAAAAGTAGTAGATTTAGCCCCCGGACAGGAAGTTGACTTAGGCAAAATTGCATTAAAAGCTGACGCTATTGGACTTGAAGAAGTAAAAATTGTCTCTTCATTTGCCAAAGATAGAGAAACACCTGTAGCAATTTCTACAATTAAACCCGATCTTATTCAAGAAAAACTCGGTACACAGGAATTCCCCGAGATTTTAAAATCGACACCTAGTATTTATGCAACAAAACAAGGTGGAGGATATGGTGACAGTAGAATTAATTTACGAGGATTTGATTCAAATAACATTGGCGTTCTAATCAACGGTGTTCCTGTTAACGGACAGGAAAATGGTAAAGTTTACTGGTCTAACTGGGCTGGTTTATCCGATGTAACTCAAACCATGCAGGTACAAAGAGGTCTTGGTGCTTCGAAACTTGCTATATCATCAGTAGGAGGAACCATTAATATCATCACCAAAACCACTGATGTAAAGGCTGGTGGAAGTATTTATTATGGAATCGGAAATGATGGTTACAATAAAAGATCATTTACCGTTTCTACCGGATTATTAGATAATGGATGGGCTGTAACAGCTTCCGGTTCACAAACTTATGGAGACGGGTATGTAAAAGGAACAAATTTTGAAGGATGGTCCTATTTCTTGAATGTTTCTAAGAGAGTAAATGATGACCACCATTTATCCTTTACAGCTTTTGGAGCTCCACAGTGGCACAACCAAAGAAGCTTACTGCATAAAATTCAGGAGTACAGAGATCATCCGGATGGGATTAAATTTAATTCAGATTATGGTATCAGAAATGGTGAAATTTATGCCACAGCATATGCCTACAACTATTACCATAAACCACAAATCTCTTTAAACCACTACTGGACTGTAAATGATAAAACAACCCTTTCTACAGCATTATATGCTTCTATAGCAAAAGGTGGCGGCCGCCGAGCACATGGTAATTCAAGCTTGGTTGCCAAAAATTACCAAACCGGATTGCCTTACGATAACACATTAATGACTCCTACAGGGCTTATTGACTGGCATGCTGCCGAAGAGCTAAACGCAGCTTCTGTTAATGGGTCAGAAGTTGTTATTGCTAATGGAATAAATGAGCACGACTGGTATGGTATTATTTCTACATTAAACACAGAACTTTATGGAATTGAAGTTACCGGAGGTTTAGATGGAAGATGGTACAGGGGTTATCATGCTTATCAAATAGATGACTTATTAGGTGGAGAATATTATTTAAATGATGACGATCTAAACAGAGACCCTGACAAGCCTCTTTATAAAGGAGACTTTATAAATTACTATTATTATAGTGATTTGGCCTGGATTGGATTATTCTTACAAGGCGAATATACAACCGAGCAATATTCTGCTTTCATATCCGGATCATTATCTGATCAATTATACCACAGAACTGACCTGTTTCAATTACCAGAAGATCAGGAAAGTGAATGGCACAGTTTCCTAGACTGGTCGTTAAAAGGCGGAGCCAACTATAACATTAATCAAAACCATAATGTATTTATCAATGGAGGTTATTTTACCCGGGCTCCTTACTTTGAATTTGTGTTCCTTAACAGAACCAATGAATTCAACGAGGATGTAAAACACGAAAAAGTGGTTTCCAGTGAAATTGGCTATGGATTTAGATCTTCAAATTTAAATGCAGACCTTACTCTTTACAGAACGGTTTGGATGGATAAAGCCTTAACAAGAAGCATGGGAAATAATATTGTTGCTAATCTTGAAGGTCTTGACGCTACACACATGGGTGTTGAATTTACAACAAACTATCGTCCTACCGATAAATTTGATGTGAGAGGGATGGTTTCTATTGGCGACTGGAGATGGAATGCCGATGTAAATGCAAATATTATTTTAGAAGATAATACGGTTGAAACCATAACTCTTGATTTGCAAGATGTACAC
>Ga0102928_1001619_pt1 | contig 13923 bp, 5 predicted proteins | sample SalPonR1_B_D1_MG_FD_78504 | JGI IMG/M metagenome (GOLD analysis project Ga0102928, IMG submission 78504) | Salt pond soil microbial communities from South San Francisco under conditions of wetland restoration - Salt Pond MetaG R1_B_D1_MG | ecosystem: Environmental > Aquatic > Marine > Intertidal...
ATCATTTGGGGGAGAAATGGAGGAAAAACAGTCGGCTTTTTACACGCGCACCAGCGAGCGGTTACGCCACAAGCAGCGGGCCATATCTATATGGGATTATGAACATATTATCCTTCAGCAGTTTCCATCGGTATATAAAGTAAAATGTATCAACCACACACGTTTTGAGGGCGACCTTGTAAACTATTCTGAAATTGCACCGGGCCATGTTACCTGCATCGTGGTTTCCAATGTGCAGAATCAGAATGCCGTTGACAAACTCCAGCCCATGACCAGCCTTGATACGCTGACAAGAATTGACGAGTACTTGCAAAATATTATTTCGGAGAGTGTGGAGCTGTATATCAAAAACCCCCTTTATGAATCGATCAGGGCAGAATTCAACGTCCTGTTCCGTTTTGCAGATACCGGCTTTTACCTTAAGAAATTAAACCAGGACATCAGGGAATTCCTGGCTCCCTGGTCATCCGACTGTGGGGCTGACATCACTTTTGGCGGACGTATCCATAAGTCAATGATCCTGAATTTTGTAGAAGAGCGCTCCTATGTGGATTACGTCACCTGCTTTAAAATGTACCACATCGTACCTACAGACCCGGACAATAACCCAAGCGATGATGTGGATGAAGCGGAGGCCTCGACCGCTGTATCAATTCTGGGGTCCGTGGAAGAGCATACTATACACGCCATTGAATTCGGCTCTGAGGAGTGCGACTGTAAAAACAACGAGATTAAAAGTACAAGCGAGCTGACCTCGGCCGACGACTGCGGGTGTCAGCAAGAGATTACATCACTTCCCGGCGAGTAGTCAACGGGTAAACAGATTTAGAAAAGCATGGCAAATACCTCACTAACCATATCGAAGAAGCCGCCCGAACTGAAGAGCATGCAGTACGATGAACTCCGGGAGCTCGCGATCCGGCATATTCAGGAGATGGCCGGTCAGCTTTGGACCGACTATAATGTACACGATCCCGGCATTACTATTTTAGAGGTGCTCTGTTACGCTCTTACCGACCTGGGCTATCGCTCCGGTTTTGATATCAAGGATCTGCTCGCGAAGGCAAAACCCGGAGATCCTGACCCGGGAAATTTCTACACCGCCGCACAAATACTGCCCAACCGATCGCTTACACTTAATGACTATCGAAAACTTTTGATAGATGTGGAAGTGGTGGACCAGGAAGATAGCGAATGCATGTATGCAGGTATAAAAAACGCCTGGATAGAAAAGTCGGACGAAGCTGAGCAGAAAATATTTGTGAATCGAAAAGAGAGCAAACTTTCACTCGAACCTGTGCCGGGCCTTCCGGTACAGGAAAGCTTTTTCGTAAAGACTCTTTATGATGTGCTTCTTGAATTTGACGAATGCGAGCGCTACGGTGATCTCAATGAAAATACGATCGAGGAAGATTTCACACTTTATGAGCATGATGAGGACAAGGATCTGGAAGGCGTCATATTCAATTTCAAAATTCAGTTTCCGGCATGGGATAATGAAAACGTAGATTGGAACGACCCAGTTAGCGTGCGCAGCAAGATTCAGTCTATCGAGGTAACTATCGATAACCTGCCCGGGGCATTCAATCTGTCATCGGAACTTACGAACCTGAATGAAGTGATCCTGAAAGGCAGCAAAACTGAAGGGGCCACCACCTCTGCCATTGCCGGTCTAACCGATATCATCGATCAGCTTAACAATTTTCTTTATGATGGTGACAATGGGCTGTTGACGATCTACATCGAAAAAGTGAACAAAATATTTGAGATTGTGGAGGCGGCCAAAGCTCGGCTCCATGCCAATCGAAATTTATGTGAAGATTTCTTCCGGTTCAGAGCGGTTCGTGTGGAAGAAATCATAGTCTGCGCCGATATAGAAATTGAGGCGTCTGCTGACGTCGAACAGGTAGAGGCCCATATTTTCCATCTTATTTCGAACTTCCTGTCTCCCACGGTCTATTTCTATACGCTTGATGAGATGCGCAACAGATGCTATTCAGCCGCGAGGTTTACGGTTGTAAGTGTAGATGCGGCCCGGAAAAAAATTACAATTGAAGCAGACGATAAATCACCGGTTGGCAAGGACGATACGATCACAATATTCGGGCTTGGGGCAAACCCATTAGAGCTGACTGTGCACTGCGTGAATGACAACCCCGATGAAGTCAATCAGTTTGACCTTGAAGTGATGGAGGAACTTCCGGGTGACGAATTGCAGGAAGAGTCCTACGTAATTAAAGGCCGTTTTGATGAGGGGGATTGTCCGTCTGTTGACGAAATTTTTGAAGGACCTTTGCTGAAACACGGCTTCATCGATGATGACGAACTTGCAGCGGCCGGCCGTAAGAAGGTGATTCGCGTGTCGGACCTGATTCAAATAATCATGGATGTTGAGGGCGTCATTGCTGTCAGGGATATCCAGATCGCCAACGTGCCCCAGAATAATGAGTTTGATATCAAAACAAAAAGTGTGCGCTGGTGCCTGGAGCTTGCTTTTGATCACAACTATGTTCCAAGGCTGGATGCGGATGGCTCAAAAATAACATTCTTCAAAGAGCAGCTGCCATTTCTATCCAGAGATTCAGAAGTAGATACCCTGATAAAGGAATTGCGAGATGCCGAACGCGAGCAGAAAATTCGGTATCCCCGTATGGATTTGCCAATACCCACGGGCCGATACCGCAATCCTGCCGATTATACCAGTATCCGCGAAGAATTTCCGCTGGAATACGGAGTGGGTTCTGAAGGCATACCGGGAATGGACAAATTATCCGATGAGGAACGCGAGACGAGGAAAATTCAGGTATCTCAGCTAAAAGGTTATTTACTTCTGTTTGATCAATATCTTGCAAACTACCTGGCGCAGCTGTCTAACGTAAAATACCTGTTTACCATGCAGGATCTGGTGGGTGCTGACCGGATCGACAAAACATACTACACAACATCGCTTTCGGGCACACTTCCCGGCGATGAGATGCTATATCGCGATACGACGGATCACGCTGAAACACTTCAGCTTATCACCGAAGACACCCGTCTTTTTGAACAGCGCCGCAATAAGTTCCTCGACCACATGCTCGGCCGATTTGCCGAATCTTTTGCAGATTATGCAATGCTGGTCACCAAAGTTAACGGCTCCAAAGCCCCCCGCGAACTCATAGACGACAAGCTGAAATTCCTGGGGCAATATCCGGCACTAAGTACCGGTAGAGGCATGGCCATTGACTATCACGACACCTGCAATATCTGGCACGTTGATAATGTGGCGGGGCTTGACAAGCGCGGTGAGCTGCTGTTGGGGATGGCGCCAAAAACACCGGACGAGCTAAAGTTCAGGGAGCCGCTTTTTATACTGAACCCGTCGTCTGACGTCTACCAGATAGAAATTAAAGACGGTTCCTCAAATACTTTAATGACCGCTGAACAGGATTTTGCCATCGAAAGCGATGCTAAAGACCGGCTGGAGCGTATTGTGGTGGCAGGTGTTTTCAGACAAAATTTTGAAATTCGGCCTTCGGATGGAGGCGGCTCTCATTTTGTACTTACCTGTAATAACGATGTACTGGCAGCCTCTGAAAGACATGATTATGATCTGTCCGGCGGGGCTGACCCGGCCGATGATCCGAATCCCGTGATCGACCGGCTTGTTGAAATTTTCAGGTCAGAACTGCTTGAAAATCCGGAGTCTAATCGTAAAAACCTGGCCTGTCCTCTCACTAATTATATCGACTACGATATTTCAGTGGATATGTCTCCTGCCCCTGATGACCCGCCGACCTACACCATCAGCTATACGCTCTATAAACAACCCTTCGATTTTTCCTCCGGCCATGAACTAATTACAGGCTCTGTCACCCGGGAGACTGAAACCGACGATACCGAACCGATCGTAAAGACAAAGGCTGAAGACGCCCTGCATAGCGTGTTATGGGAATTGGTAAATCACGGCGCACACCGACACACTTATTATTTTGACCCTGACGATGCACCTTTCACATCGCCTTACCTGTTCAAGATTCACAATAATCGTGGAGAGGAAATAGCTCAAAGTATTGAAACTGACTTTAATACGGCACTGGCTGATGCTATTAATACACTCACGCCGGTTAAAGTGGAGGTGGCCGGTTCCACCGGTAATGATGGTGATTACGACATCGTAAATGCCACCGCTTCAGACCTGGGACCGAATGTAAAAATTGAGGTGAATCCCGAACCCCCTGCCGCCATTTTTGATGGGTATATGATGATGGGCAGCGCCTACGACATCTCTTTTATAGAAAAGAATTCCCGCAATATTATACTCACCGATATTGACCCTGAAATTTATGAAGGTGACACCATCAGTCTGGCAGGAACTGAAAACAGTGACGGATTTTATTTAGTGCAGTCCATTCGTCATTCAGCCGGAAAAATATACCTGAAAACCGCCGAGCCTTTTTCGCAAGATGAAACCGGTGGAGGGCTGCGTAAAGCCTATCAAATAACGGACGTTGATATATCTGATAGCGCATTTTTCATCAAAGGTGGCAAAGATGAACAGGCGATAACCGACACCATCAATTTCATCACCGGTAAATTTTTCTCTCACGAGGGGTTTCACGTCCTTGAGCACATCCTGCTGCGTCCCCGTACAGATGAACTGCATTATGTAGATATCGAAAATCAAGTGCTGGATGAAAGCGCTGCGCCCTTGGGTGATTTATACTTCTGGAAAACCCTGGAAATCAAGCAATTGGAAGCCGAAGCTAACACCATTACCGTAGAGGGCGATATTCAGCCAGAAATTGAGGGCAGTAATATTATTGTGAACGGCGGCAGTTTCAATGATGGAAAGTATATTATTAAAGCTATCAGTCTTGAGGATGGAGATACTGTAATTGAGGTGGAAACCGCTGAAGGACAAGACGCCATCCTTTTTGATTTGCCGGCTGACCCTTTTGAGGCGGGGCTGCTCTCATATCGCAAAAAGGCGGCCATCGACAGTGTTATAGCAGCTGAGCATAAAGTTATCGTTTCAGATGCTGATGCCGCTACACTCGCCAAGGATGACCCGGTTGAAATCGACAGATCTCAAGGTGAGAGCCATGATGGCAAATTTCTTGTTGCCTCCGCAGTAAGTTCCGGGGAGGAAGGGAGTGATGACGTTATCATTACTCTTCAAAAAATCGAGCAGCTGGTTCAAGATCGACTGCTGCCCATCCACCTGGATCAGGAAGAGTGTGAATCCTGTAAAATCACCGATCCCTATTCCCAAATTGCCACAGTAGTTGTGCCCTACTGGCCGGGCCGGTTTATCAATATGGATTTCAGAAAATTCGCTGAAAAGCGACTACGGCTGGAAGCGCCTGCTCATATTTTTCTGAATGTGTGCTGGATCAATTGTGAGCATATGGCTGATTTTGAATATTCATATAAGCAGTGGCTTATTGCCACTAATACGAAAGATGCGGGTGCGGAAACCGTATCCAAAACATTGGATGATCTGATCGACATTCTGGCCCGAATGCGCAATGTCTACCCCACCGGCACCCTGCACAACTGCGAGGATGACGACTCACTGGAAGGCGCAGTCATATTGAACAATACCATTTTAGGAACCTTTTAAACCATCGATGCTATGAGCACTCTAATCAAAAACCATCCCGTATTTGAAGACAACCAGGTTCTTACCAGCTCCCAGTTGAACCAGATGCACTCCTACCTCGACCAGCAAAATCGAATGTCGCGGGTCAGCCTTGTAGGCATCGGTATTGTGTGCGGCCTGGATATCGTTTGTAACCCGTCGCAAACCGAACTGACCATCACCAGGGGTGTCGGCGTTACGTCCGAAGGGTTTCTTATCAAAGTTGGAGAAAAATGTAAAACCACCAAGTATCGCACTTACAATAAGCCGGGCACCGTCCGTTACAAAGCATTTGAGGATCCAAACACTCAGGAACAGGATGTTGAGCTTTATGAATTACTGACCGACGAGGCTGACGTTGAGCCGGGTGAAACGACAGATCTGAACGCAGGATTTCTTGATGGCAAAATTGTGCTGCTGTTCCTGGAATGTTATGACAAAGACCTGAAATCGTGTCTCGGCAAAAGCTGCGATGAGCTTGGTATCGACCGTATTTTCACACTTCGCAAGCTGCTGATTTCTGAACAACAGTATAACAGTAAGGTCAAACAGCGGATCAACGGAGGAAAAACCGATGCATCTTATCCTGACCGAAACACTCTCCCCGCCCTGCGCCTTCGCCGGCCACTGTTGCAGCCAAACTCCCCCGCCACACTTTTCTATATTGGCATGGCCGCCCAGTATTTAAACGCGATCGATGAGGTTTGGGATCCGCTCTGGGACGCGATGGGCAAAACGTACCGGGTCTATCAGCCTGTGCTTGAGGATATCTACGGTGAGGGAAATCCATTTGAAATGGATGCCATCAAGCAAATGAGGGAAGAGCTGGAAGCTTACCACAACTCCTACCGGGAGTTTTCTGAGCCAGTTTACGGAGTCCAGTATTTCTACGACTTTGTGAAGGATCTGATCCTTGCGTACGAGGAATTCCGGCTGACTGCACTTGACCTCAGCGGAGCCTGCTGCCCGGATATGAATCGCTTTCCCAAGCATCTGATGCTTGGGAAAGATTGCGGGCAGTCGGCAGGGCTGTGTGCCGACCTTGAGTATCGCAACGAATTCACAGCTTCACCGGCTTTGAGTCATCAGCGGCTGCTTTCTGAGAACGTTCAAATGCTCCACAAGAGAATGGTTCTGCTCTGGGAAAGTTTTGATCTTGACCGGCTCAGGGATACCGATGACCGGGAAATCAAAATCACACCAAGCTGCGAGAAAAAAAGCTCCCTCACTGACCGTGCAATTCCGTTTTATTACGATTCCAAAAAACAAAGTAATGTTGCAGACATCGGTACGCTTGAAGAGAACTGGAACTTCGCCCTGCAGCGCCAGTGCAGAACCAGCAACTATCCCCAGCAAATTTCCTACGACAACCACGCCACCGACACCATCGATTTCCATCCCGTCACCACGCCGTTAAATTATGATCTTGACCCATTCAACTTTTTACGAATAGAAGGGCATATCAGCAAGCATGTTAAAGAAGCGGAAGCACAACTCGAAGAGATGAAAATGCGCTACAACCTCTCCTTCGATATCAAAAAAGTATATTTTGGTGATTTGATGGAGGAAAAACCTCTCCCCTCATGCCTGATCGAAGACCTGCAGCCCCAGTATTCCATCTGGCGAAATAAGATTCTGCTATTTTTAAAAAATATTGTTCAGGCCAGCCAAACGGCAGAACGTACAATTATGAACCGTGCCATGATTGCCGGATCTGGTGAAAGCACTGCTTTCCGTTCAGAAAAAAGAGACTTTTCCGGAAGAAGTGCCTTTAACATTAACACGAATGACTTCTCAAATGTCATCTTTGGGGCGGACCCCACTAATTTCACCGATTCCGCTTCCCGCCTGTTCAACACACTGAATAGTTTTGAAAGAGCCGGCCGCCGAGAAAGTGTGCCGCTATCAGCGGCTTACGAAAGCAATACTGAGACTACCATTAGAGAGCTCTTTGCATCATTCAATACCTGCATTCACAATCTGATTGATGCGATGCCCCGGGACTTTGCAGATTTTGATATGCCTGTGTGGCTAAAACACTACAAATGTGTTCTGAGGGTTTTTGTAGACATCATGAAATGGCTGGCCGGTAATGCTAACAGTGCACAGAACCGCGTTACGCTCACCATTTATCTTTTCGCTGCCGTATTGATTCACCGGATCGTAAACTTCCTGGCTATTTATCCCTATATCACCATCCGCATTCTTAATGATACGCTGCAAGAGCGCCGGGAGGCCTTTACTGAGGCTTTGCAATTATCCCGATTTCGTGGTGACCACCCGGGACTGGAGCATAAAGCGGGTGTAGCACCCGGCCAAACTTTTCTGCTGGCGTACCAGCTGCCGCATGAGTTCGGTGAATTTCTTGATGAAAACGGAAACCTGTTTGCAGAGCGGGCAACATCCATGGAGGAATTAAATATTGGGTTTGAAAATGGAGATTTCAATATTCAGAAATACCTGGAGGTCATCTCAGAAATGGAGAATCGAGTGGTTGCTGATTTTACGCTGCCATTCAGCTGTTGCAATCCTTGTGAGGATATACCCGTTGACGCCGTCACTCTCGATCCCTTTGCACCTCCGGTTACCGCAATTGCCATGACAGAAAATGCCATTGAGATAGCAAACTACAAGAGCGTAGACATTCAGCTGGTTAATGATCTTTATGATCCTGATATCTACAAACCCGCTCTGACAAGCAGCGCCAGATTTGGCACTACGATGTTCCGGGACGAGCCCTATGAACCGGACAACACCAAAACGAAAAAAATTCTGGTCTATGATGTTGACCCTCAGAAACTGACGGAGGAAATACAGCGCAGAAATAAATTTTTCATTATTGATGAGTTCGAATACCAGATCAAGGATATCAATCGCAATGAAATAGTGGGCAGTGATACTATCACGATCTTTATTCCTGTATCACTTCAGACAAAACCACAGGTGGGCACCGTAACCGGCACCATTACAGAGGCACGAGTTGAAGTTAATGAGCAACCGCTGACCGGGGTAACAATCACTGTTAAGGATTCAAATAAAGCGAGAACAACCACGAATCAAAATGGTAATTACACGCTTTCAAATGTTCCAACAGGTAAACAAACGTTGATAGCCAAAATGGTGGGATATTTAGACAATCAAAAAACAGTGACGATTACTACGGGAACCAATTCCGTCGATTTTGTCATGAGCCCGGCTGATGATATTATCATTAATTACGGCCGGATAATGGAAACTCTGGATATCATGGAGCAACCGGAGCAGGAGAGAAAAATCAAAAAATATTACTCCACATCCATGAACAATGCAAAAGCCAGGGCAAACCAGCTGGTTCAGCTGGAAGGAAAAGGAGAAGTAACACCTATCACGAGGGCTCAAAATGCCGTAAAAGAGTTTTCCGATGAGGAAGAAATCAGCGTGGTTCGTCTCAATAATGAATTTAACAACATCCGAAATGAGCTGGTTAACAAAATCCAGGAAACAAAAGGCTCTGATAAAGAGCTCTATAAGGAAGCCCTGAAAAATACGACCGAGGCCTACCTGAACCGCCTGGCCTATACCCAGCCGAAAAACCTGACCAGCACCACCAAAGATGTACTGACCGAGTCTGCAACAATATTCAAAAGTTCAGAGGATATTGATATGACTAAAGTAGTGGAAGATTGGGAGAAAAAATCTAAAGGGTACGTCAGCAAGGAATTTCAAAGCAACGTAAAACAACATCTCAAACTAAAATAAATCGAATCAAAAAACGCACATATCATAAGAAGCTGCGTGTTAGACCTGCACGTTCCTGATCAGAAGAAAGCAGGTGATATTCAGGAACGCGTTTCAAATATTTGCAGCCGGCAGATCATACCCGCCCTGTCAAAACTATGCGATGAATTGTCGCACGGGCACCGGCGCTTGATTGTGGATACGCTGGAGATCGACATCGGCATAATCAATGACAATGATCTGATGCAGGAGCTTCCACAGCGGCTGCTTGTCAAATTTGAGGAAGAGATTAAAAAACTGAAGCTCAGATCCAATCATCGGCCCACATCGCCATCCGATTCGGATCAGAAGGCACGAAGCCGTGTTGAGCTGCTTATTCACTTCTTTCGGCATGGAACCGTGCCCTGGTGGAACCCCTATTCTAACCGGGATATTAAACAATGGGTGAAAGATCAGTTTAATGAAGACCGGCATATATTTATCACGGCGGTTGGAGCTGAGCTGAGCACTCCGGCTTTCCGCAGCAGATTGGTTCGGCATTTTTCTGATCATCAGCTTCACTCTTTTTTTGGTCATTACAAGCTTGATGACGTCTTTGAATTCTACCTGGCCCTTAAACATGAGATGCATCAGGAAAAAAACTCACATCAAAAAGGTGTCCGTTGGCAGGAGGTACGAAATGCCTTGATGGACACCCTGCTGGAGCAACTGTGGGTGAACACATCCTACAATTTGCCAGAAAAGAGATCCGGGGAGTCCGAGACTAAAATTATGAGCGAGGCTATTAAAAAGAGAGCACTGGCCCGCACTCTGAACCAATTGAAACAATCACATCTTCTTGACAGGCGAATAGTGGAGCGGGCAATACAAAAGCTCTCTAAGCCCGATTCACTCTTTTCTCCCGAAGAATTGAAATCAGTGTTTCAAGAAATATCTATCACACCGAATGAAAATGGACATTTAGATTACACGAGGCCGCCGGCTGCATCAACCCATTCCAAATCCAGGCCCCGGCCCAATCAAAGTCAGGAAACATTCATTGAAATCAATAACGCCGGCCTGATCTTACTTTGGACGAATTTAAGCAGGTTGTTTGGTGCCCTTGGTTACTTAAACAACCAAGCCTTTTCAGATAATCAGGCTACTCACCGAGCGGTGACACTGCTGCATTTTATCAGTACTGGTCAGAATTTGGGAGATGAATACGACTGGACACTAAATAAACTGCTTTGCGGACTATCGCCGGAACACTTTGTGCCGGATGATATTCACCTTTCGGAACGGGAAACCGATGAGGCCGAACTTATGATGAAAGCGGCTATCAGAAACTGGACCGCCCTTAAGGGGACATCGCTCAAGGGATTCCGGGATACTTTTCTTAAGCGTGATGGAATAATCACCTCGGATTTGAACGGCTGGAGGCTGCAGGTGAATCGACTGAGCTACGATATTCTTCTGGATAAACTTCCCTGGCCAATTTCCGTCATCAACCTGCCCTGGAATAACCACCTGATACACGTTCAATGGTAGCCTTTTCAATATCCCATAATGCCCACGATATTCAGATGGAACTTGATTGGTTCCGGGAAATTCTGAAAACCCGATCCAGGCTGAACAGCGGAAAAGAAACAAGATATAAGGATGTCTATGAGATTAATCCACCTGTGTTCAATGGCCGCGGGTCATCTTACTCTCAGTTTATACAAGAACATAACCTTGAATACGAAGAGCGGTTTATACTTATCCTGGCAATGGTTCCTCATATAAAACCGGAGCTGCTCGATCTGTTTCTTGCAAAAAACAAGACGACGGATCAGGTATACACTGAATTTGGCGGAAAAAAAGGCAGGCAACATCTTGGATTTCTTCCAACCGGGGAAACGGCAGCATTTATTCTGGCCGGAAATAACCTGGAGAGACGGTTTTCAATTCAAAACACCTTTGATCCCGACCGCAAATTTTATAAAGAGAACATACTGCGGCTTGAAGAGATGGATTCAGGTGAACCTGCACTTAGCGGAGCACTACAACTTTCAGGTGAGGTAATGGATTTGCTGATACTTGGTGAACACCGTAAACCAAAATTTAGTACTGAATTTCCTGCAAAGCTGCTCACTACCCTCATGGATTGGGATGACCTGGTCCTCGACGATGCCATTCTTAACCAGCTAAATGAGATAGAAACATGGATTCGTCACCACGATACCCTGATGAACGACTGGGGTATGAGAAAACTTCTGAAGCCCGGCTATAAAACGCTGTTCCATGGGCCTCCGGGAACAGGGAAAACCCTGACCGCCACACTGCTTGGAAAAAAAACCGGACGTGATGTTTACCGGATCGACCTTTCCCAGATGGTGTCGAAATACATCGGGGAGACGGAAAAAAATCTCTCCCGCATTTTCGACCGCGCTGAAAATAAAGATTGGATCCTTTTCTTTGATGAAGCCGATGCCCTTTTTGGAAACCGGACAGCAACCAAGGATGCCCACGATCGTTATGCAAATCAGCAGGTATCGTATCTGCTGCAGCGTATCGAGGACCATGACGGGCTCGTAATTCTGGCATCAAACCTCAAAAACAATATCGATAATGCATTCCTGCGCCGGCTCCAGTCGCTCATTCATTTTCCCATGCCCGGCAAAAATGAACGGTTTGAGCTGTGGCAAAAAGGGTTCAGCAAGGCTGTTGAAATGGAAAACAAAATAAATTTGAGTTCTATTGCTGAAGAGTACGAGCTGTCGGGGGGCACTATCATTAATATCATTCAGCACAGTTCACTAAAAGCACTTGGGAGAGATAGCAGAACCATAAGAATGAGTGATCTGATGCAGGGCATCAAGCGAGAATATCATAAAAATCGCCGAACACTTTAATAAAATGTGAGGTCTATTATGTGGGCAGATTCAGTCAATACATCAAGAAAAATTCCCGGGATACCGACATCCGGCCGAATCAGTGTCATGCCAAAACTAAAAATTGGCAATCCGAATGACCGGTTTGAACAGCAGGCTGATAGTGTTGCCGACTCCATTCTAAACGATTCCGATCAGGCTTTGCAAATGCAAACGCACGCACAAGAAGAGGAGGAACTCCGGATGACGCCCGTGGAAGAGGAAGAGGAGCTTCAAATGGCCCCTGCCATTCAGCGTCAGGAAAACGGAGAATCAGAAGAGCAGGAGTCTCAGACCAGCGCGCATCCCCTGGCTGATGCGGTAAGCGGAATTCTAAGAGAACAACTATCTGATGACGCACTGAAAAAACATCTTAAATCACTTGGCAATTCTCTTAGCAGCATGGCCGCCGAGGGGTCGGCTGATTCTTCAGAAGGGCCTGCAGCGGCAATGGAGAGACTTACTGCTCTGAATATCCCCCGGGCTTTCGAACAAACATCCCGGGAGATTATTCAGGACCCGGCTCTTGCAGCGCTTCGGCAACAGATTATAGACATCGTCGGAAGTGACGACAGAGCAGCCCTTCTTGCGGTATTGGCTGCCGGATTAGCGGCGTTTGTAGCTGATGCTGCAATTAGTGGTGAGCCATCACATGAACTTGGTGCCGGTTTCACGATTGGCGGTATGTTTAACCTGGGATCGGCTCAGAGTCCGGAGTTTAACGAGGTACAAACATATGTGCAGTATGCCAACAGTTATTTCAGAACAAGAGTAACAGGTGGGCTTGAGCAGGAAGAGGCCGATGAGGAGACCGGAGAAGAGGAACATCTGGTTGGTACAGGAACCGGTGAAATCCGGGTGGGTACCGATATTAATCACCTGCTGTCGAGGGTTTCGATTAATTCTGACGGAGAGATCACCGTAACGGGCAGACTATCAGGCGGACCGACGTTCGGCAACAATGAACGTCTGATTTTTACAGCAGATGTATCGCATATGTTTGCCACTGGTGAAACGGTGTTCCGTGGCGGCATTAGCGGACGTTTCAATCTCGGATCAGAAGGAGAACTTGAAATTGGTTCACAGCTACAAATTTCCGGCGATGAGGGCCTTAACCGCCTGACAGGATTTGTAGAATACCAGCAAGATCGATTTTACCTCCGGTTTGAGGGAAATATGCAGGGTTTTGAAGGTACAGAAAGTATAAGTCCCGGAAACGAAATGCTTATTCAGGGACGTGTAATAATTCCATTCGACTTTTAACAAACTGACCTTATCATGCGCGCAATTAAACCAACACCCAAACTGCAAGCCAAATTAAAAATCGGCTCCACTCACAGTCGCTTTGAAAAGCAGGCCGACCGTGTTGCAGATTCTGTTATGACGATGGCAGATCAGCCACTTCAAATGCAGCCATCAGAAGAAGAGGAACAACTACAGATGCAGCCGAGTGAGGAAGAAGAAGAACTACAGATGCAGCCGAGTGAGGAAGAAGAAGAACTTCAAATGAAGCATAAACATCCGGCTTCTGTGCAGATGGCGCCAAACGGCACATCTGCCGTGAAGCCGGGACATACTTCAAATAATGTTGCTAAAAAAATCACGGGTCTAAAGGGAAACGGACAGAAAATGCCAACTAAAGTGACCCGTGAAATGTCTCAGAAAATTGGAGCAGATTTTTCAGATGTA
>Ga0102928_1001621_pt1 | contig 13920 bp, 16 predicted proteins | sample SalPonR1_B_D1_MG_FD_78504 | JGI IMG/M metagenome (GOLD analysis project Ga0102928, IMG submission 78504) | Salt pond soil microbial communities from South San Francisco under conditions of wetland restoration - Salt Pond MetaG R1_B_D1_MG | ecosystem: Environmental > Aquatic > Marine > Intertidal...
AAGCACCACGGCGAGTGCAGTGCAGCCCGTCAGGGCGCTGTTTCCGAACCCGCTTGCACGCGTTGTGCGGCCGTTTCGCAGTCCGGAAAGAACTGCGAAACGCCATGGCTCCCTTCGTCTGCGTGACGCCTTCTTCGGCCCCTCCCCACATTCCTGCAACGCAAACAGAGGTGATCTGCCGACCCGCACGTGGGTGGAACGTCGGTGGCGGTGGTCGTGTCAACATCGCGTCAACGTTGCTCAGGTGACAACGAGGTCCTGACGATGACCAGATCATGAAGGCGGTTCACCAACGGGTCAGTGCGAGGTCGGTCACGTGGTACTGAACTCTGGTGGGCGGCGTGCCGGGGCCGTCCTGGCCGGAGCGCTCGCCCTCGCCGGAGCGGGGTGTGGCCTCGACGAGGCACGGGACAATGCGGCGAGCCCGATCCTGGGCGCCGGCATCTCCGACGAGATCGACGCACTGGAGATGCTCGATCCCCAGATCCGCGAGAAGATCGGCGACTGCATCGAGAGTGCCCAGTTCAAGTCGTTCAACGGTGACCCCGAGTGGCGCCAGGTGTGGATCGACGGCGGTGAGACGGTGTTCGGGCTGCGCAAGCGCTGCGAGTTCCTCGCCAAGAACCGTCCCGACGAGTTCGCCGCCATCCACACCGAGTGGGTGGCGTGGGAGCTGTCGACCGGAGCGCGCCGAGCCTCACCCTGACCGCATGGCGGGATGTGGCTCCGCGTGGCCGCTCACGTGAGAACCCGTCACGAGAAGATCTGCACGGCCGTGCGGCGGTACGGTCCGCGGATGGTGTCGTACCAGGTGTTTCCGCCGGGGTTCTTCGAACGGGCCGACGAGACGGGCGACGAGGCGTTCTACTCCGTCGATCGCTTCGTCACCCACATCGACGACGACGCAGTCGCAGCCGTCGGGCAACTGTACGACGACCTCGTTCTCACCGGTGAGGTGCTCGACGTCTGTTCGTCGTGGGTGTCGCACTTCACCACGCCGCCCCGACGGCTCGTGGCGCTGGGGATGAACGAAGCGGAACTGAGCGCCAACCCGGTGGCGTCGTCGTGGGTGGTGCGCGACCTCAACACGGATCCGACACTGCCGTTCGCCGACGAATCGTTCGACGCCGTCACCTGCTGCGTCTCGATCGACTACCTCACGCGCCCCCTCGAGGTCGTCGCCGAAGCCGCTCGGGTGCTGCGGCCGGGTGGCCCCTTCGTGATCACCTTCTCCAACCGCTGCTTTCCCACCAAGGCGATCCGTGGCTGGCTGTCCACCGACGACGAAGGGCACTGCTCCATCGTCGCCACCTACTTCGCGCTCACCCCCGAGTTCGACGATCCCACCGTCCAGCTCCGCAACCCCGGCTCGCGGTCGGACCCGCTGTACGCCGTCTGGGCGCGACGCCGGTCGGGCTCGTAGCCATCCACGTCGCGAAGGCGGCCGTTCAGCGCACGAGGCGATCGATCTTCGCCGTCACGACGTCGAGCTCGGCGCCGTGCAGCACGATCCGCTTGCGCCGCCCGGAGCTGCCGGCGCGGATGATCACCTTGTTGCGACGCAGACCGAACGTCTTGGCGAGAAACGCCACGAGCTCCTCGTTGGCGCGCCCCTCGACGGCTGGCGCCGCGATGCGCACCTTCAGCGACTGCGCGTGGCTGCCGACCACCTCGTTGCGCCGGGCGCCGGGTTGCACCCGCACCTCGAGCGACACGCCCCGGTCGACGACGGAGAGCGCCACGCCCGACGCGTTCATCGCGTCATCACCGGCGAACCGTGGTGGAGGAACAGCAGCCACCTGTCGTCGGCCAGAGCGAAGAGGTTGGTGGCGGCGACGGTGCCGGTGCCGCCCCCGTCGACCAGGTTCTCGTCGAGTGTCACGCAGGCGATGCCGCCGTGGACCGACACGGCGTGGTTGGTGAGGATGAACTGGTTGCGGCCCGGGCCCGACAGGATGCGGCGCCACGACTCCTCCACCACCGGCCAGGTCCGCAGGATCGGCCACCCGGGGTGGATGCACACCACGCGGTCGCTGTGTTCCCACACTTCCGCCATCGCCGTCATGTCCCGGCCCTCGTGGGCGTCGTAGAAGCGCTGGTTGGCCTCCAGTACGTCGACGATGTCCGGATCCATTCCCGGCTCGATCGGCGGTTCCGACACGTCGGCCACGGTAGCCGCCGCCCCGGCCGCCCGGGACGGTGGTGCGTGTGCAGTCGTGGCCCGGGTCAACCGGCGAGGAAGTCCACGAGCGACTCGCGGAACCCGGCTGCCGCAACGGCATCCAGGTGGTCGCCGGGCACGACCTGCAGCCGGCACTCGGGGATCGCTGCCACCAGGGCGTCGGGGTCGTCGGCGAGTGGGTCGCGGTCACCGACGATCAGCAGCGTCGGTGCCGTGATGTCGCCGAGGGCGATCCGCGACGTGTGCGCCGACTGCATCTGTGCCGCCAGGGCCAGGCGGTCGCCGCCGGTGGAGTCGGCGAAGCGGCGGAATGCCCGCGCCGACGGATCGGTGACGGTGTCGGGATCGTCGGCCAGGAGGGCCTCGGCGATCGCCGACCGGTCGAGCCCCGTGGTGGTGCCGTCGCCGAGGCGAGCGATGCGGCCGCCGATCCCTCCGATCACCAGGCGCCGGATGCGTCCGTCACGACTGGCGGCGATCGTGGACACGATCGCACCCATCGAGTAGCCGACCAGGTCGATCCGTTCGAGGGCCAGGTCGTCGAGCAGTTCGAGGAGATCGGCACTCATGCGACCCTCGCCGTAGTGGTCGGGGTCGTGCGGCTTGTCGCTGGCGCCGTGGCCACGGGCGTCGACCGAGATCACCGAGCGGCCGGCGTCGAGCAGTGCGTCGACGACACCGGGCGACACCCAGTTGGTGACGGTGTCGGCAGCGAACCCGTGGTGCAGCACCACCGGCGGGAGCCCGGCCTCGGGCCGGTCGGGGTCGTACTCGTGGTAGGCGATCTCGATGCCGTCGCCGGTGGCGAAGCGCTGCGTGGTGGGCATCGGACGAGCCTACGAAATCCTGCTCCGCCGGGCCGGAGTCGCAACGCCGCCGACGTCGGACGCCTACGTTGTGCCTTCATGGCCGAACGGCGAGGGGAGGCTCACCGACGAGCGTGGTTCGAACACGTGTGTACCCAGGTGCACGCCCACTACGCCGGTCTCGACGAGGGGGAACTCGCGTCGTACATCCCCGAGCTCGCCACCGTGGATCCCGATCGTTTCGCGATCGCGGCGATGACGCTGGACGGCGAACGTGTCGGTGTGGGTGACGTCGATCATCTCTTCACGATCCAGTCGATCTCCAAGCTCCTCGTGTACGGGCTCGCCCTCGAAACCCACGGTCGGCACCATGTGCTCTCCCGGGTGGGTGTGGCGCCGACGGGCGACAGCTTCAACGCCATCGAACTCGACGACGCCACCAACCGTGCCCCCAATCCGATGGTGAACGCCGGCGCCATCGCCGTCACCGACCTGATCGGCGGGTCGAGCGTCGACGAGCGATCGGAGGCGATGCTGGCGATGTACGCGCGCTACCTCGGTCGCACGCCCGACATCGACACAGCCGTGTGGTCGTCGGAGCGCGCCACCGGGCACCGCAACCGCGCGATCGCCCACCTGATGCTGAGCACCGGCATCATCGGCCCCGACGTGGAGCAGACGCTCGAGGTCTACTTCGCCCAGTGTTCCGTGCTGGTGACGGTGGAGGACCTGGCCACGATCGGCGCCACGGTGGCCAACTACGGCGTCCATCCGGGCAATGGCGAGCAGGTCGTGCCGCGAGAGGTGGCCCGCGACATGCTGACCGTGGCGCTCACGTGCGGGATGTACGACTACGCGGGTGAGTGGGCGTACTCGGTGGGCATCCCCGCCAAGAGCGGCGTCGGTGGTGGCATCCTCGGGATGCTCCCGGGCGCAGGCGGCATGGCGACCTTCTCGCCGCGTCTCGATGCGATCGGCAACAGCGTCCGTGGGCTGCGAGTGTTCGAGGAGTTGTCGGCCGAGTTCGAGCTGCACCTGTTCGATCCCGATCGTCCCTGGCGTCGCGACGCATGACTGCGCCACCTGCGGGTCGGCCACCCGCAGGCGAGCCGCCGGCACGTCAGGTCGTGGCGTAGCGCCGCAGGACCCGCCGGCCGAGCGACGTCTTGTGCACCTCGTCCGCGCCGTCGTAGATGCGGGCGGCCCGTTCGTGGCGGTACCAGTACGACAAGATGGTGTCGTCGGTGACGCCGAGGGCGCCGTGCACCTGGATGGCCGTGTCGACCGCACGAAGCATCGTGTTCGCCACCGAGAACTTGATCGCCGAGATCTCGTCGCGGGCCGCCTTGGCGCCCTGCTCGTCGATCATCCACGCGGCGTGCAGCGTCTGGAGGCGCGCCCCGCGGATCTCGGCATCGAGTTCGGCGGCCCAGTGCTGGATCACCTGCCGGTCGGCCAGGGTGTCGCCGTCGGGCGAGATCACGCGCTGGTTCGCCCGGGCACACATCAGGTCGAAGGCGCGGCCGGCGATGCCCAGCCAGCGCATGCAGTGGTGGATGCGTCCCGGGCCCAACCGCTCCTGAGCGATCACGAAGCCACCACCCTCGGGTCCGAGCAGGTTGGACTGCGGTACCCGGCACCCCTGATAGATCACCTCGGCGTGGCTGGCGTGCCCGGACCCCGCGTGGCCCATCACGCTCACGTTGCGCACCAGGTTGAAGCCCGGCGTGTCGGTGGGGACGATGATCATGCTGGTGCGGGCATAGGGCGGCGCATCGGGGTCGGTGACCGCCATCACGATCGCGAACGCGGCGCCGTCGGCCGACGACGTGAACCACTTCTGGCCGTTGATCACGTAGTCGTCGCCGTCCTTCACGGCCGTGGTCTCCAGCAGCAGCGGATTCGACCCGGCCGTCTCCGGCTCGGTCATGGAGAAGCAGCTGCGGATCTCACCCGCCACCAGCGGTCGCAGGAAGCGGTCGCGCTGCTCGTCGGTGGCGTGCGTGTGGAGGATCTCGATGTTGCCGGCGTCAGGAGCCTGGGACCCGAAGACGGTGTGGCCGAGCGGTGAGCGACCCATGGCTTCGCTGAGGAGACCGTGCTCCACCATCGACAGCCCGAGACCGCCGAACTCCACCGGATGGTTCGGGGCCCACAGCCCCATCTGGCGCACCTTGACCTGTGCGGCGGCGACCATCTGTTCCACCGCCTCGGCCGTGCCGAACAACATCTCGTTCTCGATGGGGACCAGTTCCCGATCCACGAACTCGTCGACCATGGCGAGCATGGTCGTCATCTTCTCCGACACGTCGAAATCCATCGTCGGTCACCCCTCCTCGTCCCCCGTGCGGGCGCACGGCTGCGACCGACCGTACGTGGCCCGAACCCGCCGCGACAGGGCCCTTGGACTTATTGCCGGACCCTCGACGTCGGCGGGAGTGCGTCGGCGTCCCGTCGGCTCGACGCCAGCGACAGGTTGGTCGTCTGGCCGACCGAAACGCCGGCAGCTTCCAGTTCGTCCACCAGCGCACTCAGCAGCAACCCCCGGAACCACGGCTCCTGGGTGCGGTCGTCGATCCAGGCGTACGCCGTGAAGAACATCGCTTCGCTGCCCACGTGGTCGAAGGCCACGAAGGGCACCCTGTCGCGGCTGTTCCAGTCGAGTGAGGCCATCACGTCGTCCATCACGTGCTGGGCCGTCGCCCGATCGGACGCCCGGTCGAGGGGTACCTGCACGGCGATCCGCCAGCCGCCCATCCGGCTGTGGTTCAACACCTCGTTCTCCTGGAACACCGAGTTGGGGACCCAGGCGGTCGAGCCGTCCGGGAGTTCGATCTCGGTGCGCAGCAGCGAGCGGTAGACGACCTTGCCGTGGAGGTCGCCGACCGTCACGGCCTCGCCGACGTGGTAGATGTCGTCGATGCGGATCATGGCGCCGGCGACGAAGTTCTGGCCGACGGGCGTGAAGACGACGGCACCGGTGACCCCGACGGTGGCCATGATCGCGGCCATGCCCGACACGTCGATGCCGATGGCCGCGAGCCCGGCGACCACGACGACCACCACCACGATCTTGGGCACGAAGAACAGCAGTTGCTCGCGGAAGCGGGCATCGTCGACTCGTCGGATGAGCGTCTTGGCGACGCGCAGCGCGGCGGCCGCGGCGACCACCACGACGAGGAACCGTCCTGCTGCCTGTGCTGCCGGGACGGCGACCTGTCCCATGTCGATCGCGCCGAAAAGGTTCATCTGGCGATCCTTCCACTCGTGCCCGCGTGGACTCCGTAACGTAAATGTAATATTTCCGGGTGTCAACGAACAGCGGAAGAAAGCGCTCGGAACAGGGGGTTTGCGCGGCGGCCTCGGGGGCAGGCTCGTGCGATGCCCGTGGCCGAACGACCGCGTCTCCTCGTGCTGGCCAACCCTGGGGCGGGTTCGGCCGACGACGAGATGTTCGGCACGGTGTGTCGCACGCTGGGCAGCCACGCGGCGCTGGACGTCGCCGTCACGACTGACGAAGACGACGTCGAGGAGGTGTTGCTGAACCGGCTCGACGACCGCCGACTGGTGGTGGTGGGTGGGGACGGGAGCCTGCACGTCGCCGTGAACGCCCTGTGGCGTCTCCGCCGCGCCGGTCAGGTCGAGGTCGGCTACGTGCCCGCCGGGACCTCCAACGCCCTCGGCCGTTCTCTGGGTGTTCCCGACGGCGTCCGTGCAGCGGCCGAACGCGCACTCCGGGGAACAGCGCAGCCGACCGATCTGCTCGAGGCCGCCGACGGACGAGTGGTCGTGAACGACGTGCACACCGGTGTCGGCGCCCCTCCTCCGGGCTGGATCGCGGGGGCCAAGCGCCTGCTCGGTCGCAAGGCGTATCCCCTGGCGAACGGCGTGGCCGGCCTTCTCGAGAGCGGCTGGCCGGTGAGGGTGACCGTCGACGGCGAGGTGGTGGTGGAGGGCGAGCAGGTGCTGACCGTCGGCCTCGGCAACGGGCGATACGTCGGTGACGACGATCTGCTGTGGCCCGATGCCCACGTCGACGACGGTCTCGTCGACGTGATGGTCACTCTGGCGGCCGGCCTGATCGAGCGGATTGCGCTGGCGCGTGCGATGCGTCGCGGTCAACACGTGCATCGCGACGACGTGATCACCGCCCGAGGTCGCGCCGTGCGGATCGAGGGCGGTTCGGGGCATCACAACGCCGACGGCGTTCCGTGGCCCGACGTCGACGACATGACCTACACCGTGCGTCACCTGGCGTGGCGTGCCGTCCGCTGACACCGGTGCCGGTCACCGCGACACGGTCGGCGGCGGGGTCGGGTGGCGACGGGGCCCGTCGGAAGCGGTCGGTCGACGAGGGAATCAGTCGGCGACGTCGAAGGCGGCGGTCACCCGTTCGGGGTGCAGCCGGATCACCAGTTCACCGGGTACGCCGTTTCGTGCCCCGAACTCCTCGGCACGGTCGGCGCCCATGTAGCGGCCACCGATGACGGTGGCGAACCTGCGCACCTCGTCGAGGTCGTCGGAGACGGTGACCGGTCCGTCGACCTTCACGAAGGAGAACGGCGGCGCTTCGTCGTCGACCACCAGCGACGCCCGTCCCTCACGGACGAGCGACTTCCCCTTGCCCGTGTCGGCGCCGGTGTTGAACACGATGTCGTCGCCGTCGAGGGTGAACCAGATCGGCGCGACGTGGGGCGAGCCGTCCGAGGCGACCCAGGCGACCTTGCCGGTGCGGGTGCCGTGGAGGAGGAAGTCACGCACCTGTTCGTCGCGAAGGCTCGCCATGACTCCCAGCCTCGCGCATTCGGCGACTCAGCAGTTCGCGACGATCTCGCCGGGGACGCCCTGGCGGTCGTGTGGCGGGGCTGCGGGGAAGGCGGCTCGCCGCACCGGCGCCGACCAGGGCGACCGCCGCGGACAGGACGAACACCGGGGTGAACGAACCGGCACGCTCGGCGATCGCACCACCGATCTGTGGAGAGATCATCTGCATGATGCCGAATGCGAGGGTGGCGGCGCTGAAGGCCGGACCGTAGGTGTCGACCGTGGTGTTGTCCACCACGTGGGCGATGATCAGGGCCGGCATGCCGGAGAACATGAGGCCGATACCGAACGCTGCGATCGCCACCCAGGGCTGTCGCCCGGTGAGGACCAGCAGCCCGCACAGGGCGAAGGCCGTGAATGTCGCCGTGAGCGTGAGGCGACGGCCCACTCGATCGGAGAGCCGACCGAGTGAGAGACCGCCGACGATCGTGGCCAAGCCGACGAGTGAGAACATCGCTGTCGCCTCGCTCGACGAGAATCCGCTGTCGTCCTCGAGCCGTGCGACGAGGAAGCCGATCACGAGGATGTAGGCGAATCCGAAGCAGGCATACGCCACGACGGCCGGCACCCACCCGCGGACCGTCCGCAGCGCGGCGAAGCCACCGAAGCCTCCGGCGCCCGAGGGGCGGTCTCCGCGGGATCGCAGGAACAGGAACGTGCAAGCGAGCACGACGAGGGCGATCACCAGCTCGATCCGGTAGAGCGTTTGCCAGAACGTGTCGCCGCCACTGCGGCGCTCGAGAAGGCCGGCGACCTGACCGGCGAACACGATCCCGATGCCGATTCCCGACCCCACGAGGCCGACGGCGAGGCCCGCCCGGTCGGCGGGCAGCGAGCGGGCGGCGAGCGCCGGCGCCGGAATCCAGATCACGGCGCCGCCCAGCCCCATGGCGACCAGCGCGAACGCCAGGACCGGTCCCGACGGGGCGATCGACGCGATCGCCAGCCCCGACGTCGAGATGACGAGGCCGATCCGGACGAGGCCGACCAGCGTGACCCGCGACGCCGCCCAGGAGACGGCGAGCGTGCCGAGGAGATAGGCGGTGACGTTGAGCGTGCCGAACAGGCCTGCCAGTGCGTTGGAGCCCCCCAGGAGGTCGTCGCGAGCGTCGGGCAGCACGACACCCCAGGTGAACCGACCGAAGGCCTGGGCCACGCACGTCGATGCCATCACGAGCACGATCACCAGCCAGGCCCGCTCACGGCGCGGAGTGGAGGTCACGTTGCGTTCACCGCCGGATCCTATGCCGACGTGTCGGCGCAGCTGCCGTTGCGGCATGGCAGCCGGCAACGCACGGCGCATCTCAGGCGCCGGCAACGCCGCCCGGGGCGCCCGTCGACGCAGGGTCGACGGCGCTCTCCGTGAGCCAGCCGTCGTCCGCCAGCAACGCGGCGAGCAGTGCCCGCCGCTTCTGTGTCACCTCGGTGATGGCGTGATATTCGTCGTCGTCGACGGTCGGGACACCGAGCGCCCGAATGGGTTCGAGTGATGCCAGCGCTACCGGCGGTGTCGAGAGCTCGAAGTGCGCTTGCTGCACGGTGTGCAGGTATGCGTCGATCGCCCTCTGGAGTGGCTCGTACTCCACCGTCGGTGGGCGCACGGCGGGATCGACGCCGTGGGCCAACAGGTGCAGCGCCTGCGCCAGGTTGGCCACGGTCGGTGCGGAGGCGGTGGTCGGGTCGCCGCTGTGGAAGTAGTGCAGCACCGGATAGGTCAGGAGTTGGTGGCGGCACGTGTTCACGAGGCCCGTGAGTGTCTCGAGATGCTGGCCGAGTCCGGGGAAGCCCTCACCGCTCCACGCCGTCCGGACGATCTCCGACGGGCTGGTGCCCAGTGTCGAGATGTGACTGGCCATCTGCCTCCGCAGTGCCACGGCGGAGACCACGGGAACGAGATAGGTGATCGACAACGTGACGAGGATCAGACCGGTTCCGGCGGCGAGCACGGTGGCCAGTTGCCAGACACCCTCACCCGGCATGTATTCGCCGTTGCCGAGCGTGAACACCGTGTAGCCGACGAAGTACAGCCGGGCGCCGAGGTCGGCAGACGTGCCCGTGCCGGCGTCGCGCACGGCGCCGTCCCCGGCGGCGAAGATCAGCGACCATCCGGTGACGACGAGCAGGATCCAGACCGTGAGGACGGCGAACACGATGACCACTCCTGCGATGGAGAGCAGCGAGTGCGACGGCCGCATGCGGTGGAATCGCAGCGCCGATCGCCACAGCAGCTCGGCGATGCGGCTCGTGAGAGGACCGGCGCCGCTGCCTGCGGCGATCGTCGTCCACGCGACGTCGAAGAGTGCCAGCAGGATCAAGCCGGTTCCGACGACGACGACCAGGGCTGCCACGGTCGGTGGGTACCACCGCAGGCCCTCGACGACACATCGGGCCGACGAGGCGTGTGGTGCGGACGGCGGACCCGGTGATGAGAGGAGACCGGACTCGGGGCCTCCGACCCTGTTCGGCAGGGCATCGGCGATGGCAGGCTCGTCGGTGTGCTGGACACGCTGGGGGGCTGGGTGTCGGGGGTTCGTGCCGATTGGCGAGAGCACGGAACCGCCTACGAGACGGTGCGGCTGCTCACTGCCCCCGCACGCCGGCTGCTGGTGAACGTGCAGGTGGAGTACCCCGAGCGACTTCCGACCGACGGCGCCGTGATCGTGGCGGCCAACCACGTGTCGTTCCTCGACTCCGTGCTCCTGATGTTCGCTCTCCCACGGCCCGTCTCCTTCCTCGGCAAGGCGGAGTACACCGACAACCCGGTCACGAAATGGTTGTTCTGCGGCGCCGGGATGATTCCCGTCCGCCGCGAGCATCCGGGCGACCTCCACCGAGCCTTCGACGAGGTGGCCGAGGTGTTGGACCGTGGCGAGGTGGTGGGCGTGTTCCCGGAAGGCACGCGTTCGCGCGACGGGATGCTGCACCGTGGTCACGTCGGCGCCGCCCATCTCGGTCTCTCCACCGGCGCCCCGATCGTGCCAGTCGGCATCGTCGGCACCGATCGCGTGTTGCCGACGGGGTCACGGCTGGTGCGCCCGTTCCGTCACGTGACGATCACGCTGGGGACGCCGATCAGCACGGCCGAGCTCGGGTACACACGCAGCACCAACACGTCGCGTCGTGACGTCACCGATCGTGTGATGTCGGAGGTGCGTCGCCTGTGCGGTCAGACGTACGTCGACGACTACGCCCCGACGTCGTCGCCGCACACCTGACGGTCGTTGCTGTCGTTGCCGTCAGAACGGGACGATGGTGGTGAGGAGCCCGGTGGCATCTCCCCGGCCGGCGAGCACGCTGCAGAAGTCGACGGCGTCCATCGTGAACGATGCTCCGCCGGTGCCGGCGACGAAGGATCCGCCGGCTGCTCCGGTCAGTTCGAGGGTGAACGGCTCACCGTGACGCTGTGCCCATTCGGCGACCACGTCGGCGACGATGCGTCCGTCGTGGTCGCCCGAGAGCACCGGGTCGCCGCCCGTGGCGCGAACGGTGTCGATCCGGTGCATCCACATGTCGCGCAGGTAGATCACGTCGATCAGGTAGCCGAGTGACCACTTCTCGACGACCGGCGCATCGACGCCGACCTTCATCGAGCGCATCAGGCTCGGCGTCCGCGAACGGCCCGTGACCGTCTCGGGTGCCACGGCCTGCAGGCGGTGGAGCAGCTGCGCGGGGGACAGGTGGTCGCGTTCGGCGACCTGCACGGCCGACAGGCCCGCTTCGAGCGGCACACCATGTGCCTTGCGGCGTGACCGGGCGGCACGCATCTGGTGGATGTTCTCGCGCACGGATGCGCCCGCCTCGCAGGCACCCAGCACGTGGAGCCACATGCGGCGGACGTCCCAGTCGGGGCAGTTCGTCTGTGCGGTCCACTGGTCGGCGTCGAGGCCGCGCAGCAGCGACACGGCGCGCTCGAGCTCGGTCGTCTGGAGTGCCATGGCCTCTCGGTGATCGATCGCAGGGATCGAGGACACGTCGGTGGTGGTCGTGGTCATGTCTGCTCGCTCTCGTTGGTGCGGTCGGGGTGGGTTCGGGTGTCGGTCAGGAGCATGTCGACGGCTCGATCGACGAGCCGGATCCACCGGTCACCGCCCGGGTCGTTGGAGATCTGCTGGTCGGTGATCCCGGTCATGACCGCGGTCCACAGGTCGAACGTGGCCTGGTCGTGGACGCCGATCGACGTCACCTGGTGTCTCATCTGCTCGTACAGTTCGACGGCGACGGCCCAGGCCTCCGGTGAGGGTGTGAAGCCGGGGACGGTGCGCTGGAACAGCAGCTGGTAACGGACCGGGTCGGAGGTGCAGAACTCCACGAAGGCGTGGATGGCCCGCCGGACGGCGGCCTCGGGGTCGACGTCCGGCGTCGGTCGGTCGTCCACGGCGGCGGCCATCCAGACGGCGAACTCCCGGTATCCCTGCAGGAACATGGCGTCGTAGATCTCGTGCTTCGATCCGAAGTACGAGTAGAGCGACTGGGCCTTCATCCCGACGCGCGTGCCCAGGTCCCGCATCGACAGGCCGGCGAGGCCGTCCTCGCGGACCATCACCCAGGCGGTGTCGACGATCTCCGCCAGCGTCTGCTGACGGCGTTCGGTTCGCCTGTCAGTGTTCGTTTGTCCTGACACCGTTCGGAGTGTGGCTGTTCGTGCCGTTCGTGTCAAGAGACGATTCGGGTTCTCGGTGATCCTGGGCCACGGTCGTCTCCGCGCCGGGTGTCAGATCCGGCGTCGGTGGTGGAGGTGGAGCGACCGGTACCAGTGCTTCTCCTCGCGGAGAGCCTCCCAGGCACCCAGCAGGCCCGCCAGTGCGCCCACTCCGGCGATGACGGCGATGGCGCCCGATCCCACGCCGGCGACGGCGCCACTCGTGATGTGCCCGTGCGCGAAGAACTCCACGAACGGATCACCCAGGACCACCGACGCAGTCACGACGATGGCGGTGCCGAGGAGCACTGCCGCCACCACGAGCAGGTGGCGGGAACGGAAGACACGGTAGGCATCGGAGAGTGCCGAGGTGACCATGACGTACGTGGAGCGGATGACTGCGGCGAGCGACACGAGGATCAGCGCCCCTGTCTGGAGCACGGCACTGCGCGTCGAGCCGTCGGCGTACCACGTCGCGCTGCGCTGCGACAGCCACAGGATTCCGATGCCCGCGGCCAGCAGTGCGAGCTGCAGCCAGAAGGAGTGCTCCCGGAAACGGTCGGCGTTCGGCTCGGTCGACATGACACTCTGCCCCTCCACACAGTGTCGTCGCTCCGGCCCGGGAACGCCAGACGGGCCCCTCCGCAGAGGGGCCCGTCGGTGGCGATGCGGACGAGGTTCGACTCGACCGCTGGGATCAGACGCCGGCCGTCTCGACGGCGGGCTGCTGGTCCTTCGGCTCGGAGGCCGGAGCCTCGTCGCCCTTCTTCAGGTTGTTGCGGGTGTGCCAGATGAAGGCGGCGCCCATCACCGTGCAGACCACGCCCAGGCCTGCCAGCAGGGCTGCCACACCGAGGGCCAGCTGCAGCGTGCTGTGCGTTGCCGCACCGACACCGAGCTCGGCGACCAGCGCATGAGCGGTGCCGCTCCACGCCATGTCACGGGCCTGGCCCTGCACGGGATCCATCCGGTCGAAGCCGGTCCAGTAGCGGCCGTCGACCTCGAACTCGCAGGTGAGGCCCTCTTCCGGGAAGGGTGTGGGCACCTGGACGGTCTCTCCGTTGCACGTGTACTCCGAGGCGAGGTTGCCCTCGCGGTCGGTGAGGTCGGCCTCGGTGAGTGTGACGGTCTCGGTTCCGTTGAGGATGTGGTAGACGATGGTCGCCATCTGGTACATGTACTCCGTGGCGGAGTTCACCAGAGGATCGTTCGGATCGAGGTCGCCCTCGACGATCGGGAAGCCCCAGTCGTCCTCCAGCAGTGACTTGATCGCCTGGGCGTTCTCCACGGTGCCCCGGTCGACCAGCTGGCCGTCCTCGTTGTAACTGATCTGGACGTCCTGCGCCTCGCTGAAGGACTGGAGCGAGCCGTAGCCGCCCTGCACCTTGCTGTAGGCAACGCCCGCTCCGACGAAATACCCGATACCGACGACGATCAGAAAGATCCCCAGCAGCCCGAGTGGCTTCTTC
>Ga0102928_1001622_pt1 | contig 13919 bp, 7 predicted proteins | sample SalPonR1_B_D1_MG_FD_78504 | JGI IMG/M metagenome (GOLD analysis project Ga0102928, IMG submission 78504) | Salt pond soil microbial communities from South San Francisco under conditions of wetland restoration - Salt Pond MetaG R1_B_D1_MG | ecosystem: Environmental > Aquatic > Marine > Intertidal...
CGCGCGTAGACCGCTGCCCGCTTCGGGGCATTCGTTTCAGTCTCAGAGTTCGCGTTCATGATTTTCCCTCGCCGCCTGCCGGGCCAGTGCTCGAGCCAGTCTTAGAATCGCCGGATCTGGGCGTTCGCGCAAAGTTGCTGATGTCGATCGGCGGCTTGCCGCGCCTTTTTCAGAACCCATACTCGCCACCGAGGAAGGGCATTCGATTTCTCGTGAATGCGGTGGCCGCTTTGTCATGACGTCAGCATGCCTGAAGGTTTTTCGATGCGGGCCGTAGCGCAACAGAACCAGCCATGAGATGGCCGCCCACGTTGACAAACCTTCAGATTAGGGGAAGATCTGGCTATTGTCATCAGGGGCGGGGTTGGACCGTTCATGTCCGTATTAGGACGGCGGTGTGTAAGTAACTATGGCTGGCCAGTGGCCTCAAACAGCCACACTCCGTTCATGGGGTAGGTCAGGTGGCCGAATTGTTCAAAAGTGATTCTCCGTATTTCGTGATGGAAGACCCTGTAATCTCAAGGTTCGGACCGCCCTACCTAAATTCTCTTGGCAAATCGCCCGCTGTTGCAAGGCGAGCCGGACTGCTCCGTTGGGGGCAGGCCGGAGGGCTGCGCGGACGTTCAGTCGCCACCTTCTGGCTGCTCGTCAACAGGTCGGCAGGTTCGGGCGGGGCAACAGGCATGAGGCTGACCCCGGGCTGACGGCACAGACTTCTTGGAAATAGCGCCCCACGTTATCGCAGTAAGCGTCGATATTCCCGCCCTGCTCCGCGATGGCATTGAACGAGTCAAGGATGTCGCGTAGGATCGCCGCCGTGGCGTTCAAGTAGAGTTCGTCGGGGCGCAAAAGACGTGCGCCCGCGGCGGAGCTGGCGGGAAACCGTAGCTCTCCGTTCACGGCCCCGACCACGAGGGAGAGGTTGTCGCGCGGCTCGACTGTGGAACTGCCCTCGGTGAAGGGTGGGGTGAACCGCCACTCCACGGACTGACCGGCACACCCTCCCAAGGGGCCCGAGAAACGGATACCCTCCAGATGCGCCGTTTCGTCCGCGTCGTCGAGGTCGGGCACCGAAACAAGATTGCCTTCGGTGATCTCCGGCTCGCCGGGCCGCTGCCAAGTAATGCTGTCGGCACGCCGGATATCCATGGAACAGGGAGCGTCCGGGAGCAGGTATTCTCCGTCCTCCTGCGGCAGCCATTCCGGCAACCAGCGAAACGGCACTGTCATGAAAAGGGGAATGTCGCCGGCGCCTTGGAATTCGATCCGCATATCCGACTCGTTCACAAAGCCGGAGGAGGCGGGATTGGGCGGCAACGGAATCGGATCCTCCACCGGATCCGGGGGCGGCTCCACACCGGTCTCGGTCACCCGCAACTCGAAGTCGATGGCCCGGAACCCGGCCTCGCGCTGCGCGCCGGAAAAGAACAGCTGCTCGGCCGACGTGCGGAACCGGGACACCTGTCCGGCACCGGGTCCCTGCCTCCACAGCGCGACATAGACATCGCGTCCCTGCGCATTGACCACCCGTTCGATGTCGAACAGTTCCCAGCCGTCGCGGCGCATCCTGTCGCGCAGGTCCACGAGGTTCGGCCGTGTCCGGAATCCGGTAAAGACCGCCGGGGGCGCGTCGCTGCGGTAGAGGCCGACAAAGCGGAGCTCGCCGCCAACCCTGACCGGCTCCACGTCCACCAGCTGAAGGTCGCGTGTCCTGTTGAGTTCCTTGCGTTCGAGGAACCGGGCGATGGACAGCGGTGCGACGATCTCCTGGCGGTCCTGGCCGGGCAGAAAGACCCCGACCCAGCGCAGCCGCGGCCCCTGCCGGAAAACCTCGAAATCGGCCAGCATCAGGCCGCCGCTTCGCTCTGTGGCCATGGTATCGCGAAAGTCCGACAGCCCTTCGACGACCTGCATGCGGTTGCCGCCGGTCCCCTCGGTGAAAAGGCCCGCATAGCCGCGTGCGCCATTGAGCCGCGCCGTTTCCACATCGACGAGGCGCAGGCCCCGGCCAATTTGCTGGAGCGCCGTATCGGTGAAGTCATCGAGGCCAAGAAGCCCGGTATGCAGGCTGGTGGCGTTGCCTTCATGCCAAACTGACTGCATTTCGAGTTCGTCGGCCATGACAGGTGCCGCGCCGGCAAGCGCGTACAGGGCTGCCTTAAGGGCAAGGGCACTTACAACTGATCTGAGCATATCAATCTCCTGATTTCATTTAAAAATTCTTGCTTGAAAACTCGAGGGATCGGGGCGGCCGGTTTGTGGGGCCGCCCCGCCGCGCCTTAGGAATAGGCAGCGTGGTAGGCGTCGATCAGGACGTCTTCGGGGTCGGGGGCATGGGGGCTGTTCGTCAGCAGAACGGCATCGATGCCGTCCGGGAACCCCATCATGCCGCCATGAAAATCGCGACCGCCCCCGCGTCCGAAATCGCCGCCGTGACCGTAGTATTTGCCGCGCGCGCCATTCTGCCAGAGCCTGAAGCCGAAATAACTGCGATGCCAGTTGAGCATCTGTTGACGAGTCTGGCCCGACAGCACGGTATCGTTGCGGAAATGCGCAAGAAACTTGGCGTAGTGGATCGCATTGCCGAACCAGCCGTAGGCACCGATGGCGGTTGCGGTGAAATCGCCCCAGGTGGTGCCGCCCGTTGACGGATCGAGCGCGTAATAGAGACAGGGCGCCTCGTCATCGACCTCCCGTGTCATGTTATTGATGCTCATCGGCAAAAGCACCCTATCGCGGGCGAAGTCGGCGTAGGGCCGCCCGGTCACCGCTTCGATCACGAGCGCGAGGAACCAGTAGTTCCAGTTCTCGTATTTCTGACTGGTTCCGGTCGTTCCAGTCAGCGAGTTGGACAACGTGCCGGGGAATTGCGACAATCGGCCCGGCCCATCGTAACCCGAGGTGTGGGTCAGCAGATGCTCGATCGTCACGGCATCCAGAGAGCTGTGTCCTCCGGGAAAGGTGCCGGCGATATGGGGATAGGCGGGCTCTCCGAGGTTGAGCACCCCGTCCTCCACCAGTTTCATGACGGCGACCGCACAGATCGGCTTGGCGAGCGAGGCGCTGACCATCCGCGTGCGCTCGTCCATCTCGCGGGGGGGTGTCTCTGCGGGCGTGCGCGCATCGCCGACCCCGCCGGCATCGATCAACCGGCCATTCTGAACCAGCGCCCAGGAATAGCCGACCGCCCCCGAGGCCTCCATCCGCAGCAATAGCCGCTGCATGAAGGCAAAACGGTCAAAAACGGGACCGGGGAATACGATCACATCGTCGATCAGCGGCACGTCGTTGATCCGCCGCATTGCACGGGGATTGGCGCGCCGGAAATCGCGCTCCGCCCGGGTTTCGGCCGTGTCGGTTCTTGTGTCGGCCTCGTCCGGGATGCCGTCCAGCGTCATGCTGGCGGACCGGGTGTCAGGTGCGAAATCGTCCATGATGAGTGTCTCCTTTTGCAAAAATGACCGTGAGACTTGGGGGCCGCGCTTTTCCACAACGCCGATCAGGCGCGCCGCCTGCGGAGGGTAAACAGCCCGCCCAGAGCGCCGAGCAGCAGCACCGCGCTGGCGGGCAGCGGCACGACCGACGGGGCGACGTCGAATTCGACCACGTTCACTTGTGAAAACCCGTAGGCCATGTCGACGGTCTGGCCGGGATCGACGGTCAGGCGGAAAAGGAAGTCGTGTTCCGCCGTCGCGGAGGCTTCGGTGAAGCCACCCGATCCGAGGGCCGAGGTTGCGGCGGTCAGGTTGATCCCCTCCACGCCCGAGGGTTGGGACACGAGGTTGGCATCCGCAAATGCGCCTGTCCCGATCTCATCGAAAATGGTGAAAAAGGTGTCGAGCGGAATGTAGGTCAGGTTGCCTGCGGTGTGACCCGAAAACAGGATATCCCAGGATGTCGCGGCGCGGGCGAAGCCGCCCCCGCCGGAGTACCGTGACAGCAGGAAAGCGTCGAAGTAGCCCTCAATGGTGAAGGTGATCGGCGCATCGGTCACGTTTTCATAGCTGTTCGTCCGCGAGACGCTGTAGGCACTCGTCGCCGCCGCGGCAACCGGATCAGATGTGATCCGGACCTGTGCCAGCCCCTCACGGGTGACGTCCCGTGTTGCAATGGAAAAATTCATGATATCGTCCCCCTCATCCTGCGTTGAGAGGACTGAACCCGAGACCCTTGCGTCGGCGAACTCGGTCGAATCCGTGCGGTTGGTCCGATCCTGAATGTCGTAGGTAAAGGGTATTGGAGGTGCACCCGCGAAGCCTACCTGAACATCGGATTGCGTCATATTCACCGCATCGGGGTCATCCACCGCACTTTCGCGCGTGGAGTCGATGGTGGGCCCGGACGTCACCGCGACGATCCCCGTGGGCGATGCGCCCGGTCCGGCACCGTCGATGGAAAAGCCATGGCTGGCGGTGAGGAAACTCACCGCATCCACCGTGGACGCAAAAGATCCGCTGGCCATGGTGATGGCAATCGGAAAAAACGCGGCTGCTGCAATCGTTCGGGACATCAAATCATCCTTCCTGCATAAGAAATCGCATGGGTGAGGATGCGGGAAGGCGCGGGTCACGTCTTCCGTGCCACCCCCTAATTTTCCTAGGCGTAGCCACTCAATTTTCGGGCGCGGGCAGGATCCAGGGTTCGCTTTGGGCCAGCAGGGCGACCTCCAGCCGACGGTCGCAGCCCAGCTTGCGAAGGATCGAAGAGACGTGGTTTTCCACCGTGCGCACGGACCGGGACATCGCGTCGGCGATCTCCGCATTGGAGTGGCCCGCCACGACGAGTCCGAGCACCGTCTGTTCCTTGGCCGTCAGATCATAAGGATGGCTGCGGGCGGCGGAATAGGGGCCGCGTGCGAGTTTGGGCAAAGAGTTTCCGTCGCCTGACAGGCGCCGCAGGGCGACCCGCGCCGACTTCGCCCGGGCCTCGGCAAAGAGTGCATCGGCCTCCGGCAGCCGGCCGGCTAGCACCAGCGCCCAGCCGGCGAGGTAGCGCGATTGGGTCCCGACCAAGGCCGCGGCCGCCGCATCGTAGTCTCCGCGCACCAAAAGACGGAACGGCTTGGGAAGGTCGGCGCTGATTCTGTCAGCGGTGTTCGCGCCCAGCAATTGCCGCCAGATCAGGTATTCGCCCTCCTTGGGCGGGCTCATCAACCCCGGCTCCATCGCGTCGAACCAGTCGAGCGATGGACGCGCCATGTCCGGCTGACCGGTGAGAACTACGGCCTCCAGCGCAGCGACATGGGCCGCAACAAGGTATTGGGGTTCGTCGATCCTTTCGGCGCCCGAAAGCGCCGCTTGCAGAAGGTCCGCCGCATCGGCAAGGCCCAGGCGCAGGGCAGAACGGGCGAGTACCAGCATCGCGGGCATCCGCATCAGAAGTGTTTGACCGTCCCGGTCCAGCACTCCCTCGCAGATCATCGCTGCCTCTTCGTAACGGTCCTGTTCGAAGCGAAGCTGCCCCTTGCGCCCGACCAGATAATAGGTCCAGGCGTCGAGATCATGTGCCGTATCAAAGGCGATCCCCTCCTCGATCAGCTCACTGGCCGAGTCGAGTTCGCGCAGTTCGATCAGGCATTCGGAAAGGTTGGTATAGGCACGGGCCGCCTGTTCATGGCAACCATGCTCGAGGGCGATGGAGAGGCTTTTGCGAAGGTGTGCCTCGCCCTCCCTCTCGCCCCGGAACATCATCGCCGAGCCCAGGGAATTGAGCGCATGTGCCAAGGTTTCGTGATCGGACACTTCGCCTGCAAGTGCGGCGGCGCGTTGCGCCCAATCCTTTGCCTCCTCCATCCGATCGCGCAGCATGAGGAACTGCGCCCGAAGCGCGTGTGACTTGGCCAGCGCGGCGACGGCATGGGGCGCCTGTCGTTCGAGGATGTCGATGGCCTCGTGGATCAAGTCGCCCGCGATGTGGGCCTCGCCCCGGTACCAGTGGACGCGGCTCAGCGCGGCGAGGTTCTCGCCCACCTTTTCGGACCGCCCCAGGCGGCGCCACAAAGAAATCGCGGTGCGCCGTGCTGCGATCACCTGATCGTCGATCTGCAGCGCGAGAGCCGCTTCGTAGGCGAAACTCTCGTAGATTTTCGCGGCAGTCGTCTCGTCGGCGCCCTCTATGTGGTCAAGCGCGGATTGGTAGTGCAATGCGGCTTCCCTGTGCGCGCCAAAGCCGGCCGCGATCTGCGCAGCGCGGTGGGCCGTTTTCAGGACTGCGGGCCCGTCCCCCGCCCCGACGGCGTGGTGGACAATACTGTCGAGTTCGGCATCACCGCGATCGGAGGCCATGTAGGCTGCAAGGTAGCGGGCGTGGGCATCACGCCGCTTCGTCGGGCTGAGCGGTTCATAGATCGCACGGCGTGCAAGCATGTGGCGAAATTCCAGGGTGTCGTCGATGCGGCGCAGGAAATGCCGGCGGACCGACAACTCCACGAGATCGTCGAAACGGTCACCAACCAGCGCACGGGTGATGTCCTGCGGGATAGCAGCCGGACAACAGGACACCAATTCAAGAAACGACCGTAAATCGGCGTTGAGCGCGCTCAGCCTTGCGTGAACCGCATCGCTGACCGAGAGCGGCACATTGTGATCGCTTGCGCCGCCATTGACCAGCTCCGTCACGAAAAACGCATTGCCGAGCGTGATCCTGTGCACCTCCTCGGGGGCAAGTCCGGATCCCTCCAGCAGGGCCGTGACCCCGTCCAGCGTCAGGGGGTAAAGCGCAACCCGCTCGACGATGGCGGAGGGGATCGCACCAAGCGCGAGACGCAAAGGGTGCGTTTCGTCCACCTCTTCGTCTCGGAAGCTGCCGATCAGAAGAACGGGCAGTTGCGCAATCCTGCGCCCGATGAACTTGAGCCAGTCCAGCGATTTGTAGTCCGCCCAATGCAGGTCCTCGAGCACGATGATCACCGGCTGCCGCGCCTCGAGAAGCAGGTCGAGAAGTCCGTCGAACAGGTCGGTGTCGTTGCGCATCGTTTCGACGCCGAATTTCAGCATCCGCGCAACGTCCCTGACGGCCCCAAGAGGCCGCGGCGTCGCGAGAAGCTCGCAATGCCCGATGGCGACCCGCTGCCCGGGGTCGAGCCCTTGCAGAAAGGTTCCGATTGCGGTGGTCTTGCCGATCCCGGCCTCACCGTGGATCATCACGATACGGCCGCCGGTTTCGCCCAGCGAACAGTATGCCCGACCGAGGATATCAAGGCAGTGGGCGCGTTCGACAACTTTCGTGACCGACATTCGAAATCCAGACCGCCCACAACTATGGAACCAATCGAACTTGACGTATGGTCAACACATACCTTCCCGACGTCAAGGTGTTTTGCAATGGCGGGAGCAAGTCAGAGGTCGTGCATCGGCTGAACCTCGCCGATCACGGCAAACCATCCCATCTGCTCATCAAGGCAGAGATCGCGCTCGTCCGGGATCGGACGATCTGCGCGCGTCTCCATATCTAGGAGGACAGCATCTGGCGTCTCGGCCATCTCATGATCGAGCGTAATCTTGTCGACTTGCCGTAATGGAAAACCGACCGCGCGGGCCGACCGCCTAAGAGCGTTTCGAGGCGGTGCCTACGTCAGCGGCCTGTCTTACCTTTCATTCATGCGATGCGATCGAGGAGCTGTAGGGCGATCCGCATGGTGGCAAATGCCACTCGAGTTTCGCTATTATTGCCGTCGGCGAACCTGTCCGAAACGCCGTCGTTTGCCCTGCCCCTGATGTCGTTCGAGCACTGACCGCGGGACGATCGGAAAGCGCAGGACGTGATCGCGAAGATCTTCGCGCGCGATCCGGCTGCGCACCGTTAATTTCGGCGCAAGAGGTCGCACCAGAAGGATTGGGCCGAAAGGCACCGACCTTAGCCGCAATAACGGATACAGAATCGCACGTCCGGCTTATGTGTTCTCAACTCAAAACGCACCTCCGCTACCAAATTTTCCCAGTTTTTGAGCGACTTCCTCCTATGTGGGCTTGAGTTGACGTCTTTGGAAAGCTTCTTTGGGTGGCATTGGGGTGGCAGCCCCCTTGGACGAAGCTCCCGGGTGTAGACACCCTCACCGCACAAAGCATTTTGTCCGAAGCAGTGAAATTTCTAGATTGAAATCTAAGTGTTATCGTTCGCCAAATACGTTGGGTTCCGCGCATTCGTAAATGTACCCACCTCCTTCTTGTGTATAAGCGAAGAGGCTATCATTCACGTTTCGCTACTGCTCTGGGGAACCCTGCACATCACACCTGGCCCGATATAGACAACCGCCTGCCGCGCTAAGCGTCTGGTTCGTCAGGCAGGTCAAAGTCGTCTTTTTGCTAGAATTTGCATATTTTTACACCTGTTTGCACAAAGCCCTGAAATGCAGGCGTTAAAGTCACTTTATCTCTGGCTCCAACAGCACTCGAATTCTTCGAAGGAACAAGGGGCGTAATATGAGCATCCAGTTTTTCTCTCCTCGCGGCGCGGATGGACGCAACATGCGTATCCCGAGCGCCTATAGGCGTTCGGTGAAATGGCTGCCGCAGATCGGGGATATATTTCCAAATTTTGCCGTAGATACCACTCAAGGTGCGTTGGACCTTTGGGATTGGTCCGCGGGTAGTTGGACGTTTCTGTTCAGCCATCCGGCTGCGAGCACTCCTGTGTGCACAACTGAACTCGGTGCGATCTCCGGAAACAAGGACGACTTCAATGCTCTTGGCGTCAAGGCACTCGGCCTGACAGGCTCCACGATTCAAGAGCAGCTCGACTGGCACAAGGAAATAGAGGCGTTTTTTGACACGGAGGTCTGGTTTCCGACGGCCGCCGACCCCGAAGGACGACTCGCCGCTCTGTTCGGAATGCGCCATGATGAGGAACACAAGACATGGCCTATTCGAAAGTCTTTCATACTAGATCCACAGATGCGCATACGGATGATTTTCGAATACCCGATCTTCATCGGGCGCAGTATCGAGGAAACCCTGCGGGTGGTCGAAGCCCTGCAGCTTCGCGACCGGACAGGTGCCGCGACGCCCGCTGACTGGCAGGAACTCGACCCCGTCATCATACCCGATTGCAGATGCGAACTTGATGTTGTGCGCGACTTTGGTGTGGGGTCTCATTATCTGCTACCCTACCTCCGTGTGGTCCAGGGTGATGCGCAGGGCTGCAGGCTCACTCCCGTCCCGCTGCAGGTCGTACCATCAGGTAGCGCTTGCCCGATCGCACAAGCCGATCAACAATGACAGCGCGTCGGCGACTGAAATCGCCTTGTCGCGTTCTGCCTGATCGGGGTGGCCAAAGGGCCGTCGGGTTGCACGACCCGGTTTGGTCATCCCAAAGCAAGCGTCACGACTCTGTCAGCAACCGGCCAAGGGTGGCAATCTCGGCGTCTGATGATCGCAACGGCCAGAAGTTCCGAAACTGGGTATCTCAGGAGGCGTTCGAAGTTGACTTCTCTTCGGACCTCGATCCCCTGCTTGCGATGATCGGCGATACGCCGCACAGGTGGTCTACGCTAATTCTCGATGTGGCCAACCTTCATGAGCTCGGCAATGTCGAAGCCATTGTCGAGATGCATCGCCACATTTTTATGAGACTCTTCATCATCTTCCTTTGCAATCGACATGAGCAAGACGAAATCGGAGGCCTGTTGCCGGATGGTCGGTGTGTCGTGTTGACTAAGCCGTTCACGAGATTTCAGCTCCTAGCCACGCTGACATGCCGTGAATCTCCAAAGCTTGCGACCTCAAGACATATCGGTCTTCATCGGGTGGATTAGGATTTAATTCAGGCCGTAGGATGGGACGTAGTCTACCCCGGTCTCGCCACCCAAGCGCCATGAAAGAGCGGGAATGACTTCACAGGGGCCGATATATGTACCCAAACAAGCCGGTCAGTTTCACATATTTGATGTATGGTGACATCTTGTCGCCGCTGCGAAAGAACTATGCTCGCGATTACGGGACGGGTGCTGAGGTGTTCGCCCGCTACGTGGTGTCACACGCAGACGCAGTGGATTTGTCCCGATCAATATAGAAGCATCAAGAAGAGAGTTTTACATAGCCGCTTGAGGGGCAACGTCAGGCAAGGCAGCACCGGCGCATGTCGGCGGGTGGCACGGAGAGAACAGCAACGTGTTAGCCAACGTCTCTGACTTTACATCGTACGCATCCTAAGGGTCAGTCACAATTGCAGGTCAACCTGAACCGGACAACTCTGGCCCGGCGTCATCCAAAGCCTCCCGAATTTTTCTGGCCAGTAACTCTCGGCGGTAGGGTTTGCTAAGAAGCCTGATGCCTTGATCCAGCCTGCCATGGTGTACAATCGAGTTTTCGGTATAGCCGGATGTGAAAAGAACTCGGAGACCTGGATACACCTCGCGCGCCGCCGCAGCGAGTTCTCGCCCCCCCATGGCACCGGGCATCACGACGTCTGTGAACAACAGGTCAACAGGAGTTCGCGTCAGGACGTCCATCGCTTCGGCACCGCTCGCCGTTTCCAGAACATGATAGCCCAGGCCACTGAGTTGACTGATTACATATTTTCGCACGGCGCTATCGTCTTCGACAACCAGAATGGTTTCGCTACCGCCGGTAATCTTAGGACGTGCCTGTTCGTTTTCGTTGTTTTGCGGCCTGTCTTCTGAGCGCGGGAAATACATCTTCACCGCTGTGCCCTTGTCCAGCTCTGAATAAAGACGGATATGCCCGCCGGATTGTTTTACGAAGCCGAAGACCATGCTGAGCCCCAGCCCCGACCCTTTTCCGGTGTCCTTGGTGGTGAAGAACGGCTCAAACACTTGATCTAAGAGATCAGATGGAACTCCGTGACCTGTGTCAGTCACAGCAATAAGCACATATTCTCCCGGCCTGACATCCGGCTCCATCGCTGCGTAATCGTCGTCTAGCATGGCGTTGGCCGCTTCGATGGTCAGATAGCCTCCGTCAGGCATTGCATCACGCGCGTTCACGCACAAATTGAGAAGCGCCGACTCGAGTTGCGCCGCATCAGCTTCGATTTGCCACAACCCGTCTGCACGGATGATCTCTATGTCGATGTCCTCGCGCAAGGTGCGTCGCAACAGGCCATCCATACCTTGGATCAATTGCGCAACATCCATGATCTTGGGTTCCAAAACCTGCTTTCGTGAGAAGGCAAGTAACCTCTGGGTGAGTTCAGCCCCACGCTCGGCGGCGCTTGCGGTCATCCTGACCATATTGTGTAAATCCGGCCGATCTTGGAGGTCCTCTTCAAGAAGTTCTGCGTTGCCGAGGATGATTGTCAGCAAGTTGTTGAAGTCATGCGCCACTCCGCCGGTCAGTTGCCCGACGGTCTCCATCTTCTGTGCCTGGCGCAGGCGGTCTTCGAGCAGCCGTTGCTCGGTCACATCGGTCATCGAGCCGAGAACACGCTGCACTTTGCCCTCGTCGTCATGCAGGGCAAAGGCCTTGTCCTCGACAAAGGCCCAACTCCCGTCGGCGCACCGGAGGCGATATTGTTCGTGCAGGATAGTATCCTGACCGGAAATCAGGCGTTTGGTGGCCGCATCGACCCGCGCCGTGTCATCTGGATGCAGGTGTCGGCGCCAGATTGTCGGGATTGCTCCGGTCGGGTCTGCGGCATGCCCGAAAATATCGTGCAGGCCCTCGCTCCACCAGTGCTGATTGTTTTCCACGTTCCAGTCCCAGATGGCGGTTCCCACAGCCTTGGTCACAAGGCGGAAACGTTCCTCGTTGGCTTGCAGTGCCTCCTCGCTCTCCTTTCGGGCGGTGATATCCCGCTCGATGGCCACCCAATGCGTGAACTTGCCTGCGTCATCGGCAATCGGCACGATATCCAGTTCAATCCAGAATTCTTCTCCCGCCTTGGTGTAGTTGATGAGTTCGGCGCGCACGGGCTGCCATCTCTCCAGAGCCTCACGAATACGATCCAACTCGTCACGTTGAGTTTTTGGGCCTTGCAGGATACGCGGGGTCTGACCGATCACCTCTTCGAACGAATATCCGGTGCGCCGTTCGAAGGCATCGTTGACATAGACGATCCTGGGGCCATCGGGCGCTTCGATCGGTTCGGTCTCGGTGATCAACACGATGTCGTTCTGCCGGGAGACCGCCGTTTCGAGTAGGCGCAGCTGCATCTCGCGGGCGCGTTGTCCGGTTATATCCTCGAAATACACGGCTAGCCCCGCCGGTGTGGGATCGGCGCTGACCTCAAACCACGCGTCGAGCGGAGGAAACGACTCCCGGAACTGGACGGGGCAGCCCTCAGACACGGCACGTTCGTACTCGTGCTGAAAAATGGTGCCAGCCGCCTCTGGAAACGCCTCCCAGATGTTCCTTCCGATCAGGTCCTCCTTTGTGCGCTGCAGCAAGATTTCAGCCTGAGAATTGACGAACGCAAAGTTCCAGTCATCATCCAGCAGAAAGAAGGCATCGCTCATGCCTTCGAGCGTCCGGCGCAGCCGTGCGGAGAGTTGCGTGGCTTCGTCACGGGCGGCGATCAGGTCGGTGATATCCTGGAAGGCGCCCTCAACAGCGACGATCTGCCCTGTGTCATCTCGGATCGGCTCGCCGAGGGTACGCACCCAGACCCGTCGCCCCTTGGCGGTCATGATCTGCACAATCTCGTCAAACGGCGCGCCCTCATTCACGCAGGCGTCAAAACGTGTGCGGATGCGCTCACGGTGTTCGGGAACGTAATAGTTTATCCCGTCCTCGACTGCCGGTGATGTGCCATCGGGCTCGTCGTGAATGGCTGCGGTTTCCCCGCACCACATGACGTGGGTATCACCGATATCGACACGCCAACTACCAAGACGGGCCAAGCGCCCCGCGAGCCTGCGCCGCCGGGCCTGGCGCAACAGTTCGTCCTCTGCCTGTTTGATCGAGGTAACATCCTGCACGAAGCCGATGACAATCTCCCCACCTTCCGCCATATGCCGCGTGCCCACCCCGCGCACATGCGTGATCTGACCGTCCTGCCTGATGATCCGGTGTTGAAACTCAAAATCTGGCGCACTGCTCTCGAAGAACCGGGTATAGTGTTCCACCATCTGCTCGCGGTCGTCCGGGTGGACGAGATCCACGTAGCCGTCGAAATCCGGCGCGCCCTGCTCGTGCGGCACCCCGTAAATGTCGAACACCCGCGCGGACCAGTTTAGCGCACTACTCTGGGAGTCATATTCCCATGACCCAAGCTTAAGAAGCCTTTCGGCGGTTCTCAGGCGTGTTTCGCGTTCCTGAAGGGCGTGCAGGGCGGTGCGGGTCTCTACCAGTTGCTGCAGGTCGATCCCGTTTGCATCAGACGCGTTTTCAGGTTCCAAGTCCGCCCCGCTCAAAACGCCAGTCACGTCTTCTACTCGATGAATGATATGAATGATATGCCCATCCGCATCGAGCACGGGTTTGTTGCGCGGCAACCAGAAACGCTCCTGAAAGGTGCCGTCAGGCTGGCGCACAGGATAACGCTGCAAGTTCATTATATCGGTCACGGCCAGAGATTCGACACGCTGCAGAGACGCAAGAAGGTTGCTCACGCCGTCTGCCTCGGGCTCGGAGGGATCATCTGGGAAGAGCTCGAGCAAACGCTGGTCAAGCAATGCCTCGCGGCTCAGCATCACGGCTTTCGCGTATTCGTCCGTGGCTGCGACGATCCTGTAGTCGCCGGGCGTCAGAACAAGCATCTTTCCCGGCAACCCATCGAAGAGACGTGCCAGATGCTCAGCTGACATGCGCGCTTTTCGGTCAAGCTCCCTGTTTTCTATGCTCAAGGCCTTCGCCCAGGTTTCGGCGTGCTTTACCCGCGTGACGTCACGAATGCTCGCCACGATCGCCTCTTCCCCGTTAAGCGTGATCTTGCTCCAGCTGAACGACGCGGCGAACCGGGTTCCCGATTTTCCGATGATGGTCCAGGTTCCCGCATCGCTTGTGAGCCCATCGAACTGACGA
>Ga0102928_1001625_pt1 | contig 13911 bp, 10 predicted proteins | sample SalPonR1_B_D1_MG_FD_78504 | JGI IMG/M metagenome (GOLD analysis project Ga0102928, IMG submission 78504) | Salt pond soil microbial communities from South San Francisco under conditions of wetland restoration - Salt Pond MetaG R1_B_D1_MG | ecosystem: Environmental > Aquatic > Marine > Intertidal...
AGAGCTCTCCCATGATCAGGTATTCTTCCAGATGAGGCGCCGATATTTGAGTGCTGGCGGCCAATATCCCCAATGCCAAAGGCAAATCGTAGGCAGAGCCTTCCTTGCGGATATCAGCAGGTGCCATGTTAATGGTGATCTTCTTGCCCGGCAATTTGAATCCGTTGTTCGAAAGTGCAGCATCGATTCTTTGCTGACTTTCTTTTACAGCGCTATCGGGTAACCCGACCAAGTGAAAATTGATTCCTCCTGAAATATTGACTTCAACGGTGATGGTGATTGCGTCCACTCCATACACCGCGCTTCCATAGGTTTTGACTAACATAATTTGGTTTTGGTTAAAAAGTCATAGTGCCTTAACCAAATCAGCTCATCTCAATAAAACGGACTTTCCGGTTAGCACTTATAAAGCGATGTGACGCTCAATATAATCAATTAATGAATGAATCACCTTAATGTGAACCTCCTGAATCCGGTCGGCATATCCCTTGTGTGGCACTCGAATCTCCACATCGCTGAGATCAGCTAGTTTACCGCCATCATTTCCGGTAAGGGCTATGAGCTTCATTCCTTGAGCTTTTCCTGCTTCAAAAGCCTTCACCACATTGCCTGAGTTTCCGCTGGTGCTGATGCCTAGCAAGATGTCCCCTTCGTTTCCCAAGGCTTCAACATAGCGCGAAAAAACATATTCGTATCCATAATCATTGGCCACACAAGCCAAGTGAGAAGGATCAGAAATGGAAATGGCGGGAATAGCCTTACGGTTATCGCGGTACCGACCCGTCAACTCTTCGGCAAAGTGCATGGCATCGCACATGGATCCGCCATTGCCGCAAGAAATGATTTTGCCCCCGTTGTTCAGTGATTTCACCATGGCCGCTCCGGCCGCTTCGACATTTTCAAAGAAAGAGGGGTCGGCCAAAATTCTGTTGAGCACTTCATTGGCTTCGGTAAAATGAGCTTTCAGGGGATGGTCCATAAATCAAATGTAAGGAAACTTCAAGCAGATAGTTGAGCGCGAGCCCACTCTTCGGCATCATTCATATTGCTGCAAACTTTGTAGGGAGCCGCCTGCGGGGTTATCGAAAATATCACGCGAAGAATCATGCGAACCGTCCCCTTTGTTATGACATAAGCCGTGCCTGCGCAAAATTCGTTGAGCAGATCATTATTCCTTCTAAGCCATGCCGCCTGCTTTTGCTGTTGTTTCAATGATGGCAAGGGAGCGTTGCGGGCATCAAAAATGATCGCTAGTTTTTTGCGTGCCTCATATAAATCCTTCATTTCACTGAGATACCGCTCAAAATCTTCATCGCTCGATGTTTTTTCCATAAAAGTGATGACAACTAAGGGAAATTGGGATGTGTCTATTTGAGCGTAGGTAGCCATGTGCCTACTCGTTCTTGTATTTCTTCAAGCCTCTGACCAACCAATCCTTAAACTCTTCCACTGTTCCGTAGTCCTGATAATTGGAAGGCTCAATCAACTTATCTCCTTGGTGATCCAAAAGCACATAGTAAGGTTGCGCATTTACGCCGTATTCGAGCTCCTGAAAGGCTGCCCATTTGTTTCCGACATTGCGCAACTTCTTCTCTCTTCCTCCCGTGAGCTCAACTGTGATCTGCTCATCCTCCGGAAGTGGGGTCTTTTCATCCACGTAGAGAGAAACCAAGACAACGTCATTGGCCAACATCGATTTAATTTCAGGATCAGACCAGACTTGCTGCTCCATTTTTCGGCAATTGACACAAGCCCAACCGGTAAAATCCAGCATCAGAGGTTTGCCTGTTTCTTTGGCATGAGCCATGCCTTTTTCATAATCGTGATAAACGAGAATACCTTGCGGTCCTACGTGTTGATCTGCGCTATGACCGTCAGCGACAGCGCCACCCCCACCGGTGAAACCAACACCCATCGGACTTTCACTGTACTGAAGTGGTGGCGGGAAAGCAGCGATCAACTTGAGCGGTGCACCCCATAGACCCGGAATCATGTAAACGGTAAAAAACCCGGTAACGACGGCCAAAAGCAACCTTGACACAGAAATGTGTTGCAAATCGCTATCGTGAGGCAATTTGAGTTTGCCCAGAAGGTACATGGTCAACAATCCGAAAATGACGATCCAAATGGCAATGAAAACTTCTCTTTCCAGCAAGTGCAATTGAAGCACCATATCGGCATTTGATAAAAATTTAAATGCCAATGCCAATTCTAAAAACCCAAGAACCACTTTAACTGAATTCAACCAGCCACCCGATTTCGGGAGTGAATTCATCCATCCCGGGAAAGCGGCGAAAAGACCAAATGGCAGCGCTATAGCCAAAGAGAAACCAAGCATGCCGATAACAGGTGCGGTCCCGCCAATTGAAGCAGCCTCAACGATCAATGTTCCTACTATCGGACCCGTGCACGAAAAAGAAACCAATGCCAACACAAAGGCCATAAAAAAGATTCCGATCAAACCACCTTTGTCGGCTTTGGAGTCGGCTTTGCTAATCCACGAATTGGGAAGTGTAATCTCGAAAGCTCCCAAAAAAGAAATGGCAAACACAATGAGGAGGGCAAAAAAGAGCAGGTTGAACCATGGGTCGGTTGACAGCTCTGACAATACGGAGGCGCCAAAAATGGCGGTAACAACTACCCCTAGAACCACATAAATGACAATGATCGATATCCCGTAGATGATTGAATTCTTTATTCCCTGTGCGCGATTCTTGCTCTGCTTCGTGAAAAAGCTGACGGTCATCGGAATCATGGGAAAAACACAAGGGGTAAGTAAGGCCGCAAAGCCGCTGAAAAAAGAAATCAGAAAAATGCCCCAATACGAACGCTTCTCTTCAGAAGACTCTTCCCCGATCGCTTCATCAGCAGTTGAAATTTCAGAACCTCCTTTTACAGTGTAGCTGAATTCTGCTTGCTCCATGATGCATTTCGACTCATCGCATACCATGTAATTCACATAGCCTTTAGCCGAAATGGGATCAACGGATTCCTTCTTAACTTTTTGAGTAAACCTCGCCTCTTTTTCAAAAAAGTCAATCTCCATGTCGAATACGGGGTCGTATTCCGTTTTTGGCTTGCTCTCGGTCGGCTTCCCCACTAGCGAATAGCCTTCGACCTCCTCAAAGACAAATTCCGTTGGCAGTGGCCCATCATCGTCGATATCAATGTTGACCGAGTAGAGGTGCCACGGGGCTTCTATGACAGCCTCTGCCACCAAAACAGCGGTAGAATCGGTTTCTTCTTCCACGAAAAAATCCCATTTGACGGGCTCTAAAACTTCTGATTCAGAAATGGGTTGGATAGAAATGGGTTCCAAGGCGGGCTGTGCTTTCGACTCTACTGTGCTTGATGCCTCCGCTCCTTCTACCTTCATCGCAAGATCGAGATCTTCAGGAGGGAGGCACATCTCATCGTTGCAAACCATGAAAGTGAGGTAGCCCGAAACAATGAAATCCTTCTCCGACAAGCGCTTTATGGGGAGTTTGAACTCCGCTTTCTTGTCGTAATAATTCAGATCCATGTCGAAATTTGGATCGTACTCCGTCTTGTACTTCCCTCCTTTCAACGTTCCCTTTACTTCGAAATCTGGACTTTCATCAAGGGTTACCGATGTCGGGATAGGTCCCATATCCGAAGGAAGCTCTGTAGCATAGACGTGCCAACCTTCCTCTATGGTAGCCGAGAAAACCAAGTCAGCTGTGTTGTCGCCCGTATTTTCTACTTCAAATGTCCAATCAACGGGATCGTAAACCTGAGCTTGAACCGCAAATGCTGCGAGAAAAAAGAATATGATGGATGCTTTGATTTTCAACATGCGTGAAGTTCCGATTTTAGCAAGCGCAAATCTACGTTTTTTAGAATTTTGGCACCGTCTTTTGAAATTCATTGTTTGATTCCTATTTACAGAAAATCCATTTCTTCTCCTTGTTTAAGCTCAAATCGCCGGCGAATAAGCCAAATGAAGAGGTAAATAAAAATCGTATCCACTAAGGCGACCAAGACCTTGAAAAACCATCCGTCGAAAATAAAATCTCCGATTCGCTCGAAGGGCAAAACTCCGACGAAGAGCACCAGAACAACCAAGGTGGTGTCCACCAGCTGAGAGAGAATGGTGGAGGCATTGTTTCGCAACCAGAGCTTTTTACCCTTGGTCAGATTTTTCCAGAAATGAAACAACCTCACGTCCACGAGCTGTGCGGTAAGGTAGGCCACCATGGAGGCCAAGATAACTCTCCATGAGTTTTGAAAAACGGTATTGTAGTACTCATCGCTTACGGGAGAATCCTCAATAGACGGAAAAAGACTGCCGAGAAAAAGCATAAACAAGACAAAAAGTGAGGCAAAAAAACCGGTATAAACAACGGCATTGGTCTTCTTTCGACCATAGATTTCTGAGAGGATGTCGGTGAGTAAGAAGGTAATCGGATACGGCAGGACTCCTGCCGAGATGGTAAAAACCTTAAAGCCGAGGTCAACCGTTACAAACTTGTTGGCGATGAGATTGCAGGTAACCAGCGCCGTTATGAAAAGGCCGCCCAGAAGCAGATACAAGCCAAAGGCTTCGTTTTTTCTCTTTGTTTCGCTCATAGGATTTTGAAATGAATGGCCTCCGCCTTAGAAAGGTTCGACTTGAATCGATCATCAATTCGGTGACCGATCACCCAACAAATCTCCCCGTGAGAAACCAACACGAAGGTTCGTTCTTTTTCGGGCACGGAAACCTTTTGATCAATAAGAAAGTCACTTACTTTTTTGCTCCCTTTCATACCAAAGGGAATGAATCTGTCTCCGCTTTGCCACAACCTCACTTCGAGTGGAAACTGAAGCTTTTCTGCAGATAACCAGGCCTCCTTTGGATTGGGCCGGAACTCTTTTGGAGTATTCTCCTTTTTCCATGCCAAAGAAATGGGGATCTCTATGTTTCCTTCCATTGGGTTTTCCAAAAGCACCGATTTGGGTACATTTCCAGAAATCAACTGAAGCACATACCCTTCTCGATCTCGAAAGACGGTATATTCTTTGCCAATTACTTTTTTACCCGACTCACTGGTTCCGAGATTTTCCAGTTGCTCCAATTGCCCGGGCTCAAAACCCAATTCTTCAAAGACGTATTTGTGCAGCGGAGGGTGGTCAAAAAGGGAATCCCAATCGGAATCACAAATTTTACAAACGGAACCGTCGCTTTCCATTTTGGCGACAAATTTTCTCGCAGCTCTTTTGAAGTAGGTATCGGCTTCCGCCAAAAAATCCAAGGACCTCCCCGCAAGTTTTACCGTCTGCTCGTCCAATCCTTCCATCGCGGGGATCACTTGCTGCCGAATTCGATTTCGCAGATAGACATCTTTCTCATTTGAAGCGTCTTCTCTCCAGTCAATCTCATTTTCTTTGGCATATTGGATGAGCTCTAACTTCCGAAATGGAAGAAGCGGGCGGTATATGCGACTGTTTTGTTCCGGAATGGACTTGAGGCCTCGCAAACCCGTGCCTCGTGAGAAATTGATGAAAAAAGTTTCGAGTCGATCGTCCAGATGGTGAGCCGTAAAAACAAATCGGATTTCGTGCTCTTCCATTAATTCTGAAAACCAGCGGTACCTCAACTCCCTGGCTTGTCCTTGGATACCACTTGTCTCTCCTTTCAGCGAAAGCGTTTTGGTAAAAACGGGAATGTTCAATGCCCGACAACGCGTATTCACGAAAGCTTCATCGGCTTCGCTCTCCTCGTCTCGGAGTTTAAAATTGGCGTGGGCCGCCATTGGCTTTAAGCCCGTTTTTTTGCAAAGATTCAGTAGTACCATAGAATCCACTCCACCGCTTACTGCGATTAGAACGGACTCGCCTGCGGGAATTCCCAGTCGAGTAAGGTTAGCTTTGAAATTCTCCTCTAAGTTCATTCTCAGGTTTCCGCAAGCTCTGCATCAGGGCTTCTGCTTTAAGTAAGCACTCTTTGTATTCCATGGCGGGATCAGCCTGAATGGTGAGGGCACTCCCCACGCCAAAGGCCAGCTTCTTGGTCTTGCTTTCGTAAAACAAGGTGCGTATCAAAACGTTGAAATCAAAATCTCCGTTGGGGTGCATCACACCAAAGGCTCCCGAATAAGCTCCGCGCTTGAAATTTTCGTAGGTATCGATCAATTTCATGGCGCTGATTTTTGGCGCTCCCGTCATGGACCCCATCGGGAAAGTAGCCCTGATGGCGTCCCACGAATCCAATCCATCCTTGAGCTCCGCCTGCACGGTGCTGATGAGGTGGTGTACGGTTTTGAAAGAATAAACGCCAAAAAGCTCCGATACGTGAACCGACCCGCGCGCGGCAACTCTCGACAGATCGTTTCTGACGAGGTCTACGATCATCACATTTTCACTCTGTTCTTTCGGGTCTAGCGGAAGATCAGCCTTTGATTTTTCATCCAAAATGGGGTCCTTCGAACGCTTTGCCGTGCCTTTGATGGGTTGAGAAATAAGCTTGGCTCCTTCCCTCTTCAAATAGCGCTCGGGCGATCCCGACAGCACGAAGAAATCTCCCAACTTGGCGAAGACCGAAAATGGAGCTTCCGTTTTTTGCCAAAGCGCATAAAAACCCGAGTAGGGATTGAAGTCGGAACAGTCCGCTGAAAATTGGATGCAATAATTCGCTTCGTAAATATCGCCTCGCTGAAGGTGGTCTTTGAAGGAACGAGCGGCTTTCAAATACTCTTCTTCCGAGGTGCCGGATAAAGGAAATGCTCCAATCTGTCTGTTTTCTACAGGTTCGCTTTTACCGAAAAAAGCCAAAAACTCTTCTCCCAAATGCAGATCAACTGCACTACAAGTCAGACGGTCATTTTCAAAAGTCACTTTTAAGTCCGCTTCAAAAAAGGCAGCTTCAGGACTGTCGAGGCAATCGGGATTTTGGGAATCGAGCTTTTCTAAATCGTTTTTCAGGTCGTAGCCTAAAAATCCACATACCTCGCGAGTTGATTCCTTCTGAAATGCTTTGAGCTTTTCAAAAGCACCTGCGGTTTGCGAGAGCGAAATGGTGCGTTTGCCTCCGCAAAAAAAAGTAAAATCGGACGATTCAGTGAGGTAAAGGGCAAAATGACTGAAATGGGAGGAAATAGCAATAATTTTTCTCAAAGTGAGATCGCTCTCACCCCGAGTCAAGATTTCTTTATTCCAGCGATACGCCAATCAGAGTCGTTCTTTAATCATGGATTCCATGGTCTCTATCCACATCGGGTGGTCGTTCAAACTCTCTACCAACTGCACTTTCTCTCCACCGTACTCTTCAAATATCTCTTGGTATTCGTCTCCAATTTCAATGGTCGTTTCCAAGCAGTCGGCTACAAAAGCAGGAGAGAATGCCAATAACTTCTTGGCACCTTTCTTTCCCCATTCCTCAACCACCTTATCAGAAAATGGCTCAAGCCACTTCTTGTCCAGTCTGGATTGAAAACAAACGGTATAATCCTTTTCGGTAATGCCCATTTTTTCGGCAATAAGGCGAGTAGTAGCGTAGCAAGTCGCTTTGTAGCAAAAACGGTTTTCATCATTGATCTCGGTTTCGCAGCTGTGGTTGGAACATTCGCGATCTTCGTAAACCTTGTCGACTTGCCTTACCGGCAAACCGTGGTATGAAAACAGGATATGGTCGTACTCTTTAAGATCGTATTTCTTCGCTTGTTCCACCACGGTATTGATGTATCCGGGATGGTCGTAAAACTGAGAAATAATTTCAATTTCAGGAATAACGTACCACTTGCGAATGAGCTTCATCGCTTTTTCAATGGCAGATCCCGAAGAAGCCGAAGCATATTGAGGGAAGAGCGGAAAAACGATGATTCTATCGTAACCCGCTTTGTCCATTTTTGCGGTTACCTCTTCCAAACTTGGTTTTCCGTAGCGCATCGCCAACTCAATATCGGCATGGCCTGCGAGTTTTTCACGCAGCACGTCTCTTACTTTGTAGCCATACTCAAGCAAAGGCGATTTACCTCCGTTCAGATCGAAAAGCTCCTTATAGATTTTCGCCGACTTGGGTGCTCGAAACGGAACGATAATGCCGTTTACCAGTATGGCTCGCGCCGCAGCAGGAATATCAATAACCCGCGGATCATTCAAAAACTCCGTGAGGTACCTTCTTACATCACTTACCTTGGGACTATCGGGAGTCCCGAGGTTAATCAACAAAACGCCTACTTTCTTTTTCATATGAACCTTAACAAGAATCAGTGACTCATGTTTCCATTAGATGTGCATTGCCCGGTCTTCGGTGGCGGCAAGTGCTGCCTCTTTCACCGCTTCAGAATAAGTGGGGTGGGCGTGACTCATTCGGGCGATATCCTCGGCACTGGCGCGGTATTCCATCGCCACAACTCCTTCAGATATCAAATCAGCCACTCGCGGTCCGATCATGTGAACGCCTAAAATCTCGTCGGTCTCTTTATCGGCGAGTATTTTTACCAATCCATAAGTGTCACCGCTCGCTCTGGCTCTTCCCAAAGCTCGCATGGGAAACGAACCCGTCTTGTATTCTTTTCCTTCGGCTTTCAACTCTTCTTCGGTGTGCCCCACTCCTGCCACTTCGGGCCAAGTATAGACCACATTCGGGATGAGTTTGTAATTGATGTGCGGCTTTTGGCCTGCCATCACTTCAGCAACTAACACCCCTTCCTCTTCGGCTTTATGGGCGAGCATAGCTCCGCGAACCACATCGCCGATGGCGTAAATATTTTCGACTTTTGTTTTGAGGTGATCGTCTACATCGACTCTTCCTCGCTCATCGGTGCTGAGACCTGCATGCTCCAAACCTAAACCTTCAGTGTATGCCTTTCGGCCAACGGATACCAAGCAGTAGTCCGCTTCGAAAGTCACCTCCTCGTCTTTCTTGTCAAGAGCCGTCACTTTTACACCCTTTCCGGTATTTTCCACTTTCTGAACCTTGTGGTTGAAGTTGAACTTCATGCCTTCTTTTTTCAAGACTTTCATCAACTCCTTTCCTAATGTACGGTCCATGGTAGGAATGATGCTGTCGGTAAATTCTACGACCGTCACTTCAGAACCCAATCTGGCGTAAACCGATCCCAATTCCAGACCGATGACTCCACCGCCCACGACAACCATTTTCTTGGGGACTTCTTTTAGCTCCAATGCTTCGGTGCTCGTGATGATTCGATCTTTATCGGGCTCCATTCCCGGGAAGAAGTTTGGTTTTGAACCCGTGGCGATGACAATATTCTTCCCTTTGATTTCTTTCTCACCATCGTCTGACTTGATTTTCACCGTCTCCTTGTCTACAAACGAACCCATCCCGTGCAGCACGGTGATATCGTTCTTCTTCATGAGGAAGTCAATTCCTTTGGTGGTTTGATCGACCACTTCGGCTTTGCGCTTGATCATTTGAGGCAAGTTGACTTTCAAATCTTTCAAGTCGATACCGTGCTCCTCAAACTCATGCGCTGCTTTAAAGTAATGTTCAGACGAGTCCAAGAGAGCCTTGGAAGGAATACAGCCCACATTGAGGCAAGTCCCGCCAAGGGTAGAATATTTTTCGATAATTGCGGTCTTCATGCCCAGTTGGGCGCAGCGAATGGCGCAAACGTATCCTCCGGGGCCCGAGCCAATTATTACCACATCGTATTGATCCATGGATGGTGTTTTTTTCGTTTGGCAAAAGTAGGAAAGTTTGGCGTTGGGTGGGGCGGATTCGGATGGATTGGGGCAAAGAACTTATTGATAAAGTCTATCGAGGTAAAGAACTACCTGCTTTGAAAAAAACGGACTGATCAAATATTCAGAATGAAATCGACCTTACATCCGGTTGAAAAATCAAAGGCTCACCGAACCAATTGAAATACATTGAGTTCTACTTGATAAAAGTCAAATGAAAAACTAAAATTAAGATGACTTCCTATTCTCAAAATCCCGTATAAACTCTCGGGGTGTTTGAATCGATAAATTGCTTGAAGAATAGTCCTTCACATTCCGTGTGATTAAATTCGTAATACTGTTTTCTTCAGCAATGTAGTTTTGAATTGCATCTTCAAAATCATGAAAATCTGAATATGCTGCGCTCTCAATTGTACTCCGATGCACCGAAAGGACCTCCACGATTTTAAGAATCTCTTTGATTTTCATCCCGGCGCTCTTTTTTCCTTCAAATCGACCTATGAGGTAGTGAATATGGCTCATTGATAAAGTCGAAACCGAAATTTTCAAGTCTCGTTTATGACCATATTCAATGAGTTTCATTGCATCGATTGAAAAAGGCTTACGGCCAACCAAAAAATCAATGAGCACATCACTATCTAAAAATAGTTCTCTTATTTGAAGTATTTTTTTTCAAGCTCGTCACCAATTATATCCTTGTAATCATTCCCTTTCAGACTTTCCGGCACCTTCACCGAGCCCCAAAGCGCCTTCACCGCGGGACTGATTTTAAAATCATCATCATTAGTGTCATGCTAAACAAGGGACTTAAGATACTCCTCTATGATATTCGACAAGCTTCTTCCATTGCTTCTCGCATATTCCTTTGCCTTTTCAATTACTTTTTTGTCAACGGAAAGTGTCAGCTTAGTGCTCATGATACGTGATTTTTATGATATAAATACGTATCACCTGAGAAAATTAAAAATCGAATATGACCCTCAGTAAACTAAATGCTATCGGAAGAGAACCATCTTCCCGAACCCTTGCTCGAAATACTGCGAAGCGCCGCCGTCACGAAGCATGATGTCTTCGCCATTAACTTTGGCAATGACGCGGTAGAGATAAACCCCGTTTGCGAGGCGATCGCCAAATTCGTCACGGGCATCCCAGCGGTACACCGACCGGTTTCGCCCGATTCGAATCGGGCCAAACTCGCTCTGCATAATTTCCCTCACTACACGTCCGGAGATGGTCATGATCTGAATTTTGAATTCATCGGGGATCTGATCACCCGTAAGGGTAAATATAAACTGGGTACTGGTCGAGAACGGATTGGGATAATTGAGTACTTCGGTGATCGTAGACTCCTTTACCACTTCAAACTCTATTTCAAAATCGGCATTTCCGGAAGAATTTCCAGACTTATCACTTGCTTGGACGAGCAATTTGTACTCTCCGTTCTTTGGTAGATTCGGTCGGTAAAAAATCTTTGCACGATTTTGTTCATTCTCGGCAGGAATGAATTGCATAATCTCCTCTCCAATGTTATTGGTGAAGTAGACCCGCTCCAAATTTTCGTCAGGCTCTGCTATGAAGACTTTAAACAAAGAAGTATCGGCAGGCTCATCCATGATGAGAAATGGATTCTCGTCTTTCAAAGCGATCAATACTTCAGGATTTGGGGAAACCACTTCTCCGTTGATGATATGAATTCCATCAAAGGTGACATCGAGAATCGGATTCTCCTCATCACTGGTCACGACAAAAGGAATACGGAGGATGTTATTAAATCTCACCTGCTCGGGCTGATGACTCATTCCCGTCTCCGGGTTTAGCGGATTCACCTCCACCCAAAGGGTATTTTCACCGACTAGGAACCGCGTATCAAAAGACACCGTATCGATTAGAAACTCTCCTACTAAAAGTGAGTCTTGAATGGCATATGGAATTTCAATCTCGTCGCGTTCAGAGTCCTCAATCCAATAGCGAACCAAGAGGCTATCCGAATCGATCATTGAAATATTTTCGATGGCCACTGACAAAAATCCTTCTTCACCTTGGGCTATTTCATCGCCCGAGAATGCGAAGAAACGGTTGGGGTTCACGGCCAATTCGGTAACTTCATCATAAAGCGCATGCCAACGATCCACTTGACGAGGGGTCTGATTTTCTTCGTCTTCAGAAAAGATTTGAAATTCCAGATAAGGGTAATCCTGAGGTGAAATCTGCGAGCCAATATTGCTCAATGAATTGGCAAGATCATCATAGGGACTTTCCAGAATAGATTCCTTCACCCCGTTTGGTTTAATTCCAAAAATTGACACCCTTGAAGTATCGCCGGGAGCAGCCTCAAGACTTGATGCTTGCCAACTCAGTGTCCCCCAATCACTCGACGGACCTATCCGCGGTGAAACCATTAATCCTGAATTTCCCGAAGCGGGCACATCTACAACGTTATTCAGTACCTCATTGATGCTGTCTCCGTATAATTCAAAGACAAAATCAGGGTCACCTTTGCGCGTAATTAATGAATAGGGCACGCTGTCTTTTGCCATTTCGGACCCAATAATACCGGCATCCATTGCAGAAAAGGCATCGTAGATATCAGGAGTGTTATCCCAATCATCATAGCTAATGTAACGGGCTGAGTAAAGCACAACGATGTGTCCGTCGGGAATAATATCAGAAAGCAGCAAATCAGCAAGGGATTGCATCTGGTCGGGATTATTCTGTCTGAAAATGAAGAAAAATTCCACTCGCTGGCGGCAGCTTGTCTCATTGGCATTTCCGAACAAATTCTGTGGGTTCTGATTGTTGTAATTCGTCCCCCATGCCTCAAAAGTGATCGGATCGAAAACCACTAAATGAACGGAAGGTGTGCCAAAACAAAGTCCGTATTCCACCACATTTGTATTCAGCAATACTTCATTCTGGAATGCGGTAGAATTTCCCAAAACGTTGTTTGTGATTCGCGCTGAGCCCGTTGAAAAATCTATTTGACGTTCAGGTCTATTGAATTCTTTCTGGGAAAGGCCATTGTTTTCAAATTGGAAAATATGAGCTTGCCCCCATCCACGTCTATCGGGTATGTACTGAAAGGAGCTTACCCTCCAATTGATTTCTTCGTCGCCCAATTTGGCGCAACGCCAATAGACCACCAGACTGTCCGAGTAATTGATTGCAGGCTCCCATTCCAAAACACCGCCTGTTTGCGTCATCTCTGTGAACAAGAATCCCGGACTGTCAAAAGTATCGGTGGTATCCGCTTCGAATCGATACGTGCCGACTGCGGACAAAGGATCTCCCGTTGAAGCTCGCAGCTCAATGGGGTTTTCATCTACCACGGCAAATCGATACGGATAAACCGGGACAATACCGCCATTTGAAATGAAAAGTTGCCGATCAAAAACCTGATTGTTGACAGTTTCAAAACCGTCCAACTCTTCCACATCGTCGCCCGGGAGGTCTACCAAAACATTGAATCGGTGCAAACCAAGACCAAACTGCACATCGACGGGCAAATTGATTTTAACCGTGTCTCTGAAAAGCAGGCCTTGGACGGTTCTGACGTAGACAGAGTCCCCAACACCTTCGGGGGTTTCATGCTCTAAAGTGACGGAAAAAGGCTGAAAAGTACCTCTTCCAATATTGGTCACCACGATATTCACGGTAAAACTGTCCGTTTCTGCGGTAATTTCAGATGGAGTGAAGAAAATATCTTGAGGAGCAATGCTCAAATCCGGTTTCGGCCAAGAATTAATGACTACCGCAGGATCTCCTTGAAGCGACATTCCCAAGGTAGTATTGATTACAAAAAGATTTTCCGGATTATTTTGTTCTTGAATTTCTCGTATCGTACGGCGAATATGCTCTCCCACTGTACCGCCATAATTGTCGATGGAAAGGTACCGGTAAAATCTTCGACTATAATCATTCAAGGAAGCTTCGAAGCCCAGCTCTGTAGAAGCTAAAAACCCGATTACCCCTTTCTCTTGAAGGATGGTATACTGCTCGGAGGTACTGCCCGAGCCGAAACCGTGGTAATCTCCCGTGTAACAACCATTTCCTAAGAGAAAGGGATATTTACCGTTCCATTGGTAGTTTCCGGGGTTGTCAATGGTCTGATCAAAGCCATCGGAACTGGCGTGACCGAAAAAGGTCATCACTGAGCAACCTCCGTTGATGAGAATATCGACCTGTTCGGAAAGATTAATCTCGATTGGAATAGAAGAAGTCTTTAAGAAAGTGTGAACATCAGCACCAAAGGCCGAATCTGTAACG
>Ga0102928_1001634_pt1 | contig 13873 bp, 3 predicted proteins | sample SalPonR1_B_D1_MG_FD_78504 | JGI IMG/M metagenome (GOLD analysis project Ga0102928, IMG submission 78504) | Salt pond soil microbial communities from South San Francisco under conditions of wetland restoration - Salt Pond MetaG R1_B_D1_MG | ecosystem: Environmental > Aquatic > Marine > Intertidal...
TCTGTTTTCGTAATTGCTCGGCAAGTGACCGCCAATCGAGAGGCAGACTTCTGACACGTCGGCCGCAATCGCAAGTTCAACGCGAATGATGCCGTCCAGGGCCGGATCAATATTCAGCGCACTTGCACCGCCGGTCGTCAGCTTGGCGCTAAAGTAGAGCGTCTCGTTGAACGGACAGCACGGCAGCGAGTCGAACGGCGGGTGCGGCACTTCGTTGGCGCGCTCTTCGGGCGAGCAATAGCGGCACGCCGAGCACTTGTGCTCGCGCTCGCTATCGCCGTCGCAGTCCTGGCACCCGCTCGAGTCCTGGCACGCGTCTTCCAGCGCCACACAGTGACCGCCGACGCAGTCGCTGTCGTCGCGGCACAGCAAACCGTCGTGCAGACCGCCGTGACAGCCGGGTGAAATGCCGCACTGCGGCTGCGGCTCGCAGCAATTGATCTCGGTAATCGAGCTAGCCGCGCAGTCTGGCGTGTCGCAGCAATCAAAGCCGGGCAGATGCGTAAAGAATGCATTGTCAAAGTCTTGCGCAAAGCACTCGGCGCGCGGCAGCGATTGGAAGCACGACAACGGTCCGCCGTCCAACTCTTGAGCTCTGCAGCAACCGTCGCCGCAAAAGCCGGCGCCGGCGTCGAGACACGACGTGCCGCTCTGAAAGCCGCCGCCGCCCTGCTGCGCACACTCAAACTCGGTCACATCGACGCACTCGTCGGCCGACAAGCAGCACGCGCCAATTGGCAGCGGGCACTGCACTGCGTCGCAAGTCGTGCCGTCGCCGGCGTACTTGCCGGGCTCGATGCCGTTGACGCAAAACGACTCGCCAAAGCCGTCTTCGCAAACGTCGCCAACGCAGCACGCGCCAATCGGCGGACACAGATCCTCTACGTCGGCCAGATCCGCGTACCACCGTGTTGTCTGCAAAAACGCTTGTCCCAGCAAAGCCGTTTGGTTGAGCGCAAATCCGCTGCCGCTCGCCGTTATAATGGTGGTCAGATCGACACCCGAGTCGAGCTGGCTCTCAAAAGGCACTGTCGTTGCTGTCACAGTGTCGGCCAGACACGCGTCGTCGTACGAATTGCCTTGCGAGTTTGGCGTCCACGTGCACGTATCGCCGCTAAAGACTTGGAAGCACGTAGCCACAAAGCCCGAGCTGCCGCAATCGCCCAGCACTTGCACCACACTCTGCTCGTCGGGCGCATACGCAATAGTATCGGTGCGGCACTGGCGAATCAAAGTCGAGACCGACAGAGCGGTTCCAGCGCCGCTCTGCGACTCGTAAAACGCTTCGTCTGTGGCGCGATCGCCGCTCGAAGTACTGATTTTGGGCGAGCTCGCATTGTACTGCAGACAGCGGTCGTCGTACGAGTTGCCGCTGCTCGATACTGTAAAATTGCAACTAAAGCCAAAGACGACGTCGGTGCACGCGCCAAAGACGTTGAGCGTGCACGTCGGTGAGCATGGCGCGTCAATGGCGTTTTCTGCACCGTTGTCGCACTCTTCGCCAGCATCCACAACGCCATCTCCGCATGAAGTACATGTGTCCACAGCGCCATTGGCAATGACAGTTAAGTTGGCACAAGATGCTACTTCGCAACAATCGTCAGTCTCGAAAAAGACTGGGTCGTTGAAGAATGGGCCAAGACAATCGCGCTGTCGAAATCCGGAAAAGCAAGTTGGTTCGTCCAACCCATCATCGGGGAGAACTTGGCAACAACCAGTTCGTGTTTCGCATGCGCCGCAGTCGTCGCCTGGCAAAAAGGTGATTCCGCCGGCGGCCAAGCATTGCGCCTCCGAGTAGCCTTGAACACAAGTCTCGCTGAGGCAGCACGCGCCTTGGTCACAAACACCGCCAGGTCCTATCGAAGAGCATTGCGTTGTAGGGCTGCAGCACTCTGCAAAGGGCAATTCCACAGAATTGGTACCGCAAATGACGTCACTAACGGTGCAAGCTCCATCGGTTGTTCGGATGCAGCAAATTGGAACTTGCGTTGGCAGTGGTGGCTCTGTTGGCGGCGGTGGCGGGCGGCGGCACGAAAAATCAGCGCACGTTGTGTTGACGCCGTTGAACTGCCCGTTCACAGCGTCGCTGGTGCAATACTCCTCCGTGTACGCCGGCTTGCACTCAAAGTCAACACAGCACGAACCGACTGGCTGGTCGCAGAGATCGTCTGGCACATCTGCGCCCAAGAGGTACCAAGCGTAGGTGTCCGGAAAACACTCACCGACCAGCGCAGTTTCGGAAAGGATTGGCGGCGGCACGAGGTCGCCAATGCTTCCCAGAAACTGGCGGTCGGCAGCCGCGTCGAGACTACTCGGAACCGTTTTCAGACCCCGCGTAACGCTCTCAATGCACGGATCGTCCAGCGACGGTGTGTTCTCGTCAAAATTACAAGTGCTGCCCGCGTAGCGTTGAAAGCAGGCCGTGATAACGCCGCGCGGACCACAAGGCGCCAACGCATCTTGGAGCTCTGCGTCGGTGCCGTACACAATTGAGTCAATGTCGTACTCGACCAGAATCGCGGACGGCGACACAAGGTTGCCCTGCAAAGCCAGACTCTGCAAGACGAGGACGTCGTCGGCGCGCGCACCCTGGCTGTCGAATCGCGCGGCAAAAGTAGCGTTGTACTGAATGCACGGATTGTTGTACGAATTGTCGCTCGGGTTGAGCGCAAAAGCGCACTCTGAGCCAAACGACGCAATTGCGCACGCGCCAGCACCGTTCAGCGTGCAGTCGCTGCGGCACGCAGCGTCGTCGGCGTTCTCGGCGCCGGTGTCGCACTCTTCGCCAGGATCAATGACGTTGTCGCCGCACACGGCCGGTGCAGGCGTTGGGCTGGGTGTGGGGCACTCAATGACGGCATCGGTAGGCACAATGCAAGCGATGCCGCCCGAGCCGTCAAGCTCGACTTCGATGCGATCGCCCAACGTGTCGTTGAGGCTAACCGCGACGCGCGAATTTTCGCCCTTGTTTGGCACAGTGCTGGTGAACTGCTGCGCGCCATCGCGAAAAACGAAGACGCGCGCCTGCATCGTCTCGTCGGCGTCAATGAGCACGATCGACGAAAAGTTTTGCGCGTTGTCAAAGTCAATGCGCAAGCGGCCGCCGCTGGCGCAGTCGTCGGGGTCGCTGTCGTCGTTGTCTTCTGACAAAATCAGAATGAGCCCTTCGTACGCCATGTTGCGATTCTCTGGGTCTGCAAGCGAGCCGCCGCCAGAGCCCACGCCAGCACCGCCAAACGCGTTGTTTGGCGTGCCCAGATCAAGGTCGTTGCCGGTTGGCGCCGTAGAGTTGAAAATCATTGCCTTGCCATCGGCGCGGCAATTGTTCTCGAGCACAGACACTTTGTACTTGCCCGGCAATTGGATTTTCGTCTCGCCCTCGCGAAACTCTTCAAAGCAAAAGCTCTTGGCGCGGTCGTAGCCAACACAAATGCCCGGTGTCGGCGCCGACGCCGGTCCGGGCCGGCAAAAGCCAGTATCGGTGCAAAAGCCAGCTTGGTGCTTGTCGGTGGCGCACGCGGCGCCGTCGGCGCGCTGCTCGTCGACGCAGTGACCGGCCGAGCAAACATCAAAGACGCAACCAGGCGCTTTGTTGCGAGGGCACAGCAGGTCGTTGTCGCCGCGAACGCAGTGCCACTCGTGGCAATGCCAGTCGCAACCGCCTTCGGGGTCTTGCAGCTGACAATCGTGCGCGCTGCCGCACTTGATCTCTTCTTCTGCGCGGTCGTTTTCGCCGTCGCTGTTGACGCACAAAACAGTCAGATCGTTCTCGCACACGCACGGCGTCTGCTCGCTGTTCTCGCACGGCCATTTGGGAAAGCCGTGCGCGCGGCCTTGCTCGCCTCGCCGGCCGTCCTTCTCGTCCAGCTTTTCGCAGCGCGCATGAACGCAGCGCGACTCGGCGTCGGTCGGGCACACTGTCGTCTCGGGGTCTGTGCAAAACAACAGTCCTTCTGGCACGCAGATGTCAATTGACGCAATGGCGAGCGCCTCGGCAAACCAGAACGTGACGCTCGACACTTCTTGCGCGTCAACGACAAGCGGGTGCCGCCCGTTCACGCAGCCTTCAGCACTCGGGAACGCTTCTTCAAACACAATTTGGTCGTGGCTATGGCCAACCAAGCGCGCGCGTTGGCTGGCATCAGCCACCTCTTGCGCATTGATGACAGTGGCGCCGCGCACGATGGTTGGTTTGTCAAAAACAAACGTCACGTCGCTCGGCGCAGAGCACAGCTCGCCGGTGCCGTTGCGCAAAACAAAAACGCCGTCGAGCAGGCCGCAGTTTGGAAACGCGCCACCGGGCGCGCCGCAGGCGCCGACACCGGCACCTCCACCAGCACACGCTTGGTTGGGCGTGCACAACTGTGGAACAGTGCAAGTTGTCTGTAGCAAAACGGCCAGCTGTGACCCGCACTGACTCTCGATGTCAATCGAGGCGACGCCCGCCAAATCGTCGGCCTTGGCGATCAACGGCTGACCATTGACATGCGCAATCGCGCGCGGCTCAAATCCGCGCGGGCATTGCGCCGCACCGCCGTCGTTTGCGCTCGCAAGCGCAAACGCAGCGGCAAGCAGCAAAAGCATGGCGTGCGACAACCGCTTGTTCGCGAGAAAAAGCAGCTTACGCAGCACTCAATGTTGCGTGCAAATGCACTTCGATACGCAGAAAACCGCTTGCTGTAGTGGTGTACGCATATTTCACTTTTCGCTCGCAGCTACAGCGTACGTCCGCTCGTAGTGCCCGAGCAAGCGCTCGTCCAACCACTCTGGTGCGAGCACACCGCGCGCATGCGACGCGCGCAAAACGCAGCCGTCGACGCGCACGTTGGCCGGCAAGCGTTTGCGCAAGTGGTGCACCATCCACGCCAACTGATGCTGATGGCGCCAGCGCGCGTTGTTGGGAAAGCCGGCAGGATCGATCGGTCGTGCGTCAGGCCTCTTCTCGTACGCTACGTCGTCCTCGTAGCCTGTTTTGAGCTCAATTACAATGAGGCGCTCCGCGGCGCGATCGAGCACAACCAAATCGGCTTCGGTGCAAGTGCTGCAATTGTCAAACGACCAAATCGGTACATCGGCGCCGCACGCAATCCAGTCGCGGTGCGCCAAGTAGCGCACCAACCAGCGCGTAAGCGGTTGCACAAGCTCGGCCGCGTTGCGCAACTCGATCTGCGTCGCGAGCGTAGACAACTCGGTGTGCACCAAAGAGCCCCACTGACGACCCCAGCCACTCGCAGTGCGCGGCGCATTGTCTTCGCTGTCCTCGTACTCGTCCCAGCCAAGCATCGCATCGAGGTGCTTGTGCACGCCAATCCAAGTGCCGTTTGCTTTGCGCTCGTCCATTGCCGCGCTCTCGCAGTCTTTGTAATCGTGCAATGCCGTGTACGCCTTGCAATTGAAGAGCGTAGCGTCGAAAAGATAAGTCCGGAGCGCTGCTAGCGCTTCAGCAAACGCCGGCGCCGTGCCCGGCAAGTGCGAAGTGTAAATCAATTCCGGCGCCGAAGAGTCGCTGCTCTCGACGCTCGCGCTCGCGCTCATTCTTGCGCACGAAGCGCACCGAGTCGCCTACGGCGCGTCGCGCGCCGCGTACACGATGAGCGCCATATAATTGAGCGCAAGCAGTGCGAGAGCGGCGGCAAGCAGCCGCGTGCGCAGCGAGCGCGGCCAGAGCACCCAGTACCAGCGCCAGCGTCGTGTGCGCCACTCGCGCGGCGCAGCGTCGTGCAGCTCGCGTTCGGCCGCATCGACGCGCAACTCGATACTATCAACTGCGCGTTCCACGCCGTCAATAGCAAACGCTTGCCTCTGCACCATTTCGTTGACGGTGCTGTACAGCACGCTCACGCGCGTCAGACGCCGCTCAATGTCGCGCACGGCGGCACCCTGTTCGCGTGCAGCGCCTCGCATCGGCCGAGCACTGAATGTGGCGCGCTGCAGCGGCGCGTGCCAATGCAGCGCGAGTCGCTTTGCCTCGCTCCAATGCCGGCGCTCGCTGTCGTTGCGCGCATTTGCCGCACGCTGCACGCAGCCCTCAACAAGCACACGCAGATCGTGCTCGCGCCAATCGCTGCTGTTGCTGCCGCCGCTCGCTTCGAGCGCTCGATGCGCCGCCAGCAAATTTGCGCGCCACACCGGCGCGCTCGCCGACGCGCTCTTTCGCGGCCACGCGACGTGTGCGGCGCGACAAAACTCGGCGGTTCGATCGCGCGCCACCGGCGGCGGCGGGCAAGTCATTTTCGCTTTGGTGCCCGGCACGCGCAACGCCAAGTCACGGCCGATATAACAAATAGCGAATGTGCATAGTGAGAGAGTGACCGCAACAATTGAAAGCTGCGCCATATGCGAGCGCCCTCGCTTGCCTACATCGGCGCTACGCTTTTGCTGCTGCTGCTGGCGCGTGCGGTGCACGGCCGTGCGCCACAGTGCGCCGCGCTGCTCTGCGGCGTCGGGGAGGCGTGCGACGCTCAGTTCAACACACTGTGGCTTGCCGCGGCGCAAGACGAGGCGGCGCGCTCGTACGACACACGCAACGGCGGTTGGCTTGCGCCGCAGTGCGCCGGCGCCAAGTACGCGCAGAAAGTCGATCCGTACGAGCTCGATGCGCACCTTACGCTCTGCATTGATCCGGACGAGCTGCCCGACGAGCAGTGCGCGTTCAAAAAGTGCGACTTTGCCGCGCATCCCGAGCTCTTTACGGACGAGTGCGACGATGCGACGAGCGCCAAACCGCTCAAGCGCCGGCGTGTGTGGCGCAAGCACAAGGACGACGACGCTGCGTGCCGCTCGCTCAGCTCGTGGCTCGCCATTGCCAATAGCAAACTTGTCGACGCGCTCGATGGAGCCGAGCGCAACGTGAGCGAGGCGCGCGTCGCTAGCGCGGCGTGCGTCGCCGACTATCTCTTTGGCCGCGTCAACGCTCTGATGCTCGACGCAAACCCCGGTCACGAGGAGCAGTTTGTGTTTTTGAGCGAGCGCGCTCGCGCCACTCAGCGCTACACGCACATCAACAGCGTGGCGCGCCGCGCCATGTTTGACGGCGAGCCGAGCCAAGTGGACGTGCGCGTCGTCCAGTCGCTGCGCGCCTGTCACGGCGCCGAGCCAAACCTGGCGTCGCTGCTGGTCTACCCGAAAGCGGTGGCCGAGCCCGACGTCGAGCGCGCTGGCGTTGCGCAATTGCTCTGGGCCGTTGGCGGTGCGCTGAGCGACTTTGGCAGCACGGTGGCGCCCGTTGAGCCGATGAACAGCTGTGCGCGCGAGCGCGTGCTCAGCAACCTCGACGCATTCGACGACAAGCGCCGCTACGCGAAACTGTCGCCGCTCGATTACGGCGTAGTGCGCGGCGACGGCGACGCGCGCTTTGCGCTCGACTTGCGCGCAGCGGCCAAGTGCCCGCTTCTGGTGCTCGACAACAACATCGACGCCAGCAAAGCAAACAACACGGTGGTGGCGCAAGTGCCGTTGCGAGACGGCAAGTCGCCGTTTGGCCCGGCCGAGGCGTCGTTGGCAATCGAGGACAGTCTTTTCGTGCGCTCGGCCGCCGGCGTCGGCATCGAGTGCGAGGACGCGGCGCCGCTGGCGTTTGTCGACAAATTTGCGGCGCAGATGCCACCGGCGCCAGGCAATGGCACCGACAGCGGCAACGGCACGCTTTCGCTCGACGTCGTGCTGCGCGCGAGCCGCGCCGCCGCCCTGCCACGCACGCTGGCGCCCGGTGAATCGCAGTGCGTCGGTGGCCCGCGCGACGGCCAGGCGTGCGAGACGGCGAGCGAGTGCAAAGTGCACGAAATGTGCCGCCGCAAACCGTTTGGGCGCCGCGACGTTGCGTACTGCTACGACGGTCTGTCGTGGGACGAGACGCGCGATTGCGCATTCGCCGACGAGCACGACCCTTGCCCGTACGGCCGTTGCGTCGGCGACGTCAGCGGCGCGCCGGGCGGCGCCTATCCATTTCTCTACCTCTTTACCGAGTACGACTGCGCTCACAACGGCAGCGTGGTGTGCCAAGACGAGCGCGTGCGAAATTGGCACGCGCACCCTAGTGCGGCCGCCGCGCAGATTGCGAGCGAGTAAAAGCGCCAAGCGCATTTACTTAGAATTGCAGCGTCTCTAGCGCGCGCGTCGCTAGCGCTGTTTCGCGCTGCACCGCAAGCCGCTTCTCGGCCTCGTTCTCCGACGCCTGGTTCATGCGCCGCTCCCAGAAAACCGGACAGTCGCTCTGCTCGCACGTAATGCGCCGCGGCGCGCCCAGACAGCCCATGCAGTCGTGGCACGTTTGCACCAGTTCGTCGCGCTCGTCGCGCAGCGACTCAATGTCGCGCGTCAACCGCGCAATCTCGCCGAGCGCAGCGCGACCGCGTGCGCGACCCTCGTCGCTTGTGATGCACGCCGCGCACAAAAAACCGTCCTCGCGACCGCCCTCAAAGACGCCGCAGCTCGCGCAGCGTGCACCGCGCCGCGAAAAGCGACCGAGCGTCGCCTGGCGCTTCTCAGAGACACTGCTCGCGACGCCAACGCTTGCGCCTCGCTTGCGCACTTGATAGCGCGGCCGCCGGCGCGCAGCGCTCGACTCGCGCTTTTCGGTTGGCGCGGTCACGTTGCGCGCCCACTCGCGATCTTCGGGTGCAATCGGGTCGCGGTAATCGGTAATGTGTCCAAAGAGGAACGCCGCCGCCGCGTTGTCGAGCTGGCGCTTGCGCTGCGCGTCGCTCGCGCCATACACCAGCGACGTTGTCTCGCGAAAGTCGGCCAGCGTGCGCTGCGAGCTAAAGCGCTGCATGATCGGCCCCAGTATGCGCAGCATGGTTGGGCGCACGTGCTTGTTTCTGTAATAATCGTCGTCGAGCGGAATGCCGTTGTCGAGCGCGTACACAGGATCTTCGGGTCGCTCAGAGACGCTGTGGTGCGCGGCGCCGCGCACCACAATGTACGGCAAACGATCGCCAGAGCGCGGCGCCGTTGCCGCGTGCTCGCCGCCAGCGCGCTCGGCCAGCTTGGCCGCGAGCTGCACATGCACAGGCAATTTGCCGCCCTTGCTACTTGCGGCGTACTGCGACGCCACCATGCGCAATTGCTTTGTGATCACCAGCTTGTGCAAGTTGATCGAGCCGTCTTTGAGCGGGCGCACCATGCGCTCCCACACCCACGCGCGCATGTTTTCCAAATTGGTGCGCAGAGGATAGCGATAGTCGAGCAGCAGCGAGAGCACGTGCACCAAATTCTCCGATATGAGCAGCGTCACATCGCGCCGCTTCGACTCGAGTCCGCTCATGTACGGCACGAATTCGCCCGGCACCGCCTGCAGCGAGCCGTCCTTGGGCGAGTACTCGTACTTGAGGCCGGCGTAGCGCTTTTTGGCCCACAGCACAATGCGCCGAAACACCTTTTCAAACTCGAGCACCAAAACGTTGTACTCGGGCATATCGTGCGTGTAGAGCAGCTTCATCTCGTTCGTCACCTCGTCGGCCATCTCGACGCCGACCTGCGCAGCTTGCGCAAAGTTCTCGACGTTCTGCAGTTCGACAAAGATAGAGTCGGTGTTGTGCACCACCATGTTGCCGGGCGCCACGTGAAAGTGATGGCTTTCGGTCTCCAAGTCGTACACGTGCTCTCCGGCGCCCAGTGACGGCAGGTCGCGCACTTTTTTGATCGTTGTCGCCGCTTTGCGTTGTTGCGAGTCGCTTGCCGACGACATTGTGAGCCGGAACACATTGAGCTTATCGGTGCGGTCGTTGATCGACACATTGTAGCCCATGCGACGCGCAAGCAGCCACAGGCCGGCCACCATCTCCTTGCCGCGCTGATCGACACGCAAGCTGGCCGGCTGTAGCCGTGTGCCCGACCGATCGCCATCGCCAGCGTAAAAGCCGCGCCAAAACTCGCGCACAGCCGCCAGCGGCGCATTCAGTATGAACGGCGGGATGTGCTTTTCGCCGTGCTGGTTGTAGAACGCGCGACGGTAGCTTAGCGTCGGATCTTTGATGTTGTCGCATGGCACCAGCTTGTAGACGCCAGACGACACAAATGTATCGAGCACTTTGCTCTCAAACGGCAGCACTGCCTGCGCTTCGTGCAGCACGTCGAGGTCGGCATTGTTGATGGCCCACGTGTACTTAACGCCCCAGCGTGTTTTGTAGTAACCCGCCGAGCCGTCGGCTGCAAACAGACCCATCGCGTACGCCTCGCGCAGCTCAAGCTCGCTCGCTGTGCTGTTCAACGTCTCAATGAGCTCGGTGTCGTCGGCATGCAACAGACTCTCGCCCACGGCCACGTCTGATGGCGAGCAGACGCTCGAGTCCTCGCGCAAGAGACTGTGGTCTGTCGTGCAGTCGACAACGCCCGTGTGCGTCAGCACGCGCTTGAGCGGCTTGTTGCACGCGTGTCGTATGAACCGATGTACAGGCGTAAAACCGCCGTCTTGCCACACTTCGACGCCGAGCGGCTCACACGCCTCTTTGTCGCCGTCGCCGTACGGCCGCCACTGCCACGCCGCCGCGCACTCGTCCACGCGCATCGTGCGCACAATGCCTTTCACGCGAAGAACGAGCGACGTGTCGCCAGTAACGCTGTCGCCGTAGCGAACGCACGGTTTGTACTGCTTGAAGCGTGACTCGACAATCCACTTCATCTGGTGAAGCAGCGCGCGACCGCGCAGCGTGATAGACGACGAGACCTTGGGCGCGTAGAGCCACGACGTCGTAGCGCCGTAGACGCCGTAGAGCGAGTTGGCGAGAATTTTGATCGCCAGCTGCCGTTTGTTCAACAAATCGCCCAGCGCGGTGTCGCCAGCGGCGTAGGCCGCGTTCATGCGCTTCTTCGTCAGCTTGCGCAGCTTGCGCAGCTCCGAGAGGCGCTTCACCGTAATACCCACGCCAAAGCTGTGGATCAGAAAAACGGCCGAGTCGGCGTCGGCCGCCTCTTCGTACGGCTCGGCCCGCACCATGTCTGGCACGCGCCACACCGCCGCCTCGGCGCGCCGCCGGCGCTCGGCGAGGCTCAGATTCTTGACCGGGTCGGGATCTTTCTGTATGTGCGGGTCGCGCGTCAAATCGTGGTCGCGCGCCACCAGCGTGCCCGGGTCCATGTTGTGCGTCTCGTCAATCGCCGGATAGAGGCCGGCCCAGTCGACCACCAACATCGGATTTTCGTAGTAGCCAGTGACCGGCGGCAGCACACCGGCGCCCTGGTACGTGTCGTTTGACTGCTCGCGCCGCTCGCGCTCGGTGCGCGTGTAGAAACGAATCGGCAGCGGCTGCTCCACGGCACCGGCTTTGTACAGCGCGCACTTGCAGCGCACTTGCTGGCCGCGCTTCAGCAGCACATCGAACGGGCAATTGGTGATGCGTGCCATCTCAATCATCTCGGGCAGAATAAGCCTCTTCTCCAGGATCAGCAGCGGCAGCAGCGCGTCGTACTCGCAGTACGACAGTAGCGTAGCAAGGCCAGCCGGTGTCTGCGCCAGCGTGTTGATTTGCGAGTACGCCACATCTTCTTTGGTTGTCTGAATCCACAGCGCCGCCACGGCTCCGAGCTTGTACGAGCGCAACTTGGTCTGCGCATCTTTCTGCAGCAGCAGCAGCACATCGAGACACGTCATGCCCTCGGCGCGCACGTCCTTGAATTGAATTTGCCCGGTGGCCGACGAGCCAAAGCTGCGGTCGCGCACACGCAGCGCCGAGCCGCCGGCCGCGCGGCCCCACGCGCGCGCAAACTCTTCGCCCACGCCAATGTGCCGTGCGCGCTCGAGCAAGTACGGCAAATCGAAGCCGTCGGTGTTGTAGCCCGTGACAATGTCGGCGTCGAGCTCGGCGACAAAGTGCGCAATCGCGAGCAGCATTTCGCGCTCGTCTTGAAAACAGAAAATGCGCCGATCGACGCAGTACTCGCGCCGATCGGAGCGGCAGTCGACCGCCGGCCCGAGCGAAAACGAGACCGAGCGGTAGTAGAATTTGCCACGCTCTGGCACCGGCAGCTCGGGGTTGCGCTGGCGCGCAGTGTGATCGCGCACAATAAATGCTGTCTGGATCATGGGCTCGAGCTCGGGCGTTGGAAAAGCGCCCTGGTGGCCCGTGCGCATTTCGCAATCGAGCGACGCGATGAGGTGCTTTGGCGCAGTATTCTGCAGCTCCTCGTCGTCGCAGCGCGAGAGCGCACTGTAGTCGACCGCCAGCTCAAACTGACAGCGCGAGCGCCGCAGTTCTTGCGCGCTCACGCGCCACTTTGGCGCGTCGCGCACCTCGACCCACTCTTCGGGCGCAAAGCCGCAGTCGAGCGCAAAGCGCAGCGTAAAGTCGATGTCGGCTTCGTACACAGGCCACTCGTTGCCGGCGTCCAGCATACGAACTGTGCCCGCTTGAATGCGCGAAATCACGCGTCGCATTGCACGCCGCTCGAAGCGGCGGTCGAGGCGCAACTCGAGCGCCTTCTTTGTGTCGCGCACGTGCTCGGCGCGCACCGAAAACTGTCGGCGCGCGCGCTTGGCGCTCGGCTCACGCGTCTCACTCTCGTCCAAACTATCTTCGGTCGCGTCGTCGGCAATCTCGCTCGGCAGCGACGCGAGCGACGGCGCGCAATCGGCACTCTGCTCTGCATTCTCCTCGTCGGCCATTGCATCTTCGTCCAAATCCAGCGCCAGCTCCCAGTTGGGCGCGCCGACGGACGCCTCGGCGTCATTGTCGTTTTCGTTCGACTCGCCGTCAAAATCGCCGGGCACAATTGGCTCGGGTCGCCACACTCGCAGCGGCGTTTGCTGCTCGCTTTGCGCGGCGCGGTGCATTTTGCCGGCGAGCGTCGCCGCGCTCGGCCCGCCCTCTGGCGCATCGGGCGCCGTGTCGTCGCGCGGCTCGCGACCGCCGGTCTTTGAAATCTTGTGCGCCTGCTGCACCGCGCCCAAATCAGCGTGTCGGCCGTGCAGCAGAGCGCGCGCGCGCGTCACGAGCGATGGCGCGTAAAAATAGATTTTCAAAAAGCGCCGCGCATGCGCCCCGCGATAGCCAGAGTTCTCGCCATGGCCCTTGAGCGGCAGACCGTTGGTGATTTCCCAGCGCACAATTGGCAAATGCAAATCGCTGTCGTCGTCGGTGTCGTGAAGGCGACACACGTGCTCTCCGTCGACCAGTCGATGCGCGCGCACAGAGCCCGCCACGCGCCGCCGAAAAACGCGGCGCTCAGGCGCCCACGCGCGCGACTGCGTGCGATAGTCCAGCGCAGCCGATAGCAAAAGCTGCTCTTGTAGTTCGTCGACCAGCTGCTGAACGGCGCTCGCTCGCGCAGCCTCGCTCGCGAGATTTGCGTCCAATTGCTCCAGACCAACGTACAAGTACGGATAAAAATTGCTCGCCTGCACACAGATCGAGTGCCCGTGCTCGCCCACGCCATACATGCGGATGTGCGGCCCGCTGCCATCGCCGGCCACCTTGTACGCAAACGCGTGCGGCGCAAACCGCAAAGTGCTGCCGTCTTCCGTCACAGGCAATGGACTTAAAACACCGGCTTCCGGTCGCAAGCCGACGGCGGCGTCCCGCACACAGCGCTGTGTGGCTTTGTGCACGCGGCGCACATCGCTGCGATGCACACTCATTGCAGATCAACAATGGCGCGCGTAAATTGCAATTTAGCAGTCAAAGTGCTCTGTAAAAATATAGTTTTACCGAGTCTAAGCGCGCGGCGCTTGAGCTCGACGCTTCCAAGATCGCGGGCGACCAAGCGCCGCGCACACTCAAACGTTCCATGTAGGGCATTCGTTTTCGAAACCGCAGCGCCAATGCGGTCACGATGGTGCTACTCTCGGCGACTGAATCGACGTTTAAAAAATGTGGCCACTTTGTATGTTTTTTCAAATCTACATACCATAGTTAGAGAATCAGGGGGTCGACTCAAA
>Ga0102928_1001635_pt1 | contig 13865 bp, 13 predicted proteins | sample SalPonR1_B_D1_MG_FD_78504 | JGI IMG/M metagenome (GOLD analysis project Ga0102928, IMG submission 78504) | Salt pond soil microbial communities from South San Francisco under conditions of wetland restoration - Salt Pond MetaG R1_B_D1_MG | ecosystem: Environmental > Aquatic > Marine > Intertidal...
TCGCGACGCTGACGCCTGCCGAGCTGGAGCACGTCACGAGCGCCAGCATGAAACAGGGTCTGACCCCGTTTGTGTTCACTCTGGGAGATGGCAACGAGGGCACTCTATACCATCCGCCGACCCTGACTCCGATAGAGCGCGAGCTGATCGCCCACGTGGGCATGGAAGCGCAGCTGGCCGTACGCGCACTGGACGAGCTGCCGCCGGACGCAACCGTGACTCACGTGAATGCGATCGGCGAGGCAAATGCCATCGCCGCTGTCGTCGCGAGCATAGAAGACGAGCCCCACCTCGTGGCTTACTCCGGGGTCGCGCTGGAAGGCGACCAGTGGCGCTGGCTGGACATTCATCACAGCCATGCCAGCAAGGGTGGTGCCATCCGGACGCTGAAGGACCTCCTGGGCCTCGAGCGGGTGATTTGTTTCGGTGACAGCGACAACGACCTCAGCATGTTCGAGGCGGCCGATGAGTGTTATGCCCCGGCAAATGCCAACGAGCGGATCAAATCCGCCGCCACGGCCGTGATCGGCCACCATGATGAAGAGGGCATCGCCCGTTTCTTGCGGGAGCGCTTCACGCTCAAGTGAATTCTGCCGACGGCTACTGCAGGGCCTTCAGGCGTGCGAACTCGCCGGCTTCGCTCATGAGTGACTCGGGCGTACCGCTCTCCACGGCCTGACCATCTCTCATGACGAGTATCCGGTCGGCATGTCGAATGGTGGAAAGACGGTGCGCGACGATGAATGTCGTCCGGCCCGAAATCAGATTATCGATAGCGGCCTGCACCGCCTGCTCACTGACGACATCGAGCGCCGAGGTGGCTTCGTCGAGAATGATCACCCGGGGATCCCGGATCAAGGCGCGGGCAATCGCGATACGCTGACGCTGGCCGCCGGAGAGACGAACTCCGTTTTCACCTATAGGCGTCTCGAGACCCTGCGGGAGCTCCGCAACGACACTTTCGAGGCGCGCCGCTTCCACTATCCTGCGGAGCCTCTCGTTGTCGATATCCGAAACGCCGTAACAGATGTTCTCCCGAAGCGTACCCGAGAAAAGAAGTACGTTCTGCGAAACCACGGCGAGGTTCTGCCGCCAGACCTGCAGATCCAGTTCCCGCTGATCGTGGCCGTCGATGAGGATCCGCCCGCGCTGCGGATGGAAAAAACCGATGATCAGATTCATGACCGTGGACTTACCGGCGCCCGACTCGCCGACGAAGGCAGTGCACGCCCCTGGCTCCGCATCGAAGCTCAGGTTCTTCACTGCCCATCCGTCGCCGTAAGAGTAGCTGACGTTCTCGAAACGGATGCGGCCTTCCGTCTGCTTGAGTTTCAGTTTTCCCTCGCCGGACTCGAGTTCCTGCTCAGACAGAATGTCACCCAGGCTCCGCAGCGACGTCATGCCCTTGCTGATCTGCGGCACGATGCCGAGGATTTCGGAGACGCATTGAACGATCAGCCCGAAAAGGGTCTGGTACAGAACGAGCTCCGCGACGGTAATCAAACCATTGAGTGCAAGTGAGCCGGTAAAGATCAGGCAAATAACCTGTGTGATCTGCAAAGTCATGAACGCGGAAGACTCGAATACCGCGTTCAATCGATCGAGTCGGAATCCCCTGTCACGTATCTGATCCAGGTTCTTTTCGACCCGGTCGATCTCGTGCTGCTCGAGACCGTGAGCTTTCGTGACCGGTATCATGTCGAGCATTTCGCTGACCGAGGCCGACATCTGTTCCATTTCCCTGCGGAAATGGTAATTCCGTTCGCTCAGTCGTTGCCTGAATGCCTGGATGATGAAAACGGAAAGAGGCGCTGCCACGACGTAGAAAAGGAGCACGACCGGCTCCTTGACCCAGGTGACGACAACGGCGAAGACGAGCGTAAAGATTATCTGAAAGCCTCGATTGAGTATCAGGCGCGTCAGATTCTCGACCTGCTCGACATCACGCAGGACCTTGGCCTGCAGCTCACCGGACTGCGCTCGGTAGTGAAAACTCATCGTCAGGTACTGCAGGTGGCGAATCAGCAGAGACCGCAGCTGCTGCTCGGCGTCGCGAATATGTGCCGAGATGAGCTGGGTGAACAAGGTGTGGCCCGGAATGTTCAGGAGCTGCAGCGCGATGAGCCCCAGAGCAGGCCAGAGAATGGCATTGAGTGACGCCTCATCCGCATTCGACAACGTCTCGATGACGTGTTCGACGAACAACGGGAATAGCAGCACCGGTGATGTCTTGAAGGCGAAAACGAGCAAGAACAACACGGCACGGAAAGGGCGGATTTCGAGCATCCTCAGGAGAGTCCTGAGCGGGCTGCTGCCCCATGCCTGCAGGCGCGCTGCATTCGACGGCAGCCAGAATCGGGTCTGAGCAGACGGAGGAACTTTATTCGCCAAGATTCGAGTGCCGGTTATTCATGCAGGGTCCCTCTCTGGAACGGCCGCGGAAAGGCTGTCGCCCGACAGGACGAAATGACGATCATACATCCGAGAGCGAGCTTGGATGACGCTCCGGGGTCACTTGCTCACCTTATCTTGGTGAACGTGAAACCTGGGGCAAGGCCCGCCTCCCGGCAAGCGATCAGCCCGCGATCGTCACCGCGCCACTTCTCGTCATAGCACAGGCCGGTTCGGATCGGCTCATCGATTGACTGAACAACGCGCATCGCCTTCGCTTCCACCGGACCTGGCGGAGCAGATCGAAGATATCGTCGAAACTGAAGGTAAGTCGGTCAGCGCCTTCGTGCAGGATGCGTTGAGACTAATGCGCTATCGGGGCACGAAGGACCGAGAGAAGAGCATCCTGACAGAGAAAGAACGGCGCCGCGACTTCAGCACTTGAGGGTTGTATTCGACATCAACCCCTTCCTTTCCCGTCATAGACGCAGATTGACGACCGCTTTCAGAGCGACCGATAGGTCGCGGGTTCGGCGCGTCTCGTTGTCCCAACTCTGATTCAGGACGAGGAAGAACCGCCACCCGGCGCGAGGTTCGAAACGGAGCCGACTGTTCAGGCTGACGGTATCCGTGATGTTGTCACCTTGAATGAGATTCAGCCAGGCCCACTCCGGGCTGAACGCGACATTCAACCGCCCACGCACCACGCGGCTGGTGAAACTGCCAGTTTGCAAGCGGATGCGGTCCTCCTGCCAGCCGAGGCTGGCCATGACGTGTCGGCTCGGCCGCCATTCCACCGTGGGCGCGATCAGCGTCGACTCGCCGTCAAGGAATTCGCCGTCCACGACTTCGAGGGTCAGCGCTACGGGTCGCTGCCGTCCGGTCTCGACGAAGAAGCCATAACGGTCGGCTGAATATCGCCCCGCTGGCACCGTGATGCCCTCGATGATCTCGAAAGGCTCTTCCAGACCCTCGGTCTCCTGTCCGACGAATATCGTGAAGAAATCGTTGCCGCTCGAGAATCCTTCGAAGAGATTCAGGAACCAGGCCTCGCTCTGCAAGCCTCCGCTGATGCGGTCGCTCCGGAACAACTGCGCGCGCATGCCCAGCCACTGCCAGAAGCCGCCGTTCATACGGTGACGATAGCGCCACTGGGTGTCTATCTGGTCCACTCCCCGGCGATTGGCGAAGCCGAGGCCCGGGTTGAAATTCTCTTCCAGGCGCCGCCAGTCGACGAATGCCTCGATGCGATCGTTGGGGTAATCGAGACGCAGACCGAAGGCCTGTTCGTCGTCGTCGATACCGGCAGTGTTCGAGCGTTGGTACCAGGCGTCCGCCTGGAACCGTCGGTCGCCGAGAAACGCGGTACTCCGGTAGGAGAAATCGGTCCCGACCAGACTGTTGCCGGCAGCGCTGATCGGATCACCGTGCGTGGCAATGATTCCGACTTCCGATTCCCCGAAGATGTTGCGTGTGGCACGGCCGACGAACAGGGTGGCGTCGGCATCGGGCTGTCCCGGCTGCTGACGGATGGCGAGCGCTCCCAGGTTCCATGCCCCGGCACGTCCCGAAAGTTTCGCGCCGGCATCGATGTCGAGGGGCCTGCCGCCCGCATCGAGACCGATACGGCGCGAGAAGAACGGCCGTCCGTTCACGTCGAGATTACCGAATTCGAAGATGCTGGCGTCGCGCAGGAAAAAGTCCCGTTTCTCGGGAAAGAAAAGGGAGAACCGGGTGAGATTCACCCGTTGCTCGTCGACCTCCGTAGCCGAAAAGTCGGTATTGAAGGTGAGCCCCGCAGTGAGGAAGGGTGTGATGTTGTAGAAGCCGGTAAGCGAAGGATCGAAATCGAAACCCGGGTCACTGTCCAGCGTGTCTCGCCACGTCGCGGTCACGGAGGGCACCAGTTCGAGACCGACGCCCTGGTCCAGCGCCACCAGGCCATCGGCGTAACCCGCCACCGCGGGTGCCAGGTTCCGCTCCCGGGACGACCAGGACATCTCCTCGCCGCGGCGCGGGTAGACGCGGGAGAAATTCAGTCCCCACGTGGTCGTGCCGGGATCGAAGGCGATCGATTTCAGGGGGATCGCAATCTCGGCGCTCCAGCCCCAGTCCTGAACACGGGCCTCGGCATGCCAGACGGTATCCCATTCCTCGATGAAATAGTCATTGCCCACGAGCGCCTCGCGGCGGATGCCATTCGGATTGATCTGGAAGAAGTAGGCATTGCGGCGATCGTTGAAAGTATCGAAGCGGACTTCGAAGCGGTCGTCGGAGAAAAAGGTCTGACCGTGGATCATCCCCTTCGCTACCAGTCCCCTGACCTCCGAGTCGTAGGCCTTCAGTGCCACGTAAATGTGCTCGCGGTCGTAGGCGATCCGGACCTCGGTTCGCTCGCTGGGCTCGCCGCCGTCGGTGGGCTGAATCTGATGAAAATCATCGATGGCCGGTGCGTTGCGCCATGCCTCGTCGTTCAGAAAGCCGTCTATCTCGGGCGGGGCCACGTTTTCCAGCCGATGGGGCGTCGTGCGCGGCGGCTCGAACGCGGCCGGAGCGGAGACCAGAGCGATGACGCACAGTGCGGCCGACATGGACGTATCAGCGCCCGGCTGCCAGATCCGTGCGGCAGGTGAGTATTCTCATTCCTCGATCACCTCGATAACGGTGTAGGCGATGCGGTACTGTCCGCCGTCCGTCGCCGCCCACACGACATGGAATCGGCCTCGGGTATCGACCGCGATGCCCGAATAGTCGCCGCCCCCGGGCCAGCTGCTGCCCGCCCGTCCGTTCGCTTCGGCCAGCGGACACGAGGGCTCGTTACGGGGCGCGACCGGCGGCCCGAATGTCTGGCCGTGGTCAGCGGATGCCCGCAGTACGAGACGTTGACAGCCGCTATCCGGATCGCGCTCCTGCCACCCCGCCAGCACCGCGCCGTCCCCGGCAGCGGCCAGCATCGGCGTGAGGGCGAGGAAGCCGTCGGGCATGTCGTCGAGTCGCATGGCGCCGGACCAGTGCTTGCCGTCGGCAGAGCGGCTGAACAGCAACCCGGCGTGATCGGGTGCGATGCAGGCGTGGTACAGGTGGCCGGCTGCGCCGGTAAGGAACGGGTAGCCGGGGAACAGCGGCGCCTCGGTCCGGGAACCGGCGCAGGCCCCGGTAATTCGAACCGGGTCCGGCGCCGCGTCGCCGTCCTTCAGCGCAAGGCCCCAGGCCTCGCCGTGCCGCGACCCCTGGTCCCCGGTCCCGTTGCCCCCGCCGTAATCGAAATAGCCGGCATAGAGTCTGCGTTCGCCGTGCTCGGTGAGACCGGTGCCCATCAGCCGCGAGTCGGCGGTACTCGCCTCGGCGAGCTGCCGCACGGCAGGTTCTGCGACACCGGGTCGCACCAGTTCCAGGATATGTACCGCGGTATCGTCTCCTCGAGGCGCGCTGTGCCGTCCGTAGAGCAGGACTTCATCCCGGTGGACGAGCAGGATGGGATGCTCGAAGCGCCGGCGCACCAGACGGGGCTCGGACCAGTTCTCGCCACCGTCGACGGACCGGGAGAACACGAGGTCCAGGGGATCATCGTCTCCCGGATCCCGGGAGATGCGGATGCCGGCGAACTGCACCGTGTCCTCGTCGGCGAACACGACCCAGGGATCGATGCAGCGCTCGATGCCGAGCCGCCGCTGCTGCCAGCTGTCGCCGCCGTTCCGGGTGGTGAAGGCGACGCAGTCCCAGTCATCCTCGGGCGTCGCCGGAGCGAGGATCGCCGCCACCACGACGTGGGCGGGGTCTGCGGCGCTGACAGCCGCCCTCGGTTCGGTGAGGGGCTGACGGAGGTCGGCTCCGAGCAGCGTAATCGGCGTCATGAATCGTATCGATGCAACGGCACCAGGGCTCAGCAGCACCAGAGCCAACGCCAATATCGGGAACTTCGGCATGCGGCGATATCTAAATCGCCATGAGGGACCGGGCAAGAGCACCTGCGACGAGCCGGTGCCGGGGCGGGACGAATGCCGGCGCCGGATCCGCCACGACGGTAGTATGATTGGACCCATGAACTCGCGAGTCCTGACCACATCGGCCGCGACGAATCCGGCCGGCAAGCTGCCCCGACTGGTGCGCGGGGCGGGAGCCGAGGATGCTTTCTGGCACGCGCAGGCGGCCGGATGGGGTGTGTATTTTCTCGTTCATTATGCCGGCGCGCTGATGGACAACGATCTCGCCCCCTGGTGGGCTTCCTTCGCCAGCGCCGGCGCCGGATTTGCGCTGACCAGTGCGATGCGGCCGTTACTCCGCCGTGTCTGGGACCGGGGCCCGCTATTCCAGGTCTCGATGGCGCTGGGACTGGCGCTGGTGTTCGCCGTCCCGTACTCCGCCGTGAGCGAACAGGCCTACTGGCTCGGGCAGGGGCAGGGCTGGCAACCGTCGTCGCCGTTCGAGTACCTCGGGAGCGCATTCTGGTGCGGCTCCATTCTGCTCACCTGGGCGGGCATCTACTTCGGCCTCAGTTACTATCACGAGGCGCACGTGCAGCAGATCCGTGCCGCCACGGCGCTCGGACAGGCGCGGGAGGCGAAGCTGGCGGCCCTGCGAGAGCGCCTCAGTCCCCACTTCCTTTTCAACACGCTGAACGGAATCTCTACGCTGGTGCTGGAAGGCGAGCAGGAGCGTGCCGCCACCATGCTGGATCAATTGTCACGACTGCTGCGCCATTCGGTTGAAGAGGCTCCCGGCGAGGTGGTCACGCTCGCCGAAGAGCTGGAGCTTGCCGGCCTGTATCTGGCCATCCAGCAAACCCGTTTCGAAGATCGCCTGAGATTGGAATGGGATATCGAGCCGGCGACGAGGGCCGTCATGGTGCCGCCGCTCATTCTGCAGCCGCTGCTCGAGAATGCGGTCCGTTACGGAGTGCAGCGATCGAGGAACCGCCAGACGACCATCAGCATCTCGTCTCGAATCGAACGGACGACACTGCGGATCCGTATACACGATGACGGACATGCGACCGATCCGGGTCCGGGAGGCAGCGGCGTCGGCCATCGGCTGACGAGGGAGCGGCTGGCAGCATGCTACGGGGCCGGTGCGCGCCTGGACGCCGGCCGGGAAGTTGACGGCTACACGGCCCAAGTGACATTGCCGGTCGGGCGTACGCCGTGATGCAGGCCCTGATAGCCGACGACGAACCGCTGGCACGCCGTGGTCTGCGGGCCAGGCTTGCCCCTTATGCCGATATCCGGATTGTCGCGGAGGCGGGCGATGGCGAGAGCGCGGCACGGGCAATCCGGCAATTCGCGCCCGACGTCGTTTTCCTGGACATCGACATGCCCGGGCTGGCGGGTACGGCGCTGGCGCGGGCCATGCCGCCATCCGTGCGTCCGGAGGTCATTTTCGTGAGTGCCCACGCCGAGTTCGCTGTCGAGGCGTTCGAGCTCCCGGCGCTCGACTATCTTCTGAAACCGGTGACCGCGGAGCGCCTGCGTTGCGCGATCCGGCGGTTACGCGAGCGGCTCGGTCAAGCTGACGGTGCGCCGGCCGATCCGTATTGCCTGCGTGTCCGCGACGGCGAGACGACCACATTGCTGCCGATAGAGAGCATCGACTTCATTTCCGCGGCCGGTGACTACATGGTCTTGCACGCCGGCGGGGAGCGGCTGATCCATCGCGCCACGATGACAGAGCTCGCGGACGATTTGCGCCGTGCAGGTATCCTGCGCATCCATCGCTCGACGCTGGTGGCGGCCGACCGCATCCGACGGGTCGAGTGCGGGCGCAACGGCGACGGCGACGTTGTGCTGAAAGATGGTACGCGGCTGCGCTACAGCCGCTCGTACCGGGCGGCGCTCAGTGATTATCTGGATATGGTCACTTGGACGACGCAGACCGCAAGCGAATGACGGGAGCTGCCGCGCTCTTGCTGGCATGCTCTGCGGCGTTCTGGGCGGCCGGGCAGGGAAGTGCGGCAGCCGCCGAGCCGGCGCAAAATCCCGAGCGTCTTCGGGAGGCTGGGAATGCGAGCCGAACGTGCAGCGAGTCGGATCGATACGCCCGCATGGATTTCTGGGTCGGCACCTGGCAGGTGAGAGTTGACGGGCGACTGGTGGGAACCAATCGAATCGAGAAGACGCTGAACGGGTGCGCCATCGAGGAACACTGGTCTGCCTTGACCGGCAGTCACGGGATGAGCCTCTTCTACGTCGATGACGAGGGAGTGTGGCGTCAGGTATGGGTCACCGACACGGCGACTCGTCCCGGAGGAGTCAAGGAAAAGGTATTGATACCGGCGCCATCATCCGACAGCGTTCGCTTCCAGGGCCAAGTCGGGAGTTCTGACGGCAAGAGCTATCTGGACCGCACGACGCTCTTGCAGCTGACCGACGGCCGGGTGCGGCAAGTGATCGAAGTCTCGATAGACGGCGGCGAGACGTGGCAGACCGTGTTCGATGCGATCTACGAGCGCTGCGCGAACTGCGCGGATGGTGACGAGGGCAGGGATACGGGTGCTGCTCACGGTTCGTGATGCTCCCGATGCTCTGCTTCCCGGCGAATCCGGCGACGATCCCTCTCCGTCAACCCTTCCAGCTCATCGAGTTCCATGATGAGATCCCGCTCGGCGCGGTCCCGGGCATCCTGGAGACCCAGGGACCTGAGGGCGATAATCTCCATATGCCTTGTCGCGTAAAGGTCAGGCAGGGCATCGGCCCAGAAGCGCACGATTCGTTCGAGGGTTTCGGGATCTGCACCGCGTTCTCGAATCGCGATATAAGCGTCGACGAACCCGCCCAGATCGGTACCGTACGCGTCGAGTTTCCGCCGCCACTCGAGGAAGCGCTCTTCGGCGCTCTCGACGGACTCGCCATCAGGAACTACCGCGTATGCCTGGGCGATGTGGCGCCGCGGCCAGAGATTCGGCGCCCATTCGTCGACGACTCCTCGTCCTCGCTCGATGGTAACCCTCCGATTGGCAGCGAGACCCTCGAATCGTTCCTCCAGACCATCGGGCCAGCGGACGATCACCAGTGAAGCTTCCCCGGCCTCACCGAGACCGAAAGTGAGATCCAGCGGTTCCTGACTGCGGAAGGAGCCGCCGGCGGTGACGTCGCGCCGCTGCCACCGCTCGCGCGCGGTGTCGCTGGCCAGACGGACGGAAGCTCCCACAGCGAACCGATTCGGGCCGGCTTGGCGTAACCGTACCCGCAGGAATCCGCCCTGGACCCCGCTGGCGGTGAACAGCGTATTGTCCTGGTTCTGCCAGTTTGCGACCGCAAGGTCGAGGTCGCCGTCCAGATCGAAATCGGCCCAGCCGTGACCGGACGAGAAGGCCGCGACGGCAAGGTCCTGATCGACAGCCCGGAAAGTTCCCTCGCCTGTGTTCTCCGCGAGCAGGTTCGGCTCCAGATACCGCAGAACGAGGAGGTCGAGGTCGCCGTCATAGTCGAGATCGGCCCAGCTACTGGCAACGGAGCGGCGGCTCTCGGATATTGCGGCAGATTCCACCGGGGTGAACCGGAATCCACCATCGTTCCTCAGCAGCAGGTCGACCTCCGGGGTAAAAAAGTCCCTGCTGCGTGAAAGATGGAGATCGAGATCACCGTCGCCGTCGAAGTCGGCGAAAGCACCGCCCGTCGCCCGTCCTGTCTCGTCCTCGAGGGCCGTAGTTCGCACAAAACGGAAGTCTCCGTCGTTCCGATAAAGGACACTCGGCTCCGGTCCGAAGCTGGCGAAGAACAGGTCCTGATCGCCGTCGTCATCCACGTCAGCCCAGCTGACACCCACATGGTTGCCCTGGTCCTCTGCGAGGGGTCCATCTGCGAGAAGTTCGAAACGTCCATCTCCCAGATTCCGGTACAGGAAGTTCCGTTGTCCGGTCGAGTTGGCGACGGCCAGGTCCAGGTGGCCGTCTCCGTTCGCATCCGCCCAGGCCGCGCTATAGGAATCTCCAAAGTCCGAGACCAATGGACCGTCGGTAACCCGAACGAAGCGATCGTCACCTTCGTTCCGGTACAGCGCGTTGTGCTCGTTCTGCTGTGTTGCCAGAAACAGATCCAGGTCCCCGTCCCCGTCGTAGTCTCCCCAGACCGGGCCGGATCCGAGATGGGAGTCGGTCGCGATCGACCCTTCCACGATGCGCGAAAACCTGCCGTCATCATTGCGGTAGAGAAAGCCGGGCTGGTCGCGCCAGTTAGCGATGTAAAGATCCGGATCCCCGTCATTATCGTAGTCTCCCCAGGCGAGGCCGGCGGAGACACCGGCGTCTTCGGCCACGGGGCCGCTGTCCACCCATGTGATATGGGGAAAGGGCAGGTCGTTTGCATCGGCCGAAGCTGCCGTGACCGCAGCTACCAGGATGAATACCGGAATCGCGATTGCTGCCAGGAAAGGGGATCCGTGTTTCATTGTCAATACTCCTTCAGGCGGGTTTCAATTCTTGCCCCAATCCGTTCGAAATCGGCCAGCCGGAGGTCCCGGCTACCGTGACTGTTCCTTGTTCGACAAACACAAGCCGGTCTTGATCCGTTTTGGCAGAGGAGCGGCGCCTATGTGCCGCTCGCCTTCGCGCCGGGCGAGGCCTTCCAGTTCGACTGGAGCGAGGACTGGCTGGCCATCGGGCGGAAAAAGACGAAGCTGCAGATCGCCCACACCAAGCTCTGCCACAGCCGGGCGTTTCACCGGCGCGGCTATCTCACCCAGTCCCACCAGATGCATCTTTGATGCCCTTAATTACGTCTTCCGCGTGCTGGGCGGGATGCCCGAGCGCGGCATCTACGACAACATGAAGACGGCCGCGGACAAGGTGGGACGCGGCAAGGAGCGGGTGGTCAACGCCCGCTTCCGCGCGATGGTGAGCCACTTCCTGTTCGAGGCGGAGTTCTGCAACCCGGCCGCGGCCGGGAGAAAGGTCAGGTGGAGAAGAACGTGCGCGATGCCCGCCATCGGCTCCTGCAGGACGCGCCGCCCTTCGATGGCTTTGCCGAGCTCACCGAGCGAGTCAGCCCCAACTGTCTGGTGGCCTTCGAGCAGGCCTCATTTCGAGGTTTGGCGGTGTCCACCGTCCTAGGGGCACTCTCAAGGTGGCAAACGAATTATTCTAGAGCTTCGCGGGGCACCAAGCGGCGACTTCCGATCTTAACCGTGGCGATTTGCTGTGAACTTACCAACGAATAGAACTTCGCGCGGCTGATATTGAGGAGCTCATGGGCTTCGCGGACGGAGTACAGACGACGTTCCTCAGGCATCACCGGCGACTCGAGGATTCGGAACGAAGAGACTAAGGCTATAGCTGCGGGGTCGCGACGAGAAAACCCTGCGCGCCTTGTCGACATTTCGACCGCGAGAGCATAGTTGGCGGGAGCTGGTTCTTGATGTTCCCGAAAAGGAAAAACGGCACTTACAGTGCACTTACGGGGCTCGGAGGGGGAGAGGGATATTTGGTAACTTATTGATTTCATTGGTCGGGGTGAGAGGATTTGAACCTCCGGCCCCTGCCTCCCGAAATCGTAAATTCGAACCGTAAGCATCTGTTTTAATTAATGATCCGGCGCCGGGCGCCCGTTGCAATTTCAGTACGGATCACGACTGTGCAGGGCAAAGTCACACGATTCTCACACGCCGCGCTTTATCAGGGCCGCTGATCGACCGTATCAACGGTTGGAAAACCGACTCGCCAACGGTGATATATGTGCTCGGATCCATATGATGTCGATGGCATATTGGGCTGACGGGTTTGTCGGTGGATTCGAATCGGAGTTCGAGAAATGGGCAGCACACTCAAGGAGAAGATCGACCGTTTGTCATCGACACAACGAGGTAAGGTCGAGGCGCGCGCCAACGAATTGAACCTCGAGGAACTGTCGCTCCGTGCATTGAGGAGGGGTCTCAAGCGGACCCAGGCTGATGTCGCGGAGGCGCTTGGTATCGGTCAGGACACCGTGTCCCGGCTCGAGGGCCGCTCCAACATCATGGTCTCGACGCTGAATCGCTATATCAAGGCGATCGGCGGCGAAGTGTCGATAGTTGCCGAATTTCCGGACCGGACACCGGTCAAGGTGAAATTCGAGCAGATATCCAAAGCTCTGGAGGACGAGGAGCGAGCGAAGTGAGCCGGGACGCATTCGGCTCAAATCTCCTGACAAGACTCCAGGTTCTTCAGCAAGGCTGCAGATACGGCTCTAGACCTTGGTACGAATAGATTGAGAATCCTCGGCAGCTTGCTCTTCCTCGCGATTATTTCAGTGCTCGTCCTAGTGGCCATCACCGGCGGGGATCACATGCAGCAGGATCCTGTAAATGTCAGGCATGACAGGATGTCTGTAGCCGCCGACGAGTTGAAGTCCAGCACGGCAAACGCAGCGGAACTTGCCCTTGCCGGACAGGAACCGGCGGGTAAACCGGGTCAGTCGTCAATTCGTCCAGCAGGGCCGTCAGACCTCCCTGAGCACAAGCTGAATACGCTGCTGGAGCGTAAGCCTTACCTTGAATACGAAATTGTCGAGATCGATAGCGATCTGCTTCGCGAGGCAATCCGACTGCGATCTGCTGAGAGGAATCTGTCACTCAATCTATTCGGGCAGACCGTTACTCTCATTACCGAATTTGGAACGGAACATGTGCAGGGGCCGAGGAACGGCTACGCGGTCTGGCGCGGAAAGGTTGAGCACGCAGACTGGAGCTACGCCTCCCTCCGGATCAATCCAAACGGTCAAGTGAGCGGCGAGATCCAGGCGCCGACGATTGGGTTCATCTCTATAGAAAGCCTGGGCGAAGGAAGACTTCACCTGATTTGGTCGATGGACGATACGAAAATCGAGCAAGACAGGGAGTAGTAATGTCTTGCCGGGCGGTCCTCGCGAAAGCCGAAGCGTGAGAGGGTGCTTCGGTGGACGACTAGAGGTGGAGAAGAGGAGCCGATCCAATGCGTACGGAATCGTCCGGAATCAGGGTGGAAGCGGACCTCTACTGGTCAACGATCAACTGCGTTGAACGGTCCGAGATCGGCCATGAGCGGTCATCGGCGGGAGATGAAGTCCCGCATACCGCCAAACCACCGCCATTCAGTCTTCACCGCAATGACGCTAACGCCAATCACGAAAATGATAATCGCTGCACCGTCCCGCAAGTCCGTCGGAACGCTCAATACAGTACTCAGCCCGAATACGCTCCAGAAGAGCGCCTGCCAAACCGCAACAAAAATCACGCCCTCTCGCGTACAGCCAAAATTTGTCCGGATCGGTCCGTACCATCTGACGTTGCGAGGAAACCAATAATGTCGTGATTGGCGTGACAAGGTGCTGGACCCCGCCCTTTAGAGCGACCGCAACGGGTCGACTCCGGAAATCATACCTCAGAGCAGCGGAATGGTCGCTTTCCGGCCAGAAGGAGTCATTCGTATATCTTTCCAGCATAAAGGAACTCTGCAAAAGAGCGCCATGAAGGTTCGCCGGCACGCTCGGCACCGACCGTCGATTCGGCCCAAGCTATTGCAGACTCAA
>Ga0102928_1001639_pt1 | contig 13851 bp, 12 predicted proteins | sample SalPonR1_B_D1_MG_FD_78504 | JGI IMG/M metagenome (GOLD analysis project Ga0102928, IMG submission 78504) | Salt pond soil microbial communities from South San Francisco under conditions of wetland restoration - Salt Pond MetaG R1_B_D1_MG | ecosystem: Environmental > Aquatic > Marine > Intertidal...
ACCATCGTTCTGGGCGGCAAGGCCGACAAGGGCTTTGTCGAACCTACCGTGGTAAATGTCGCCAGCAACGACGACACGCTGGCGCGCGAAGAAATCTTCGGCCCGGTCCTGAGCGTTATTGAGGTGTCGAGCTTTGACGAGGCGATTTCGGTGGCCAATGACACCGACTATGGCCTCTGCGCCTCGATCTTCACGGCCAATGCCAAGCGCGCCATTCGCGGCGCGCGGATGCTGCGGGCGGGGACGGTGACGGTCAACAGCTTTGGCGAGGGCGATATCTCGACCCCCTTCGGCGGGTACAAGCAATCGGGCTTTGGCGGGCGCGACAACAGCCTGCACGCCCATGACCAGTACACCCAGCTCAAGACCATCTGGATTGATCTGGCCGATGACGACGACGAGGCCGTTGCGTGACAGACCTGACCGCCCGTCACCTACCCCTGCACCGGGGGCCTGCGGGGTGGTCGGCCATCCTGCCCGGCCAAGCGCCCGCGCAGGTTTTGGAGGACAGTACGACAGCAGATGTTGTCGTGATCGGCGCGGGCTTTGCCGGGATGGCAGCGGCGCGACGGGTGTGGCAGCTTGAACCAAAGGCCAATATCGTGGTGCTTGAAGCGGGACGCGTCGCCGAAGGCGCTTCGGGGCGCAACTCGGGCTTCATGATCGACCTGCCGCATGAGCTGACTTCGGAAGACTACGCAGGCGCAGGCGATGATCGGGCGATGATTGCCCTCAACCGGCAGGCACAGGCCTTTGCCCGCGCCGCGGTGGAGGACTATGGCATTTCACCTGATTACTTCGATCAGGCGGGCAAAGTGAATGGTGCAGTCAGTGATGCCGCCCACGCACATAACGAAAGCTATGCCAAACACTTGGCCGGGCTTGGCGAGACGAGCGAGGCGCTGGACGCGCAGGCCATGCGCGAGATGACCGGAAGTCCGCACTACCAATCGGGTCTCTACACCCCCGGCACGGTGATGTTGCAACCGGCGGGTTTCATTCGGGGCATGGCGCGGGGACTACGCCGCGACGGGGTCGAGATTTACGAGCAAAGCCCGGTGCAAAGGATCACGCCACAAGCCGGCGATTGGACCTGCGTCACCCCCAAGGGTAAGGTCACGGCGGCGCGCGTGATCCTGACGGTGAACGGCCACCTTGAAAGCTTCGGAGTGGAGCGCGGGCGGCTGATGCAGGTGTTCCTGTTCGCCACCATGACGCCGGAATTGACGGAAGAACATGTCAAGGTGCTGGGCGGGGTCCCGCGTTGGGGCGTCACCCCGTCGGACCCGATGGGAACGACCGTGCGTCGCATCGACACTGGCCAAGGCGGCAACCGGATCATCACCCGGACCTGCGCGGTACTGCGTCCGGGCATGACGGCGCGCGCATCGGATGTGACCCGCGCCGCGCGGGTGATGCAAAACAAATTCGACGCCCGTTTTCCTCAATTCAAGGGCATGCGGATGGAACATACATGGGCCGGGCACCTGTGCCTTAGCCTCAACGGTGTTTCAGTCATGCGCGAAGTCGCCGACGGGGTGTTTTCCGCCTGTGTCCAAAACGGGCTTGGTACCACGCGCGGCACGCTCACCGGGATCGGCGCTGCAGAGTTGGCATGTGGTCAAAGCACTGATATCACGGCGCATTTCGGCGCTGAAGCCGCGCCAAAGCGTCTTCCACCACAGCCTTTCCGAGAATGGGGTGCCAATACGGTGCTGCGCTGGAAGGAGTGGCAAGCGCGCGAAGAATAACACCTCTGCCCCGACGTCAGTCCACCTTTGACAGTCAAATCTTGCGCAGCCCCTTGTCAGTTGATGCAAAAGATTTAAGCTGGCCTGCCAGAGCCGCTGGACAAAGGCGGCCACGATCCAACCAATGACAGGGAGATATTTCCATGAAAGTTGTAGGAGCACTTACGGCGCTGCTTCTGGCGAGCACGACGCTTTCGGCCTCGGCCGAAACGCTGCGATGGGCGCGGGCGGGCGATTCTCTGACCCTCGACCCCCATGCGCAAAACGAAGGGCCGACCCATACCTTGGCCCACCAAATCTACGAGCCGCTGATCATCCGCGACCATTCGGGCGCGATGCAAGGCGCGCTGGCCACCGAATGGGGCCCCAAGGCCGATGACCCCACCGTTTGGGTGTTCAAACTGCGCGAAGGCGTGAAATACCACGACGGCGCGGATTTCACCGCCGAGGATGTGGTGTTTTCGATCAACCGCGCGAAATCCGAAAAGTCGAACATGAAGGAACTTCTGAGTTCGATCTCGGAGGTCCGCGCAGTGGACGACTTTACCGTGGAATTCGTGACCAATGGCCCGAACCCCATTCTGCCCTCGAACCTGACCAACCTGTTCATGATGGACAAGGGCTGGGCCGAGGCGAACGACGTGGTCGATGTGCAGGATGTCGAAGGTGGCGAGAAAACCTTTGCGTCGACCAACACCAACGGCACCGGGGCCTTTGAACTGGTCAGTCGCGAACCGGACGTGAAAACCGTTCTGACCGCCAATGACGCCTATTGGGGCAAGGACGACTTTCCGCTGGACGTGAGTGAAATCATCTACACCCCCATTCAGAACGCCGCCACCCGTGTGGCGGCCCTGCTGTCGGGCGAGGTCGATTTCATTCAGGACGTGCCGGTGCAAGACCTTGGTCGCGTGGCCGAGACTGAAGGTCTGGTCGTCAAGACCGCGCCGCAAAACCGGGTGATTTTCTTTGGTCTCAACCAAGGCGCCGATGACATTGCCAATGACGATGTCGAGGGGGCCAACCCGCTGGCCGATGTGCGCGTGCGGCAGGCCATGTCGATGGCGATCAACCGCGATGCCATCAAGCAGGTCGTGATGCGCGGCCAAAGTGCTCCGGCGGGCATGATCGCGCCGCCCTTCGTCAACGGCTGGACCGCCGAGATGGACGCGGAATCGAAAACCGATGTGGATGCCGCCAAGGCGCTGATGGCCGAAGCGGGTTACGAGGACGGTTTCTCGATCCAGCTTGACTGCCCGAATGACCGCTATGTCAACGACGAGGCGATCTGTCAGGCGGCCGTTGGCATGATGGCGCAGATCGGCGTCACGGTGAACCTCGACGCCAAGCCCAAGGCGCAGCACTTCCCGCTGATCACCAACGATCAGACGGATTTCTACATGCTGGGCTGGGGCGTTCCGACCTACGATTCGGAATACATCTTCAACTTCCTCGTCCACACCCGCGGGGATGAGCGCGGAAGCTGGAACGGCACCGGATTTTCGAACACCGATATCGACGAGATGATCGTCAGCCTTGCCTCGGAAACCGATCTGGACAAGCGCAACGACACCATCCAGTCGATCTGGAACGTGGTTCAGGAAGAGCAACTCTATATCCCGATCCACCACCAGGTTCTGAACTGGGGCATGGCCGACAAGGTCGGCACCGAGGTCAGCCCCGAAGACGATCCGAAAATGAAGTTCTTCACCATGAACTGATCCATATGGGGCCGCCCGTCGCGGCGGCCCTGCCCTGCCGCGCCCTAGCCATAGGGCGCGGTTTTCTGACGTGATTTGGGGACCGTCATGCTTGCTTATATAATTCGTCGGGTGTTCCAATCCCTTTTGGTGCTGCTTGTCGTCGGGCTGGTGGCCTTTTCGATGTTCAGCTTCGTGGGCGACCCGGTTGACAACATGCTGGGTCAGGAACGAACGCAGGCCGATATCGAACGGCTCCGCTCGGATCTGGGCCTCGATAAGCCCTTCGTGGTGCAATACTGGCGCTTTCTGGAACAAGCCGTGCAAGGCAACTTTGGCCTCAGCTATCGTCAGGGCCGCCCGGTGTCTGAAATTCTTGTCGAACGCCTGCCCGCCACTTTGGAACTGGCCTTTGTGTCGGGCATTCTGGCGCTTGTCGGCGGCATCGGTCTTGGCATCTTCACCGCCATTCGAAAACGTGGGATGGCCGCGAATACAATCATGACGCTCTCGCTGATCGGGGTCTCGTTGCCAACCTTCCTGATCGGTGTTTTGTTGATTTACCTGTTTTCGGTCGAACTTGGCTGGCTACCCAGTTTCGGGCGCGGCGACGTCACCCGCATCGGCAATTGGTGGACAACCGGCTTTTTGACGGACTCGGGCCTCAAGGCGCTGATCCTGCCCGCCATCACGCTGGGCCTTTACCAGATGACGCTGATCATGCGGCTGGTGCGCACCGAGATGCTGGAGGTCTTGCGCACCGATTACATCCGCTTTGCCCGCGCCCGCGGCCTGCGCGACCGGTCGGTACATTTCAAACACGCCCTGAAAAACACACTGGTTCCGGTAATCACAATCACGGGTTTGCAACTGGGCAGTATCATCGCCTTTGCCATCATCACCGAGACCGTTTTCCAATGGCCCGGTGTTGGCCTTCTGTTCATCAACGCGATCCAGTTCGTCGATATCCCGGTCATGGCCGCTTACCTGATGATGATTTCCGTGATGTTTGTTGGCATCAACCTGATCGTCGACTTGCTTTATTTTGCCATTGATCCGCGCCTGCGCGTGGATCGCAGCGCGGGGAAAACAACATGACCGATACCGCCCCCCTCCCCCCGACGCCCGAACGCGCGCCCAGCCGTTTGGCCCGCGCATGGCAAAGCGATTTTCTCTATTCCTTTCGCCGGGCGCCCGTTGCCGTGTTCTCCTTCTGTGTCGTGTTGACGCTTGTCCTCTGCGCGGTTTTCGCACCACTTATCGCGCCACATGACCCGTTTGACCCCGGCACACTTAACCTGATGAACGGCTTCACCCCACCGGGCGAGGCGAACGCCTTTACTGGTGAAAGTTTTATTCTGGGGACCGATGACCAGGGCCGTGATGTTTTCTCGACCATCCTTTACGGGATGCGCATTTCGCTGTTCGTCGGCTTCTCGGCGGTGCTTCTGGCGATGGTGATCGGTGTGGTTCTCGGGCTATTGGCAGGCTACAGCGGCGGCTGGACGGAAACCATCATCATGCGCGTGGCCGATGTGCAGCTGACCTTCCCCGCCATCCTTGTGGCGATGCTGATCTTTGGGATCGCCAAGGGGATCACCCCACCCGAATACCGCGACCAGATGGCGATCTGGGTGCTGATCCTCGCCATTGGCCTGTCGGATTGGGTGCAATTCGCCCGCGTCGTACGTGGGGCCACCTTGGTCGAGAAAAACAAGGAATACGTACAGGCCGCGCGGCTGGTCGGGCGCAAGCCGCTGTCGATCATGCTGCGCCATATCCTGCCCAATGTCTTGAACCCGGTGCTGGTGATCGCGACGATCAGCCTCGCGCTGGCGATTATCGCCGAGGCGACGCTTTCCTTCCTTGGTGTCGGTGCGCCGCCCACCAAACCCTCACTCGGCACGCTCATTCGCATCGGACAGGAATTCATGTTCTCGGGCGAATGGTGGATTCTGGTCTTCCCCGCCGCGACCCTTCTGGCGCTGGCGCTGTCGATCAACCTTCTGGGCGATTGGCTGCGCGACGCGCTGAACCCGAGGCTGCGTTGATATGAAAGGCACCGAAATGGAAAAAGACCCAGTTCTTTCGGTCCGCGACCTGGTTGTGGAAATTCCCACCCGCCACGGCATCCTGCGCCCTGTGGACAGGGTAAGCTATGACATCCACGCCGGGGAAATCCTTGGCGTGGTGGGCGAATCCGGCGCCGGCAAGTCGATGACCGGCAATGCCGTGATCGGTCTTCTGGACCCTCCCGCCCGGATCACCCATGGCGAGATTTTGTTGTCCGGGCAGCCCATTCACAACATCAAGCGCGAGGCCCTGCGCAAATTGCGCGGCAAGAAGATGGGCATGATCTTTCAAGACCCGCTCACCTCGCTCAACCCGCTTTTGACCATCGGTGACCAACTGACCGAAACGATCCTAGAGCACTTGGACGTCGGACAAGCCGAGGCCAAAGAACGCGCCATCGCCGCGCTGGAGGAGGTGGGCATCCCCGCCGCCCGCGACCGTATCGGCAGCTACCCGCACGAGTTTTCCGGCGGCATGCGGCAGCGGGTGGTGATTGCCCTCGCGCTTTGTGCTGAGCCCGAATTGATCATCGCCGATGAGCCCACCACGGCACTCGACGTCAGCGTTCAGGCGCAAATCGTGGCCCTGCTCAAACGCCTCTGCCGAGAACGCGGGGTGGCGGTCATGCTGGTCACCCACGACATGGGCGTCATCGCCGAGGCCGCCGACCGCGTCGCGGTGATGTATGCCGGGCGGTTAGCCGAACTGGGACCGGTGCGCGAGGTCATCACCAAGGCGCGCCATCCCTATACCGCCGGCCTCATGGCCTCGACGCCCATGGCAAGCCAAGGGGCCAAACGCCTAAGGCAAATCCCCGGCGCCATGCCGCGCCTCGGCGCCTTGCCGCATGGCTGCGCCTTCCATCCGCGCTGTGACCGGGCCACCGCCGAATGCCGCGCCGACCCGCCGCCGCGCATCGACTATTGCGATGGGCGCGCGGCCTGTTGGCACCCCCTACCCCAGAAAGACACGACCAAGGGAGAGCCCGCATGAGCGCGCTGATTTCCATCAAGAACCTGACCCGGGTTTTCGATGTCTCGAAACCATGGCTCAATCGGGTGCTGGAACGGCGCGAGAAGGCGTATCTGACAGCCGTGTCGGAAGTGAGCTTCGATGTCGCGGAAAAAACAGTTTACGCTCTGGTGGGCGAAAGCGGCTCGGGCAAATCCACCATCGGCAAAATCGTGGTGGGCCTGCTTCCGGCCAGCGACGGGCATGTCGAAATCGACGATATCGACCTCGCGACCGAGACCGACCCGGCCAAGGTGGCCGAGGTGCGCTCCGAAGTGCAGATGATCTTTCAAGACCCTTACGCCTCGCTCAACCCGCGCTGGCGGGTGCGCGAGATCATCAACGAACCCGTCGCGGCCCGCGGCGGCAAAACCGAAGGATTGGCCGAGAGCCTGCTTGAGCAAGTGGGCCTGTCGGCCAAGGACGCGGGCAAGTTCCCGCATGAATTCTCCGGCGGGCAGCGGCAGCGGATCTGCATCGCCCGCGCGCTGGCCTCCAACCCGCGCATCATCGTCTGCGACGAGCCGACATCGGCGCTGGATGTCTCGGTGCAAAGCCAAGTTCTCAACCTGATGTCGGATTTGCAGGAAGAGATGGGCCTGACCTACCTCTTCATCAGTCACGACCTGACGGTAGTGCATCACATGGCCGATGTGATCGGCGTGCTCTACCTTGGCCGTTTGGTCGAAGAAGCGCCGCGCGACAAGCTATTTGCCGATCCCAAACACCCATATACCAAAATGCTGTTCGATGCCGCCCCGCGCATGGATGGCTTCGGGCGCGAAGTGGACCCACCCAAAGGCGAAATCCCCGACCCGATCAACCCGCCGCCGGGCTGTGCTTTTCACCCGCGGTGCCCGCTGGCGGTCGACCGATGCAAGAAAGAGCGCCCCGAGATGCGCCAAATCGGCGAGACCCGCGTGGCCTGTCACCTCGCCGAATAATCCCAGTCGCAGGCACCCGGCTTTATCGTCAGAAGCCTCCGGCGGGGGTATTTTGGCCAAGAAAAAACCCTGTCGCCTAAGTGTTTTTTCTTGGTGCAAATACCCCGGGGAGTTTGAGGGGCAGCGCCCCTCATTCAAACCATAAGGCGTGGCGAAGCCACTCCGTTTAATACGTCTGGTTCAGCTCGTCCGCCGCCGGAATTTCGCGCTCACGCCGCGCGATGTAATCCAGCAGCGCCTCGTTCTTGGCCTCGTCTAGCATCGGCTCCTGATACTCCGACAACAGCTTGCGGGCATGGTTCAGCGCGCGCTCGGTGATCTCCGTGCTGCCTTCGGCCACCCATTGCTCGATCGAGTTGTTGTCGAAAAGATCCGGCATGAAGAAGGCGCCTTGGAAGTTCTCCTGCGTGTGTGGATGGCCAAGGTAATGCCCCCCCGGCCCCACATCCGGCACCGCGGCCATGGCTTGATCGAAATCGCCCCAGTCCACGCCGCGCGCCATCTTGTGGGCCATCGCGCATTGTTCCGCATCGACCACGAATTTCGCCGTGGAACAGTGCATCCCCGCCTCGTTCCACCCTGCCGAATGCCAGATATAGTTGGCACCGGCATGGATCACCGACGACAGCGTGGTAGCCGATTCATAGCCCGCCTGCGCATCGAAGGTTTTGGCCCCGCCAAGGGTGTTCGAGGTACGCCACGGAATGCCATAGTGCCGCGCCATCTGGCCGATCATGAAGTTCATCAGGCTGATCTCGGGTGTGCCCGCCATGGGCGCGCCGGATTTCATGCTGACGGTCGACAGGTAATGCCCGTAAATCGCTGGCGCGCCCTTGCGGATGACCTGTGTATAGGCCAGCGCCGACAACGCCTCGGCGTTCAACTGTGCCACGGTGGCCGGCACGCTGGCCGGGGTATTCGCGCCGCCCAAGACGAAGGGAGAGCACAATACAGGCTGTCTGCGCTTGCAGAAGGCCCGCATCGCGCCCAGCATGGTTTCATCCCAGACAAGCGGCGAGTTGCCGTTGCAATTGCCCGTTGTGACGGGGTGGTCCTCCAAGAAGTCCTCGCCAAACAGAATGGCGCACATTTCCATCACGTCCTCAGCGTTCTTCGGGCTGGTGGTCATGCCCATGAAGGTCTTGTCCGAGTGTTTCATCGAGGAATAGGTGATGCGCAAGTGTCGCTGGCTAATCGGGTGATCGTAGGGTTCTACAATGTGGTGGGCCGAACTGTGCAATCCCGGCAGCATATGGCTCAGCTTGTGGAACATCGCCAAGTCATCCAGCGTGGGGTTTCGGCGCACATCATCCAGATCACGCAGGAACGGCGCGCCGGTCATCGGCACGAAAATCGAATGCGGCCCGCCAAGCGCCACGTTCTTCATCGGGTCGCGCGCGTGGTAGGTAAAGCTTTCGGGAATGGTCGAGATCAACTCGCGCACCAGTCCGCGATCCGGATAAACCAACTCCCCCTCGACCTTGGCCCCGACACGGGTCCAGTCTTCCAAGGCAATCGGATCGCGAAACTGCACGCCGACGTTTTCAAGAATGTCCATCGAGGCCGCGTCAATGCGCTCAACCTGCGCAGCATCCATAACCTCGCACAGCGGAATGCCACGCGTCAGACCCGGCAACATATCGTGCTTGGGGGCCGTGCGCAGGGTGCGGCGGGCAGACCGACCGCCGGCGCGACGACTGGGTTTGCGCTCTTCAACGACCATATCGCGTCTCCTTCTGGTTTGAGACAGTCTCACCAGAAGGGTCTGCAACCACGTGCAGGATTCCGATATATCCCCGTAAAAAAACGACCCGCGAGATTTTCCTGTTTTTGCAGGCGTTACGCCTTCACTTCGAGGCCCTGACGCCCCGCCAGATCGGTAAAGAACTGCCATGCCACCCGGCCCGAGCGCCCGCCGCGCGTGGCCTGCCATTCAATGGCCTCGGCGCGCAGAGTATCGGGCGCAATCTCAACACCATAGGCGGCGCAATAACCTTCGATCATCGACAGGTACTCATCCTGATCACAAGGATGGAAGCCTAGCCACAACCCGAACCGGTCGGACAAAGACACCTTCTCTTCCACCGCTTCCGACGGGTTGATCGCGCTTGAGCGTTCGTTCTCGATCATGTCGCGCGGCATCAGGTGGCGACGGTTCGAGGTGGCATAGAAAACCACGTTCTCGGGCCGCCCTTCGATCCCGCCATCCAGCACCGCCTTGAGGCTCTTGTAATGCTGGTCGTCATGGGAAAACGACAGGTCGTCACAGAACAGGATGAACCGGACATCAGGCGCACCGCGCAGGATATTGAGCAACCGCCCCACGCTCACGAGATCCTCGCGCTGCAACTCCACGATCTTGAGCGGCACCCCCTCATTCAGAACGGCAGCATGCACGGCCTTCACAAGGCTGGATTTGCCCATCCCGCGCGCGCCCCACAAAAGCGCGTTATTGGCGGGCAGGCCCTTGGCGAACTGCCGGGTATTGTCCAAAAGCGTATCGCGAGAGCGATCAATCCCCACCAGCAAGGACATATCAACCCGGTTGACCTTTGCCACCGGTTGTAGCCGGTCCGGCTCCACATGCCACACGAAGGCCTCGGCGGCAGCAAAGTCGGGGGCGGCCATGGGCGCAGGAGCCAACCGCTCCAGCGCCTCTGCAATCCGTTTCAACTGGGCCTCATCCATTCCGGGGATCAGTCCTTGTTGACCATGCCGGGGTCGTCGTCGTCATCCTCGTCGAACTCATCCATCAGGGGATCGTTTTCCAAAAGCGGATCTTCGGCAGGGTCGGATGCGGCATCAGCCTCGTCCATATCGGCCTCGTCCTCGTCGTCTTCGAACCACAGCCCCTCTTCGCGAAGCTGCTCTTCGCGCTTCTTCTCAACGCGGCGGACAAGGAAAATCGAAATCTCGTAAAGGCCATAGACCACCACGAACAGGATCACCTGCGTGATGACATCCGGCGGCGTGACCAATGCGGCCAGCACAAGGATACCCACCACGGCATATTTGCGCACGTTGCCCAACCCTTCGGCACTGACCAGCCCGGCCTTGCCCATCAGGGTCAACAATACGGGAAGCTGGAAGCACAAGCCAAAGGCCACGATGAACTTGATGGTCAGGTTCAGGTATTCCTGCGCCGACCCTTGGAAAACCACGCTCAAAGGCGCGGCGTTCTGCGGGTCGCCATCAGGGAGCGCCTCGCCCCCCGTCCCAAACTGCTGGAATCCCAGGAAAAAGTCGTAGGCCAGCGGCGTGACCACGTAAAAGGCAAAGGCCGCGCCAAGGAAAAACATGAAGGGCGAGGCCACCAGAAACGGCAGAAACGCCCCCTTTTCGGATCTATAAAGCCCCGGCGCCACGAATCGCCACATCTGGTTGGCGATGTAAGGGAAGGCAAGAATAAAGCCACCCAGAAGCGAGACCTTGATCGCCACGAAGAAGCCCTCCTGCGGGCTGATGAAGATAAGGTCGCAATCCTGCCCGCGGCTGGCCAAAACATCACAAAGCGGCGCGGTGAGGAAATTGAAGATCGGCGTGGCGACAGTGAAGCAGATGATCATGCCCACCAAAAAGCCCATCACCGCTTTGATCAACCGCGAGCGCAGCTCGGTCAGATGCTCGATCAGGGGGGCCGAACTGTCTTCGATCTCGTCACTGGGGCTCATGTGGTCTTGTCCTCGGCAGGCGCGGTGGCCTCATCCTCGACGGCGTCCGCATCCGCCGGGCTCTCGTCCTCCGCAGCCTCCTTGGCGGCGCGCTCCTCGGCCTCGCGGTCCAATCGCTCTTGGGCCACTTCCGCGGATTTCTGACGGATCTTTTCGGCATCCGCCGCGCGGTCTTCGCTCATCTTGCTTTTCTTTGGCCCGGCCATGGTGTCTTGGGTGAAGGTCGAGGTGGCCTTCTTGGCCTCGTCCATGGCGCTACCGACCGGGTTGGACGCCTTGCGCAATGTGTCCGAGACATCGTTGACCCCGGCATCATCGGCGGCATCGTTCATCGCTTGGCTGAAATCACGCGCCATACGCTTGGCCTTGCCCACGAAGTTGCCAACCGTCCGGAACATCCCCGGAAGGTCCTTCGGCCCCACGACGATCAACGCCACGATGCCGATTACAAGCAGCTCGGTCCAGCCAAGATCCAACATTTAAGGCTTATGCCTTGTCTTTGTCGGCGTCGGGTGTGACGTCTTTTGCGGTTTCAACGGACTCTTCAGTCTCTTCACCCGCGTCTTCGATTTCCTTGTTGCCGTCGGCGACACCCTTCTTGAACGAGGTGATTCCCTTGCCCACTTCACCCATCAGCGAAGAAATCTTGCCGCGGCCGAAAAGCACCAGCACCACGACGGCGATCAGAAGAAGGCCCGGAAGGCCGATATTGTTGAACATTGTCTCTCTCTCCCAGTGTCGGGGACTGTTTGTGCGCGCCCCCGGGAATTTCGTCAACCGTATCTAAGCCCTCTGCGCGCGGGTTGGAAGACGCAATGCGCCCCGATCCGCCGGATTCGGGCAAAAAATTCCTTGTGATCGGCGTGTCCGCATACTGATCGCGCGTCCTGCGTCTGTGGCTCCGCGCCCGGATCGCCCACCGTACCCGACGGTTGACAACACCAAACCTTGCCCGGTTTGGCTTATCGGGGCCTCCGGCGGGGATATTTGGAAACAGAAGAAAACCTGCCTCTTTCTTCTTCTGTTCAAAAATATCCCGGGGGAGTCGCCCGAAGGGCGGCGGGGGCAGCGCCCCCAACCTTGGCATCTTTCAGTCCTTGACCGGAAATGTAAAGCAGCGGTCGCGGCGGATCATCAGCCACAAGGGCGTACCCAGTTTCGGCAAGAAGACATTGGGCACAGTGGCCTTCAGGTAAGAGCCGTCGTGGTCCATCCGGAACTCGACAAGGCTTTCGGATCCCATGAAACGCGCGCGTTCCACGATACCCCGCGCCGGCGTACCGTATTCGATCGTCGGGTCAGGACCGCGCCCCTGCCGGTCGAAGTCGATTTTCATGTGTTGCGGCCGAATGACGATATCCACCTCGTTGCCTTCATGGACGCCCGGCGCAAGGAACTGCCCGAAGGCGGTTTGCACGAGGCTCCCCTCGACCCGCCCGCGAATAACGTTGATATCGCTGAAAAAGGCCACCGCGTCGCGATCGACCGGGGCGTTGTAGATATTGTAGGGTGCGCCTTGCTGGACGATCTTGCCGTGGCGCATCAGGGCGATCTGGTCGGCCATGCGCATGGCCTCATTCGGCTCGTGGGTGACAAGAAGCACGCCCGTGTCCTGTTCACGCAGGATATCGAGGGTTTCATCGCGGATGCCATCGCGCAGCCGGTTATCAAGCCCTGAAAAGGGCTCGTCCATCAGCATGATGCGCGGCCGCGGCGCCAGCGCACGCGCGAGTGCCACGCGCTGCTGTTCTCCACCCGACAACTCGTGTGGGTATTTGTCCGTGTAATTGCCCAAACCGACCCGCTTGAGCAATTGGTCCACGCGGCGGCCCATCTCGGCCCTGTCGCCCGAAAGGCCGAAGGCCACGTTGGCCCCGACGCTCAGGTGCGGAAACAACGCGAAATCCTGGAACATCAACCCGATGTGGCGGCGTTCGGGCGGCACTCGAAAGACCGTGTCGCAGATCAGCGTGCCATCGACCCAGATTTCGCCTTCGTCCTGCATTTCGACGCCCGCGATCATCCGCAGGGTCGTCGACTTGCCGCAACCCGAGGGCCCCAGCAGGCAAGTCACCTGTCCCGGCATCACCTCAAGCGAGACGTCATCCACCACCAGTTGCCCGCCATAGCGACGCATCAGGTGCTTGGTTTCCAATCTCGGTGTGGCGTCGGGCTGCACGCGGGTTGCCTCTTGGTCTTTCCGATTGATTTTATCGGGTTTTCTCAAGGGCAGATAGCAACCCCGCGCGCCCCGTGCAAGGTGGCAAGCCTCAGGCGTCGCGCCTTGCACCAGCGAAAACCGCCGTGAACCCCACCACGAGCACCACGATGCAGATCGCAAGAAGCTGTTCGTACTTATGGCCCGCTGGCAAGAGTGCGGCAAACAGCCCATCCCGCGCGAAATAGGCCACCGCCCCCAGAATCGCCGCCGCAAAAGCCACCAGATAGGCCCAGAGCGCCACCCGGCGGCCCATGATGAGGCCCACCACCAGAACCGGCGCCAGGAACATGCTGGCCGTGCCGCTGACGGCCACCGCATCGAACAGCGTCTGGGTCCCCCAAAGCGTCCGGACCGCCCCAAGCCCCATGAACACCAGCATCGCGGCGCGTCCGCCCGACAGGCTGCGGGGCGCAAGGCGCAGTTCCTCCACCACCAGCCGCGCCGCACTGGCCAGCGCCGAGTCGAGCGTGCTGAGCGCGC
>Ga0102928_1001651_pt1 | contig 13803 bp, 13 predicted proteins | sample SalPonR1_B_D1_MG_FD_78504 | JGI IMG/M metagenome (GOLD analysis project Ga0102928, IMG submission 78504) | Salt pond soil microbial communities from South San Francisco under conditions of wetland restoration - Salt Pond MetaG R1_B_D1_MG | ecosystem: Environmental > Aquatic > Marine > Intertidal...
CCGGGCGCCAGCGACCGGTCGCTGATCGGTCCGATGCGCGTGCGCACGAGGCGGCGTACCGGATGTCCCACGGCCTCGCACATGCGGCGGACCTGCCGGTTGCGGCCCTCGTGGATCGTCAGCCGCAGCAGGCCCGGCTCGGGCTGCGACACCTTCGCGGGCGCCGTCGGGCCGTCGTCGAGCTCGACGCCTTCGCGCAGCTGCCGGACGGCGCCCGGTGCCACCCGGCCCCCGTCGACCTCCACGAGGTACTCCTTGTCGACTCCGTGCGACGGGTGGGCGATCCGGTTGGCGAGGTCACCGTCGTTGGTGAGCAGCAGGAGCCCTTCGGTGTCGGCATCGAGCCGTCCCACCGAGAACACGCGTGGCTCGGGCGGGACGAGGTCGATCACCGTGGTGCGGCCGTGGGTGTCCCTGCTGGTGGTGACCACGCCGACGGGCTTGTTGAGCAGGTAGTACACGAGCCCGGGGCGTACGCCGATGGGGGCGCCGTCGACCTCGATGCGGTCGCTGTCGGCGTCGACGCGGCGTCCGAGAACGGCCACCTCGCCGTTCACGGTCACCCGCCCGGCGGCGATCAGGTCCTCGCAGACGCGCCGGCTGCCGTAGCCGACGGCAGCGAGCACCTTCTGCAGGCGTTCACCCTGGGGCAGCTCGGCACTGCGCTCGGCCCACTGCTCCCACAGCGGAGGCTCGGGGGTCCGGTCGCTCACGGCCCTGCGGGCGGCGGGTTCTCGTGGGACATGTCGCCCGGCGCGACCTCGATCACCGGGGTCACCCGCAGGCCCGTCTCGAGGGCTTCGACCACGTCGGCGCCGGGAATGAACTCGGCGATCGCCGGCAGGTCGTCGAGCGAGTCGAGGCCGAGCTTCTCGAGGAACGTGGCCGTGGTGCCGAACAGCACCGCCTGCCCCGGCCCGTCGTCGCGCCCGATCTCCTCGATGTAGCCGCGCGCCTGCAGCGTGCGGATCACACCGTCGGGATCGACGCCTCGGATGGCTGCCACCTGCGCCCGGGAGATCGGCTGCTTGTAGGCGATGATCGCCAGCGTTTCCAACGCTGCGCCGGACAGCCGCGACCGCTGGTCGTGGAGCAGGAACCGCTCGACGTACGGCGTCGTGTCGGATGCGGTCTGGTAGCGGTAGCCACCGGCGATCCGCACCAGTTCGAAGCCGTGCCGGCGCTCGGCGTAGGTGGTGGCCAGCTCCTCGCACCACTGTTCGACGAGCATCGTGGACTGTTCGAGCAACTGGGCGAGCAACTCGACGGGAACGGGTTCGTGCGCCACGAGCACGATCGACTCGATGGCTCGTTTGTATTCGGCGACCTGGTCGTCGACGGGATGGAGGATGTCGTCGTTCATGATGAGTGGTGATGCGACCGTCAGCCCTCGTAGGTGTCGATGAGCACCGACTCGGTGTCGAAGTCCTCGCCAGCCGCCCAGATCACCTCGATGTCGCCGAATCGTTCGGGCTGGTCGAGTTCGATCGCGCCCTGCTTGAACAGTTCGAGCAGGGCGAGGAAGCGGATGATCACCTCGATGCGCTCGGCGAGGTCGGCGGTGAGGCGGCGGAACGTGATGCGCCCGGCCCGGGGCAGCTCGTCGAGCAGCTCCCCGACGGCATCGGCGACGGTCGTCGTGATCGGGTTGACGTGGTAGAGGTCGACCACCGGCACGGGCTTGGGTGTGAGTGCCTTGATCGCCGCGTTGCGCAGCCGGGCCACGCTGGTGCCCTCCAGCATGTCGGGCACCACGGCGTCGAAGCGCTCGTCGGGGCCGACGACCCGCGGGAAGCTCTGGTCGGCGTCGTCGGCGAGGCGCGAGAACACCTGGGCGACGTCTTTGAAGGTCTTGGCCTCGAGCAGCCGGGCGAGGAGCATGTCGCGCTCCTCCCACAGGGCCAGTTCGTCGTCGAGGTCGATGTCGGTGGGGTTCGGCAGCAGACGCCTCGCCTTCAGTTCCACCAGGGTGGCGGCGATCAGCAGGAATCCCGTGGCCACGTCGAGGTCGAGTTCCTGCATCCGCTCGATCTCGGCGAGGTAGGCGTCGACGATGGTCGACAGGTTGACCTCGTAGATGTCGACCTGCTCCTTCAGGATCAGCTGCAGCAGCATGTCGAACGGGCCTTCGTAGACCGGGGTGGTGACGTCGTAGGCCATCAGCACGCCAACCTACCGGAGCCGATGGGCCGGATCGGGGTATCGTCGTCGCCCGTGACCCACGACCCCCAGACCGCTTCCCGCCGGGTGCTGTCGTGCATGCAGCCCACGGGCGACGTGCACCTCGGCAACTACCTCGGAGCACTGCGCAACTGGGTGTCCGGACAGCACACGTGTGATGCGTTCCACGGCATCGTCGACCTCCACGCCCTCACGGTCACCGAGGAACCGGGGGTGCTCGGCGACCAGACGGTGGCGCTGGCGGCGATGTTCTTCGCGATCGGGCTCGACCCGGACGTGTCCACGGTGTTCGTGCAGAGCCACGTGCCCGAACACAGCCAGCTGGGCTGGATCATGGAGTGCACCGTCAGCTACGGCGAGCTGTCGAGGATGACCCAGTTCAAGGACAAGACGGCCAAACGGGAGAACCAGTTCGTCTCCGCCGGCCTGTTCACCTATCCCGCCCTCCAGGCGGCCGACATCCTCCTCTACGACGCCGACGAGGTGCCCGTCGGCGACGACCAGCGCCAGCACGTGGAGATCACGCGCGACGTGGCGATCCGCTTCAACCACCGCTTCGGCGACACGTTCGTGGTGCCCGAGGCGGTCACACCGGCGGCCGGCGCCCGGGTGATGAGCCTGCAGGACCCCACGTCGAAGATGTCGAAATCCGACGAATCCGACGCCGGGTGCGTCTACCTCGTCGACGACCCGAAGGCCGTGCTGAAGAAGTTCAAACGTGCCGTCACCGATTCCGACACCGGCCCCGACGCCGTGCGCTACGACCGCGTCGAGAAGCCGGGGGTGGCCAACCTGCTCGAGATCCACGCCGCCGTCACCGGCCGCACGCCGCAGTCCGTGGCCGAGGACTACGAGCAGTACGGCAAGCTCAAGGTCGACACCGCCGAGGCCGTGCTGGCCGTGCTCGACCCGATCCGCACCCGGTACGTCGAGCTGCTCGACGACCGCGCCGAGCTGGCCAGCCTGCTGCGCACGGGCGCCGACAAGGCCCGCGAGGTGGCGAGCGCCACCCTCGAGCGGGCCCACACCAACATCGGCATGCTCCCCGCCTGACCGTGTGAGCCAGACCGTGTGCAGCTGACCTCCACCGACCGCCGGATCGTCTCGTTGGCGATCCCGGCGCTCGGCACGCTGGCGGTCGAACCGCTGTACCGGCTCGCCGACACCGCCATCGTCGGCCGGCTGGGCACCGCCGAGCTGGGCGGGCTGGCGATCGCCGCGTCGATCCTGGCACTGGTGGTGGCGGGGTCGAACTTCCTCACCTACGGCACCACCGAACGGGTGGCGAGCCGGCTGGGTGCAGGGCGTCCGGGCGAGGCCGCCGACGTCGGTGTGCAGGCGATGTGGATCGGGCTGTTCGTGGCCGTGGTGGCCGTGCCCGCACTGATCCTCGGTGCCCGGCCCGCCGCCTCGGCTCTCGGCGCCGACGGCGACGTGCTGGAGGTCGCCGTGGAGTACCTGCGGATCGCCGCGCTCGGCCTGCCGTTCGTGCTGGTGGCGTTGGCGGCCCAGGGTGTGCAGCGCGGGGCGTCGGACTACCGCACGCCGCTGGTGATCCTGGTGGCCGCCAACGTGGTGAACGTGGTCGTCGAGCTGGTGCTCGTGTTCGGTTTCGATCTCGGCATCGCCGGAGCGGCATGGTCGACCGTGATCGCCCAGACCGGCGCCGGCCTGGCGTTCCTCGCCGTGATCAGGCGTCGGCTCTCGCCTGCGCTCGTGCGCCGTCCGAGCCGGCACGGCATGGCACCCCTGCTCACTGCCGGGCGTCATCTGCTGCTGCGCGTGGGGTCGATGCTGGCGGTGTTCACCGGCGCCACGGCGATCGCCGCCCGCATCGACGACGCCACGCTCGCCGCCCACCAGATCGCCATCACGATGTTCCTCTTCCTGGCGCTGGTGCTCGACGCGCTGGCCGTCCCCGCCCAGACCCTCGTGGCCGAAGGGCTCGGCCGCGCCGCCACCGACGGCGCTCACGTGGCCCAGCGTGTGGTGCGGCTCTCGACCGTGGCCGGGATCGCCCTCGCCGCCGTGGTGGCCGCGACGTCGCCCGTGCTGCCCCGGGTGTTCTCCGACGATGCCGCCGTGGTCGAGCGGGCGACGGTGGCGCTGGTGTTCCTCGCCCTGTTGCTCCTGCCCGGCGCGGCGGCCTTCGCCTACGACGGCATCCTGATCGGTGCCGCCGACTACCGCTTCCTCGGCTTCGCTGCGCTCGGCTATCTGGTGGCCGTCGTGCCCATCGCCGTCGTCGTGCTCGCCACGCCGTCGCTCGGCATCGCCGGCATCTGGGTCGGCCTCACCGTCTGGATGCTCCTGCGCGCGATCGTCAACCGCCGGCGCACCGCCCACGTCCTGCCGTAGGGAACTCAGGCGTGGTCGGAGGCCTTCAGGTCGGGGTAGGCGGGGTGACGCTCGGCGATCAGGTCGACCGTGACGGGATCGGATCCGACGGCGGCGGCCATCTCGGCGCCGATCGCCACGTGGTCGTGGTACGCCCGGAACGACTCGTTGACCGGGCCCACGAGGGTCGCCACCACCCGGCCGAACGTGCCGAGGCCGCACTCGATCTTGCCCACGTCGTGCAGGATCGCCCCGGCGACCTCGGCCCGGGAGGCGTCGGGGCGCACGGTCGCGAATCGTCGGGCCACGGCGGCGCTGTGGCGGCGGTCCTGGTTGTTCAACTGCACCCACAGGGAACGCTCGCCCGGCAACAGGTGACGATCGACCCACACCTCGTCGTCCACCGACGGCGGCGCCGGGGAGAGCGACGTCACGAAGCGGGCGGCGAGGTGCCACACCTTGCCCGGCATCTCGCGCACCCCGTCGGACCAGAGCTCGGCGATGTTGCTCACCGCTCCAGTGTGGCCCGGGGATGGGCCGAGCGGTACACGTCGAACAGCCGGTCCTGGCTCACCTTGGTGTAGATCTGCGTGGTCGACACCGACGCATGCCCGAGCATCTCCTGCACCACCCGCAGGTCGGCACCGTGGTCGAGCAGGTGGGTGGCACACGAGTGACGCAGCACGTGGGGCGAGAGTGCATCGGTGATGCCGGCGCGGCGCCCGTAGTTCTTCACCACCAGCCACGCCGCCTGCCGGGTGAGGCGGTTGCCCCGCCGGTTGAGGAAGACCGCTTCGGCGTCGTCGCGTGAACGGAACCGGTCGGGCACCATCCGGGCACGACCACTGGGCGAGAACCACTCCTCCAGTGCCGTGCCGGCCGACGTGCCGAACGGCACGATGCGCTCCTTCGCTCCCTTCCCGTACAGCCGCACCAGGCGATCGTCGAGGTCGATCTCCCCCACCGACAGGCCGACCACCTCCGAGATGCGCGCACCGGTGGCGTAGAGCAGCTCCAGCAGCGCGCGGTCGCGCCGGTGGACCGGTTCGTTGCCGACCACGGCGTCGAGCAGGCTGACGACCTGGGTTTCGGTGAGCGGCTTGGGGATGCCCGACGGCACCCGCACCCCTTCGAGGTCGGCGGCGGGGTCGTCGGAACGGTGTCCCTCCACGGCGAGGTGCCGGTGGAACATCCGGATGGCGGCGAGCTGACGCGCGATCGACGAGGTGGCCGAACCGCCGGCGCGTCGCTCGCCGACGAACGCCACCAGGGCGGGATGGTCGACGTCGAGCACCGTGGCGTTGCGTGCCTCCAGCCACGTGCAGTAGCCGGCCAGGTCGCGCCGGTAGGCGGCGAGCGTGTTGGTCGATCGGCCCTTCTCCGTGGCCATCCACATGAGGAACTCCTCCGCCTCGAGCGGCAGTTCGGGGCGAGCCACCGCCGGCGTCCTCAGCGTCCGCCGCGAGCGGCGGGGTGATCCAGTTCGTTCAGCCGACGCTCGGCGAGCAGCAGGCCGATCACGGACTTCGCGTCCTCGATCTCGCCGTGCACGGCCATCTCGACGGCGTCACCCAACGGCAGATGGAGCAGCTCCATGTGCTCCTCCTCCGGGCCGTGACGCTCAGGAGGGACCGGCGTGCAGTCGGTGGCCAGGTACAGCGTGGTCACCGAGTCGGTCATGCCGGGTGACGGGTAGATGTCGGTGAGGTGCTCGATCCGTCCGGCCGCGAGACCGGCCTCCTCGGCCAGTTCGCGTCGGGCCACTTCGGCGGTGTCCTCGCCGGCGACGTCGCGCATGCCGGCAGGGATCTCGATGACCGCCCGGTCGTAGGGCGGCCGGTACTGCCGCACCACCACCACCGACGGGTTGCCCTCGGCGTCGAACACGATCGGGATCACGCCGACCGCTCCCGGCGACCTCACGATGTCGCGCCGGAACGTCGATCCGTCCGGCGCCTCGTACTCGGCCACGGCCACGTGCCACACGTGCCCCTGGTGGACCGGCGTGTCGCCGAGATGCCGGAAGCCCTCCGCAGGATCCTTGCTCACGCAGCAGCGCTCACGTGGACATCGAGGCGTCGGTGACCGGTGCCACGGACCCGGCCGGCGTGGCGTCGCCGGAACCCCTCCGAGCCAGGGCTGCGGCGATCAGCTCGCGGAACAGCGGGTGCGGGCGGTCGGGCCGGCTCTTGAACTCGGGATGGGCCTGGGTGCCCACCCAGAACGGATGGCCCGGTAGTTCCACGAACTCCACGAGGCGGTTGTCGGGCGACGTGCCCGAACACCAGAGTCCCGCTCCCTCGAGCTGGCCACGGTACTGCTCGTTGAACTCGTAGCGGTGGCGGTGACGCTCGCTCACCACCGGCTCGCCGTAGGCCGCGTGCACCTGCGAGCCGGGAGCGAGCACGGCGTAGTAGGCGCCGAGACGCATCGTGCCGCCCTTGTCCTCGATCCCGCGCTGCTCCAGCATCAGGTCGATCACCGGGTGCTGGGTGGTGGGATCGAACTCCGTGGAGTTGGCGTCGGTGAGCCCGACCACGTCACGCGCGAACTCGACCACCATTGCCTGCAGGCCCAGGCACAGGCCGAGACACGGGACGCCCTCCTCGCGGGCGTAGCGGGCTGCGGCGATCTTGCCCTCCACGCCGCGGTAGCCGAACCCACCCGGGATGACGATGCCGTCGAGGCCGTCGAGCTGGCCCGCAGCGAGGAGACCTTCCACGCTCTCGGACTGGATCCACTCGATCTGCACGTCGGCGCCGTGGTGGAAACCGGCGTGCTTCAGGCTCTCCACCACCGACAGGTAGGCGTCGGGCAGCTCGATGTACTTGCCGATCAACCCGATCCGCACCGGCGTGGTGGCGGCCTCCACCTTGGCCACGAACTGCTCCCAGTACGACAGGTCGGGGGCACCCTCGAGACGCAGGACGTCGCACACCACGTCGTCGAGGCCCTCGTCGTGGAGGATCAGCGGCAGCTCGTAGATGTTCTTGGCGTCCGCGGCGTTCACGACGGCACGCTCGTCGACGTCGCACATGTTGGAGATCTTGCGCTTGAGGTCCTCCGACAGGGGTTCCTCGCTGCGGCACACGATGATGTCGGGTTGGATGCCGCGGCTGCGCAGCTCGGTCACCGAGTGCTGCGTGGGCTTGGTCTTCTGCTCCCCCGACGGCCCGATGAACGGCACGAGGGTGACGTGGACGTAGCAGACGTTGTCGCGTCCGACCATGTTGCGGAACTGGCGGATCGCCTCGAGGAAGGGGAGGATCTCGATGTCACCGACGGTGCCGCCGACCTCGGTGATCACGACGTCGACGTCGTTGCGTGCCACCCGCTCCACCCGCCGTTTGATCTCGTCGGTGATGTGCGGGATCACCTGCACGGTCTTGCCGAGGTAGTCGCCTCGTCGTTCGGCGGCGAGCACGGCCTGGTAGATCGAGCCGGTGGTGGCGTTGGAGTTCCGCGACAGGCTCTCGTCGATGAAGCGCTCGTAGTGGCCCAGGTCGAGATCGGTCTCGCCGCCGTCGTCGGTGACGAACACCTCGCCGTGCTCGAACGGGTTCATGGTGCCCGGATCGATGTTGATGTAGGGGTCGAGCTTCTGCAGCGTCACACGGTGGCCGCGGAGCTTCAGCAGGCGCCCGAGGGACGAGGCGGTGAGGCCCTTGCCGAGCGAGCTCGCAACACCCCCGGTCACGAAAATGTGCTTGGCCACTGACATTCCTCCGTCTCGGGTTCGACATCATCCGACTGCTCGACGAATGACACCATGACGGGATCTCACCATACCCCGACCGAGGCGCGCCGAACGCGAATCAGGCCGGAATCAGCGACGGCCGCCGAGCAGTTCGGTGGCGTGCTCGCGTGCCGATGCAGTCTCGGAACCGGACAGCATGCGGGCGATCTCCGTCACCCGGTCATGTCCCGTGACGGTGGCGGCAGTCGCCGTGGTCCGACCGTCCTCGACGGCCTTCGACACCGAGATCTGCACATCCGCTGCGGCAGCCACCTGGGCCAGGTGCGTCACCACGAGCACCTGGTGGGATCGCCCGAGATCACCGAGCGCGTCGCCGATGGCCTGCGCCGCCACTCCGCCGATGCCGGCATCGACCTCGTCGAACACGAGGGTCCGGCCGGCGTCGCCCGTCGTCTGCGCCGACAGCACGAGGCGCAGCGCCAGCATCGCCCGTGCCAGTTCACCGCCCGACGCCACCCGGTTGAGCGGCAGCAACGCCGAACCCGGGTTGGCGGCCAGGAGGAATCGCACCCGGTCGCCGGGATGGTCGTCGGCGTGCTCGCCGACCTCCACGGCGAGTGACGCATGGGGCATCGCGAGGCCGCGGAGCACCGCTTCCACGGCGGCCGCCAGCTCGGGCGCCGCCGTCCGCCGCGCCCGACCCACCGCCTCGGCCGCGACCCGCTCCCGTTCCAGCCATCGTCGGCGCTCGTCGTCGATCTCGACGGCTCGCTCGTCGTAGCGTTCGAGTTCCCGCAACCGGTCCTCCGCCCGGGCGTGGAAGTCCAGCACCGACCGGAGGTCGTCGCCGTACTTGCGCCGCAGCGTCACCAGCACCTGGCGACGTTCGCGTACCTCCGCCAGGCGTGCCGGCGACTCGTCGATCGACTCGGCGGCGTCGCGCAGGTCGGCGAGCACGTCGTCGAGCTCGGCCAGGACGGCGTGCAGCCGGTCCACGGCGCCGGCGAACGGCGCGCGGCCGTCGAGGGCGGCGAGTGCGGCGGCGAGACGGTCACGGGCTCCGTCGTCGTCGGAGACGGCCTCCACGGCAGCCGCTGCAGCCTCACGGTGGGCGGTCGCGTCGGCGAGCAACGTCTCCTCGGCATCGAGCCGCTCGTCCTCCTGCTCGTCGTGGATGCCGGCGTCGTCGAGTTCGGTCACCTGGAACCGCAGGAGGTCGATCTCGCGGGCGCGGGCGCGCTCGTCGCCCCCGAGCGCCGCCAGTTCGGCGTCGAGTTCGGTGAGTCGGGCCCGGGCGGCGCGCAGCGGTCCCAGGTCGATCCGGCCGAAGGCATCGAGTGCGGCACGTTGCGTGGCCGCCGACAACAACGTCTGGTGAGCATGCTGCCCGTGCAGGTCGACGAGTTCCCCGGCCGCCTCGGCCAGAGATGCCACCGTCGTGGGGCGGCCGTCGACGTAGGCGCGCGATCGGCCGTCGGCGGGGACCACCCGGGTGAGCACGGTCTCGGAACCGTCGGGCCCGGTGAGACGCCCGTCGATCCGGGCCTCTGCGGCACCGTGGCGGACCACGGCGGGGTCGGCGCGGCCGCCCACCAGCAGCTCGATCGCCTCCACCAGCATCGTCTTGCCGGCTCCGGTCTCACCCGTCAGCGCGGTCAGGCCGGGTCCCAGCACCAGGTCGAGTCCTTCGATCACCCCCAGGTGTTCGATGTGCAGTTCGCTCAGCACGGTGACGTCACCCGCACGTTCACCGGTCGGCGAGGCCGAACTTGGCCTTCAGGATCTGGTGGTACCGGTAGGCGCCGAACCGCACGAAGTTCGCCGTGGCGGTCGACGGCTCGCACCGCACGACGTCACCGTCGTCGAGGCCGGCGACCGGCATCCCGTCGACGGCCAGCTCGGCCGGGCGGTGCCCGGACACCTCGATCTCGACGACTTCGGACGGGTCGAGCACCAGCGACCGGTCGAACAGCATGTGCGGCGACACGGGAGTGAGCAACATGGCGCGGTGCCGTGGCGAGACGATCGGTCCACGGGCCGACAGGGAGTAGGCCGTCGACCCGGTCGGCGTGGCCACGATCAGGCCGTCGGCGGCGTAGTGGGTGAAGGGTGCGCCGTCGATGCGCGCCAGCAGCCGCACGGTGTGCCCGGGGTGGGCCTTCTCGACCACCGCCTCGTTGAGGGCGCGGCCCGCATGTTCGCCGTTGATCGACACGTCGAGCATCATCCGCCGGTCGAGGTGCCACTCGCCGTCGGCCGCCCCCCGTGTGAACCGGTCGAGCGAATCCACGAGCAGCTCGGGCTCCACCTCGGTGAGATAGCCGAGCGACCCCAGGTTCACGCCGAGCAGGGGCACTGCCGCACCGTCGAGGAGGCCGACGCTGCGCAGCATCGTGCCGTCGCCACCGAGGCTGAGTACGAGGTCGGCGCCGGCGAGCAACTCGTGGCTGACCGTCACACCGGGTTCGTCGTGGAGATCGAGAGCGCCCGCGTCGTCGGGAAGGATCCACGACGTCACGCCTTGTTGCGCACACCAGTCGGTGGCCTCGAGTGCGAGGCGGCGGGCGTCGGCTCGTTCGTGGTGGGCGACGATCGCGATCGAGGTCATCGGTGTGCTCTCTCCTCGTCCGGCGAGACGGCGTGCACGAGGAACTCCCGGTTGCCGTCGGCTCCGGTGACCGGGGATTCGGTCCATCCTGCCACGGTGCAGCCGGCAGCGGTGAGGGCCTCGTCGACCTCGTGGCGGACGCGGCGATGGATGTCGGGGTCGGTGATGATGCCACGGCCGCGGTCGACCTCCCGGCGACCGGCCTCGAACTGCGGCTTCACGAGCAACACCATCGGAGCGCGAGGTTGGCACATCGAGACCAGCACCGGGATGACGAGCCGCAGCGAGATGAACGACAGGTCACCCACCACCAGGTCGACGGGACCGCCGATCGTGTCGAGATCCGCATGGCGGACGTTGGTGCGTTCGAGATTGACCACCCGCGGGTCTGCCCGGAGCCGCTCGTGGAGCTGGCCGTGGCCGACGTCGAGTGCCACCACCTGCCGCGCCCCGCGCTGCAGCAGGCAGTCGGTGAAGCCACCGGTGGAGGCGCCGGCGTCGAGCGCGCGCACGCCGGTGACGTCGAGACCGAACTCGTCGAGTGCGTGGTCGAGCTTCTCGGCTCCTCGACCGACGAACTTCGCGGGTGGGCCCGAGACGACGATCGCGTCACCGGGGGCGACCTGCCGAGCCGGCTTGGTGGCGACGGAACCGTTCACGAGGACACGATCGGCGGCGATGAGTGACTGTGCCTCGGTGCGGCTGCTCACGAGGTCGCGCCGGAGCAGTTCGGCGTCGAGCCGTCGGCGCGCGGCCACGGAGTCGCTCAGTCGGACCCGGCCGCCTGCTTCTTCGCCGGGGCCTTCTTCGCCGGAGCCTTCTTCTTGGCTGCGGCCTTCTTCTTGGCCGGAGCCTTCTTCGCGGCGGCCTTCTTCTTCGCCGCGGCCTGCTTCTTCGCCGGAGCCTTCTTCTTGGCTGCGGCCTTCTTCTTGGCCGGAGTCTTCTTCGCGGGAGCCTTCTTCGCAGGTTGGCCGCCCTGGACCCGCTCCGACAGCTCCTCGAAGCGGTCCTCGAGCTCGTCGAAGCGCTCCGACATCCACTCGATCTGCTTCGCCACTTCACGCTGCACCGAGTCGGCCAGGCGATCGGTGGTCTCCCGGCCGCGTGCGAGCAGGTCCTGCACGGCCTGCTCGGCGTCGGCCCGGCGGACCTCGCCGGCCTTCACGAGCGAGGACACGATGGACTCGGCCTGCTTGCGGGAGATGTTGGTGAACTCGACGCCTGCGTCGAGCAGCCGTTGCAGTGCGTTCTGTGCCATGGGGCGGAACACTACTGCGCGGGTCGGCCGGCCGCGTCGAGCTGCCGGCCCACGTCGGCGAGATCGTCTGCATCGATCACGTACGGCACGTCGACGTGATCGCCGTGAGCGGTGACGCCGCTGCGCACCAGGGCGAACCCGCAGCCGAGTTCGTCGGCGAAGCGGCCGTCGGTGTCGGGGCGATCGCCCACCATCAACGTCGTGGCCGGATCGAACGGGGCGTCGGACGACAGCATCTCGGCGATCAGGGCCCCCATCGGGGGATGCGGCTTGCCGCACACCACGGGGTCGGCGTCGGCGGCCGTGGCCACCGCCGCCAGGATCGACCCACCACCGGGAAGGAGCCCGTCGGGTGTCGGGTAGGTCGGGTCCGAGTTGGTCCCCACGAGGCGCGCGCCGCGCCGCACCGCCGCGGCGGCGACGGTCAGGCGGCGGTAGTCGAAGTTGCGATCGAGGCCGACCAGCACGGCGTCGAATCCGGCCGGCTCGGGTTCGTCGGCGGCGGGGACGGCGACGGCACCGCGACGTTCGACCGCTTCGACGATCCCGTCACCGCCGACGACGAGCACCCGCTCACCGCGTTCCACCAGCGAGGCGGCCGCCATCGCCGAGCTGACGACGTCACCGGTGGCCGGCACCCCGATGGAGGCCAGGCTGTCGACGTTTCGACGTTCCGTGGCCGCCGAGTTGTTGGTCACGAACACCACGCGTCGTCCGCCGGCGCGCAGGGCGGCGACGGCCTCGACCGATCCCGCGATGGGTCGGTGGGCCAACCAGATCACGCCGTCGAGGTCGCACAGCACGGTGGTGATGCGGTCGGGGTCGAACGGGGCCATGGCCGCGATCGTTGCAGGGGACGGGCGTGCGGGTGGCATCCTGTCGGGGTGCCACGCTTCACGCCGTTTCCCGCCCTGCGCTACTGCGACCGCGACATCAGCGATCTCGTCGCCCCGCCGTACGACGTGCTGTCGGAGGCCGATCTCGACGAACTCGGGGCGCGGAGCCGGTTCAACATCACCCACGTCGACGTGCCGCGCGAAACGGAGGGCCCCGACAGGTACGAGCGCGCTGCGGCGACCCTGCGGGAGTGGATCGAGGCCGGTGTGATGTCGTACGACGAGTCGCCCACGTTCACGCTCTACCGGATGCGGTTCACCGACGCCACGGGCGCCGCTCGCGACATCGTGGGGGTGCTCGGTGGGCTCGAGGTGGTCGACGAGGGCGCCGGCGGCGTCCTGCCCCACGAGCGCGTCACACCCAAGGCGTCCACCGATCGCCTCGATCTCACCCGGGCGACGAAGGCCAACCTCTCCCCCGTGTGGGGGCTGTCGTTGGCCGCCGGCCTCACCGACCTGCTCACCGAGCCCGGAGAGTTCCTGTCGTCGGTGACGGTCGACGGTGTGGAGCACGTCGTGGAACGGGTGTCGGACCCCGAGCGGGTGCGGGCCATCGCCGTCGCCGTGGGTTCCGACGACGTGCTGATCGCCGACGGCCACCACCGCTACGGCATCAGCCGCACCTACCGCGACGAGGTACGCGCCGGGAACGGCGACGTCGCGTCACCGGCCGACGAGACGCTCACGTTCGTGAGCGAACTGGTGGCCGACCAGCTGTCGGTCGAGGCGATCCACCGGCTGTACACCGGCATCTCCCGCGACGATCTGGTCGCCGCCCTCGACCGGTGCTTCGTGCGCACCGACGCGGGAACCATCACGCCGTCGA
>Ga0102928_1001666_pt1 | contig 13741 bp, 3 predicted proteins | sample SalPonR1_B_D1_MG_FD_78504 | JGI IMG/M metagenome (GOLD analysis project Ga0102928, IMG submission 78504) | Salt pond soil microbial communities from South San Francisco under conditions of wetland restoration - Salt Pond MetaG R1_B_D1_MG | ecosystem: Environmental > Aquatic > Marine > Intertidal...
AGATTTGAAAAAACATACAAAGTGGCCACATTTTCAAATCGTCGATTCAGCCGCCGAGAGTAGCACCATTGTGACCGCATTGACGCTGCGGTTCCGAAAACGAAAGCACTACACGGAACGTTTGATTTTGCGGGGCGCTTGGTCGCCCGCGATGTTTGTAGTGTCGAGCTCAAGAGCTGCGCGCGCGCAGCTGGTAAAACTATATTTTTGCGCGCATTGCGTGCGATCGCAGAGAGTTGAAAAACAAATTTTTACGAAGATGTGTGCCAAAGCAGATGCGTTGGCGGCAGCGCGCCATTGCCGCCTTGGGCCAACTGCACAATGTCGGCTACGTTGCTCTGCGCCCGGTTGCGCTGGACGGAAATGACACGATTGACTACGGTGTAGCGCTTCGTGCTGCTCTTGCCGGCGCCCGGCGCAAACTCGTGGAGAATGAGCGCTGAACTGGCATCGATGCGAGTTGTGTTGGCGGCAACGGCGACTTCGTCGGCCGTAAAGTTTCTGCCGCCGGGATAAAAGTCAAGTCTCGATACTTTGCTCTCGACCGTAGTGTTGCTCTTGATGTTGCGCGGCGCCGTCTGAATGCGCAGAACGGGCGTTTCGTTGACAACTGCAGCGAGCAGCGGCGCGAGCGGATGCATTTGGATGTTTGTGCGCAGCGTCGCAATAGAGCTGTCCGTTTGCGCAACAAGCAGCTTGCGCAGAGCCGTTTGCACGCTGACGTAGCGCTCAATAGCGCTGGCCGGAATTGGCTTTTTGCCGTTGCGCGCGCGGAAGAATTCGGCGGCGCCGGCCTTTTTGCGCTGCCGGTCGCGGGCAATTTGCGCGTCAATAATTGCAGCGCTCGACAATTGCTGCGAGTTGCGCGCCAGCGTGCGCTCAAGCGCGTCGTAAAAGAGCGCAAAAAACGTCACTTGAGCGCCGTCGGCGCCGACTTTTTCGGTCTGAGCGCGCTCCTGGTAGCGCGCAAGCTCTTCTTTGCTCGGCGGCGCGTCGTTGCTGCCGGTAATGAGCGCGAGTTCGCGCCAAACGCGGCGGCGGATGGCCTCGGTGCGCGCCAGCACATAGAGGAGCGCGGAAGATGCGCTCGCTGGCAACTGCGCTGTGCGCGCCAGAGTCTGCTTTTGCTCGATTAGCAAATTCTCGACGTTTTGTGGCGCCGCGCTGTCGAGCGCGCCGTCGGGCGCGAAGAGCTGATCGAGAGCGTCGAGGACGGGCAGCACTTGCGCGCGCAGCAAGCGCTGTAGCGCCGCTTTGTCGTCAAACACTTGCGCCGACTCGTACTCGAGCAAATTTGTCGTCGGTGGCGCGCGCATGTTGCCGGCCAGCGTGACGTTGCGCGCGTCCAGTATCTCTGCCATGCGCAACTCGATGTAGCTCTGAAAGGCCGCGTCGTCTGTGTTGAATTGCTGTGCCGCGCGCGCCAAATTGTCGCTGTCGATGCCGCGCGCGCCGACTGCCGAAGAACTCGCGCTGCTCTGCGCGCCAATGGCGCTTCGCAGCTCTGCCGCTTCGCGCTCGACTGAATTCTGAGCGTCGAGTGCGGGCGTGCCTTCAGCGCCCGCTGCGCGCTGCACGTCGGGGTCGTCTTCGTCGACGTTCATGTCGGTTGGCTGCCGGCCGGGCTTGGCGTCGTCCTCGAGCGCAGTCAAGTCAATGACAGCGCCCTCGCCGCGACTGGCGGCCGGCTTGCGCGCCAGCAGCTGGTCGGTGCTTTCACGACGCTCGTCGGTTTGCCACAGGTGCAGCTGATTTTCAAGGCGCAGCGAGATGTTCTTCACCGCCGCGCTCGCGATCTGCTGCATTGCCGGCGTATTGACGCGCTTTGCCAGTGCAAAGAGCGCGCCTACGAGCGCCGCACGCGGAACATAGTGCCAGAAAGGCTCGAATATCAAGTTTTGAGAGAGCAGCGTCCCGCGCGTCGGCACACTGCCGTCGCTGCGATACTGCGCCAGTGTGCGACGGCGCACAACAAGCGAGAAGAGCGTGCGCTTGACAAGCTCAAAATCATTGCCGCCAACGAGCGACTGCACTTGCTCGCCGAGCTTGAGGCGATGCAAGTCGCCGCTCGGCGCCAGCTTGGCGTCGCGAATGCGCAAGCGTTGCTCGTCGTTGTACGCGCGCGTGCGAACGTTCAGGCGCGCGTCCAGCACGTCGCTCTCGTACATGGCCAGCATGTCACTGCGGTCGGTCGGCTGGCGCCGGCGACGCAAGTTTTTGAACGCTTCGACAGCGCGCTCGTCGACATAATTGATGTCCACAGCGCCGCGTTCGCGCGAGCTGATCATGAGCGAGCGCAAGCGGTCTTCGCGGTCGAGCACAAAGCGCGTCTTGAAGAGCGCAACCTGCTCGCCGTACCGGCTGTCGTCGCTTCCGGCGCGCAGCACGGCGCTTCTCAGAAACTGGTCGTAGACGCGTTCTAGTTCGACCGTGTCCGCAGCGGACGGGCTTGCCGAGACAAGGTAGACGCGGTCGCTGCTGCTCGCTTGCGCCGGGCGATCGGCGTAGACCGCTTCGATGACTGCGCGGTAGTACGCATCAACGAGCACCTCTTTGGCGGTCAGCGCTCGACGCCATATGTAGTCGGGGTCAATGGTCTGCGTTGCGAGCGAACCGTCCCGCGCATAGTTGCCTGCGCTCAGAGCCACATCGGCGTTTCGGTCGCCATCGACGTCGAGAGTGGCGCGGCCGTCGACGCTGCGCAACTCAATGTCGACTGCCGAGTTGGCAGCGCGCCGACGCAACTGCGAGTAGTCAAAGCCCAGTAGAACAGCGCAAAGCAGTCGCGCATCGATGGCACGCATTTCTTCGAGCAGCGGCGCGCTCACGCCGACGTCGAGCAAGTCGGCCGGCAGGCTCTGGCTCGCAAACGGCAGTTCTCTGACGAGATCGGTTGCGTGCAGCGCGTAAAAAAGGCTGATGTGCAGCGCGAGCCGTTGGCCGGCGTCGGGCAGCTGAGCAATGGCGCGCGTTACGGCGCGCATGCCACGCGGTGCGCGATTGAGGTAGAACGAGGTGAGCGATTTGAAGCGCACGAGAACGCTTTGGCCGGCGGCGCCGAGTGCGTTGAGCGCAACGCGTTGCACGCGCACATAGTTTTCCAGCAATTGTGTCCAGAGCGCCGCCAGAATCGTGTCGGCGCCCGACGGCTCGCGCCGATGCAGACCGCCGACAACGGCAAGCCTCTGCTTTTGCAGGGCGCCGCCTAGTTCGTTCCACTGCGCGCGCGCGTACGGCAATGTGCGCATGCGCGCCAAATCGACACGCTCGCCGACCGACAAGTTCTTGGCCAGCGCGCCGGTAATGAGACGCGCATAATCGTCGATCGGATCTTCGGCATTGCTCGGCATTGGCAGGCGGCCGTTGAGCGCGTACTCGGCGACAATCTCTTCGATGCGCAGAGCGCGCGGCACGTCGCCGCGCGGCGCCAGCTTGTACTGCGCCGCGCGCCGCGTCGCTTCGTCGCGCAACTCGGCTCGCGCCTTCTCAAACGCGGCTGGCGCGAGCAGGCGCGCAATTGCGGTCGGCACCGACACCACTCGCTCGCCGACGCGCACCTCTTCGATCCGGCTGTCGCGCTCAATTGCCTCTTGCAGACGCAGCGCGCGCACTCGCTTGCGATACAGTTTGCCGAGGTACGTCAGCATGCCAGCGTAATTGCTCGAGCGCGGTCGTTCCGAGTACGCGAGCGCTGCATCAGCTTGCGTGTCGTCTCCGGCCGCCGCCCGCTCGTCGTTGGTGTCCTCCTCAATAAACCCACTCAGCTCGCCGTCGTCGCTCTCAACCTCGAGCCCTTCGTCGCTCGCGTCGTCGTCGTCTGCGAGCGCCGAACTCGACTCGCCGACGCGCTTGCGCAGCGCCACGTACGCTTCGACCAACCCGCGCAGCGTGTTTGAGCGCGCTTTTGCCTCCTCCGCCTGCGCAAACGACCGCTCTCCAAGCAGCGTTTTGGCAAGCGCGTCGGCCGCGTCGGCGCTGTCAAAGAGCTCGGCGCCAGCCACGTAGGCGCGCGCCTGGCGACGCACAAATTCGAGATTGTCGGACGTCAGCTGCTGCGCGCGCTCGCTCTCTGCCAATGCAGCGAGCAGCGCAGTCTCGAGCGCTTCACGGCGCACAATCTGAACGGCGTCGTCGTAGCCGGCTTGCAAAGCGTCGACAAACGATCGCTCGATTGTGCTCAGCCGCTCCTTGCCAAGCTCGTCCTCGTATGCGTCGACGAACGCAGCAAATGTACTCAATTGCTCGTCGGCGCTCGCGTACGCGGCCGACGTCGATTGCGCGCGCGACGCCTGATCGGCAAACTCGCGGCCAAGAGCGGTGGCGCGCGTCGCAATGCGCACATCCTGGCGCACTTCGCTTTGCGCCAAGCGGCGCTCGACGTTGTCGCGCAGCTGCGCTATCGGCGCCGAGCGTATGTCGTCGATAATGCGCGAGCGCTCGCGCGCAAACAGATCAAAGATTGCGTCGCGATTCGCTGCGGCGCGATACTCGGCTTGCTCGGTCTCATTGAGCGCCAGGCGCAGCGCGTCGTCGCGCGCCGCCCTACTCTGCGCGTTGCGCACTACGTCGCGCAGCGACTCGGACAGCGCGTCGCTAGTTGCGATCTTGCGGTACGCCGTGGCGAGCTCGGCGAGCGCGCTAGCGCCTACTTGCGCATCTCTGTCGCGTTCTTCGCGCTCGTCGAAGCGCAGCGCCTCGCGCAAGCGGCGCGCGTCTTCGAGAAGTTCGCTTGGCACGTTGACCGGCGCACTGCCGTCGAAAAACGAGCGCGCGTCTGCGGCGCCGAGGCCGTCGTCGAGCGCTTTGCGCAAAAAGCTGCGCAGGCGGTCGTAGAGATTGAGCTCGTCGCCGCGCCGCGTAAATGTGCGGCGCGCGAAAATTGAAAACTGATCGTCGCTCGCCGCCGCGTACGCGTCGCGCCAAAGCTGCTGTGCGAGCTCCAATGTGGCGTCGGTAAACTTTTTGTGCGAGCCCAGCGGCTGCGGAACAACTTGCTCGAGTAGCTCGCTCTGGCGCGCCTCGCTGGTGCCCGGCGGCGCGCCAAAACGCGGCGCCACATTGCTTGCGGCGCGCGCGCTGAGGCGCACCAGATTGGCTACGTTTGGCGCCAACGAAACCGCATTGGCGGGCACAGTGCCCGGCGCGCCGACAATTACCGGCGCGTCGCTCGTGCTTTCTGTGTCAAAGCGCACATCGACCAAGTACGGCTCTAGATCGTTGCCAATCAGCGGGCGACCGCCAAGCAGAGCGCTTAGCAGTTCGTCGTACGCTTCAGCGACGCGATTGCCAAAGGCACTAGGATCGTTGTGCACCATTGCCAAATCAAACCACAGCGAGTGGCCAAGGGAGCGCTCTTTGGTCTCGCGCTCAATGGCATTGCGCAGCGACTCTAATTCGCTCGCGTCGCGCGCCGCATCGACCGCCGACTCGCCATCGGCGCCGCTGCGCAGCGCGCGCACGCACTGCTCGTATGTGAAGCGCGGCGTGGCGTAGAGACGGGCCACCAGCGGCTCGTCGCTCGCGGCCCGCAACGCAAACGCAGCCAGCGTATCGAAGCGCTCGTTGTACAGGCCGCGTTCGAAAAAACCGAGGGCCTGCGCCAACAGCGCCCACAGGGCGCCATGCGCATTGTCCGTTGGCGCGCGAAACGGCTCCACAACGCGTGTCGCTTGCGCAGCGCGCTCGACCGTCAACAGCGTGGCGCGACCCAACAGAGCAGACGCTTGGGAGGCAACGCTTGTGACCGCTTCTCGCTCGCCGACGCGCAGCGGCTCGGCGCTTGTGCGCACTTTGTTGTCGGCGAGCACTTTGGCAACGAGATCTCGCACGCGAGCCACCAGCGCAACGCTCTCGAGTGGCGTGCCGAGCAGAGACTCGCGCCGACGCGCTTCGGCCACCAGCTGCGCGCCGCGCTTGAGCGCAGTGCGGACGCGCGCCCGCTCTTTGTCGCTCAAGCCGTCGACACTCGCTGGCAGCTCCTTTTGAGCTGCTTGGAGAAACTTTTGCAGCACGAGCGGCGAGAGCACTTGCAAGACGCTGACGGCGCCGAGCTCGGTCACCGCACTTGCATTACGCTGCTCGAGGACAGCGGCGCGCCCGCCGCCGAGCCAGCGCGCAGAGAGCAGCAGTTGCGCACTGTCCGCTACATTGAGCTCGTTTGGCGCGTCGTCGCCGTCGCCGCGATCGTAGACCGCCACTGCGTCGGTGCTCTGGCCTGAATCGAGGCGCAGCTCGGCGCCATCGCGCATCGGAAAGCTGTCAAGCGCATGCTGTAGCGCCGCGGCGCGCTGCAGCGGCTGCAGCTCGGCACGAGCACTGGCGCGAGTGCGATCGAGCGCGCGCTCGCGCGCCAGGCGCCGCAAGTCGTCCGTGTTCAACGCGCCATTGGCATCGTGCATCTGCGCGTAAAAGTTTTCGCTCGCGCGCAGCGCGGCCAACAGCAGCTCGTCGCCGCCGCCTTTACCCGCAAAACCCGTCGTTTGCGGCAGCGGCAGTACGCAGCGGTCGATCGGATTCAGGTCGTTGGCCGCAAAGAGCGGCTGCAGGGCGCGCGCGAGTGCCGGAAATGAAGACGCCGGATTCTGCGCAAGTGTGCTCTCAAACCAGCGCGCTTCGCCCGCGACCATTGGCGGTGCGCCGCTTGGCGCTTGGCGGCGCCACGCCGCAGCGGCGTCGTCAAACGCCGACACCGTTGTGAGATACGCCGTCGTTGTGGCGAGGTTTTTGGCGTATGTATCGCGCGCCGGGTAGCTGAGCGCCACCAGCTCTTCGTTGCGCTTGGGGTACTCGCCGTACTCGAGCACATCGGCCGTTGACGCCGCCTTGTCGTGCGTCGCGTAAATCAGCTGCGCCACAGAGCGCTCAAACTCGTTGTCGGCACTGCTCGCGCGCAGTACGTCGTCGTCGAAATCGACCACGAGCACGGGCGGCAGCGCGCTCGTCTGCATGCGTGCTTCGGCCTCGGCGCGCTCTCTCTCGTTACTGGCGTCGCGCAACGAGCGCGCAGCGCGCCGCACGCTGTAAAAGTAGAGCTGCTGTGCAGCATCGACGCGCTGGCGAAAGAGGCGCACGACGCCGAGCAGCCAGTCGACGGCGCGCGCCGGAAAGCGGTCGGTGTACAATTCGGGCACCAGTTTGAAGAAGATAGCAAGCTGCGCAATTTCGCGCGCGCTGCGGCGCCACACGCCGCCGTCCGCCTCGATGCGCTCCAGCAGCGACTCTTGACTCACATTACTCGGTACACCGACGCTTGCGCCAAAGTAGCCAGTGCGCTGCGAAGCCGCCACAAACGCGGGCGAGTCGCGATTGAGCGCGTACGTGTCGACGGCGTCATCAAAGTCGTCGTCAAACTCGTCGTCGTCGGCAATCTCTTCGCCAGAGCCTTCGTCCGAGCCAGACGCATCGCTCACGTCATCCGAGCCGTCGCCCGGCGCAGCGCTGCGCACGCGCCGCGTCGCGGCACGCGCCACCACTGCGCTGTGCATCGAGAATGCACGCGAGTCGCTCAGCACACCGCGCGCCACTTGCACCAAGCGCCGCTTGCGGCGCTTGCCGTTGGCCTCGGCATCCTCGCGCGCCATGTCGCGCAGCACGGCGTTTGTGCCGCTCTCGGCGTCGGTGTCGATCGCAGCGCGTCGCTTGCGCGACTTTGTGCGCGGCGGCGCGTCAAGCACGTCTTCGTCGACCGCCAGCGCATCTTCGCGATCCGCCTGCCGCAATTCGCTCTCAACCACCTCGTCGAAGAGACGCTTGAAGCGATCGGTGGCCGGCGGCACCTTGGACAGCGCGCGCTCAGAGCTGCGCTGCAGACGCATTTCCAGCGCGCGCGACAAGTCTTCTGGCTCTACGCCAAACTCGTCCGCAAGTTCGGTGCGCCAGCGCGTGCTGAGCGCGTACGTGGCTAGACCGCTAACAACGTAAAACGGTCCATAACGCTGCTCGTCTACCGTCTGCGTGCGCAGCACACCGTAGTCAAAGCTTTCGCGACTGCCGACACGCTCGGCGAGCAGTTGCTCGAGTTCGGCGTACGCTTCGAGCGAGCGCGCCGCACTCTCTTCGTTCGCGCTCTCCTCGTTCGCACTCGCGACGGCCAGCTGCACGCGGCGCGCCGCCGGCGCAATCAGCTCGGGCGCAAAGAGCGTGTTGGTGGTCGGCGAAGTGCTTGCGCGGTCGAGCGAGGCGAATTGCGTGAGCGTGGCGCGCGTGAGCGCGTAGCTCTGCCGCGCCTCGTGCAACGCGTACGCCGACACGTCGCTCAGAGCGCTGTCGATGCCGCCGTCGCGCGCTTCGGCGCGCTCGTACGCGTAGCGCGAGAGCGGAACTTGCAGCTGCGGTTGCGAGGCGCCGCTGCGCTGCTCGTTTTGCGTCAAATCGAGCGCGCGCATGGCCGACGGCAGCATGAGCGAGTCGCTGGTGACAAACGGCTGCGCGGCGCGCCATGCGCGCGGCGTCGACTCTTCGCCGCTCGATGTACCAGTGCGCAACGCACTGGTACCGGTGAATATGGCCGACACGTACGCCACTTCATCGCTCAAGCCAGACGTGACTGGCCCGAGCGTTTGCGCCACTTCGAAGCGATGCGGCGCAAGCGTAAATGCGTGCTGGTACTCTCGCTCACTCTCAAAGTCGTCTGCGCTGCGCGACTCGACGGCGCCTGAGAACACAAACGTGTCTGTGTAGCCGTACTCGTCGCCGTGCTCGAACGCGACGTCTTGGTTGCTGAGCAGCGGCGAAAACGTCTCGAGCTGCAGGCGCACCGAGTTTTCGTGCAGCGTGCGCGCCGCCAAACCGCTCGGCGCGCCGACGTTGCTGGGTGCTCTCTTTGGCTTGTACTGCACGGCACCAAGCTCTTTTGGCACAGAGCCTCTCAGCGCGCTGGCAGACACGCCCGAGCCTGCCGCGGCGGCGATCGCGTACGCTCGCTCCGCCTTTTGCGCCTCCAAATCAAAGATGCGCACAAGCGCCGGTCGCGCCAGAGCTGGCCGATCGCTGTAGCGCTCGCGCAAGCTGCTGCTGCCGCCGCGCGTTGCCGCCAGCGCCAGCGCCGTGGCGCGCTCCTGCAGTGCACTGACTGGCGGCGCTGGTGCAGCTTGCGGCGCCAACACGGGCGGCGCCTCGGCGCTCTCGCGGCCGCGAGCTGGCCGCGGCCGATCGCGGCGCACTGGTGGCGGTGGCTTGCTATCCTTGGCGTCAATTACGCCGTCGTTGTTTGCGTCATTTAGCGCCAGGTCGATCACCGCCGCGCCGCCGCCGCCAAACTGTCTTTGCAGCTCTTCAAACTCGCTGCGCAGTTCGCGCGCATCGTTCTCTGCGCCGACGCCGTCGAGTCGGTCGAGCAGAATCGCGATTTCACGCTGGCGCGCCTGCGAAAAAGCCTCTTCTTCACGTTTGTACGCCTCGAACAGAGCGCTAATTTGCACGATAAGCGAGCGCCGCAACGCAGAGGTACTCGTAGACATTGCTGTCCTGTATGCACTTTGCTGAATTGCTTTACTTGCTACAAACGCATCTGTTTGTAGTCTAGCGAGCTAAAGTGCGCCGCAAACGACCAACAATGGCAGAGCGCGCGAATGGAACCAGCGAGCTTTTTGACGCGTTCCATCGCATTCGCTGCTGCAATCGCTGCGGAAACTCGTTTGCCGAGAGCGCAAACCTGGGTCGCTGGCTGTGCACGCGCTACCATCCAGCCGAGGCAATGGCCGGCACAACAGCGCAAACATACGCGTGCTGTGGCAAACGCATTGGCTCGGGTGGCTGTGTGCGCGCCGATCACAGCGATGCCCGCTACGTTGTTGATCACGTCATGCTCATTGCGCGCACCGACGCCGAGCTGCTTGGCGCAGAGCGCTTTGCGCAGCGCCACTCGTGGCGCCGCGATCGCGCTGGCAATTTTTTGATTGCGCGCCGCGACGAGCAGAGCATTGAGTTTCAAGTGAACGACGCCGAGCGTAGACACGATCTGGATGATCCGCGCATTGTGCTGCAAGAGCACGTCGCACGCGTAGCGTGCTGACACTAAAAAAGACCGCACTCGGTATTCACTTGTCTCACACCATTGGTTCTTGTGCGCGTACCGCTTGCGCGTCGCGCGTACGCTTCGGCTCGCCGCGCGCACTTTTTGCGCGCTTGGCGCGCGCGAGCGCAGCGCGTCGATCGTTCACCCGCTCGGACTCTGACAGCTCGCCAAGTCGCTTGCCGCAAATGTAGTCGCGCTCGTGCGTCGGCGGCCGCACCGAGCGCCACGTCGCACCGGGCGTCGCTGGGCGCGGCACGCGCGTGTCCAGTGCAGTGATTGGCTCGCGCCGATCGGCTTCGATCGCGAGCACACCAAACGCGCCCCTGTGCACGCTCGCAAAGCCGCACGTGAAAGCGCGTTCAACGATTCGCAGGCGCGCGTCACTGGTGCGCCGTGCCAGCGCCACCACCGGAGTGCACTCGTTGTCGGCCCAGTCGCAATCAAACGCTAGTGCATTGCAAATGGCGCGGCCGTCTTCGTCTGACAAACCGGCGGCGCGCGCCGCAGTGCGAAAGCGGCGCAGCGCGTCAAACATGTGCTGGCGCGTCTCGGGCGCGTGCGGCTCGCTGCTCGGTGTCGCGCGCCACAGCGCCGAGCGACTCGCCCGCTCAAAGTCAATGCCTGCGCACGGCAGCGCAAAGAGCGTGCGGCGCAGAGCACCGACAAAACCGTACTCGGTACTCTGCTTGCCGGCCAGCGCCTCGACTTGCGCCGCGCTGAGCAAAAAATCAGGCAGCCGGGCGCGCAAAGCGGCGCGCAATAGCCACAGCGCTCGGTCGCTGTTGCTGTTGTCGGCGAGCATGCGCCTTGACGCGCTCTGCGTCTTGAGCGCCTCGCGCACCGACTCGGGTGCGCATGAAAGCGGAAGCCAGTGGCCGCGTCGCTCGGTCGGCTCGCACTGCTCGACCCACAGAGCGACTAGTGAGCGCGGCGTCGGCACACCGCTGCTGCGCAAGTTGGTGTAGCCGGTCAAGCAGAGCAGCGTCACTAGCCGTTGCAGGGCCGGGTCAATGGCGCCGTGGCGCGTCGCGCCGAGGCGGTCGATCGAGCCGATGATGGCCGACGCGACCGCGAGTGTAGCAATCAAGCGCAGCCAGTGCGCGTCGTCGAGCAACAGCGCAAAGCGCTCGGCTGCGGCGCGAGCGTGTGGTCGATCGCGCCCGCTCGCATCCAGCACACCGGCAAAGAGTATGCCGAGCGCCGGCACCGACATCCACATGCCGCGCAGTTGAGCGAGTGCCAGGCGCACAGCTTCTGTGTCGCGCGCCATGAGCGCTTTGGCGCACTCGCCGAGAAAGTCGTTTGTTTGCGAGCACACTTCGTGGCGCACGCCCACAAAAGTGGCGACGTCGACGAGCTCGTCGCCCATCAGCTCGCCCTTGCTAAGTGCACGGTGTATTGCGTCGATGGCGCACGGCGACAGCGGCTCTGGTGCATGCAAGTCAAACTCGCTGCCGCTTGCGTCGTGCGTGCGCTCCAAGCGCAGCTGCGCGAGCGTGTAGCGCGTCAGCGAGCGTATGAGCGGCAAGAGCTTGTCGTCTGTTTTGTGACCGGCGCTCGCCGACATCAGCGTTTTGAGCGAGAGCGGCAGCAAAGCGCGAAATTGCAGCAGGCCGTCGAATACGCCCTCGTGCTCGGGCGCCACGCCAAAAACGCTGAGCGACTGGCGCACGTAGCGCTCAATGGCGTCGGCCGGTTGCGCGCCGCGCGCCACCACGCTATCGGTCGAGTAGACAAGCCACTGCCAGCCGTCGGACGTAGCGAGCGGTGTGTGCACCAGCGCCACGTAATGACCGCTGGAATCGCCGGCGCCGCCGGCGCGCATCGGATCGGAGCGGTAGAGTATGAGACCGCCGGCGCGCTCGGCCAACTCGAGCGTCGCTTTGTCGAGCGGCAGGCGCTCTGTGCCATCGAGCGGCGCCAAGTCCGAGTGCTTGGAGAGGCGCAGCGGCAGCAGGAGCACGCCTTCGCGCAGCGCGCACAATAGCAGCTCCTCGGGCTGTGCAAACATCGACTGCAGAGGCCGCAGCGTTTCGATCGCGTCGAGAATGTCGGGCGGTGCAAAGAGAACTTGGTTGGCGAGCGTGTTGAGCGTGTGCAGCGAGCAGAGAAACCCGTCGTACTCTTGGACTTCGAACGCGCGTCGTACGCGGCGCACAAACGCGGCCGGCGGCGGCGGAAAGCGGTGCGAGCGGCGCGCGGCAAACTGCTCCATTTCCGCTTTGCACTCGCGCGCGACCGCCTCGGCGCTCCGATCACCGTTTTGCACCGCGCGTTCCGCTCGCTCGAGCCTCGTGCGCAGCGCGTCCTGATCCGCTCGCTCCGATCGCTCGGTGCGCGAGCGACTGTAGACAAACGTGCACGCGGCCCAGCTTTTTGAGCGGTCGCGTGCCGGCGGCCGCCCGTACACCAGCCGCCAGACAGCCTCGTCCATCTGCGCCAACAGCGGTTGCGGCGCATCGATCGTATTGTACAAAAAAGAGAATGTCTGGCACATTGGGCCTGGGCGCGCCCAGTGCGGCCGGAAGCGCGTCGGCCGCTGCACATCGCCGTCACTCATTTCAGCAGATGACATTGCTTCTTCGCTCTTTGTCGCCCAAGTGCTGCGCGCTCGTTTACGTTTCGCGCTAAAACCGTGCTTTGAAGTCATTCATGGGCAATTGCCAATTTTTATTTGCTCCAAAAACGCGCGAGTCGGCTGCCCAAACCTACTTTTACTGCAAACCGGTGCCACTTGCGAGCCGCGCGCGCAAAATGCTGCGCAGTTTATCCTCGTCGAGCTCTTCAAGCACGGCGCGTCTGACACTGCGATAGTTCGCCTCGTTGTTGGGCCGCTTTTTCTCCCGGCGCAAAAGTACTGGTCGCCAGCGCACACTTGCGCTTTCTGCATGCCGTTCGCCAGCGCATTCGAGTATGGCACGCTGGTGCTGCGCCGCGGCAAACAAATTGCACTCGCGATCGCTCTCCGCAACAATCGTATCGGTCACTGCGACGCGCTTGCCACCGTTCAGCACGTACGACCGCCCGCGCTCGTCGACTGCCAAATCGAGCGTGTGCACCGGTTTCCACTTGAGCACGCGATGATTGGTGCCTGGCACGTAGGGTGCGTCGTTGGGCGTAAAAACGACGCCGTCGAGCGGCACGCCGTGCATGCAGTGCGGTGCCGCGTGAAATGCAATGTCAACGTCAGCCACGCGCCACACCGGCTTGCCAAAGACAAGCAGCGGCAATTGCTCAATGCCTTTCTCGCGCGCCGCTTCGCTGCTCAATGCTATCTTTTGCGCGCGCCGCGTGTGGCGCGCACTTTTTTGCAGCAGCGGCGGTGTTTCGAGCAGTTCGTGCACCAATTGCACGCGCTCGGCGTACGGGCGCGCCACCTGCGCCTCGATGACAAGCAAGCAGTCAAAAGCGGCGTACACCAAGCGCCACTCGTCATCGTACTGCGCCTGGTGCGCATCGCTGGCCAAGTCGACGGCCGTCGACTTGCCGCTGTCGGCGTGCAACGGATAATCGATGCAGGCGTCTCGGTGCACGTTGCGCGCGCTTTTGATGCGCCAGTCCTCTTCGCGAGTCAGTTTCTTCTTGCGCAAGCACAGTTCGCCGTCGAGCAGCACTGGCTCGTCGCGATTGTGCATCTGAATGCCGTCGACTGCGCGCAGCGTACCGTCGCGCGTCGCGAGCACTGCAACCTGCATGGGCGGCAGCGCTCGCGGCTTTGTGATCTCA
>Ga0102928_1001671_pt1 | contig 13710 bp, 10 predicted proteins | sample SalPonR1_B_D1_MG_FD_78504 | JGI IMG/M metagenome (GOLD analysis project Ga0102928, IMG submission 78504) | Salt pond soil microbial communities from South San Francisco under conditions of wetland restoration - Salt Pond MetaG R1_B_D1_MG | ecosystem: Environmental > Aquatic > Marine > Intertidal...
CCTGGCTCGCCGCTGCCGGCGGCAGCTGCACCGACGGCCTACCGCCGCAAGCCTCGTCGGACACCCTGGCCCTGCTGCCCGAACGCTGGCAGGCCGTGTACGCGGCGATCGGCGAACACTGCGCCGGCCGGCCGATCACCCCCTCCGACGCCCTGCCCGGCTGGGTCCGCGGGACGTCCGCTGCGGCGGCCGGGCCGGCGGTCGAAACCCGGCCGGAGTCCTGACGGTTGCCGGACCCGCCCGCTTCGCGTAGCCTACGGACGGGACAGGGCGAGGGCACTCCGAATGCACGATCGAACGCGAGCCGGGGCACCCGGACCGGCGCCATGGGTGGCGTGGTGCGCAGTCATCGCACTGATGGCAACGTCGTTGTCGACCTTCGCGCAGACCAACCCGGCCGACAACTGCAACACGGTCAACGTGTCGCCGTTTCCGGCCGCCGCCGACCAGGCGCAGACGGTGCACGTACGACGGTACTGCCCCGAAGCAGGCATTCATCTGGCACCTCTGGAAATCGAACGGGACGGCCAGTCGATCCGGATCGGCACGCGATGCGCGGCCACACCGCTGCCGTTGTTCAGCTGCCAGGTCGGCCAGGCCCCACTGCCCGGGCTGGAACCCGGCGACTACACGCTCGAGGTCTACGCCCTCGAGAACGGCGCCCTGCTCTGGGACGACGAATTCGCAGTCGGCGTGACCGCGACGATCCCCACGATGAGCCGGTGGGGCATCGGCCTGACGGGCATTGCGCTGGGCCTGCTCGGGGTCGCAGCGCTGGCGCGTCAGTCGGGCCAGAGCCGTTTCTCGAACAAGCGCAGGTAACTGGCCCGGCAGCACGCGGCCACGTCGGCGGCTTCGCCCTCCAGCACCGGCGGCTGGGCCGGCGGCGGGCCGAAACCGGTCGATGCCCGGACTGTGTCGTACCAGTGCGGCGCCCAGATGCCGTCGGTGTCGCGCGGACCGGCCGGCCAGTTCAGCATGGCCGGGTCGAAGGCGATGCCCAGGTGCGCGCACAGCGCGCGCAGGTGCCCTTCCGGGTCGCTCAGGAACTCGCCGGAGTCGATGATCGGCGGATCCTGGCCCAGCTCCTCGGTGACGAAGCGGTAGAGCGCCCACTGCTGCGGCACACCGATCGCCTCGTCCGACACGGTGTCGCGCTTGTTCAGGTAGGACGCGACGACCGCACGCGGGTCGCGGATCAGGAACGCGTGGGTGAACCCGTCCAGCCATTCGCGATCCAGCATCGCCGGCAGCAGGTGGTGGGTCATGTGCTTCTGGTACCAGATCGCCTCGCCGCCCGGCACCGGGCCGGCCAGCTGCCGCCAGACCGTGCGCCAGTCGGCCTCCATCGCTTCGATGATCTCTTCGGCCATTGGATGCGACTCGCCGGTCTCGTCCAGCCAGGCGCCGTAGAGGGGTTCGTCGACGACCGCCGTATCGGCCCGGTTCTCGAACGCGCGCATCATCGCCGTGGAGATGTTGCGCGGGCCGGACCACATGGCGAGACGAAGGGGTAATTCAGCAGCCATACCGCAGGTCCTGCTCAGCCGGGCCTTCGCCCGCAAGCGGCCTCCAACAGGCTTCGCCTTCGATCCCGGCGACGGGCCTGTTGGAGGGCGCTTGCGCGCGAATCCGGCATGACCTCACCGGCCGGCCTCGGCCGCCAGCAGATCGGCGTATCGCTTCTGGAGCTTCTCGGTCACCGGCCCGCGCTGCCCGGAGCCGATCGTCCGCCCGTCGACCGTTCCGACCGGCTTCAATCCCGATAGCGTTCCGGTGATGAACGCCTCGTCGGCCGAATACACGTCGGTCAGCGTGAACGTGGTCTCGGCGAACGGGATGCCGTTGATTTCGCACAACTCGAGTACGTGGCCGCGCGTGATGCCGCCGAGGCAGTAGCGGCCGTCGGACGTCATCACCCGGCCGTTCCTGACGATGAAGAAGTGGGTGGAGTTGCAGGTCGCGACGAAGCCGTCGGGGTCCAGCATCAGCGCCTCGTCGGCGCCGGCCACGGCACCCTGGATGCAGGCCAGGATGCAGTTGAGCTTGCTGTGGCTGTTGATGCCCGGGTCCTGCACGTCCGGCGCGCCTCTTCGCACGTGCACGGTGAACAGGTTCAGCGGCGTGGTAAGGGCGGCTTCGGTGACCGGGTGGTGTCCCGGGATGATGACCAGCGTCGGACCACCGGCGATCAGGCGCGGGTCCTGATAGGGCTCACGGCGCACGCCGCGGGTCAGCATGATTCGCAGGTGAGCATCGTCGACCAGCGCGTTGCCGTCGATGACCTGCCGGACCGCGCGGCGGACGTCGTCCTTCGCCGGCATACCCGCCAGCATCAACGCCCGAGCCCCCTCATCAAGGCGGTCCAGGTGGGCGTCGAGGAACGCCGGCTTGCCGCCGACCACCCGCACGCCTTCCCAGACGCCGTCGCCGAGCACGAAACCGGAGTCGAACACCGACACCTTCGCGTCCCGTTCCGGCACCAGTTCGCCGTTGATCCAGATGCGGTAGCCGTCGCGCTGATCCATGGCCGGGAAACCTTCAGACTCGGAAACGAACGCCAGTGTACTTGGCGCAGCCCCGACCCCGGGCGGCGATCCCGCGACGATCCCGCGGCGAGGGATCAGGTGACTTCGCGCAGCTGGCCGGTCTTCACTTCGAACACGAACCCGCGCACATGGTCCTTGTGCGGAATGTGCGGGCTGGCGTGGATTCGCGCGATCGACTGGCGGACGTCGGTGTCGACATTGCTGAAGGCTTCCATGGCGAACGATGGCCGGATCCCGGTTTCTTCTGCGATCTGCTGCTTCAGCTCGTCGTCCGTGAAGGTCAGCATGCCGCAGTCGGTATGGTGGATCAGCATGATCTCGCGCGTGCCGAGCAGGCGCTGGGAGATGGTGATCGAGCGAACCACGTCGTCGGTCACGACGCCGCCGGCGTTTCGGATCACGTGGGCTTCGCCTTCCAACAGCCCCAGCAGACGGCCGGTCTCCAGGCGGGCATCCATGCAGGCGACCACTGCGATCCGCTTGAGCGGCGGCATCGCCAGATCGCCGTTCTCGAACCCGGCGGCGTAGCGTTCGTTGTTGCTCAGAAATTCTTCGATCGCGCTCATTGGCTTCTCCTTTTTCGATGTCCTGCTCCAGAACCCGGGTCGTGGACACACCGGCCAGGCGCGCGCCAGCGCGCGGACCGGGATGGCGTTCACATGCGCCTGATTGTCCTCCCTCGCTGTCGACGCCGAGACGATGCCAACGAAGGACCGGAACGGCGACCTCGCTGGGGTCACGGCGACCGTCGCCTGGGTCTTTCGTCGCCCCGGGTACCGGAATCGACCGGATCAGGACCGATGTGCTTTCGCGGCATCGGCCCGGTTCGGCCGGGGGGCAGTGATCGTCGGAGCCTCCTCGGCGCATTGCGGCGAAAATGACAAGGTCGGGCCAGGTACGGCAGAATGCTCGATCAGTTCACGCTCGCGGCCGGCTTCGGCCGGACCCGGCCTCTTCCCAGGACGATCACCATGACCGAATTCCAACGACGTTTCCGACTCGCGGCTCTGCCGGCCTCCGTTCCGGCGCTGGTCGTCGCCGTTCTGCTGGCCGGCGCGGCGCCGTTTCCCGCCCATGGCCAGGCATTCGACCAGGGACGGGTCATCGACCGGCCGCCGGCCGTGCTCGAACCGCGCGAACGTCCCGCGGTGGAGAACGCCATCGTCGCCGACCGGCTGGCGAACCTGCTGCCCGAGCTGATGACCGAGACCGACATCGACCTGTGGCTGGTCCTGAACCGCGAGTACGCGGAGGATCCGGTCTATTTCACGCTGGTGCCGCAACCGAGCTTTGCCGCGCGGCGCACGACGATGCTGCTGTTCCATCGCCAGGACGACGGCCGCGTCGAGCCGATGACGGTCAACCGCTATCCGCTCGGTGAACCCTATGAGTCGAAGTGGTCCGGCGGCGATCTCGACGAACAGTGGACCGCGCTCGGCACGCTGATCGGTGAACTCGATCCCGAGCGCATCGGCATCAACGTCTCCAGCACCTGGCCGGAAGCCGACGGCCTGACCCACGGCCTGCACCGTAAGCTCCAGGCCGCGCTGCCCGAGGGCTTCGAGGACCGCCTCGTCTCGGCCGAGCAGCTGGTCGTGCGCTGGTTCGAGACCCGCACCGCCGAGGAGAAGGACCTCTATGCCCATGTCGTGGGCCTGGCCCGCGGCGTGATCGCCGAGGCCTTCTCCAACCGCGTCATCACGCCCGGAGTGACGACCACCGCCGACGTGGCCTGGTACATCCGCGAGCGTTTCGAGGGCCTGGGACTTCCGATCTGGTTCATGCCGTACGTCAACGTCCAGCGGCCAGGCCAGGACTGCACGGCCGACACCCCGTTCTGCGGCGTCGAAGGCGTCATCGAACGCGGCGACGTGCTGCACACGGACGTCGGCATCTGCTACCTGAAGCTGTGCACGGACACTCAGGAAATGGGCTACGTGCTGCGCTTCGGTGAAGCCGCCGTACCGCAGGACCTGGTCGACGCGCTGGCCGAAGGCAATCGCTGGCAGGACCTGCTGACCGCGGAGTTCAAGGTCGGCCGCACCGGCAATGAAGTGCTGGCCGCCGCACAGGCCGCGATGCAGGATCAACCCTGGGGCTTCAACGTCTACACCCACCCGATCGGTTTCGTCGGCCACGGCCCGGGCGCGACGATCGGCATGTGGGACCAGCCGGGCTCGATTCCCGAGACCGGCGACTGGCCGGTCTTCGCCGACACCGGCTTCTCGATCGAGGGCAACATCGCCGTGCCGCTGGAGCGCTGGGACGGACAACACGTGCAGATCAAGCTGGAACAGACCTCGGTGTTCGACGGTGAGCGGGTGATCTACGTGGCCGGCCGTCAGACCGAGTGGCACGTCGTGCGATGACCCGGATGGGCCGCACCACTCGCGAAGCGTCCGCCGCGCATCGGCGCCGCCGTGCCTGAGTTCGATCCAGGCCAACTGCCGGTCGGCTCCCTGGTCGCCACGGTAGCCGTTCTCGCGCTGCTGGTGGCCGCACGCTGGGTCGCCGGCCGCCTGATCCGCTCCAACCCGCGGCTTCCGGCCAGTCAGCAGCGGCGCTGGATCGCCACGGCGCGCAACGTGGGCTTCGCGCTCGCGGTGCTGGCGCTGGTGCTGATCTGGGCGCCCCAGCTCCAGACCTTCGCGCTGTCGCTGACCGCGGTGGCGGTCGCGATCGTGATCGCCACCAAGGAACTGCTGCTGTGTTTCAGCGGCGCGTTCCTGCGCTCGTCGTCGCGCTCGTTCTCGGTCGGTGACTGGGTGGAAATCGGCGGGATCCGCGGCGAAGTCATCGACCACAGCGTCTTCGCGACCACCGTCTTCGAATTCGAACCGGGCGCGTTCCATTTCGCCAACCGCAAGGCCGTGATCCCGAACAGCGTCCTGCTCTCGACGCCGGTCCGCAACCTGAGCGCGCAGCGCGACCATGTCCACCACAGCTTCGACGTGACCTTCGAGGCCTCGGCCAACGTGTTCCGACACCGCTCGACCATCGAAGACATCGTCGAGAAGCACACCGCCGGGCATCGGCCGGCTGCCGAAGAGGTCAGCCACGCACTGGCCCGGCGGGCCGGCGTGGACCCGCTGACCCTCTCGCCGGCCGTTCGTCTGCAGACCACCGAGCTCGGCCAGCAGCGGATCCGGATCGGCCTGCTCTGCCCGCTGGACAAGGCCGCCGAGCTGCAGAACGCCATCACCGTCGATCTTGCTGCTGCCGTGGGGCCCGCGCCGCGCCCGGGGTGACGCGCGGACGGTTCTGGTCGGAGGCCACCGACGAGCCCGACATCTCCGAGCGATCGGCCGGGCGTTGCCGCCGGGATGGCGGCGCAGGGCGCGCTGACGGGGCCGCCTTTTCCGCCGCCGGCCTGTCGGACGGCCCGGCGATCCGTCGCCATCGAGTTCCAGCCCGGGTCCCGAGCCCGGTTCAGAATCGACGAGACACGGTGTTCGACAGCACCGGCACCGCCTCGCCCTCCGGAAACGGGCTGCCGTCGGGAAGGCTCGGCAGGCAGAGCGCGACCGCGACGATCTCGTCCTTGCCGGGCCGGTCTTCGTTGAAGGCCCGTTCGAAGCTGGGGATCGCCTCGACCCGGCGATTGTCCCAGGTGAAGCGGAATCGCGCACGATCCGAATCGCTCGCGTTGATCTGGCCACCAAGCCAGTTGTCGCTGCCACTGTGCCGGCCGCTCCATCGCATCACGGGCTCATAGCGCTCCATGCGTCCGCGGACGAACCAGGCATCGCACAGGCAACGCAGTTCGCCGACATCCTCGATCGAGCGGATTCTCGAATCGACGGCGTGGAGACGCACGCGCAGGTAGGCGCCGTTGAGTCTCGCTTCCGACCGGTCGAACAGGACCGTGCCGGTGACCCGCAGTTCGGCGCGGCGGCGCCGGCCGGACGCTTCGAGTTCGAGATCGGCGATCCGAGGCATGGTCGCTCTCCTGTTGAACCGGGGCAGCCACGCGAACCGGCCGCAGCTGCGATTGCGGTCGTCCGGTCCGGTCGTCGCGGACGCGGCCGCGCTCCGGACCGCGTCCGCGAACCGTCCGATCAGCAGCGAATTTCGAGCACCGCTTCGGCGAATCCGCCCTGGCCGTCGCTGATCCGATAGCGGATCGTGATCGTGTCGCCGAACCAGGCTTCCGGGTCGAAGCGGATCCGGTTGTCTTCGGTGATCGTGATGATCGCAACGCTGGTCGGCGGCACGTCCAGCAGTTCGACGATGGTCAACGGGTCGCCGTCCGGATCGCTGTCGTTGGCCAGCACGTCAACCGTCACGGTCGCGGTCAGCGTCGTGACCAGCACGTCGTCCTGCGCGATCGGCGCCTCGTTCGCGGGACCCACCGTGACCGTGACCTCGCCGCTGACCTCGGCGCCGCCGGCGTCGCGAACGGTGTAGGTGAACGTATCGGTGCCGGTGAATCCGGCGTCCGACTGGTACCGGACGCTGTCGCCGACGAGGCTCGTGGTGCCGTTGCTCGCGGCCGACACGGCCACCAGTTCGAGGGCATCGCCATTGGGGTCGGAGTCGTTGTCCAACACGTCGATCACGACCGGCGTGCCCGAAACCGCATCGGCGGAATCGGGCTGCGCCACCGGCGCGTCGTTGTCGACCGTCACCGTGACGGTGGCGGTCGCGGTGTCGGTGCCGTCGGAGACGGTGTAGCTGAACGTGTCCTCGCCCTGGAAGTCGCCGGTCGGGGTGTAGGTCAGGAAGTCGCCGCTGTTGACAACGGTCGCGCCCGACGCCGGCTGCGTCACGCTGACGACGGTCAGCGCATCGCCGTCGAGGTCCTGGTCATTGGCCAGCACGTCGATGAACACGTCGCCGCCGTTGCGCGCGGCCGTGGCCGTGTCGTCTTCGGCCTCCGGCGCACTGTTCAGAAGCTCGCGCTCGCCCAGGGTCACCGTGCTCGAGGTCCGCTCGAAGCGATAGACGTCGACCGTGCGTTTGTGCTGTGCCGGGTTGCGCAGCGCGCGCAGGACCCAGGCCGGTACTTCCTCGACGGATTCCTCGCGAACCGTCACCGCCGTGTCCTGCGGTTCGATCATGCGCTCGACGACGATTTCTTCCTCGGTCTCGACCACGCGGATGAACTGCACGTCGACGCGGCGATTGAGCTGGCGGTTCTCGTCGGACGTGTTCGGCACCCGCGGCTCGGCTTCGCCGCGGCCGTCGATGACGATGGCGCCTGGATCCACGCCCAGCGCGACCAGCTCCTGCTTGACCGCTTCTGCACGCCGGGTCGAGAGCTGTTCGTTGTAGCGCTCCGGACCGAGGTCGCAGGTGTGGCCGACCACGCTGACCCGACCGAGGATCTCGCCCCGGGTGATCAGGTCGGCGACGCTCCGCAGGCGTTCGCGCGAGTCGGGCCGGATATCGGCGCTGTCGAGCGCGAAGAAGGCATCGGCCTCCATGTCTACGTTGCTGCGCACGACGCGTGTGGTGGTCTCCTCGACCATCCGGGGCGCCGACGCGGCCTCGACCGGCGCCGCCATCGCCTCGGCCATGGCCGCCCCACCTCTCGGCCGATAGCTGCGGCCGAAGCTGTAGCGCCAGATCAGCGTGGCCCGGGTGTCGGAATCGTCGATCTCGAAATCGCCCGACTTCTCGAAATGCTCGACCGACAGGGCCAGGCTGTGGCCGGTACCGGTGAAGAACTTCTCCGCCGTTCCCGACACGGTGACCTGGTCGGAATCGAAATCGCCCCACTCGTAGTCCAGGCCGCCCTGGATCCGGACGTTGGGCTGGTCGAAGAACCGGCCCACCCGCATGCCGACGCCGTAGTCGTAGGCCTGCTCGAAGGTCTCGGTCAGCACGGTGGTGGTTTCCAGCTGGCGGAACGGACGGCCGGTCGCGTCCTCGCCGAACACGAAGTCTTCGAAGACCTGACTGAAGTCATCGACCAGACGCTCGTCGGTCAGGCCGAACGATGCCTGGGCCGACCAGAAGATGTTTTCCTTCTCGTAGCCACCCCCGAAACTCAGCTTGCGGTCCTTCCAGCGGTTCTGGTCGGCGGCCACGTAGAGCTTGTAGACGCCTGGCAGTTCGTCCTGCAGCGCCGGATCGCCGTCACCGGGCAGCCAGTGGTAGTTCAGCTTGAGACCGCCGGCCTCGTCCTGGAACCAGCCTTCGGCCACCCAGGAATCGCGCTCGCCCATGGCCAGCACGCCGAGCAACTCGGCGACCACGTCGCCCTCGTCGGACAGACCGAGGCCGACGCGCCAGTCCTCGCCGACATAGTCGACACGCGCATTGCCGTCGCTACCCGACACGCTGACGGAATCCGAAGCCATGGATGACCCGGTGACGAGACCGGCAATGACGAGCACGAGCAGTTGACGACGCATGAAGGGGACCCCCGTAAGGACTGCAGACTTGGCCCCTATTGTCTCTGCCGCGGGTAGCCACGGCAAGGGCATGACTTTCAGGTCGCGCGCAGGCGACCCGGTCCGGCTGGTTCAGTGTCGCCCGAGCTTTCGCTACAACGGAATTGCGCGCGTCACCACGGCCCGCCACGCACCAGCCGCACGGCGTGCAGCGTGCCGGTCGATGCCGGTTCGATCAGACCGTCGACGAAGTCGATGCGCCAGGCCCGCTCGAGGCCGTCGGTCACCGGCGAGGACGTCCAGTAGACGTCGATCGGCGCGGCCGGGAACGCTACGGCATTGATCGATGGGCTGAAGCAGCGGTCCTCGAGGATCGACGCCAGTTCGTTGCGGTTGGGTAGCCGCCAGTCGTCGAAGCCGGCCTGGCTATGAGACTCCGCCGCCGCCAGCGCCGCCGACCAGCTCAATCGATCCGGTGTGCCGGTGCAGCTGCTTCCGTCCCAGGCCTGGCCCAGCGCGCAGCGTTGCCAGGTCCGGCGGCTCGGCCGGTGCAGCACCGTCCCGTCGCCCTCCGCCACGAAATCCGCGCTCGGCGTGCTGGCCGGCACGAAGGCGTTCTCGTTGCCGCCGGCGCACTGGGCGAAAGCCGTGGGGGTGAAGGTGACCGCGCCGATCAGCAGCCCCGTTGTCATGATCTTCTCGATCTTCATCATGGAATCTCCCGCACCAGCCGGACCTTGAGCCCGGACGATTTCAGTTCCACCACCGCCGCACCGTCGACGAACTCCACCACCCAGGCCGAGTCCGGCATCGCCGCCATCGGCGTGTCGCTCCAGTAGGTCCCGTCGGTGAACGGGAAGTGGCTGATCGCGATCGCCGGGTCGACCTCGCCGGCGTGGACCAGGCTGGCCAGTTCCTCCCGCGTCGGCATCCGCCAGTTGGCCGACAGGCACAGGGCCGCGTCGTTGATCGCCTGCACCTTGCCCTCGGTATCGCAGGGCGCGCCGGCGCAGACACCACCGTCCGCGGTGCCGGCCAGTCCGCCGTCGGTCTGGCCGTCGGTCTCCAGCCAGCTCCAGGTGTGCCCGAAGTGGCGCGGATCGGCCGGGTCGTCGACGTGGACTTCCCACATCAGGCCGCTGTGGTTGTCGGCCACACAGGTCCATTCCGCCGCCGAGGCCGGCAGGATCTCGCCGTCCGGGCCGATCTTGGTGAAGTCGAAGCCGGCCGGGCCGGAATCCAGCTTCTCGAGGATGCCGGCCACCGCCTCGGCGTCGCGCCCGGACTCGGCGTCCTGGCCCGGCAGGCCGGCGACGGCACAGCCACCGTCGACGCTGCCGCTGCAGGCCGTGATGCCGGTGTCGGCCACCTGGCCCAACGCGCAGCGCGGAATCGTGCCGACGCCCCGGCGCGCTTCGAAGCCGCCGCGGAACAGTTCGCAGGCATCGGCGTTCAGCGGTCCCGGCGGATCCGGCGGCGGCTGCTTCTCCTCGACTTCGAGCACCACGTCGTCGATGGCGACCGTGGTCGTCGTGTCGCTTGATGCACCGACCAGTGCGGCGCTCAGCGTCAGCACCTCACCGGCGCCGATCCCGTCCAGAGGAATCCGCAGCATGGATCCGTTCAGCGTGACGCCGGCGCCGAGGTTGAAGCCACCCGGCACGGCACTGACGTTGGCCGAAGCCGACGCGTCGGCACGGAACGTGGCCGCACGACTGAAGCCGTCTGCGCCGAGGACGTGCACGTCGAAGCTCTCCGGGATGAACCCGCCGTCGGAGGCGAACTGCGGCAGCTCGGCGATCCGGAGCCGCAGCGCGACCAGGCCGTCGGGCGCGTCGAAGGTCTGCGACAGACCGGCGTGGAACGCCCCGCCCTTGAAGATCCGCGCCGCGCCGCCGACGACCTGGACGGTGCCGGGCGGCGTGGCCAGGTCGGGCGAGACCTCAGCCGTCCACTCGGTCAGGCCCTGGCTGAAATCGCCGTTGGGTAGGGGTTGGTCGACGATGACAAGGTCGGCGGCGCTAACGGTAGTCGAGGCCAGCAGCAGGATCCACGCGAAGCGCCGGACACGGTTGCGATGGTCGTTGATTGCTCGAAAACCTTCGCAGTTGCAATTCAGTGTTTTCATAACAGGCTCCCGATGCCGCATGCAAGGAAGCCCTTGCCAAGCCCCGCCCCACCGTCGTTGTCTTCCGGCGGCGTTTGGGGCACAGGGAGCATTCCAAAGACGTTCACACTCGCCGAGTTCGAAGTGCTGCCGATCCCTGCCGCTGCGGCCGCAATCGCCGCATCGACATTCAGTCCGACCGGCCGGAATCCCGCCCAGAGCGCACCGACATCGCAGGCCAGGAACAGCGCATGCTCGAGAAGTGATGTTTCACCCATGGGGTCGATGAACAGCAAGGGATTGTTTTCGCCGAAGTGATAGAGCCAGGGAGGCAACGGATCTTCAGAAACGAAACGACCGATGCTCGGATCGTAGACGCGCGCACGGAAGTAACCCAAGCCCCCGGGCAGGTCGAAATCGCGACCCGAGAAACGAAGCGAGTCGTCCACCGACGGTGCCGGCCCGGCCACCTGTCGACCAAACGCGTCATAACGATATTCTGCGAGGACCTGTCCCTGGGTGTTGGTTTCGGCCAGCACCGTGCCGACTGAATCGGTCAGCAACCAGCGCAGATCCCCAGCTCGCTCGATGGCCAATGGCCGATCGATAACGCGACCATGCAGGCGCCGCCAGACCGGGGTGCCGCTGCTGTCCAGCGCGAGGATCGGGTTGTCGAAATCGTGAATGTAATGGCGAACGACGCCGTCGCGCTCAGCCCGCACGCGCCATCCCGTGAGTGCATGCAGGTAATTGGCCGACTCGACTGTCTGGCCGGCCCCGTTTTCAAGGACTATCGACTCGATCCGATGCTCGGGGGAGTACTCCAGCGCCAGCCGCTCGCCGGACCCGACCGTCTCACGGTCGATCAGCTGCCCTTCATCGGAATAGCCGTAAGTATGAGCACCGTCCCCAAGCAGCTGATGCCCGGCTCCGCCCTCACGGTATGACAGAGCCGCCGGACCGGGCAGAGAAGGCCTCGAGAGCCAGTTACCGGCGCCGTCCCAGATCGTCCGGCCGCTCGGCAGACCCGTAGCGGCAGGATACTGCTCATCGTACATCCAGCCTCGGCCGTCCCAGTTGTAACGACGGACGCCATCGATATCCTCCAATTCCTCGACCTGGCCCATGGCGTTGCGGGTGTAAGCGATCTGACGGATCAACGTGCCGTTGGCTTGCCGATGCTCGATGGCCGTCAGTTGCGTCGGGCAACCGGCGCAGGCATAGCTGTAGGTCGTCACGGGTCCGGGCACATTGCCGTCCAAGTCCTCGAAGCGACGAATCACGAGGGGTAGACCGAGCGGGCTGTACTCGAAATCCACGCGCTTCTCAATGACTCCGGCCCCGCTCTGCCGGACCGACACCAGTCGGTCGATGCCGTCGTATTCGTACTCCGTGACGCCACCTGCGGAATCGACGACACGCGTGACGTTGTCGTTGGCGTCATAGTCGTATTCGACCGACCAGCCTGGCGCACCAGTTGCTGAATGCTCGACTCGCGATACCCGGTTGTTCAGATCGTAGAGAAACGACAGCGTGCTCCCATCCTTGGAAGATTCAACGACTTGATTGAGGCCGTTGTAGGTCCAGGTCGCAACCGTCCCCTCGCCCGGTCTGCGCTCCTCGATCAGACGGAATGTATTGTCGTAGACGAATTCACGCCGCTCGCCGTTGCGGTCATCGACCTGGCGAAGCTGACCCAGGGCGTCGTACTGATACTGGATGGCCTGCTCGAGGCTGTCTGCGGTCTGCGCCAGTTGGCCGCGATCGTTGTAGGTAAAAGTGCGCGCCTGCTGCTCTTCATCGAGGATCTGCTGGACGAAACCACGCTCGTCGTAGTCGAAGTGACGGGTTCCACCCAGAGGATCGGTCTGGCTTACGACACGGCAACTTTGGTCGTAGGTCCGGGTGGAACAGTTGCCGAGCGCGTCGCACTGCTCGACCCAGTCGTCCCCGCACTCGCCGTATTGCCACGTCCAGATCGAACCGTCCGGGAGGACCCTGCGGACTTCATTCCCCTCGTCATCGAACTCCGAGATGAAGACTCCACCGTCCTGGTCACGGTACTCCACCACGTTGTCATCGTCATCGTAAATCCATTGCTGTTCGACAAAATCCGTTGCGCTGAAATAGTCATGACGGGCGCTCAAGCGGCCGCTCTCGTCGTAGAACCGATCGATCTGAAAGCCCCGCGAATTGAAGACGGTCTCCAAGCCCCCGTCGGTGGCGAACTCGAACTGGGAGCACCCGGCCAGCGAAACTGGATCTCCATCGGCCGGACAGTTGGCAATCATTCGGCCCTGGTCATCGTAGACAATCTGCCCGATCGGGTTCCCTTGCGCATCGAGTGTTCTGGTGATGTGGTTCGGATACGCCGAGTCGCCGTACTCGTAGCTCGAGACCCCGCCGGTGATGTCCGCGGCCGAAACCAGACGACTCTGAGCGTCATAGCCGTAACTCACTCGAGCGATCTCGGTGCTGCCGTCCTCATCGATCAGGACGATGTCAGTGATCCGTCCTTCGGCATTTCGGAGATAGTCAACCCGCGCGCCCCAACTGCTCTGCAAGCCGTCATCATTCAGCGAGATCAAACCGCCGGCCGGATCCCGGACTTCGATCAGGCCTTCCCTTTCACTGATCACGTAGACCATGCCGTCTTCAGACTCAAGCTCGTAGACCGTCGGGTTGTAAGGGACGATGAAATCGGCAAAGCCCGCAC
>Ga0102928_1001675_pt1 | contig 13695 bp, 12 predicted proteins | sample SalPonR1_B_D1_MG_FD_78504 | JGI IMG/M metagenome (GOLD analysis project Ga0102928, IMG submission 78504) | Salt pond soil microbial communities from South San Francisco under conditions of wetland restoration - Salt Pond MetaG R1_B_D1_MG | ecosystem: Environmental > Aquatic > Marine > Intertidal...
CAACGGGCTCGAGGTCGCCGCGTACCAGCTTCGCTGGCGCAACCCTCGACCCGAGCTCCCGATCGATCGGATCGAGCTCGTCGGAAGCGGCGGCATCGCCGCGCCGGTGCTGTTCGGGATCACCTTGCTCGACTGACGTCACGATCCGTACCTACGAGCGACGGTGCCACGATGCGGCCGGTCGGTCGGTCCCGCCACGAGGCGCCGTGACGCCGTCCAACAGCCTGACGATGCGCGCGTTCGCCGCGCTCAGGGCTCCGGGCCCGGGCACGTGCGCCGCGCCCGCCATCACGCTCACCTCGGCGTGCGGCACGACCTCCCGGGCGTTCCGCGCGACCGCCTCTCCGGGAAAGAACGGGTCGCGCTCGGCCGCCAGCACCAGCGTGGGCGCGGCGAAGCCGTGCAGCTCCGCGCGCGTGGCCGGCGCCGGCATGCCCGACGCCAACCGGACGTGGTCGAACACCGCCCCGATCGCTTCCGTCCACACCGGATCGGGGCGGCCACCGAACATCGGTCGGACGGCACGCACCAGACGGGCGTCGCTGGGCCGGGCGAGGTACGCCAGCATCGGCGCGACGACCCGTCCGAGGAGCGGCACGATCGGCGGCGCGACGAAGCCGGCCGGCACCAGCAGCGCGGCCGCCGCGATCCGGTCGGGCGCGACGCCGGCGAGTCGCAAGGCGACGCCCGCACCGTACGAGATGCCCACCACCGGCGCGCGGTCGAGCTCCAGACCGTCCAGCACCTCCTGCGCCCAGCGACCGTACGAAGCGTCGCGCGGCGAGAGCCGCCGCTCGTCGCTCAGCCCCGGATGGCCGACCGTGTCCGGCGCCAGCAGCCGGTAGCGCCGGGTCAGCGGCGCCAGCCACGCCAGCGTGAACGGGTTCAGGAAGTTGCCTCCCTGGAAGACGACGACCGGCGGGCCGTCGGCGGGCCCGGCCTCCAGCACGTGCGTGGCGCCGACGCTCGTGTCGATCCAGCGATGCGCGACCGGGCCGTCCACGACGCCCTGCAAGCGTCCGACGGCCGCGTCGTAGAGCGCCAGAAGGCGCGCACGACCCTCCTCCGTCTTGTACAGCGAGCGGCACGGACGCTTGGAGGCGCTCCGTGAGCGGGCGGACGTGAAACGGGCGACGGTCCTCGGCATGCGAGCATCGTGCCGACCCGGCTACCGAAACCTCCACGGCACGGCTTCGGTAGGCCTACGTCACGGCTCTAGCATCGCGCTGCCGACCTTCGTCCAGACGTCAACCGTCGTAGGCGACCCGGAACCCGACGTTCCCCGGGCCGTCGTCCTCCGCGCCCGACGTCCGCGCCGCCAGCCGGTAGCGGGTGCAGTAGCTCGCGTGACAGAGGTACGAGCCGCCCTTCATCACCCGGCGCGCGCCGGTGGCCGGCCCACGAGGCGCGTGCTGGAGGCCGGGTTCGTGATCCACACCGAACCGGTCCGCGCACCACTCCCAGACGTTGCCGATGACGCCGTGCAGGCCGTACCCGTTGGGCGCGAAGGCGTCCACCGGCGCGGTGCCGCGGTACCCGTCGGCGCCCGCGTCCAGGTGCGGAAACGCGCCCTGCCAGACGTTGCAGCGATGCTCGCCCCCCGGCTCCAGCTCGTCGCCCCACGGAAAGATCGTGCCCTCGCTCCCGCCACGCGCGGCCACCTCCCATTCCGCCTCCGTCGGGAGGCGACCCTCCGTCCACGAGGCGAACGCGACCGCGTCGTTCCAGCTCACGTGCACGACGGGGTGGTCCCAGCGGTTCCGGACGTCGCTTCCGGGACCCTCCGGCGTCCACCAGGTCGCGTCGTGAACCTGCCGCCACCACGGCGCGCCGGGCACGCCCCGGGTCGCTCCGACCGCCTGGGGCACGAACGCATGGAACACGAACGACCAGCCGTACCGCTCGGCGTCGGTCCGGTGGCCGGTCGCCGCGACGAACGCCGCGAAGCGAGCGTTGCTGACCGCGTAGCGGTCGATGCGGAACGCCGGGAGACGCACGCGCCTGGCCGGCCCCTCGCCGTCCTGCGGGAGCAGCGGACGATCCGTGCCGATCGTGAACGTGCCGGCGGGCACGCGAACCGTGTCGTCCCGACGATCGCGTCCGTCTGGCGGCGTGGGCGGAGATCGGCGCGGCTCGCCGTCCACCGAGGTGCTCCCGCTGGGCCGGTGCGCGCCCGCGCCGCCCCGCGGAGCGGTGCAGCAGGGGGCCGGACGCGTCGGATCGTCGGATCGCTCGGACACGTCGATCATCGTATCCACCGACGCGTCGTCCCCGCCTGCCGTGCGACTCACGTCTCCGTCGGAGGCCCCATCGTCGCGAGATTCTCGAGAACCTCGTCGTACAGGCCCTGGATGAGGCTGCGCAGCTCGTCCGACTGTTCCGGTGGCGCATCGAACGTCGCCGTCCATTCGACGGTGCACGAACCCTCGTCGTTCGGGACGACCCGCATACGGCTACGGAAGTTCTCGAACGGGATCGTACCGGACACCATCGCGTACTCGAGCGTCCTCGACGCGTCGTCGACGGCGTCGAGCCGCTCGACCACGCGGTCGCCGCTGGCGAACACGATCTCTCGGGTCGCGCCGACGCCGGTGCCCTCCAGCGTCATGCGATCGATCTGCTCGGAGAAACGCTCGCCCCCTGCGAAGGTGCGGAGCTCGCCCCATACGACGTCCGCCGGGGCTGGAACGACTCGCTCGGAGAGGATCTCGACCATGGCCGCCTCCTTCGCCGACCCCACGCCGGGCGCCGTCCTGGCACGGCCGATCCGAGCCGCGAACGCCGCCGAGGCGCGGGACGGTGACCCCCTCATTATCGGCCTCGCGTCGCCCGATCCGGTGTTTCGACGAACGCGTCCGCGACCTCGCTCGCCAGCTCGTCCGCGAGTCGTGCGACGACGTCCACGAACCTGTCGACGTCCCCGAACGACGCGCGGTGGTTGCAGAACGCGACGCGCATGCAGCGACGACCGTCCAGGGTGGTGTTGGACGGCACCGCCTCGCCGCTCTCCTGGACCCGCAGGACCAGCTCGTCGTGGAACGCGTAGAGCCGGTCGTCGGCGACGCCGGGCGGACGGACTCGGAAGCAGACGATGTCCAGCACCACGGGCGCCACGACCTCCATCGCGTCCATCTCCGCGAGACGACTCGCCAGGTGGTGCGCCTGGTCGATGTTGCGCTCGATCAGCCGCCCGAACCGGTTCGCACCGTGCTCCTTCAGCGCCATCCATACCTTCAGCGCCTTGAAGCCGCGACTGAGCTGGGGGCCGTAGTCGCTGAACCAGGAGGCGTCGCCCGCCAGCCCCCGTGCGGTGCGCTCGAGGTACTCGGGCGTCAGGGTGAACGTCGCGCGGTGGGCGTCCGCATGCCTCACCAGAAGGACGCCGGCCTCGAACGGCGTATGCATCCACTTGTGCAGGTCCAGCGCGACCGAGTCGGCGCGTTCCAGGCCGTCCACCAGGTGGCTCGCCGTCGGGGCCAGCTTCACGGGCGCTCCGATGGCGGCGTCGACGTGGAACCAGATCCCCTCGCGCTGGCACAGGTCGGCCAGCGCATGCATGTCGTCGACCGATCCGGTGTTGATCGACCCGGCGTTGGCGACCACCGCCATCGGCACGGCGCCGGCGGCGCGGTCCGAGGCGATGGCGGCCGCCAGAGCGGCCACGTCGATGCGGTACGCGTCGTCCACGGCCACCTTGCGGAGGGAGCCCGCGCCCAGGCCCATGAGCTCCAGCGCGCGCTGATGGCAGCTGTGCAGCTCGGTCGAGCCGTAGGTGATCAGCGGCACGCCGGCCGCGGCCACGCCGTCCCGCCGGATGTCGGCATCGGTCGCGCCGTTGCGGGCCACGGCCAACGCGATCAGATTGGCCATCGACGCGCCGCTGGTCATCAGGCCGCTGGCGTCTCCTGGAAACTCCAGCATCTCGCGGCACCAGGCCACCACCTGCCGCTCGACCTGCGCCGCGCCCGAGGCGCCTCCGCCCAGGTTCGACGCGTCCATCGCGGCCAGGAACTCCGACAGGGCGCCCATCACGTTGCCGTTCCCCATGTAGTACGCCCAGAAGCGCGGGTGGTCGTTCCCCATCCGGTACGGCGCGACGTCGTCCCGGTACGCCCGGTACGCCTCCTCGGCCCCTTGCGGCTCGCGCGGGAGCGGCAGCGCGAAGCGTTCGCGGTGACCGTCCGGCATGGGCCGCCAGGCGGGCCGGTCGCGCACGTTCCGAACGTCCTCGAAGGCGTCGTCGATCATGCGGTGCGCCAGCTCGCGCATCGCCTGCCAGTCGCCGGGGTCGAGGGTCTCCAAGGCGTCGTCGTCCACGGGCGGGGGGCTCGTCATCTCGCTCATTCAGGACCGTCCGGTTCCGCGCCCAGGGGTTCAGGCGCTGTCGGCGTCCGCGGCGCGCGCAGCGGCGGAATCGAGACGGGGCGGGTTCGCGACCGGGATGCCAGGCCCACCTTAGGGGCTACGCGGCTGCGTTGTCCACGGTCCGGCCCGTCGGCCGGCCTCGCGGTCGTACCCTCGGGGCATGACGCATCCCGCTTCGAAGCGAGACCGTGAGTTGGACCTCGTCGTGTACGGCGCCAGCGGCTATACCGGCCGGCTGGTCGCACGCGCTGTCGCGGACCGCGCGCCGGCCGGCCTTCGCTGGGCCCTGGCCGGCCGCGACCGAGAACGCCTGGAGCAGGTCCGCCGCGAGCTGGGCGTCGGGGCCGAGGTGATCGTCGCGGACGCCCACGACGACGCGGCCCTGGCCGCGATGGCCAGCACGGCCTCCGCGATCGTCACGACCGTGGGTCCGTACGCCCGCCACGGCACACCGCTCGTCGCCGCTTGCGTCGACGCCGGGACCGACCTTGCAGACCTGACGGGCGAGCCGCTGTGGATGCGCGACACGGTCGCAGCGTTCCACGACCGCGCTCGAATCAGCGGCGCGCGGATCGTCCACGCCTGCGGGTTCGACAGCGTCCCCTCCGACCTGGGCGTCTGGCGCCTCCAAGCCGCGGCGACCGAGCGGCACGGACGTCCCTGCAGCGACGTCGTGCACGCGTTCGGTCCGATGGCGGGCGGCGTCAGCGGGGGGACGATCGCCTCGGGCCTCGCGCTCCTCGAGCAGACGGTTCGCGATCCAGAGGCCAGAGAAGCGCTTCGCGACCCCGACCTGCTTGCGCCCGGCGGGCACGTGTCGCCCGATCCGGTCGGGCCGTGGTGGCCCCAGCGGCACGCCGGCCTGGACGGTTGGACCGCGCCGTTCGTGATGGCCACGACGAACGGCAAGGTCGTGCGCCGGACCCGGTACCTGCTGGGCGAGCCGTGGGGAAGCGAGGTGCGCTACCTCGAGCGCGCGTACGCCCCGACCTGGGCTCGAGCCGCGGCGATCGGCATCGGCACCTCTGTCGGTGCCGCCGCGATGGCGGTCGGACCGGTGCGCCGCCTCGCGAAGCGTTTCCTGCCGAAGCCTGGCGAGGGTCCCAGCGAAACGGTGCGCCGGAACGGCTTCTTCCGGACCACCCTCGTCGGCCACCTGGACCGGGCCACACCGCCCGTGATCGTTCGCACCGAAGCCGACCTGGATCCCGGCTACGGAGCGACGGCGCGGATGTTGAGCGAGGTAGGGCTGGGCCTGGCGACGGGCGCGTTCGACGCGCCGGGCGGCGTGACGACGCCGGCCGCGGTGGGCGGCATGCGCCTGGTGACGATGCTGGAGGATGTCGGGATCCGAATCCGGGTGGAGTCGCCACGCTCGTGACCGCACGTTCGTGACAACAGGCACCTTCAGGCCCGCGCCCCGGCTACCCTCGTGCATGGCCTACGACGTCCCGTTCCCTCGACCGTCGCTGGCGTGCTCCGCCGCAGGTGGCGCAGGTCGCCCATGACCCGCACGACGGCGAAGGCCGCTCGCCTGACCGAGTTGGCCCAGCGCCTGGCGCTCCGGCCTCACGGCGTCGCCGAGCTGGCCGTGCGCTACGGCGTCACCCGCCGCACGATCGAGCGCGACCTGGACGACCTCCGCGGCATGGGGCACGCCCTGATCGAGCGGGATCACCGCTACGCCCTGCCCGACCGGGGCTCCGATCTGAACGAGGTAGAGGCGCTGGCCGTGCACAGCGCGACCCGCCTCTTGGTCCATACCGGCATCGGCGAGAAGCACTACCGTTCAGCGCTCGAGAAACTGGCCCGGCGCCTGCCGGAGCCGGCGCGCGGGACGCTGATCGACGCGGTCCAGCGGCTGGCGCCGGGACCCGACGATCGCATCCTGGACCTGGTCGCCCAGGCGTGGTTCCGCGGCCGGGTGCTGCGCTGCGAGTACCACGGCGCCCGCAGCGGGTCGCAGCGCTGGCTGGAGCTCGAGGTGTGGTTCTACGAGCTGAACCGCCGCAACCTGGAGCCGTACGTGCTGGCGTACGACCGGACGCACGCGCGCGAGGTGCGGGTGTACAAGCTGGCCCGGATGCACCGCGCACGGCTGCTCCAGGACCGCTACGCCATCCCGGACGGGTTCGACCCGCACGCGCACATGGACGGCTCGTGGGGCATCGTGGTCGGCGATCCGGTCACCGTGCGGCTGCGCGTCGACGCCTCCGTGGCGTTCTGGTTCCGCGAGCATCGCGGGCGCGAGCCGTCGCTCGCCATCGCGCGCGAGCACGACGACGGGTCGCTGGACGTCGACCTGCACGGCCATCTGGCCGCAGGCGGCGACCTGCACGAGCTGCTCTCGTTCCTGCTGGGCTGGGGAGCGCGGATCGAGGTGCTGGATCCGCCCGAGATCCGTGCGCGCGTGGCGGACGAGGTCGGCCGCGCGGCCCGGCGCTATGCGGACAGCTGACGCCTACGTCGCTCCCCGTCGCACCCGCCTCCTAGCATCGTTCTCGACGCGACCCCGCGGCATCGAAGGCCAGGGGATCGACCGTCACGGCGCGCCCTGACGGCGCGACCGGAGCGGCAGATCCTCCGCACGACCCTTCGACCTCCGGAACCCGCCGCGGGGCTCCGCGTCAGGCCTAGGAGGCGCCCATGTCCGTACGCACCGTCCTCACAGCCCTCGCCCTCGCGCCACTGCTCCTCGCCGCTGGCTGCGCCACCCTGGTCGCCGGCGGCCCCTCCCGCCTGGAGGCGACCTCGAACCCCGCCGGTGCCCAGGTCGTCGCGCTGGGCGTCGACAACGGCGAGCGGCTCACCGGCACGACGCCGACGAGCTTCACGCTGGACAAGAGCTCCGACTACGAGCTGACGTTCTCCCTGGCCGGCTACGCGTCGGAGTCGATCATGGTGCGCCGAACCGTGAACGGCTGGTTCTTCGGGAACTTCTTCCTGGGCCTCCTGCCGATGGTCGTCGACGCCGCCACCCACAACATCTGGAGTCACACGCTGCAGGTCGCCAGCGTGGACTTCGCCTCGGCGCGACACCGTCCGGACGGCAGCCTGACCGCAGACGTGATCGTGCGAACGGTCTCGACGGAGCACGAGGCGATCGTCGCCCGCGTCCCCGTGGTGTTTCACCGCACGACGATGTGAGCGGGCTCGAGCCTCAGACCGGCAGGCCGTAGTTCAGCTGCGTGCCCACCGGCTCGAACCCGAGCTTCTCGTACAGCCGCTCGGCGCCCTCGCCGGCCGAGAGCCAGATCAGCTCGAGGCCTTCGGCGACGGCGTCGTGCAGCAGCGAGGCGCACAACGCGTACGCCAGGCCCGAGCGCTGCCGCGAGGGAAGCGTCCATACCCCCGCCAGCTCGCCGACGCCTTCGCGAGCCTGCACGATCCCACCGGAGACGATCTGGCCGTCTTCCATCAGGGCAGCGCCGATCACGCTGCCGTCGCGAAGCCCGAACTCGAGCTGGGGCAGCCACGCCAGCGCGCCCTCCTGGCCCGAACCGCCGTACGCCAGGTCCTGACGTTCCAGGAACGTCGTCAGGAACGGACGGTCGTCGGCACGGAGGCGGCGATACGCGGCGTTCGCGCCGGGGCGGCGCTGGGATCGGAGGTCCGTCGCTCTACGGCGGCCGGCCAGCCCCAGCGTCATCACCCGAGCCTCGGCGTCCTGCACGAAGCCGTGCGACGTCAGCGCGTCGGCGAGGTCCGGATGGAGCTCCGCGAAGAACTCCAGTCGCGCCCGCCGCCCGCGCGACGCGAACAGGTCGCGAAGGGCGACGATCGCGTCGTCGCGCGACGTCGGATCGGGTAGGTGCGCATCGGGCCCGTACGGCACCGCGAAGCTCATCAGGTAGGCGCTCGACGCAGCGAGGTAGGCCCGGAACGGGCCTACCTCGAACGTCTCGCGACCGAGCGCGCCTACGCCGTGCAGGCCGGCCTCGAGCCGCTCCAGAACGTGGCTAAGGCTCATCGAACCTCCTCGGCACGCATCGCGCCGCCCGCGCCGCCGCGGCCCGGCTCCGCGTCCCCGGTCAGTCGTTCTGCGGCGCGCCGTGCTCCAGCGTCAGGCCCACGGCGGTGCGGTTCTGGAACCCCTTCCAGTAGCTGTGATCGGCCGTGAACTGGTCCTCGTCGTCCACGGACCAGACGCCGTCGGCCGCGCGCTCGACCAGATCGAGGTACGACCCCATCTCGAGATCGTCCTGCAGATGCAGCCCCAGGAACGCGGTCGCGAAGTGCTGCGCGATGTTGTTCATGCGGACCGTGTCCCAGACGGCGTCGCCGTAGTGGGCGAACGTTCCCGTCTCCCAGGCGGCGCGTGGGGCGGGGATCGGCGCGGCGGCGTTGTGGTTGGCGTTCTCGAAGGTGAGCAGGTACCGGTCCGCGTTCACGGCGCCCATGAAGATCGCCCGGATGCCGTTCTCGTAGCCGGCGACGTCGTCGACGCTGCCGGCCATGAACAGGACCGGCGTCTCGATTCCCGCCAGCCCCTCGGCGTCCCAGAAGCCCGCGTTCATGCCCCACGGCGCGATCGCGATCGCGGCCACCACGCGCGGATCTTGGCGCGCCTCGAACGATTCGGTACCCGCCTGGTGCTGCGCCAGCACGCCGTTGGGCGGCGCGAAGCCGAACTGCGTGCTGGCCTCGGTGTAGCCCCCGCCGATCACGTTCACGGCGCCGTAGCCGCCCATCGAGTAACCGACGATCGCGGTCGTGCCCGCGTCCACCATGCCCGAGAGGAAGCCGTCGTCTCCGGCCGAGAAGCGCTCCATCTCGTCCAGCACGAACAGCTGATCCAGCGGCCGGTTGTACAGCGTGCTCCCGAACGCTGCCTGGTCGGCGTAGGTGCTGTCCGTGTGGTCGATCGACGCCACGACGTACCCCTTGCTGGCCAGGTTCTCGGCCAGGTGCGAGAGCAGGTAGCGGTTGCCGGGGTAGCCGTGCGAGACGATCACCAGCGGGTAGGGCGCCGCGTCGGCGTTCGGCGCGGCGTCGCGCACGGCGCGTCCCGTCAGCTCCGCCCGGGTCTCGCCGTTCCGGGTCGTGACCGTGTACGTGCCGCCGGCCGTCGCGCCGTTCTCCAGCGTCGCGGGGTACCAGACCTCGAGCGTGAGCGGACGGTCGTAGAGCGGGATCTCCTCGCCGGCCGTCGCAGCCAGGATGTTCAGGCGACCTTCGTCGACGACGTCGATGGTGCGGACGCCGATCGCGTGCTCGCCGTACGCGGCCAGCTCGGGCGCGTCGGGACGTTGCACGTCGATCCGGTCGGCCGGCTGGGCCAGCGCGGTCGCGAGCACCAGCAGGAGGGAAGCGAGGATCGTGGCGAATTTGGGCATGAAGCACCCTTCCCTCGACCGACGTCCGGTGCGTTCGGGACGCGTCGGTCGATGATTCCCACGATACCTGCGGCACCGTCGCATCCTCCGCGGTCGGGCTGGGGCCGTTCCCCACGAAGGTCGCCGCCGCGGCGCCCGGCAGGAGGACCGGGCGCTGCGGCGGCGTTGGAGGCTCGTCACCGGAGATCGTCGCGGAAGATCGTCACGGGGCGGGATGGGCCCACCGCGTGAACGCGACGCGGCTGGATCAGTTCTGGGCGTTCGGCACGCCGGCGGGATCGCCGAGGCCCGGGAAGGTCAGCACGTTGCGGACGTTGGCGTGGGTGCGGCCGTCCTCGAGCATCGCCGGCGCCGAGATGCCCTGCGCCAAGCCGGTGCCCCACTCGGGGTGCGAGATCTCGCACCGGAACATCATGCCGTCCATGCCCATCACGATCGGAGATCCGGACTGGTAGTGGATCACGATCGGGTCGTCGCCGGGCACGTCGATGTTGTAGTCGCCGTAGACGAACATGGCGCCCATCGGCACATGCGTGCCCTCGAACGCGCCGCCCAGCGTACGTCCCTCGGGATCGGTGACCGACAGGCTCCAGCCGCCGTCGCGGATGACCCAGCCCTCGCTCGGGATCGGCGTCTCGGACGACAGGTACGCGCGGTACTCGTTGCGGGGGTCGAACATGAAGTCGGTCATCATCAGGCCATCGTCCCCATCGGGACTCAGGCCGAAGCGGGTCTCGAAGAACGCGACGGCGTCGGCCCGATCCTGGGCGATCTCGGCGTCGGAGCGACCCATGATCTCACGGTGGAAGAAATCGCCATCCGGCGCTTCGTAGGTGGGATCGTCCGCGTCGTACACGCCGGTCCCCATGTAGAGGATCGTGACGCCGAAGCCGTCGGGCGGCTGTTGCGCGTCGAGACCCTGCGCCAGACCGAATGACGCAGCGCCGAGCGCGAACAGGGCGAGCGTGACGAGGACGGGATGCACCAGCGAGCGTGCGTATGCTACGTTCTTCATGGTTCACGTTCCTCTCAGGGATTCGTGACGTGGCCCACGTGCTACCTGCCCGGAGTTCGTGGGCCTTCGACTGTCTCGTATCGGCTCGAACCTGCGCATCACCTCCTCGTCGCTCGGGACGTCGTTGGACGTTCCCGAACCATGCCACCGCGCGATCGCGCCGGGCGGTCAGGTACTTGACGGGTCGGTCGATCACGAAGCGGCCAGCGAATGTCCGTCTCTCCGGCTCTCGCGTCACGGCAGGACGGTCAGGTAGTACGCCCCCATCGTGCCCAGCAACGCCGCGAACCCGACGACCCCCAGCGCCAGTGCTGGGCGGCCGATCGTGCCGGCCGTCCGCAGGTTCACGCCGAGACCGATCGCCGCCATCGCCGCGGCCGTGATCCAGGTGCCCAGCAGGGCCGCCGCGCTGGCCGCTCCAGCGGGGATCCAGCCGGCGCTGGTCGCGAACCCCAGCGCCAGGAAGCCCAGCACGAAGCCGGGGATCAGCGGCGGCCGCGGGGCGCTCGCGACCTCGCCGTGCTTCGCCGTCGCGCGCTCGGCGGCGCTGAGCGACGCCATGCCCACGGAGCGGGAACGGCCGGCGGCGCCACGCTCGGAGCGACCCTCCTCGAAGCGCATGGCCAGTCCGAGCAGGACCAGCGTGGGCGCCAGCAGCACGACCCTCGACAGCTTCACCAGCAGCGCGAGGTCGCCCTCGGCCCCGCCGACCGTGGCCCCGACCGCGACGACGTGCCCGACCTCCTGCAGCGTCGCGCCGGCCAGGATCGCGGTCGTGGCGCCCGCGACGTTCGCCAGCGCGGTCCACGCGGCGAAGCCCAAGACGCCCGCCGTGCCCAGCAGGCTGATCGTCCCGATCGCGACCGAGGCGTGCGCGGCGCGCGCCCGCAGCACCGGGAGCGCCGCGGCGATGGCGGAGGCGCCGCACACTGCAGTGCCGATCGCGACGGCCCGCCGCAGATCGACCGGAACCCGCCAGGCCCTGCCCGCCACCTCGATCGCGACGAACGCGGCGACGACGCCCAACAGGCTGCCGGCGGCGACCTGGGGTCCGAGCTCCGCCAGCGCGCGCACGTCCAGGCGTACCCCCAGCAGGACGATGCCCGCCTTGAGCAGCGTCTTCGCGGCGAAGCGGGCGCCCGGACCGGTGGCGACGCCGCTCCGGCGGACCGTCGGAACCGCGCCCACGGCGACGCCGAGCAGCAACGCCAGCACCAGCGGTCCGATCACCCCCGCGCCCGGAAGGCGCGAGGCGAGGTAGGCGGCGAGGGTCAGCGCGAGCACCAGGCCAAGCCCGGGAAGGTGGGACCGGAACGCGGACACCGGGCGAGCCTACCGGGTCGCGAGCGGGCGAAGGCCGGACGACGGCGCCCTGTCGGGCGTTTGACCGACACGGCGGCACGAGGATGGCAATCCTTTCGCGCATGCCGCGACCCGACCTGGCGCGACCCGAACCGGCACCACGCGACCGGGCGCGACCCCACCGGGTGCGACGCGCATGACCGCGTACCTGATCCGGCGCCTCGTCTACTCCGTGTTCGTGCTCCTCGGCGTGTCGCTGCTGGTGTTCGCGCTGGTCCGGCTGTCGGGCGATCCGACGGCGCTGATGGTGCCGCTGGACGCGACCGACGAGGACGTCGAGCGCCTGCGCCGGGCGCTGGGCTACGACCGGCCGTTGCCGGTCCAGTACCTGGACTTCCTGACAGGCGCGCTGCAAGGCGACCTGGGCACCTCGCTGCGCCATCAACAGCCCGCGCTGGGCATGGTCCTGGACCGGTTCCCGGCCACCCTGCAGCTGATGGCGGCCTCGCTCCTGGTCGCGATCGGCGTGGCGCTTCCGCTGGGCATTCTCTCCGCGCTGCGCCCGGACTCCTGGATCGACCGCTTCGGCGTGACGCTGGCGCTGATCGGCCAGGCGCTGCCGAACTTCTTCCTGGGCATCGTGCTGATCCTGGTGTTCTCCGTCGGACTGGGGTGGTTCCCCTCGAGCGGACGGGGATCGCTGCTGCACCTGGTGTTGCCGGCGGTCACGCTGGGAACGGCGGCGTCGGCGTTCCTGAACCGGCTGCTGCGCTCAAGCCTGCTGGAGGTGCTGGCCAGCGACTACGTCCGCACGGCGCGCGCCAAGGGACGCTCCGAGACCGCGACGGTCTTCGTGCACGCGCTTCGCAACGCGGCGATCCCCGTACTCACCGTGCTGGGTCTGCAGGTGATCCAACTGGTCGGCGGCGCGATCGTGACCGAGACGGTGTTCGCGTACCCCGGCGCCGGCCTGCTGCTGGTGAAGTCGCTGGGCAACCTCGACTTCCCCGTCGTCCAGGCGTTCGTGCTGGTCGTCGCGGTCGCGGTGGCGATCGTGAACGTCGTGATCGATCTCCTCTACGGGGCGTTGGACCCCAGGATCCGGCTCGCATGAGCGGGAGAACGAACGGACCCACGAACGAGGGAGCGCACGACGTGGCGACCGACCCGACCATCGATCCGGCGCGACGCGCGACCGGCGGCCGCGGCTGGCGTCGCGTGCGGCTCGCGATCCGGAGGCGGCCGGTCGCGACGGTGGCCCTGGCGTTCATCGTGCTGGTCGCGCTCACCGCGGTGTTCGCCGCGCAGTGGGCGCCGCACGACCCGACGGCGCAGAGCCTGCGCCTTCGCCTCCGGCCGCCGTGGCCGCTTCCGGGCAGCGATCCGGCGCACCCGCTGGGCACCGACCCGCTGGGGCGCGACGTGCTGAGCCGCATCCTGCACGGCGCGCGCATCTCGCTGGGCGTCGGCGTGGGGGCGGTGCTCCTCCAGGCGCTGCTTGGCGTGACTGCGGGCCTGCTGGCGGGCTTCTACCGCGGCGCGGTGGACCAGGTGCTGATGCGTCTGGCCGACGTGCAGCAGTCGATCCCGTTCCTGGTCCTGGTCGTCGCGGTCGCCGCGGTCGTTGGCCCCAGCCTGCGGAACACGGTGCTGGTGCTGGGCGTCGCCGGCTGGGTG
>Ga0102928_1001695_pt1 | contig 13578 bp, 14 predicted proteins | sample SalPonR1_B_D1_MG_FD_78504 | JGI IMG/M metagenome (GOLD analysis project Ga0102928, IMG submission 78504) | Salt pond soil microbial communities from South San Francisco under conditions of wetland restoration - Salt Pond MetaG R1_B_D1_MG | ecosystem: Environmental > Aquatic > Marine > Intertidal...
AAGCTGCGGGATCACGCCGTAGCTGAGTTCCCCCGCCTTGGCGAGGTCCCCGGCGCGTTTGGCGTTTTCAAGGTCGATGCGGGCGCGGTCCAACTGCTCCTTGATGTCGCGGGCGGAGGCGAGCTTATCGCGCTCGGCCTGCCATTGCGCAGTCATCTGGGCGGATTTGTCCTGTAGGTCACCGAGTTCCTTTTCCAGCTTTTCCAGCCGGTCCTTGGAGGCAGCATCGTCTTCCTTGCGCAGGGCCTCAGCCTCGATCTGCTTTTGCAGGATATCACGGTCGAGCGCGTCCAGTTCTTCGGGTTTGCTGTCCACCTCCATGCGCAGGCGCGAGGCGGCCTCATCCACAAGGTCGATCGCCTTGTCGGGCAGGAAGCGGTCGGTGATGTAGCGGTGCGAGAGTTGCGCCGCAGTGACCAGCGCCGTGTCCGAGATGCGCACGCCGTGGTGCAACTCGTATTTTTCCTTGATACCGCGCAGGATGCTGACGGTATCCTCTACCGTCGGCTCCTCGACCACGAGCGGTTGGAACCGGCGGGCAAGGGCCGCGTCCTTTTCCACGTGCTTGCGGTATTCATCCAGCGTGGTGGCGCCGATGCAGTGCAACTCACCGCGCGCAAGGGCCGGCTTGATGAGATTGGCGGCATCCATGGCGCCATCGGTCTTGCCCGCGCCGACAAGCGTGTGCATCTCGTCGATGAAGAGGATGATTTCACCGGCGGCGGCGGTCACTTCGTTGAGCACGGATTTGAGGCGCTCTTCGAATTCGCCACGGTATTTCGCGCCGGCGATCAGCGCGCCCATGTCGAGGGCCAGCAGTTTCTTGTTGTGCAGGGATTCGGGCACGTCGCCGTTGACGATGCGCAGGGCGAGGCCCTCGGCGATGGCGGTTTTACCGACGCCCGGTTCACCGATCAGCACGGGATTGTTCTTGGTCCGGCGCGAGAGAATCTGCATCGCGCGGCGAATTTCATCGTCGCGGCCGATGATCGGGTCGATCTTGCCTTCTTCGGCAGCCTTAGTCAGGTCGTGGGCATATTTCTCAAGCGCCTCGTAGGTGTCTTCTGCCGAGGCACTATCGGCGGTGCGGCCTTTGCGGATATCGTTGATCGCCTCGTTGAGGGTCTGGGCCGAAACGCCGCCTTGGTCAAGCGCGTCCTTGGCGGGGGATTTGACCACCGCCAGCGCGGTCAGGATGCGTTCCACCGGCACAAAGCTGTCACCGGCCTTTTCGGCCAGTTTCTGCGCCTCGGACAGAACCTTGCCGGTTTGTTGATCCATGTAGGTTTGGCCCGCGTCACCCGACACTTGCGGGATTTTGCCCAGCGCCAGATCAAGCACTTGGGTCACGCGGTCGGGCTTGCCGCCAGCGCGTTTGATCAGGTTGCTGGCCAGACCTTCGGGGTCATCGAGCAGCGCCTTGAGCAGATGTTCGGGGGCGAGTTTTTGATGGCTTTCGCGCATCGCGATGGTCTGGGCGGCCTGAATGAAACCGCGCGACCGTTCCGTGAACTTTTCGAAGTCCATGGCAGTTCTCCTTTTCACAAGCGTTCCCCCGGGTTGCCCACCCTGCAATAGGCGTAGGACGGTCGGGGACCTCGATAATTGAAATGGGTAACGGTCTCGTGATCTTCAAGGCGCGCTTGGCCAAATCCGGTCACTAACGTGATTTTGCAAAAACTTTTTCGTGATTCCCCCTGAAAGGCACGTAGGGCCACACCATCTATCCACAATGTTATCCACAGGCCTACGAGGATAGACCAATGACCATGCTGAAAGTGACCCTGAGCCGCGTTCAATACGCCCCCGAGGTGCCCGGGTTCGCCGCGCTTCTTCATGTATGTGAAGGCGGTATGGACTATACCTACCCGGTGCAGATGGCCGCCCCCCTGACAGAGGAATTCGACACGATCAGCCGCGCCCTGACCCGGCGGGGCCTTTCGGCACACCAGAACGCCAAGGCGGCTTGTTTACGCATGGTGAGGCCCGATCTGGCGCGTCTTGACCCCGGCCTTGCCCTGAAAAGCGGTGTTGCCGCCTAGGCCCTCAAGCATGACCTGCGCGGGGAAAGGCCGTTGGACATTCACCTCGAGTCGAAGACACCCCGCAGCTATAAGCAGCCTGTTGGTAACGAGTGAACAGATGACCACGCAGGTCATCGAAGAGTGTCATGCATATTTTGAATGTCGAGCTGTCGGATCTCCGCAATTGCCCTGAAACGGGGCGGGCCACGGCGACCGTGACCTTGCTGACCGACGCGGGCAGCATGAACATTCAGGCCTCGGTCGCCCAAAATCAGGGCGGCAGCAGGCTCAGTCTTGTTGAAACGCTGATGGAGGATGTCATGCGGCAAATCCGCTTCATGCCCGAAGTGCGAACCGGTGAGACACGGGTCACCCTTGCGCCGGGAGCCCTCGACCGCGTGGTTCAACAGGGTTGACGGGGACCGGGCGCGCCGCGACAAGGGCCACGCATTTCACCCGCGAAAAGGCCCTTGCCCCATGTCCCATGCCCCTGATGACCGATTGATCGTTGCCCTTGATGTGCCAAACGCCCTTGAGGGGCTGCAACTAGCCGAAAACCTTGGCGATACGGTGAGCTTCTACAAGATCGGCTTGGGGATGCTGACCGGTGGGGGTCTCGCGCTGGCCAATGAGTTGAAGCAGGATCACGGCAAGCGCATTTTCCTTGATATGAAGCTGTTCGATATCGGTGCCACGATAGAGGCGGCGGTGCGCGGTTTGGCGCAGTTCGATCTGGATTTTCTGACCGTCCATGGCGACCCGCATGTGGTACGCGCCGCGCGGGAAGGCGCGACCGGCAGCCAGACCAAGATCTTGGCTGTGACGATTCTGACCTCGCTGGACCGCAGCGATCTGGACGCCGGCCTGATCAAACCCGGAGATATCCGCGATCTGGTGGCGGAACGCGCGGGCCGCGCCTTTGAAGCCGGGGCCGATGGCGTGATTGCAAGCCCGCAAGAGGCCGCAATGATCCGCGCCTTACCCGAGGCCAAGGACCGGTTGATCGTAACCCCCGGCGTGCGGCCTGCGGGCGCGGCTTTGGGCGACCAGAAGCGGGTGGCGACCCCGGCGAAGGCCTTGGCCGACGGGGCCGATCACATCGTAGTGGGACGACCAGTATGGGCCTCACCAGACCCAGCGCAGGCGGCGCGGGATATCTTGGCCGAGATCACGGGATAGGCGGCGGCGGACGCTTGGAATCGCGCTGGAAAAGGGACAGCCCTCAGCCTTCCCGTGTCATTACGGTTGAACTGCGCTCCAATGTGCGGTGGACCGGGCATTTGTCTGCGATTTCCATAAGCTTGGCGCGTTGATCCTCAGACAGGTCACCTTCCAGCCGCACCACCCGGGTAAACTTGTCGGCCTTGGCATCCGAACGCGAATTCGCGTCTTGGGCATGGACCTTGTCGTGGCTCACATCCACGCTGACGTGGTGTAGGGGCCAGCCCTTGCGCCGGGCGTACATGCGGATGGTCATCGAAGTGCAGGCCCCCAGTCCCGCCGACAGAAAGCCGTAGGGCGACAGGCCTCGATCTGTTCCGCCATAGGCCTCGGGTTCATCGGCGAGAAGGTGATGCTCGGGACCCGCGTTGACGTCTTGCAAAAAGCCCCTGGGGTCGGCCTCGGACACGCGAACGATGCCCTCGGGCGCGCCAGGTGGTGGTGCAGGCGGCGCAAGGTCCAGGTAACGGGTGGCCCATGCGGCGATGACCTCGGCGGCGTATTCGGCATCGGAGGGATCCGAGATCAGGTGGTCCGCCTCGTCCAGCGTGACGAAACTCTTGGGGTGTTTGGCGGCGGTGAATATCTCGGCGGCATTGTCGATGCCGACAATCTCATCGCGCGGGGCGTGCAGGACCAGAAGCGCGCGGTTGAGATCCGCAAGGTCCTCGTGCAGGGTTTCGCCCTTCACGCTGTCGACAAAGCCCTTGCCGATGGTGACGGGCCGACCGCCAAGGCAGACTTCGGCACGGCCTTGTTTTTCGATTTGATCGAGCGCGTCATCGAAATTATGGGTGACATGGGCCGGGTCTGAAGGCGCGCCGATGGTAACGATTGCCTTGGCGCTGTCGATGCGTTTCGCCGCCGCCAGAACGGCGGCCCCGCCCAGCGAATGCCCGATCAGCAGACTGGGTGCCATATCGCGGCTGGCAAGTGCTGTGGCGGCGTGGTCCAAGTCTTCGATGTTCGAGGTGAAGGAGGTGTTGGCAAACTCACCCTCGCTGTGGCCAAGGCCGGTGAAGTCGAAGCGAAGAACGGCGATGCCCGCCCCCGCGAGGCGCGCCGAGATGCGGCGCACGGCAGGGATATCCTTGGAGCAGGTGAAGCAATGCGCAAACAGCGCCGTGGCCAGATGCGGGCCATCCGGCAAGTCCAACCGTGCGGCAAGGGTATGGCCGGAGTGGCCTGTGAAGGTGAATCGTTCGGTTGGCATGGGCCGTTTCCTTGGTCTGCTTGTGCATCAAAGGGTATGGGTTCCGATCTTGTGGTGCCAGCGATGTGTCAGCCGCGTCACGGCAAGGTGATCTGCGACAGTGCTTGAAACCGGTGAAAACTTGAACGGAATTGGCCGCAGTTTCCGCAACCTCGGCAGGGATTTGTTAACGTGCGTCCCACCATCCTGCCCCTTGTGGAGATTGGAGGGGCCATGAAGATACGCCTCAGAACACGAAGGGACGTCACCCTTTTTGCCGTGGCGATCAGCCTGCTTGCGGTTTTGGGCAGCCTTGCCCTGCGCGGTATGTTGCAACCCGCCGATATCTTTGCGCGCACGCTTGTGTCAGGCTCGGCCGTTGCGACGATGCTGGCAGGGCCGATTTCCTATTATGTGGGGTTACAGATGATGGATACGCAGCGTCTGGCGCAAGCGTTGGAACATGCCGTCAATCACGACAGCCTGACCGGGGCCTCGACCCGCGCCAGTTTCGAGGCGCAGGTGGCGCAGCTTCCGACCGGGCCAAAGGCCATCATGGTGGTGGATATCGACCACTTCAAAGCGGTGAACGACCGCTTTGGCCATCAGGCGGGCGATACCGCCCTGTGCCAGTTTGCCCTACGTCTCAAACGGAATTGCCGAGAGGATGACATCATAGCGCGGTTCGGCGGCGAGGAATTCGTCGTGCTGCTCCATAACGTGAGCCTTGCCGACGCCCAAGCCGCCGCCGAGCGGCTTTGTGCCAAGCTGCGCGAAGCTCCGATCGTCTTGAATGGCCAGGCACATCACCTGACGGCGAGCTTCGGGGTTGCGCCATTGGTCAATGCGCGGGGGCTGGATGACGCCTTGGCACAGGCGGATGCGGCGCTTTATAGGGCCAAGAATGCCGGCCGCGACAGGGTGTTCACAAGCGATACCAAAGCCCCACCATTCAGCGAAGCCTCTTGAGGCAAACGCCTTAGCCGCCCATGAGGTCAGGATCGAAGGGGTATTTTGTCAGGTTCTCAAAGCCTTCTTCGGTGATCAAAACCTGATCTTCCAGCTTGATCGAGAAATCGCCGCCGTCTTCACCCACCAGCGCCTCAACACAAAGGGTCATGCCCGGCTCAAGCTCATAGTCGAACGCCCCTTCGACCATGTGGTCTGGATAGGCCACGAGGGGCCATTCATCGCAGAGCCCCACGCCATGCATCAGGCAGCCGTATTTGAGGCGCTGGTACTTGGCGTCCAGAACATGGGTGTTGCGGCTAAGGTCCTGGATATTCACGCCGGGCTTGAGCATTTGCATGTTGGTTTGAATATGCTCGACCGCGTGTTGCATGGCATAGACCATATCGGGGCGCGGTTTGCGGTCCCCGATCCACCATGTGCGCGAGATATCCACGCAGATGCCATAGCTGCCGACAAGGTCGGTATCGAAGGCGATGATCTCGTTGTTCCGGGTGATGCGCCCACCGCATTCCTGAAACCACGGGTTGGTGCGCGGCCCTGAGGTGAGCAAGCGGGTTTCGATCCATTCACCGCCGCGGCGGATGTTTTCGGCATGCAGCACGGCCCAGATGTCATCCTCGGACGTCTGGCCAAGCGGCACGTTTTCGCGGGCGAAATCCTCCATCTCGCGCACCGCCACTTCACAGGCGTGAGAGGCACAGCGCATGGCGAGGATTTCATCGGGGCCTTTGACGGAGCGAGCCTTTTCGGTGACTTCCTCTCCTTCCATGATCTCAATCCCCTGCGCCTCAAGCGCGCGCAAGCCGTGGAGCATGACCTTATCCACCGCCAAGCGCCTGTTTCCCGGCGCGTGCTCTTCGAGCAGCACACGGATTTCGTTGGACAGCGTATCGGCGGCCACGTCCACCTTGTCCCCCCGGTCGAAATAGAACAGGTCCGCGCCCGAACGCGCCTCGCGCACCAGCGGGTTGAACTCTGACAGGAAGGGTGCGTTCTTGTAATCCCAGATCACCATGTAGCCATCGGCACAGAGGAGGACCGCGCGGAAGGGGTTATGGGTGTTCCAAAGCTGCATGTTGGTGCTGTCGGTGGCGTAGCGGATGTTGAGCGGGTCGAACATCAGAAGGCCGGCATAATTGCGGTCCACGATATGCTGGGTCAGGCGTTGCCAGCGATAACGGCGCATTTCCTGTAGGTCGGGCAGTTGCAGGCCCGCCGCCGCCCATTCGGCATAGGCCAGTTGCGTTGGCCCGATTTCCACCCGGTCGGCATCGTTGGGGGTATTGTCGCCCAGCGTCGCCCCCCGGGTCGGGTCGATTTTGCGTCGATCACGGAAATGGGTGTTCATCGGTTTCCTCCTGTCAAGAAGGCTGCACCGGCTTTTGCCGAGTCGCTTGCCGGAATACGACCCATTTCCACGTCGCATTTTACCTGTCACGTAAGTTTTGGAAAAGCGTCACGCGGGTTTTGAGAAGCCCTTGTTTGGTGCGCCAACACACCAACGAGAGGGATGATTCCATGCGTTTCGTGACGACATCTGTATTGGCGCTTTCGGTCGTGGCCGGGGCGGCCACAGCCGAGCAACTGACCTATGGGCCGCGGCCTGCCTACCTGATTGACCGGATGCCCGAGGGCGAGTTGAAAGAGACCCTTGGCGCCTGTTTGGGGCAAATACCCAAGCGGTCGGATTTTTCCATTGGCCACAGGGGCGCGCCGCTGATGTTCCCCGAACATACGGTAGAATCGAACACCGCCGCCGCTCGTATGGGAGCGGGGATTCTGGAATGCGACGTGACCTTTACCAAGGATCACGAGCTAGTCTGCCGCCATGCGCAGAACGACCTGCACAACACCACCGACATTCTGACCAGTAATCTGGCCGAGACCTGCGTGGTGCCCTTTGCGCCTGCCTCGGGCGATGAACCGGCCAAGGCGGAGTGCCGGACTTCCGAGATCACGCTGGCCGAGTTCAAGACCCTGACCGGCAAGATGGATGCGGCCGACAAAAGCGCCACAACGGTCGAGGGTTATATGGACGGCACCGCCGGATGGCGTACCGATCTTTATTCGGTTGAGGGGGGCACCTTGATGACCCATGCGGAATCGATCGCGCTATTCCGCGACTTGGGCGCGAAGTTCACACCTGAACTCAAAAGCCCCGCCGTCGAGATGCCGCATGACGGGTTTTCACAGGCCGATTATGCCCAGAAACTGATTGACGAGTATAAAGCGGCGGGCGTTCCCGTGAGCGATGTCTGGGTGCAAAGCTTCAATCTGGACGATGTGCTCTACTGGATCGAGAACGAGCCGGAGTTCGGCAAGCAAGCTATTTTTCTGGACGGGCGGTATAACGTGGAAGGGTTCGATCCGATGGACCCGACCACCTTCGAGCCATCGATGCAGGACCTGGCCGATATGCGGGTAAACTATGTCGCGCCGCCGATGTGGATGCTGGTGACCACCGAGGAAGGTGAAATGGCACCCTCGGCCTATGCGAAGGCGGCGAAAGAGGCCGGTTTGAAGCTGATAACCTGGACGTTGGAACGCTCTGGCCCGCTGACCAATGGGGGCGGTTGGTATTTTCAGTCGGTCAAGGAGACCACGGATACGGACGCCGATTACTTCACCTTGCTGGATACCCTGCATAAACAGGTTGGCATCGAAGGTATCTTCAGCGATTGGCCTGCGACGGTGACCTACTACGCCAACTGCATGGGGATCAAGTAAGGCTAATGGGGCGCTCATCAGGCCTTGCGGCCTTCCTCGCGAGGAGCGCGAGCGATGAGCGCCCTGCTTTCCGCCGCTTAGCGCGATTGTTCGTGTTCGAACCTTTGGCGCGCAATCGCCTCGTTCCGGTCGGCCTTTTGCTGATCTGTGAGACATGCCTCGACATAGTCCAGATGGGCGGTCACGGCGGCGCGGGCGGCGTCGCCGTCACGGGCCTGGAGGGCCGCGTTGATGGCGCGGTGTTGATCCAGAAGCGCACCACGCGTGGTGCGTTGCTTGAACATGATCTGGCGGTTGTAGAACACGCCTTCCTGCAACAGCTGGAACATCGAGCGGATCATGTGCAGCATGACCACGTTGTGGCTGGCCTCGATGATGGCCATATGAAACTCGGCATCCAGCTGTGCCTCGGTCTTGGCGCTACGCTTGGCGTGGGCGGCTTCCATCTTGTCAAAGATGGTTTGCACCACGCGCAGGTCAGTATCCGAGGCCAACCGCGCCGCGCGCTCGGCCGCTAGCCCCTCAAGGTCTCGGCGAAACGCGATATAATCAAAAACCGCCTCGTCATGGTCGGCAAAAAGCCGGATCAACGCGGGCGAAAAGGCATTTCCCAGAACATCGGCCACGAAGATGCCCGCGCCCGCGCGGCTGGTCAGCAGGCCCTTGTCCTGCAACTCGGCCACGGCCTCGCGCAGGGAGGGCCGCGACACGCCCAGTTTCTCGGCCAGCTCCCGTTCGGAGGGCAGCCGCTCACCCGGGCGCAGGATGCCACGTAGGATCAGCTTTTCGATCTGGCGGGTGACAGCCGTCGAGAGTTTCTCGGGGGTGACTTTCTGAAATGGCATTTGCGCGGTCCTGACAGGGTGGCCGGGATGATAGGGGCAAGCGAGGGGTCGGGCAAGATCAACCGGTGTGCCGCCACTTTCCGGTTTGATCGGGCACGAATGCCTCGACCGCCGCCGTGGCGATGACAAGGGTTTCGCCGGTGTCGGGGTTGGTCACGTTTTGCCCGCCCTTGACCGCCGTCACCTTGGCCTGCCCGCGCGGCAGGGTTTTGGCAAGGGCCGCACAGTCCAGCGCCTCGGGGTCTTGGACGCCTATGGTGACTTGCACCTCCATCTGGGTATGATTCATGCCGATGGCCCCGACGATGGGCAGGGTGGAGTGGCGGATGGCATCCTGAATCGCGCGGGTTGCGGCCTTTTGGTAATCCATCCCGTGCAGGTCGTTGCCCATGCCCATTTCGATGATGACTCGGCGGCGGGTCATTGCAGGCGCTCCATGTCGAAGGCCACGGATATCGCGGCATTGGCGATGACGGTGGGGTTGCCCTCACCTTCGGGGCGGGGAATGTCGAGGCCGCCGTGGGTGGCGGTGACGGTCACCTGGCCATAGGGGAACACCTCGGCCACCACGTTGCAATCCACGGCCTCGGGGTTTTGCACGGCCACTTCGACGTCGATCTGCATGGCGGATTTATCAAATCCGAAAAGCTCGGCCATGTTGATGGAATTGTGCCAAAGGGCATCTTGGACGGCGCGTTTGGCCGCTTGGGTATAATCGCGGCGGCGCAGTGAGGTGCCCATGCCGAATTCGGTCAGGACGCGGTGTTTGGGCATGTTTTGGTCTTCCTGCTTTGGGTAGGCGCAGTTTGCAGGGTTCCGCGCCGAGGTTCAATGCGGGATGAGCAGTGCAATGACACCGACGACAATCAGGCTCAGCGCCCAGACCACATCAAGGTTGAACCAGCTTTTCTTGAGGAAGGTGAGGCCAAGCCAATAGTAGACCCCCATGGCCACCGCGCCGCCCGAGGCGGCCATGGCAAGGGTGTGCAGAAAGGCCACCATAAGCGCGCGGCTTGTGTCTGTGGCCATCAGGGCGGCGGCGGCGCTATGGCCTGCGTTTTGGTCAATGGTGGCGCATATCCCGAGGTAAATTGGCACCAGCATCAGGCCCGCCCCATGCGCCATGGCCGCAAGGAAAGACCACAGCGCCAGCCGCGTGGGCGGCACGCGCGACAGAAACCGCGGATGGCGGCGGTTGATCAACAGGTAAACCCCGAGGCCAATCACCAAACAGGCCGCGCCAATGCGCAGCTCATGCTGCCATTCGACCAGCGTGACCATGAGCGAGAAGGGCAAAAGCACCACCACCATGGCCAGCAAATGCCCCGCCGCCAGCGCCAGAAGCGCGCGGTAAAGTGCCCCTGCCCGGCTTTCCATCAGCGCCGCCGAGACCGCCAGAGGCCAGCCCATTCCGGGGTTTATCCCGTGGTAAATGCCCGACGCGGCCACAGCCCACCAAAGGGCCGCCGTGCTGGAAATGTCATCCATCATGTGTAACGTGCCTGCCCGCCCCGGGCATGGTTCAGACGGAGGGGTAGCAGAAGCTATCAGTGGAACAATCGCCCCCCTCAAGCCGAATCTGGTGCGCGCGGTAGCCTTTTGGGAAATTCACGTAGAAATCCTTGTCCAAGGTCAGGCCACCGTTTTCACCGACATGGGCCATGACCATCTGCCCGCCTTCGTCGTCGGGATAGAATTGATCGTCCCATGTGGAATAAAGCGAGTTGGTCCAGTAGACGCGTTTGCCATCGCGGCTGATCTCCACCATCTGCGGGCCAAAGGCGAAGTCCTGACCATTTGGGTGCTTTTTATCGGCAACGATACCGCCCAATTCGACCTTACCCGCCAGCGTGGGATTCATCGGGTCGGAAACATCGTATTGGTGCATCTCGCCCGTGCCCCAGCAGGCGACATAGAGGTATTTGTCATCAAGCGAGAGGTCGATATCGGTGACCAGCGGCGGTACCGCCTCGAACCCTTTTAGAAGTTCAGGCAGGTCATCGGCGGCGGCAGGTTGCGGCGGGATGGTGATGGTTTTCTTGGCCTCGAAGGTGCCGTCATCCTTGCGCCACCATGTCCAGATCGAGCCTTCGAGGTTGGTGGTATCCACCACCACGCCGCAAAAGCCGTAGTCCTTGGCCGGGTCGTGGGCCGGGCGAATTTCCAAAGCCATCTGGTGGTTCTCGCCAAGGTCGATGGTTTGGACGTTCTTGCGCGCGCGCAAATCCCAGAAGTGGATGGAATGACCGTATTTGTTCGCCAACAGATCCTCGGCCACTATGCCGTTCTCGTACTGCGGCGGCAGGCCCCATTCGGAACTGACCATGTAGTTGCGCGGCAGGTTCCACCAGAAGTCATAGTGCTTGTCCTGTGCGCCACGGTCCATTTCGTAGCGGCCAAGGATTTCAAAGGTTTCGCAATCCATGATGAAAATGCCTGGCGGACCATCCATGCCATCCTCGCCGCCGCCGCCAAGGGTGGACACATAGATGCCTTCGGGGCCGCAATGGATGGTATGTGGGCGGGAGTAGCCGGTTTTCTCGAACAGTTCTTCAGGTTCGATCACCTTGTGAATCTTGGCCTTCAGCGGTTCTTTGACGTCAATAATATAGATTCGACTTGAACGGATGCCGGGAATGATCAGGTACCGGCGCTCAAGGAAAGCGTGGCCGGTGAGCGGCGAGAGTGCCGAAGAACAGGCATTCCAGCCGAAATGGTGAAACTCGTCGCCCGTGTTGGGCATGATCACCTGATGCAGGATTTCGCCATGGGTTTTCGACTTGGGGTCGACATCGACCACCGCCAAGCCGTCGGGTTGGCTGCCATCGGGGCTAAGCATCAAGGTGAAGGCCAGCGTTTCGGCAGGGGCCTCCATCGCCATTTTCGGGGTCGCGTGAAAGGTGGGGTCCGGTCTTAGATTCATGTGAAATTCCTCCGTGTGCGGGTGCCATTTTTGAAATACGGGCGGCACCCTGCGGCAAAGCGTCTCACAGAATCAAATGTCTGACAAATAAAATTTCATTCAAGGATCGCGCCCTGCAAGAAACGTGCGTTCTCGCAGGGCGCGGCAAGCCGGGAAATTCGTTTAGAATTCCACTCCGATCTGGGCCTTAATCCCGGACCGGAACGGATGCTTCACCAGTTCCATCTCGGTCACCAAATCGGCGATTTCGATCAGATCATCCTTGGCGTTGCGGCCTGTCAAAACAACGTGGGTCATATGCGGTTTCTCCTCGGCGAGGAATTGCACCACCTCGTCGATATCAAGGTAATCATAGCGCAAGGCGATGTTGATTTCGTCCAGCAGCACCATCTTGTTGGCCTCGTCGCGGATTAACTCCTTGGCTTTTTCCCAAGCGGCTTGCGCCATTTCGGTGTCGCGCTCGCGATCTTGAGTTTCCCAAGTGAAGCCTTCGCCCATGGTATGGAACGAACAGGTGTCCGAGAACTTGGACAGGATCATGTCACGCTCCCCCGTGCTCATCCCACCCTTGATGAACTGCACGACGGCGCATTGCATGTCATGCGCGATGCAGCGGAAGATCATCCCGAAGGCGGCCGAGGATTTGCCCTTGCCCTTCCCGGTGTGGACGATGATCAGGCCCTTTTCATCGGTCTTTGTGGCCATGATCTTATCGCGAGCGGCCTTTTTCTTGGCCATTTTCATCGCGTGGCGGTCGGGATCGTCAGTCATGAGCGCGGTTTCCTTTCACTGGAATAAGCCCAAGACATAAGGCGCAATCAGGGCGGTTAGCAAGGCATTGAGGCCCATGCCGATGCCCGCGAAGGCGCCGGCAGTTTCATTGACCTGAAAGGCGCGGGCGGTGCCGATGCCATGGGCCGCGACGCCCACGGAAAATCCACGCGCGCGCCAATCGGTGATGCGCAGGGCGTTCATAAGCGGCGTGACCACGACCGCGCCGATAATGCCGGTGATGATGACCAGTGCGGCGGTGAGCGTGGGCAATCCGCCCAGTTGTTCGGCGATGCCGATGGCCACGGGCGCGGTGGTGGATTTGGGCGCAAGCGAGGCCATCGTTGCGGCCTCGACGCCCAGCGCTTGGGCGATCCAGAGGGCGGAGGCGACGGCAGTAACAGAGCCCACGATCAACGCGCCCGCCATGGGCAGAAGCGTACGGCGGACATGGTGCAGGTTACTGTAAAGCGGCCCGGCCAAGGCCACCGTTGCCGGGCCAAGCATGAAGTGAACGAACTGCGCGCCCTCGAAATAAGTGGCATAGGGCGTGGCCGTGGCCCAAAGCACCGCGCCAAGAATCACCATGGCCACCAGCACCGGGTTGACCAGCGGGTTGCGCGCACTGGCACGGAACAGGGCATCGCCGATGAGGTAGGCGACCAACGTGGCAGTGAGCCAAAGCAGCGGTCCTTCGCGCAGATAGGACCAGATGTCAGGCAAGTCGCTCATTCCTTGACCTCCTGGCTTCCTGTGAGGCGGGCAAGGGCCACGAAAGTCAGTGCCCCTGCGATCAGTGCGAGTAGCGTGCTGCCCACCAGCGCCGCCATGAGGGCAAGACCCGAGGTGCCCAAGACCTCGACATGGCTGATGACACCGACCCCTGCCGGGACGAAAAGCAAC
>Ga0102928_1001702_pt1 | contig 13546 bp, 10 predicted proteins | sample SalPonR1_B_D1_MG_FD_78504 | JGI IMG/M metagenome (GOLD analysis project Ga0102928, IMG submission 78504) | Salt pond soil microbial communities from South San Francisco under conditions of wetland restoration - Salt Pond MetaG R1_B_D1_MG | ecosystem: Environmental > Aquatic > Marine > Intertidal...
CAACCCCATGGAGCCCGACCATGGAGCCCGAAAGTCCAGGTCGTCCGTGGCGGGCACGTCGTCCGCGGCGGGCAGGAGGGATGTCAATCACCCCGGTTGTGCCAGGTGCAGGAGGGTGGATTGACCGCAAGACGCAGATTCTAGCAGTCGCCGCGCGGCCGCTCAAGGAGCGCTAAGCTGCGGGAGTGTCGGAGGGAGTCAGCAGGACAAGTGGTCCGAGACGCGGTGGAATCCCCGCTCCGCTCAGGCTCGCCGCGATTGACGCCCACGTCAGCGGCGCCGTCGCGTCAGTGGCCGAGCGCAGCCGCCACGCCGACCACCAGGGCGACGAACGTGGCGCCGACGGTGGCGGCGCCCACGGCCCGAGCGGCGCCGGGGTGCACCACACCTGCTCCCTGGCGCAACGGCCCGTGCAGGTCGTCGTAGTGGGTTCCGGCCCACACCAGCAGGACGCCGCCGAATGCCGTCTGGCCCAGGCCGAGCACGGCGAACGGCCACAGCGCCTCGATGGCGGCGGATCGCCCCAGCACCACGCCGGCCACCATCATCGCCACGGCGGTGCGCTCCCAGGCCAACGCCGTGCGCTCGTGCTGCAACCCCGCGTCGAACGTCGACGCCGGCCGCTCCGGCCGCCGCCGTCTCACCGCCCCCTCCCCCTCATGCGGGATCGAGCACCAGCAGCACCGCAGCCACCACGGCGACGAGCGCCGTCGCGGCGGCCATCAACGCCGGCAGACGTGACGGGGGGAGCGGTTCGTCGAGGCGCATCGACCGCTCGTTCAGCGACCAGCGGCGGTAGGCACTCGACGCCGTGACGAAGCTGAGCACGAGCAGTGCCACCCCGAGCACCTCGTTGCCACGGAACTCGTCGAGCAGGCCCACGGCGGCGAGGCCACCTGCTGCCAGTGCCAGCGCCGTGCGCACCCAGGCCAGGAAGGTGCGTTCGTTGGCCAGCGTGAACCGGTAGTCGGGCTCGCTGCCGTACCGGCGGGGATCCGGCGGTACGACACGATCGCGCAGCGTCACCCCTCGGCTCCGGCGGGGACGCCGGCGTCGTCGGCCAGTGCGAGGAGATCGTCCAACGCCGACCGCAGGCAGTCGAGCAGGCGCTCGTGCTCCACGGCGGCCCGGTCGGTGGTGATGCCGAAGTGGGCGGTGCCGTCGTAGGTGAACAGCGTGACGTTGATCGCTGCGCCCGCCAGGGGGCCGAACGCGACGAACTCCTCCACCTTCGCACCTGCCATCCACACCGGGAACGGCGGTCCGGGGACGTTCGACGTGGTGATGTCGACGCCCTTGAGCATCGACCCGAGCACCGAGACGGCCGCCGTCGGGCCCAGCCGGGCGATGACGCCCGAGATGTCGTTCACGTGCGGTAGCGCCGGCTCGGCTCGCACCTCACGCAGCAGCGCCTTCACACGGGTGAGGCGCTCGACGGTGTCGCCGCCTCCGAGAGGGAGCAGCATGCGCGTCGGCACGAACTGGTTGTCGAAGCGTGCGGCGCGCTCGCCGCCGCGGATGCTCACCGGCATGTTCATCCGGACCTCGTCGCACTCCACGCCGGCATCGCGGTGGTACCGGTCGAGCGCATCGAGGGTGGCGGCCACGAAGACGTCGTTGATCGTGCCGTCGACGCGGTGCGCTGCGGTTCTCATCCGGTCGAACGGCACGGTGAGCGCATCGAGATCGACGTTCATCGAGCGCTCGGTCATGAGCGGGCTGCGTGGTGTGGTCGCCGGCTTCACCACCCGGGCGATCGAGCCCGTGGTGCGGGTGAGCTGCTCGATCGTGCGACGCGGATTGCTGAGCAGCTCGCCGGCCGTGCGCAGTGACGCCTTGCCGAGGCGGAGCCCCGTGTCGGCCTCGGTGGCGATCCGGTGGCTCACCGCCCTCGCACCGGGGATCGACCACAGCGGCGCCACCACCTGCGGCAGGGTCGGGAACAGCGTGTCGGCTCCCTCGTTCGCCGCCGGCGCCCCGCCGGGGTCACCCTCGCGGCCGTCGTGGCGGCCGTCGTTGCCGCCGGTGTCGGGCGGTGGTGGGTGGGCCTCCAGGTCGACCATGTGCTGCAGCAGTTGCACCATGCCCAGGCCGTCGGCGATGGCATGGTGCACCTTCATGATGAATGCCGCGCGCCCGCCGGCGAGCCCGTCGACCACCACCAGTTCCCACAGCGGCCGATCCTTGTCGAAGGCCCGGCTCGCGATGCGCCGTGCATGGTCGAGCACCTCGGGTCGCCCGACACGTCGGCCCGGGAGACGGATCCACGAGTAGTGGTCGTCGACGTCGACCATCGGGTCGTCCTCCCACCGCGGGGCGGCGAGGCCGGGCGAGTCGTCGACCACTCGCTGGTGGAGCCGCGGCACCTTCTCCACGATGCGGTCGACCACGGCGTCCATCCGCTCACGGTCGGGTGCGGTGTCGAGCATCCACACGCTGACGATCGTGGACCGGAGCAACGGATCGCGCTCGATGTGCCACAGCACCGAGTCGCTCTCGCTCATCCACTCCGCGTACTCGAGGTCACTCACACCGGCACCTCCCAACGCCTTCCCTGCGGGTCGTCCTCACACTGTTCGACGGTACACGGTCGGCGCCGGCTGTGTCCGAGGACTCAGCCGGCCGCGGACCGTGCGAGACTCCGGGGATGAAGCAGCTCTCGGGCCTCGACGCCGGCTTTCTCTACATGGAGACGCCCACCACGTACGGCCACGTCAACGGCCTCGCCATCTACGAGCGGCCGTCGCCCGACTTCGATCCGTTCGAGGCCACCTACGAGCGCTTCCATGCGATGGTCGGCCGGCTCGAACCCATGCGCCGCCGGCTCGTCGACGTGCCGTTCCGGCTCGATCATCCGTACTGGATCGACGACCCCGACTTCGACCTCGACTACCACGTCCGACACATCGGACTGGCCCCTCCGGGCGGCGCCGACCAGCTGGGAGAACAGGTGTCGCGCATCGTCGGCCGCCCGATGGACCGGTCGCATCCCCTGTGGGAGGTGTACGTCATCGAGGGGATCGGCGACGGGCGGTGGGCGATGCTCACCAAGACCCATCACGCCACGATCGACGGGGCCTCGGGGGTCTTGCTGCTGGCACTGCTCACCGACACCGACCCCGATGCGCCCCTGCCCGATCCGATCCCCTGGACCGGGGAACCGGTGCCGTCGGACGGCGAACTGCTGCAGCGCACCATGAAGCACCTGGCCACCAATCCCGTGAAGGGGGCGCGACTGTCGTTGCGTCTGGTGCGCAACCTGGCCGAGGCCGCCGGAGTGGACAGCGTGTCGAGTGCGGCGGCGCAGGCCCGCGATGCGCTCAAGGCGATCGCCACCGGTGGTGGAGGCGGCGACCAGCTGCCGGAACCGGTCGACCGGACCTCGATCCCGTTGTCGCCGGCGCCGCCGACGCCGTGGAACCGCACCATCACGCCGCACCGCCGTTTCGCCATGCGCTCCACGGCCCTCGAGAACGTGAAGCGGCTGAAGGACGCCACCGGCTGCACCGTGAACGACATCGTGATGGCGGTCTGCACCGGGGCGCTGCGCGAATACCTGTTGCGCCACGACGCGCTGCCCGACGAACCGTTGCGGGCGATGGTGCCCGTGTCGATCCGCACCGGTGACGAGGAGGACCCCTGGACGAACCGGGTGTCGGCGATCATCGCCGACCTGCCCACCGACTGCGACGACCCGCTCGAGCGGATCCGGCGGTGCCACGTGGCGATGCAGGGCGCCAAACGCCAGCTCGACCTGGTGCCGGCCGATGCGATCAGCGACCTGGCGCAGGTGGCGCCGCCGCTGGTGGCGACGACGGCGATGCGTCTGCAGCAGCGTCTGCGGCTCGCCGACCGTTTCAACCTGCCCACCAACGTGGTGATCTCCAACGTGCCCGGCCCGCGTCATGCGCTGTACTTCGCGGGGGCGAAGATGACCAACTACATCCCGGTGTCGACCATCGCCGACGACATGGGGCTCAACATCACGGTGCACAGCTACCTCGACCGTCTGGACTTCGGCCTGATCGCCGACCGCGAGCTGGTGCCCGACCTGTGGGACCTGGTGGACCTGCACATGGACGAACTGGCGCGGCTGTTCGAGGCCACCGGCGCCGAGTGGGCGGAGTCGCCCCGAGCGCCCGAGTGGCGTCGAGGAGCGGCCGGCGCCCGGTCGACCAGGAAGGCAGCCGCCACGACGTCGGCCGCCACCGAGACACCCGCCGCCACGACGTCGGCCGCGAAGAAATCGACGGCGACGAAGAAGTCGGCCGCGAAGAAATCGGCGAGGAAGAAGTCGGTTGCGAGGAAATCGACGAAGACGAAGAAGTCGGCCGCGAAGAAATCGGCCGCGAAGAAGTCGACCGCGAAGACGTCGGCCGCGAAGACGTCGGCCGCCACGACGTCAGCTTCGACGACGTCCGCGACGTAGCGATTCGTGGTGCCGAGCACGAGGTGACGGTGGCCGACCGGCAAGACTCGGCTCCGATGGACTTCGACCTGCCCCCCGACGACCACCCCGCCCGCCGGCGCGTCCGCGACTGGATCGCCGCCAACCCCTCACCCTCGGGCAGGGAGCTGGCCGACGCCGGCTACGTGGTGCCGCACTGGCCGGCGCCGTGGGGCCTCGACGCCGACCCGATCGAGCAGATCGTGATCGACGAGGAACTCGCCGCCGCGGGGATCCGGCGACCCGCCAACCACATCGGCATCGGCTGGGCGGCGCCCACCATCTTCCTCGCCGGCACGCCCGAGCAGCACCAGCGGTACCTCCCCACGATCTTCAGCGGCGAGGAGTTCTGGTGTCAGCTGTTCTCCGAACCCGACGCCGGATCCGACCTCGCCAACCTCGCCACCCGGGCCGTCCGCGACGGCGACGAGTACGTCGTGAACGGTTCGAAGATCTGGTCGAGCGGCGCCCATCACGCCCAACTCGGCATCCTGATCGCCCGCACCGATCCCGACCAGCCCAAGCACAAGGGCATCTCCTACTTCATCTGTCCGATGGACCTGCCCGGCATCTCGATGAGCCCGATCGTCGACATGACCACGGCGCACAGCTTCAACCAGGTGTTCTTCGACGATGTCCGGATCCCCGCGTCGTTGCTGGTGGGGGAGGAGAACGACGGCTGGCGACTCGCCAAGGTCACGCTCTCCAACGAGCGCGTCTCGCTGTCGGCGGCGGGCTCGCTGTGGGGCGTGGGCCCCTCGGCCGAGGACCTGCTCGACGTCATCCGTCGCGACGGTGGTCTCGACGACCCCGTGCTGCGCGACCAGGCGGCCCGGTTGCACACCGAAGCCGAGCTGCTGCGCCTCAACCGGATGCGCAGCCTGTCGGCCACTCTCCAGGGCAAGACGCCGGGGCCGGAGGCGTCGATCCAGAAGATCATGGCCGACGAGCACGGCCAGCACGTGATGGCGCTCGCCAAGGCCGTGGCCGGCACCGACGGGATGCTCACCGGCTCCGGGCCTGCGGGTGCGGTCGACGAGACGTCCCAGAACGGGCCGGTGGAGAACCGCTTCCGCGAGCTCGCGCAGTTCCCCGACGTCGACCCGGTGTGGCACTTCGGCTACCTGTTCTCACCGGCGCTCACGCTCGGGGGTGGCACCTTCGCCGTGCAGCGCAACATCGTCGCCGAGATGGTGCTGGGCCTGCCCCGCGAGCCGAACGTGGAGCGTGGCCTCAGCTGGGCCGAGGCCCGCCACCGGACCCCCTGACCAGAACCCGCGCCCAGAACCCGCGCCCAGAACCCGAAAAATGCCTCGATCCTTGCGCTGAGCGAGACGATCGGGGCAGATTTCGGGGTTGCGGGTCCACGGTCGGGAAACGGGGTCCGGCGGGCAGTGGTCGTGCAGCGATCGTGCAGTGGGTACATTCCCGACGGTGAGCGATCCCACGGCCATGCACCATCTCCGACTGGGGATCGACATCGGCGGCAGCGGCATGAAGGCGGCCGTCGTCGACCTCGACACCGGCGCGATCGTGTCCGAACGGGTCCGCATCCCCACGCCCGAGCCCGCCACTCCTGCAGCGATGGCCGACGTGGTCGTCGAACTCGTCGCCCACCACCGGTGGACCGGCAGTGTGGGCGTGGCCTTCCCGGCCATCGTGCGCAACGGTCTGGTCCATTCGGCGGCCAACATCGACCCGTCGTGGATCGACGTCGACGCCGACGCCACGTTCAGCACGGCGACCGGCCTCGACGTGCACATGGTGAACGACGCCGACGCTGCCGGTCTCGCCGAGATGCGCTGGGGAGCAGGCCGCGGCCGCGACGGCGTGGTGATCATGCTCACCTTCGGCACCGGCATCGGGTCGGGGCTGTTCCTCGACGGGGCACTGGTTCCGAACAGCGAACTCGGGCACGTCGAACTCGACGGGTTCGACGCCGAGCAACGTGCCGCTGCCAGCGTCCGCGAGCGGGAGGGCCTGTCGTGGAAGCAGTGGGCCAAGCGAGTCGACCGGTACCTCGGTCACATCGAGATGCTGTTCTCACCCGACCTGTTCATCGTGGGTGGCGGCGTCAGCAAGAACGCCGACAAGTGGGTGCCCCGGCTCACGGTCGACACCGACGTGGTCGTGGCCGAGCTGGCCAACAATGCCGGCATCGTCGGCGCTGCCCTCGTCGCGCACGACTCGTGAGTGCCCGGCTCGTGAGTGCACCGTGACACCGGGCCGAGGCGTCCCCGAGGTCAGCGGACGTCGAAGCTCGTCGACGTCCTGGCTCGCCAGCCGATCACCGCCAGCGTGAGCGCCGTGAGGGGCACCACGAAGTACAGCGCCACGTTGCCGTAGGAGTCGCGCAGCTCGGATTCGGTGGCGTCGAGCACCAGCCAGGCGAGATAGCCGACGTAGAACACGAGGAACACGATGCCCTCCCAACGGTGCAGGACCTGACCGTTGGCGAAGATCGGGAGGCAGGCCACGGCGACGGCCACCATCACGGGCAGGTCGACCTGGACGGCGCTGGCCGCCACCGGCAGCGGGTTGGGGGCGATGGCAGCGGTGATGCCCAACACGGCCAGCAGGTTGAACAGGTTCGAACCGATCGCGTTGCCCACGGCGAGGTCGCGCTGCCCCCGCACGGCCGCCAGGACGGAGGTGGCCACCTCGGGCAGCGACGTGCCGATCGCCACCACCGTGAGACCGATCACCAGGTCGCTCACGCCGAGCTCGGACGCGATGTCGCTGGCCGAACTCACCAACAGCTGCGACCCGAGCACGAGCAGCATCAGCCCGGCCACGAGATAGCCGAGGTCGGACCAGACGGGGGTGGCGGCCAGTTTCTCGGGGTCGAGCGCCTCTTCGTACTCGGTCTCGATCGCCGGAGTGGACCCTCGCCGGGCGGCGACGACGGTCCACGTGATGTAGACGATCAGCGACACCACGAGGACGACGCCCTCGAGTCGTCCGATCATCTCGTTGAGGGCGAACACCAGCACCAGCACCGAAGCGCCGATCATGATCGGCACGTCCAGACGGACGATCCGCTGGGCGACGACGAGAGATCCTCCGAACGCCGCAGCGACGCCGAGCACCAGCAAGATGTTGGCGATGTTGGATCCGACCACGTTGCCGACGGCGATGGCCCCGGCCTCGTCCCCACCGCGGATGGAGTCGCCGATGCTCACCGCGAGCTCCGGAGCGCTGGTGCCGAACGCCACGACCGTCAGCCCGATCACGACCGCCGACATGCCGGTGCGAGCGGCCAGCCGCGCGGCGCCGCGCACGAGGCCTTCTGCTCCGACCACCAGTGCTGCGATGCCACCGATCAGGGCGATGATGGTCAGCACGTTCATGAGCGGCCGAGGCTACGGGGAGACGTCGTCGGGGCCACTGGCGGACCGGCGGCGGCGCACCTCGTGGCGCACCCGGTCGGCCCACTCGGGAGGCACCAGGGGGGCGGGGGCCTGCACGACACCGGCGCGCGCCGCGATGATCTCGTTCAGCTCGGCCCCGATCAGCAGCACCACGCAGGCGAGCCACACCCAGGTGAGCGCCAGCAGGGCCGCCCCCGCAGCGCCGACCAGCTCGTTGCCCGACCCGGCGAGGCGCACATACCAGCCGAAGCCGAGCGAGAGCACCAACCAGCCGACGGCGGCCAGCACCGCCCCCGGCAGGTCGTAGCGCCACGGCGTGCGGTGGTGCGGGCCGATGTGGAAGATGGTGGCCGCCCACAGCACGAGCAGCAGGAGTGCCGATGCGAGTCGCAGCAGGTCGGGCACCCCGTTGCGTCCGGTCCACGACCACGCGAACGTGGACCCGGCGATCAGCGCCAGCGTGCCGACGGCGAGGCCCAGGCCGGTGAGCCTGACCCGCAGGAAGTTGCGCGAATCCTCGATGTCGTAGGCGACGTCGAGTGCCCGGATCAGCCCCGAGAAGCCGCCGGAGAGCGTGAAGACGGCGGCCGCCAGCGCGGCGCTGAACAGGCCGGCGCGGGGCTGGTCGAACAGCCCGGAGATCGCGTTGCGGACGCCGTCGGCCTCGGCGGTGAACGTGCGGTCGACCACCTCGAACACGGCGTTTTCGAGGTCGGCGGCGAGGCCGGGGCCGAGCAGTGACACCGACGACAGCACCGCGAGCAGGGCAGCAGGCAGGCTCAGCAGCAGCCAGAAGGCGACCCCGGCGGCGGTGTCGAGCAGCCGGTCGTCGAGGATCTCCCGCCACAGGCGGCGGACGACCGTCCAGGCCCGTCTGGCGTGCGTCCGGGGGGAGAGGCGATGGGTGGCGATGGTTCGAGTCTCGCGTCAGGGCAGCCGTCGCGAAAGTTCGGCCCGGTACCGCTCGGCGCGTCGGAGCTTGATCTCCTCGTAGCCGCGCACCTGGTCGGGGAGCCAGGCGACCTCGACGGCGTCGTCGAGGTCGTCGGCGACGAGGTGTGCGCTCAGCCGGTCGACGGCGGAGATGTACTCGGGGATCATGGCCCGTTCCACGCGCCGCACCCGGGCCCAGCGGAACGGGTCGGCGAGCGTTCCCCGGAGCCGCTTCGACGCCCGCAGGGCGCGCAGCGCCGGCACCGCCGAACGCTGCAGGTGCAGCTTGCGGTCGACGCCGAGCGCCCGCAGCATCGGCGGGTGCAGGTGATAGGTGACCGTGGTGTCGTCGCCGCCCACGTCGCGGTAGGCGGCGAGCGCCTCGTCGGCGAGCAGGAGTCGGGCCACCTCGTACTCGTCCTTGTAGGCCATCAGCTTGTGCAGGTTGCGGGCCACCGCCTCGGTGAACGCGGTGGAGTGCGGATCGACGGCCCGCTCGGCGGCGCGTGCCCGCTCCACGGCGGCGCGGAACCTCTCGGCGTAGCTCTCCGACTGGTAGTCGGCGAGATCGCGGGCGAGGCGGTCGGTGAGCTCGTACACGGTCTCCGGGGGCGGCGCCGGTGCGAACCCGGCCGCCCGTTCCACGGACTCGGCGTCGTCGACCCAGGCCCGGCCCCACCGGAACGCGTCGAGGTTGGCGTCCACGGCCACCCCGTTGAGGGCGATGGCCCGCTCGACGGCGTCGGGCGGGACGGGCACCGCCCCGGCCTGCACCGCCGCACCCAGCAGCAGCACGTTGGCGGTGGTGGGCGAGCCGATCAACGCCTCGGCGAGCCCCGCCGCGTCGAGGAACCGGTTGTCGTCGGCCCGTGACGTCGCGTCCACGCGGTCGATCAACTCGGTCGCCGGTGGCATGGCCAGATCGGGGTGGGTGACCATCTGCCCGGTGGGAACCGCGTCGGTCGACGCCACGACCACGGTGCGGTCGGGGCGGGCTCCGGCGAGGTTCGTGTCGTTGGCGGCCACGAGCAGGTCGAAGCCGAGCAGGCAGTCGACGCCGCCCATGGCGGCGTGGTTCGAGACCGGCGTGTCGCCCGTACCGATGCAGACGTCGCTCACCACCGGGCCGGCCTTCTGCGACAGGCCCGTCTGGTCGAGCCCGCGCACCTGACGGCCGGCGAGCATGGCCGCCGTGCCGAGCACCTGGCTCACCGTGACGACGCCGGTGCCGCCGATCCCCGCGAGGCGCACGGTGAACGTGTCGGGATCCACGATCGGTGCCCTCGGTTCGGCGACGGCGGGCGGCGTCGACCGCTCGGGCAGGTCGGCCGGATCGTGTGCCGACCGTTCGGGCACCGTGACGGTGGCGAACGAGGGGCAGTCACCGTCGAGGCACGAGACGTCGAAGTTGCAGCTGCCCTGGTGGATCCGGGTCTTGCGGCCGTACGGCGTGTCGATCGGCTGCACCGACAGGCAGTTGCTCTTGTCGCCGCAGTCGCCGCAGCCCTCGCACACGCGCTCGTTGATCACCACCCGGAACCCGGGCGTGGGGATCGTGCCGCGGGCACGTCCCCGCCGGGTCTCGGCCGCACAGGCCTGGTCGTGGAGCAGCACCGTCACGCCGGTGGTGGCGGCCAGGGCCGCCTCGGCCTCGGCGAAGCGCGACCTGTTCCACACGTCGACTCCCACCGGGAAGTCGCCGCGCGGGTGACGGTCGACGTCGTCGGTGGTGACGATCACCCGTGTCACCCCCTCCAGCAGCAGCAACTGCGTGAGCTCGGGGACGGCCATCTGCCCCTGCGGGTCCTGGCCGCCGGTCATCGCCACCGTGCCGTTGTAGAGCAGCTTGTAGGTGATGTCGACACCGGCGGCCACCGCCGCGCGGACCGCCAGCGACCCGGAATGGAAGAACGTGCCGTCGCCGAGGTTCTGGACGAGATGGTCGCGCTCGACGAAGGGCTGGATCCCGATCCACTGGGCGCCTTCGGAGCCCATGCAGGTGAGGCCCACGAGATGTCCGACCCGCTCGGGATCCATCATCGCCACCATGGCGTGGCAGCCGATCCCGCCGCCGACCAGGGTGTCGGCCGACGTCCGGGTGCTGCGGTTGTGCGGGCAGCCCGAGCAGTAGTACGGCGCCCGGTCGACGGTGAGCGGGATGCGCTGGCGCTGCGGCTGCACGACGTCGTCGAGCGGGCGCAGGCGGGTGCCCACCATGCCGGGGTGGGTGGCCAGGCGACGATGCAACGGCTCCACGAGCCGGTCGACGTCGAGCGAGCCGTGACCCTCCACGAGGAGCCGGTCGTGGTCGTCGCGACGGCCGACCACACGTGGCCGGTGGGGGCTGTCGTAGAGCGCGCTGCGCACGAGCTGTTCGAGGGTCGGGTTCTTCTCCTCGATCACGATCACCTCGGCGAGGCCGTCGGCGAACTCGCGCACCTGTGCGGGCTCGAGCGGTACCGGCATCAGCAGCTGGAAGAGGCGGATGCCCGCGGCGCGCAGGTCGTCGTCGGTGGGAAAACCCAGCATCCGCAGCGTTTCGCGCATCTCGTGGAACGTGTGGCCGCTGGCCACGATGCCGATGCGGTCGTCACCGGAGCGCACCACCACCCGGTTGAGGCGGTTGTCGACGCCGTAGCGGCGGGCCAGCGGAAGGCGGAGTTCCTGGAACTCCTGTTCCATGTCGACGGTGTGCGGTGTGATGAGGCGGCCGTCGGGGTGTGGTTGGAACGGGTGCCCGTCGACCTCCACGACCGGCGCGATCGGGCGCACGAGGTCGGGGTGCACCGCCACGGTGCCCGTGCCGTCGGCGACCTGGGTGACGAGCTTGAGGCCCGCCCACAGCCCGCACGAGCGCGACAGCGCCACGGCGTGGCGGCCGAGTTCGAGCGCCTCCTGCACGTCGCCCGGGAACAGCACCGGCATGTGGAGGTCGACCATGGTGGCGTCGCTCGAGGAGGGAAGGGTCGACGACTTCGCGGCCGGGTCGTCTCCGACGACGGCGACGACACCGCCGTGCGGGGCGGTGCCGGCGAACACGGCGTGGCGGATCGCGTCGCTGCTGCGGTCGAAACCCGGACCCTTGCCGTACCAGAGCCCGATGACGCCGTCGTAGCGTGCGTCGTCGAGGGTCATCGCCAGTTGGCTGCCCATCACCGAGGTGGCGGCCAGCTCTTCGTTCACGCCCGGCTGGATCACGATCGGGAGGTCGGCGACGGTGGCCGCCGCACGCCGCAGCTCCTCGGTGAACGTGCCCACCGGCGACCCCTGGTAGCCGGAGGCGAACGCCGCGGTACGCAGGCCCAGCATCCGGTCGAGACGGAGCTGGTCGAGCGGGAGCCGCGCGAGCGCCTGCACGCCGGAGAGGAACACGGTGCCGGTCTCGAGCCGGAACCGGTCGGACAGTTCGTAGCGATGCTCGACGACACTCATCGGATCCTCCTGGTCGGGCCACCCCCGCCCACCCACTGTTGTATCGCGTCCGTGATCGCCGGTCGAGGCAGTCGTGCGTCGGCCGAGAGGCGGGCCGTGCCACGATGGGCCGGTGATCGTGGTGGTGGGTGAGGCGCTGGTCGACCGGGTGTCGACGCCGGACGGATCGGTGACCGACGCGCTCGGCGGAGCCCCGTACAACGTGGCCCGGGCGCTGGCCCGGCTGGGGGTGGACGTGGAGTTCGCCGGGGCGCTCTCGACCGACGCTCTCGGCGAGGCGCTGGCGGCACGACTGGAGTCCGACGGGGTGGGCACCGGCCGCGTGCAGCGGGTGGAGGCACCGACGACGATCGCCCTGGCCGAGATCGACACGGGTGGGACGGCGACGTACCGCTTCCAGATCCTCGGCACCGCCGCCCCACAGCTCACCCGGTTGGCGGCCGACGGCGACCTGACGGCGCTGGTCACCGGCGGGCTGGCGCTGGTGTTCCCCCCGATGGTCGACACGGTGCTCGAGGCGATGGAGGTGGTCGGCGACGACGTGCTCGTGTTCGTCGACGTCAACTGCCGGCCGGCGGTGGTGGAGGACCGGTTGCGCTACTTCGATGCCGTGCGTCGGGCGTGTGGTCGGGCCGACGTGGTGAAGGTGAGCGACGAGGACCTCGACGTGCTGGCGCCCGATCTCGACGTGGAGGCGATGCTGTCGCTCGGGGCGGCGGCGGTGATCGTGACGGCCGGAGCGCGGGGGAGCACCGTCGTGTCCGGGCACGGCCGCCGCGAGGTTCCGGTGGTGACGCCTCCCGAGCCCGTGGTGGACACGATCGGTGCCGGCGACACGTTCAGCGCCGGGTTCGTGGCGTGGTGGACGCTCGCCGGGCTCGGCCGCGACGACCTCCGGGGCCCGGCTTCGCTCGACCGGCTGGCCGAGGCGGTCGCCGCCGCCGGGGTCGCCGCCGCCGTCACCGTCACCCGGCGCGGCTGCGATCCACCCCACCTCCCCGACCTCCCCACCCCCTGGCCCCCGTCATCCTGACTCCCACCGCAAGAACCGTTTGCGTGACGCTTTCGTTGGCCCGTCCCGACATTTCCGTCACGCAAACGCCATCGGTGGGCCAAAGTCTCCCGTTTGCGTGACGCTTTCGTTGGCCCGTCCCGACAATTCCGTCACGCAGACGAAGGGGGCGTTGCATCCGGTGTCTGACACCGGATGCAACGGTCGCTGGGCGGGGTGGGGTCGGCGTCAGACGAGGTAGTGGCGGACGGCGAGGCGTTCGGCGGAGTCGTCGCCGGGCACGGGCAACTGGGCCACCACACGCAGCGACGGCCACTCGGCCGGCGTGAGCTGCTGGTACTGGAACGTGAG
>Ga0102928_1001703_pt1 | contig 13543 bp, 11 predicted proteins | sample SalPonR1_B_D1_MG_FD_78504 | JGI IMG/M metagenome (GOLD analysis project Ga0102928, IMG submission 78504) | Salt pond soil microbial communities from South San Francisco under conditions of wetland restoration - Salt Pond MetaG R1_B_D1_MG | ecosystem: Environmental > Aquatic > Marine > Intertidal...
AACGTATATTATTCCATCTAAAGTGTTGATCTTTTTTACGTTTACTTCAAGCGTCCCTTGTTGAGCAAAGGATAAAACTGTAAAACATAAATTTAGCGCAAGTAATGGTAGTGTTTTCATGATCATTTGATTTTTAGGATTAAAAACCTATCAAAAATAGGTACAGGTTTAGCTTTCTTAAAAAAAACATGACCCGACTGTGAAAAACTGTGGATGAATTGTTGGTGAAGCATACTGTTTAAAAAGTTTATGCGTTTATAAATATTACGGATTAGTAGGTTTAGCAGTTTAGACCAAATCATTTTCAAATTGATTTTGGAGTTTATCAACAGATTATAAAATTGTGATATTGTTACAGTATTACATTAATACATTAGCACATTTTTAAATAATAACATTTGTAATTTACTACATTGAGACATTGAGATATTGATACACTGATACACCGAGACATTGGCACATGTTACATTGATACATTCTTACATTGATACATTCTTACATTGATACATTCTTACATTCTTACATTGATACATTGATACATTGACACATCAGCACATTAACTAATATAATTCCACTTAAACTTACCTTTTGTGAGTTCAATAAATTTTTGTTTGAGTAAGGCGTGATTAGGCTGTTCCATATTGGGGTCTTTTTTGAGTAATCGTATAGCGTGATGTCTCGCACTTTGCAAAACGCTGTTGTCTTTTACCACATCGGCTATTTTAAGATTGAGCAGACCACTTTGTTGTGTACCCATGATATCACCCGGGCCGCGGAGTTTTAAGTCAACTTCAGCAATTAGGAAACCATCATTGGTTTGGGTCATGGTTTGAAGTCGTGTTTTGGCATCATCGCTCAATTTATGGCTGGTCATCAAAATGCAATAACTCTGCTCTGCCCCTCGCCCTACTCTACCGCGTAACTGATGCAATTGTGACAAGCCAAAACGCTCTGCACTTTCAATCACCATCACACTGGCATTGGGAATATTTACGCCCACTTCTATCACAGTAGTGGCGACCATGATTTGGGTTTCTGCATTGACAAACCTTAGCATTTCAGCAGCTTTGTCCTCTGGTTTCATCTTACCATAAACAATAGAAATCTGGTATTTAGGCTTGGGAAATTCTCTGGATATGCTTTCATAACCGTCCATCAAATCTTTATAATCGAAATTATCAGACTCTTGAATTAAGGGGTAAACGATGTAAACTTGCCTGCCTTTAGCAATCTCTTTTTTTAGGAATTGGAAGACTTTCAATCGGTTAGCATCGTAGCGATGAACGGTTTTGACGCTTTTTCGTCCCGGTGGCAGTTCGTCAATCACCGAAATGTCTAAATCGCCATATAGACTCATAGCGAGTGTTCTGGGGATGGGTGTGGCGGTCATGACCAGTACATTAGGGGGCAAATCATTTTTTTTCCATAGCTTAGCCCGTTGTACCACACCAAAACGATGTTGCTCATCTATGATGGCCAGACCTAAATTTTGAAATTTGACTTTATCTTCAATTAAAGCATGCGTGCCCACCAAAATATGAAGTGTACCATTTTCTAGATTTTGATGGATATCTCTTCGGTCTGCGGTTTTAGTCGAACCTGTAAGTAAACTGATACGAACCCCTATCTGGTCACAAAACTCTGCTATGGTCTGATAGTGCTGCTTGGCTAAAATTTCAGTCGGTGCCATCATGCAGGTTTGAAAGCCATTGTCTATAGCCATGAGCATACTCATAAAGCCGACAATAGTTTTGCCAGACCCAACATCACCTTGCAAAAGGCGATTCATCTGCGATGTTTTGCCTAAATCACTTCTAATTTGCTTGAGTACTTTTTTTTGAGCGCCAGTCAGTTCATAGGGCAACACATTTTGATAGAATTTTGTAAAGAAATCTCCAATCTGCTCAAATTTGAAACTTTTAATTTTATGCTTCTGAAACAGGTTTTTTCTTACCAACTGCAATTGAATAAAGAAAAACTCTTCCCATTTTAACCTGAACTGCGCTTTAGCCAAAAGTTCATTAGATTGGGGGAAATGTACATTAAAATAGGCTTTGGATGGGGTTATTAACTTGAGCTCATCAACTATATATTGTGGAAGAACCTCTTTAAAAGGGGATTTTAGTTCAGAAAACAATTGCTTTAAAGAACGGTTAAAAAAGCGGTTGCCGAGATTAGATTTTGTCAATTTTTCAGTACTGTGATACACCGGTTGAAGTTTTACACTAAAATCTTTTTTGAAATCTTCCAATAATTCCATTTCGGGATGCACCATGTTAAATTGATGGTTGAAAGTGCTGAGTTTACCGTAAATGACATAAGGCGTATTTAATTTGAGGTTTTCTCTTATCCATTTATGCTTTTTAAACCATACCAATTCCATTTGACCGGTTCTATCTTCAAAAGATGCCACCAAACGTTTACCTCGTCTTTGAGAAACCATCCGGATTTCAGTAATTACACCTACAATCTGAACTTCTGCCGTACTATTTTGAAGTTCATTTATTTTATAAAATTTTGTCCGGTCGACATATCTAAAAGGAAAGTAATCAATAAGATCTCCAAAAGTTTTAATACCGACCTCATCTTGTAGGAGTTTTGCCCGTTGTGGTCCAACGCCTTTCAAATAAACTATTGGGGTTTGTAGCTGTGCCTCATGCATGCCACGAATATAAGACATGCATACAAAAAATGAATAATACCTAAATCATTTTTTTGGTGGCATAGTCCCAAAAACTTTATCCCAAAAGGTATTGGATACACCAAATGCTTTATCGGGATGTTTGTAATGGTGAATATTGTGATGTAACCAAATATGCTTAAACTGTTTTGGTGGTCTCTTGACATGTATGGCTCTATGAACAAAAGAGTACATGAGGTATCCACAAAAAAATCCCGAAAAAAATCCAAAGCTCAAATCAGAGATTTCCAGGACGTAAAAGATGCTATAAAAAATGCCAAACAACAGACTTGCCATGATTAAACCCGGTACAGGAGGCATTAACAATCGGGATTTATCTCTAGGGAATTGATGGTGTGAGCCGTGCATGATAAAATGAAACCGCTGCACAACTTTTGAATCGCTTACCCAATGGAACACATAGCGATGTAATATGTATTCAGCAAATGTCCAGAAAAATAAGCCAAAGACAAATAAGCCTAAAAAGCCATAAATATTTACCCCAACATATTTGACAGCATAAAAAGAAAAGAGTAAAAGACTTAAACCATAAACAATGATATTTAAAGTGGGGTTAGTCTTGGTCAGACTTTCCAAAAATGGATTTTTAAAAATTTGAGCTTCCCCATGCTCAAAATTTGTTTTAACCTTTGGCATGACATTAAATTTGTATAAAATTAATAAACTTCCGGATAAATTAGATAGTAGTATCAGGTAAAAATTTTCTTAAAAAATAATGAGGCTGGTTGAAGAGGGTCATTTACTTTTAATTTAAGAAGAATACGTTATTAAAATTTTATGCTTATCCTGTTGTTTTCCAAATACATGTAAAATTTTTAGAGTATTGAACTGTATGGAGTTACAACTTATAAACAATACAACAGCATATTAAGCCAAGCTTTATATCATAGAAGTTTGCAACTGCACAAACTCATAAATCTTTAATGTCAATAGCTTTCAAGAGCACAGGACTAAGACTGAAAACCTTAAATGTTTATAGTAAAAATATACCACAGACTATCAACCCAGAATGAATCGTATAATTTAGTCTCTATATTTTTATAATTTTTTGATAGTTTAAAGACCCAAAAAATATTTAAGCAGATTGAAAATTGGGAAATTAAATGGGTAAACATATTTTTTTTTTTTATTCTTATTTAATCTATTTATCGTTATTGTAGAAGCATCAGATTATTCGGGTTTGTAGATATGCAATATTAATATTGTGCATCAATTACATAAATTTAAATTTATAGTATCGTTAACACATTATGAAAGTATTACTATTAGTTTTGCAATAATTATTTTTACAAAATGAAAAGCTTACTTTCATCTATAAAGATTAATATCAGTCCTTGTTTATTCATCAAAGACCCTGAAAGTTCTGAGTTAGGTCAAGATATAATTTCTCATAGCATAGAGCTGATTAATAAATTAGGGATTGAAGATTTCAACTTTAAAAAGCTTGGAAAAGAAATCAATTCCAACGAAAGTTCAATATACAGGTATTTTGAAAACAAATACAAATTGCTTCAATATCTGTCTGCAATGTATTGGGGAATACTTGAATACAGGCTAGTCTTAGAGACCAATTCAATTGAAAATCCATCTAAAAGACTAGATAAAGCTATCGAAGTTTTAACTTTAACTCCAAAAAATGTAAGTTTATATTCTAATGTTGATCAGCTAAAATTACGTCATATTATTATCGCAGAATTTACTAAATCTTATCACCATAAACATGTTGATAGTGATAATGACGATGGCAACTTTAGTATATATAAGAGGCTGGTTTTAAGACTTGTAGAAATGATAAAAGCTGTAAGTGAAGATTACGAGTACCCAAAATCATTAGCAACTCAAATAGTTGAGGGTGCTTTACAGCAACATTTCATTCAAGAGCATTTTAAAAGTCTAACGGATAATAATGGCGATGATTTGAATGTATTTGGATTTTTTAAAGACATTACGAAAAACGTTTTACAAATTAAATAAACACTATTATGACGCCTTGGGAAAGATTACTGAGTTTAATGAAAGTAGAGCAAAAGGATATTTATAAGATTTTGCTTTATGCTGCTTTTGCTGGGCTGGTTGGCCTGTCTTTACCTCTTGGTGTTCAGGCGGTAATCAACTTGGTTGTAGGAGGGCAGTTTAACGCTTCTATCATCATATTGATAAGCCTGGTGCTGTTGGGTGTCATTTTCCAGGGAATCATCAGGTACATGCAGTTAAGAATAGCAGAGGATTTACAACAGCGAATTTATACGCGCTCTTCATTTGAGTTAATTTACAGATTTCCACGAATACAGTCGCAGGCCTTAGATGGTCATTATCCGCCGGAGCTGGCCAACCGCTTTTTTGATACTATGGTCATTCAGAAAGGATTACCAAAAGCACTGATAGATTTTTCAGCAGCTTTACTACAAATTATATTTGGTTTGATCTTACTTTCTTTTTATCATCCATTTTTTATATTTTTTGGTGTACTTTTAGTGATATTATTATACGTTGTTTTTCAGTTTAGTGTACCTAAAGGAATTGAAACCAGTTTGATAGAGTCTAAGATGAAATATAAAACTGCACACTGGATAGAAGAAGTTGCACGAAACTTTGAAAGCTTCAAGGTAAAAGACAGCCATAAATTATCAACAAAAAAGAATGATAAGTTGGTACTTAAATATTTAGATGCCCGAGAGAATCACTTCTCAATTTTGAGGCTTCAATTTTTTAAAATGATAGGCTTTAAAACCCTTGTTACAGCAGCTTTATTGATAATAGGCGGTTTATTAGTTATCAATCAGCAAATGAATATCGGACAATTTGTCGCTGCAGAAATTGTAATTCTGCTTATGATTAATTCCGTAGAAAAATTGATATTAGGATTGGAAAATGTGTATGACATCTTAACATCAACAGAGAAAATTGGTCAAGTTACCGATTTTCCTTTAGATGAAGATTCAGACAACAAACCATTTTCTGATAGTGATAAATTTACAATTGAATTATTAAAATTGAGTGTTGAATACAGAAATTCGGATAAAAAAATATTAGACGATGTAAATCTTAACATTAAGCCCGGGGAACGAATTTTGCTTACCGGATCTAGTGGTTCGGGAAAGACAACACTTCTAAAAGTTATTTCCGGTTTGGTTACGCGCTCATCGGGTCAAATACTGGTTAACGATATAAACCTTCAAAATATTAATAACGAACACTATATGTCTTTCATAGGCTTTGTATTTCCTAATAATTCACCCTTTGATGGCTCCTTAAAAGAAAATATTACCTTCAACAATCCTAATGTTTCTGATGAAAATATTAAAGAAGTCTGTCAAGTCTTAGGTATAGATAAATTCATAAAGAACTTACCACAAGGCATGAACTCTCATATTTCTAGTGACGGAAAACAGTTGTCTTATACCATGTCTAGGAAATTAGTGATTGCTAGAGCACTAGTTATACAACCTAAAATACTAATTCTTAAAGATCCTTTAGATGAATTTGACGAAGACGAAATAAAAGCTATAACCCATTATATTTTTGATCCAAAACATAACTGGACGGTGATTGTGGCAAGTAAGAATAAAATATGGAGAGGTTACTGTAAAAGGATTATTGAATTAAAAAATGGAAAAATACAATAAATCATGCTTAATATATCTAAAGAAAATTTAACCAATAGCGAAGAGTTTGATAGGTTTCAATCTACACAGGATGTAAAGAACAAAACCAGATACCTCACGTTTAATAAGGTAATGTTTGCCTTAGGTATAGTGCTATTGGTATTTATGTTTTTACCTTGGACACAGAACGTTAGAGGGAATGGCAATGTCACTACTTTAGATCCAAGCCAAAGACCACAGTCCATACAAAGTGTTATTCCCGGCAGGATAGAAAATTGGTATGTAGATGAAGGCGATATTGTAAAACAAGGAGACACCATTGTTTTTATTTCAGAAATAAAGAGTGAATATTTTGACCCTTTACTTTTAGACAGAACAAAAAATCAGATTACATCCCAAAACTTTTCGAGAAATTCCTACAATGAAAAAGCTAAAGCATTAGCTCGACAATTAGAGGCTCTACAAAATGAAAGAGTGTTAAAACTTGAGCAAGTTCAAAATAAATTACAACAGGCAAAACTTCAAGTGATTAGCGATAGTATAGATTTGGAAGCGGCTAAAACACAGTTAAGCATAGCCAAGAGACAATTTAGACGTGTGGACACGCTCTATGCTGAGGGCTTAAAATCTAGAGTTGAGTATGAAAACAAAGAATTGAAATTACAACAAAGCCAAGCCAAGCTTATATCTCAGCAAAACAAACTACTGGCCAGTAAAAACAAACTGATTAACGCCAAAATTGACTTATCAACTCTAGAAACCGAATACGAGAATAAAATTTCTAAAGCGCAAAGTGACAGACAGTCTGCACTGTCTGCGTATTATAATACAGAAGCTAAAGTAACAAAGCTCGAAAATGAGCTCTCTAATTATACACTTAGACAAGGGGTCAGGTATATTACAGCTCCTCAGGGTGGCTTTATAAATAGAGCCATACAAAAGGGTATTGGTGAGACTTTTAAAGAAGGGGCTGAAATTGTAAGTATTATGCCAACAGAAATTGATCTTGCCGTAGAAACTTTTATTAGGCCAATAGATTTACCGCTTATGCACCCTGGTGAAGAGGTAAGGATAATTTTTGACGGCTGGCCAGCCATATTTTTTTCTGGATGGCCTAACATGAGTTTTGGAACATATGGCGGAAAAGTTGTGGCCGTAGAGCGAAATATTAGTGCAAACGGAAAATACAGAGTCCTTATCAAACCAGACCCAGCAGAGCAGGACTGGCCTGATGTCATAAGAGCAGGATCTGGAGCTAAAACATTTGCATTACTTAAAGATGTGCCTATTTGGTATGAAATCTGGAGACAAATCAATGGTTTCCCACCAGATTACTATATGCCCTCAAATTCTAATGACAACGCTAAGAAAAATCAAAACACCAAAAAATAATGCGCATATTGTTGCTTTGCTTATTTATGGTTGCTAGTTCTCTTGTGCAGAGCCAGACAGACCTTGGTGTTCTTACGCTTGAGGAATATCTTGGTTGGGTAAAAAAATACCATCCGGTCGCAAAACAAGCAGATTTAAGAATCACAGAAGCTCAAGCCATTTTGCTTAAAGCCAGAGGAGCTTTTGATCCCAAAATTGAAATAGATTGGGACAATAAAGAATTTGATAACAAGGACTATTATAACATCTTAAACTCAAGTTTTAAAGTTCCAACTTGGTTTGGAATTGAACTAATGGCTGGTTTTGAACGAAATTCTGGTCAATTTCTAAATCCGCAAAATAATGTACCGGAAAATGGCTTATACAAAGCTGGAATATCGGTTCCTCTTGGGCAGGGTTTGTTTATAGACAAGAGAATGGCCGGGTTGCGAAAAGCTAAAATTGTTCAGGACCTTAACGAGGCCGAAAGGCAGATTGAGGTAAACAATGTGCTTTACGAAGCTAGCTTGGCTTACTTTGATTGGTTTGTTGCTTTTAAGGAAGTAGAATTGTTTGATAATGCATTGGAACAGGCTCAAATAAGACTCAATGGTATAAGAAGGAGAGCCTCAACAGGAGATTTACCAGGAATAGACACCTTAGAAGCTGGAATTATCCAAAAAAACAGAGCCCTTAGTTTAGAAAAATCCAAACTTAAACTGATTAAAAAGAGGCTGGAACTTTCAAACTATTTATGGATAGACAACAATTTGCCCGTAGAACTTAATTCTGATATCAACCCACAGGAACTGAATACTTCAGACATTGACGATGTTTTACAAACGAATTTAATCGTACTTCAGGACTACAACCTCAATGAGCACCCGAAACTGAGATCATTAAACCTCAAAATTGATAAATTGGAGGTAGAACGCCGGCTTAATGCAGAAATGCTAAAACCTCAACTTGATTTAAAGTATAATTTTATTAACGAAAATGTGAGCAATATTGATGGATATGATATTGGCGAATATACCTTTGGGGTTCAGTTTAAACTTCCTTTGTTTCTCCGAAAAGAAAGAGGTAATTTAAATTTGACAAAAGCTTACATCCAACAGGCAGAATACGATTTAGAATTTACTAATACGCAGTTGGATAATAAAATCTCCAGTGTAGAAAACGAAATTCTCTCCTACAAAAGACAGGTGGCTGCTACATTAGACATCGCTCAGGACTATCAAAGTCTTCTGGAAGCAGAGGAGCGTAAATTTAGTTTTGGAGAAAGTTCTGTCTTTTTGGTAAACTCCCGTGAAGTAAAATACATTGAATCACAACTTAAATACATAGACACTTATAGGACATTGCTTTCTTCAAAGGCGAAATTATTTAATGTATTGGCCTTAGAATTATAGGAATATTTCAGTAAAGCATCATTTTTTCCGGTAAGCATGACAAATAAACGTATCTTCATTTTGTTGTCCATATCGCAGTAAATTACATAAAACCTCCTCTTGAGGATCGTCGTTGTTTACACAGGTTAAACAAAGACCGGGCTTTTTTATAAGATTTGGGTCAATAGGGTTGCCATCATCATCAAATAAGCCATTATACTTTTTAAAATTATCCTTATCCATTGTTATAAATTATCGGTCTCTCATTTAGTTAATGTAAATAACATTTATCAATAAGCCAGTAAGGCATCAAGACAAGCTTTTACTCTGGCTTTAGCTAAATATTCTTTTTCCAGATTAGCAGCAAAAGGAATAGGTGTATCTAGACTGCATACGCGTTTTACCGGGGCATCCAAATACTCAAAAACATGTTCACTAATCCAGGCAGATATTTCGGCTGCTATACCAGCAAAGCTAGAATCTTCCTGCAATACCATAACTTTTCCTGTTTTCTTAACACTCATTGAAATGGCATCATAGTCCAAAGGTTTTAAAGTGCGCAGATCTAGGATGTCGACTGTATTTTCAGGGTAGTCTTCATACAATTCTAATGCCCAATGTACGCCTAAACCATAAGTCAAAATACTTACTTTTTGACCACTTTTCACTGTATTGGCTTTGCCTATTTCTAAAGTAAAAAACCCATCACTAACCTGAGATTTAATACTTCTATAAAGTGCTTTGTGTTCAAAAAATAATATTGGATTAGGATCTTCAATGCAAGCACATAGTAGACCTTTAGCGTCCTCAGGGAATGCAGGATATACCACTTTAAGACCAGGTGTTTTTGTAAACCATGCTTCATTAGTCTGACTGTGGAAAGGCCCAGCCCCTACACCAGCACCACATGGCATTCTAATCAGCACATCCGCTCTTTGGCTCCAGCGGTAGTGCGTTTTTGCGAGATAATTTACAATAGGATTAAAGCCCGAAGATACAAAATCACCAAATTGCATTTCAACAACAGATTTAATACCACATATACTTAAGCCCATTGCTGCTTCGATAATCCCGGATTCACATATGGGTGTGTTTCTAATGCGGTCTTTTCCAAATTCTTTTAAAAAGCCTTCGGTAATTTTAAATACTCCACCGTATTCAGCAATGTCTTGCCCCATAATTACCATGTCATTGTATTTTCTCATAGACGCTCTGAGCCCATCAGAAATAGCATCGATTAAGCGCATTTCTGAGGTGTTTTTTGTCTCTGGAGAAGTAGTGATACATTGATATGGCGCAAAAACATCGGCCAATTCTTTCTCTGGACTAGATACTACGGGTGGTTCATCAAAAGCAATGTTCAAATTTTCTACAATCTCATCTTTTATTTCTGTTTTAATATTTTCCAAGAGAGCGTTTTCGGTAATGTCATGGTCTACTAAATATCTTTCAAACGCATCAATCGGGTCTTTAGACTCCCAGTAAGACATCAATTCATCCGGAACATATTTGGTGCCGCTGGCTTCTTCGTGTCCTCGTCGCCTAAAAGTTTTAAATTCTACAAGAACAGGTTTTGGATATTGTCTAACATCTTCAAAAATATAAGTCATTTTTTCATAAACTTCAGCAATATTATTGCCGTCTATGATATGAGATTCTATGCCGTATGCAGCTCCTCTTTCAGCAAGGTCTTCAATAAAAAATTGTTCTGTGGAAGGTGTTGACAATCCGTAACCATTGTTTTCTATGCAAAACACTACCGGTAGTTGCCAGACTGAAGCAATGTTTAAAGCTTCGTGAAAATCACCTTCGCTGGTACCTCCGTCTCCGGTAAAAACACATGTAGCTTTGTTTGTTTTTTTTAGTTTTTGTGCTAAAGCAATACCATCGGCAATACCCAGTTGTGGACCCAAATGAGAAATCATTCCTATAATCTTATATTCCTGAGAGCCAAAATGAAAGCTCCTGTCACGGCCTTTAGTAAACCCCCCTGCCTTGCCTTGCCATTGTTTAAACAATCGGTCTAGAGGGACATTTCTGGTCGTAAAAACCCCAAGATTTCTATGCATAGGTAAAATGTACTCATCATTTTGCATCGCAGAAGTTACACCAACTGCTATGGCTTCCTGCCCAATACCGCTAAACCATTTTGATATTTTGCCTTGCCGAAGCAGAATAAGCATTTTCTCCTCAATTAATCTTGGCTTTATGAGTTTGCGGTATAAATCTATATAAGTTTTAGGATCGACTGGGTTGGTGTCTAATTTCATCATGATAATTATCAAATAACTAAAATATAATAAAATTACGATTCGTCCATATTTGATGAACTTATTTTATTGAAATTAAACTCTAGAAATAAAATATTTAATACTCATACGTTGCCCTGAGCCCTAGTCGAAGTGCGCTAAGCTTTTATATTTGAGTTTGAGTCGAGAGGAAGTGAAAACACAAGATCTCGCAAAAGTGGGATTAGCCTGCCTTAATGAAGGTCATTGAGCTTTTCGATACGGCAGGCAGGTTCAACTAACAACTTTGAATGCATAGCTTTGCTATTTTTCAAAGTTGAGTTTCATTAAAAAACGTATATTTGATTCCGAACTAAAACCACCAAAAAATGCCTAAAGCCTTAAAAATAGCTTTCCTTGTAGTTGCAGGTCTCATCATTGCTTTTATAGCTGGGTATTTTATTTTGAAATCTAATACTAAAAAACACAGTCCGGAAGAACTTGTGGTTTTTGAACAGGACAGCCTTAAAATTGAAGTTTTTTACAACAGGCCTTATAAAAAAGACAGAAAAATCTTTGGCGGTTTAGTGCCCTACGGCGAAGTCTGGAGAACTGGTGCTAATGAGGCAACGACTTTTAAAACCAATCATGATCTCAGCATTGAGGGATCAAAACTGAAAGCAGGTAAATATACATTATGGACTATTCCAAAGAAAACGTCATGGGTCATTATATTCAATGAAAAAATGTATAACTGGGGTGTAAGTTTTTCTGACGGCAAAGCTGCGCGGATTGAAGAATTTGATGTTTTAAAAGTTGAAGTCCCTATTTCTATAAACCTTAAAACTGTAGAACAATTTTCAATCTACTTTAATGAACAATTTGGTACAGTCCATATGTTTTTAGCTTGGGATGATATTGTAGTTCCTGTATCTTTAAATTCCACAAAATCATAAAAAAAGTGAGCAATCACATCAATCCAAGATTTCAGAAAGGCTTAAAAAAACGAAAAAGCTTATCTTCAAAACAAATTTTAAAAGACTTATTTAACCAAGATAAAGTTGCGCTAAGTCAATCTATTACAATGATTGAAAGCGAACAACCAAGACATCAAAACATAGTTGATGAGCTCATCACAGCCTGTTTACCAAAATCTGGTAATTCCCTTAGGATTGGTATTACCGGAGTTCCCGGTGTGGGGAAAAGTACATTTATTGAATCTTTTGGGAAACATTTGATAAGCCTGGGTAAAAATGTTGCAGTTTTGGCTGTAGATCCATCGAGCTCTATTTCCAAAGGCAGCATTCTGGGCGACAAAACCAGGATGCAGGCTTTGGTCACTGAAAATAATGCATTTATTAGGCCAACAGCTTCCGGTAGCTCTCTAGGGGGTGTAGCTAGAAAAACACGAGAAAGTATTATTTTGTGTGAAGCCGCCGGTTATGATGTCATTTTGGTAGAAACCGTTGGCGTAGGACAAAGTGAGACTGCGGTACACAGTATGACAGATTTTTTCCTGCTTTTAAAACTTGCAGGGGCGGGAGATCAGCTTCAAGGCATAAAGCGAGGCATAATCGAGATGGCCGATGCTATTTTGATTAATAAAGCCGATGGTGAAAATCTGAGAGCTGCTCAAAAAGCCAAAATGGAATTTCAAAAAGCTTTGCATTTATACCCGGAAAAAGAAAGCACTTGGTCTCCTAAAGTTAAATGTATTTCTGCTTTAAATGAAAAGGGTATTGTTAGGGTATGGGAAATGATGATGGAATACAAAAAAATAACCTCTTCTAATGGCTATTTTAAAAAAAACAGGTTTAATCAACAGAAGTTTTGGTTATTTGATAGCTTAAATCAGAAATTAAAAAATAATTTTTACCAAAACCCTAAACTAAAGTTAGAATTAGAACAAAAACTAAAACAAATTGAAGGACAAAAGATGTCTTCTTTTAGGGCGGCAGATGAATTGTACAATTATTACCTGAAAGGCTTGAAGGCTAAATAAAATTAATTAATCGAGTTCATTTTTTTATCAAATAAATTGTTATATTTGCAATCCCAAAATCAAATACCTATGAGAAAAGGCATACACCCTGAAAATTATAGATTAGTCGCATTTAAAGATATGTCTAACAGCGATATATTTATTACAAAATCTACAGCAGAAGCAAAAGAAACAACAGAAGTAGATGGCGTTGAATATCCATTAGTAAAACTAGAGATTTCTAGAACATCACATCCCTTTTATAC